>Ga0070707_100000001_pt1 | contig 320358 bp, 254 predicted proteins | sample KBSK5502metaG_FD_65468 | JGI IMG/M metagenome (GOLD analysis project Ga0070707, IMG submission 65468) | Corn, switchgrass and miscanthus rhizosphere microbial communities from Kellogg Biological Station, Michigan, USA - KBS K5-50-2 metaG | ecosystem: Host-associated > Plants > Roots >... | reverse complement strand
CTTTCCAAATGAGACCAGTTGCCTGACAGTGTTTGCGTTGATTGTTGAGCGCGACCACGCTAAGCACAACCGCGATGAAAATAACCGCCTACCAGTGGCGAAAAACTCATGACACTAACCAATCTGCAATCCGCAATCGAGTGATTGACAAGCTGACTGGAGCTTCAATAAACTGGCCTCTCGGTTGCCCCGACCATAATCTTGATCCGCGGTAGGTTGCCTTCAATGCTCAAGCTCTACAACACGCTGACAAATCTCGTCGAAGAATTCCACCCGCTTGATGAGGGCCGGGTTCGCCTCTATGTCTGCGGCCCGACCGTGCACGACTACGCGCACATCGGCAACTTTCGCACTTTTCTCTTTGCCGATCTGCTGCGGCGGTATCTCAGGTACAAAGGCTACCGGCTGCACCACGTCATGAACATCACGGATGTCGAGGACCGGATCATCAAGAAGGCGGGGGAAGCGGGCGTCGGTCTGCGCGAGTACACGACGCGGTATATTGATTATTTCTTTGAAGACTTCGACGCGCTGGGGGCGGAGCGGCCAGAGGAGATCTTGCGGGCCACGGATTACATCGATGAGATGGTGATGGTGATCAAGCGGCTCAATGCGGCGGGGCATACTTACCAATCAGACGGTTCGACCTATTTCCGCATCGCGACTTTCCCCGATTACGGGAAGCTCTCGAAGATCAATTTCGAAGGCAACATCGCGGGCGCAAGCGAGCGCGTTGACGCTGACGATTACGACAAGCAAGACGCGCGTGATTTCGTGCTCTGGAAGGCGGCCAAGCCGGGCGAGCCGTTCTGGACCACCGCGCTCGGCGAGGGCCGTCCGGGCTGGCACATCGAGTGCTCGGCGATGTCGATGAAAGCGCTCGGCGAGACTTTCGATATTCACGCGGGCGGCATCGACCTCGTCTTCCCGCATCACGAGAACGAGATCGCCCAGTCCGAGGGCGCGACCGGCAAGCCCTTCGTCCGCTACTGGCTGCACGCCGAATTCCTGATGGTCGAAGGCGAGAAGATGTCCAAGCGGAAAGGCAACTTTTTCACCTTCCGGGATCTGATCGAGCAAGGCTTCAGCCCGCGGGCCATCCGTTACCTGCTGCTCTCGGCCCCGCATCACAAGCAACTCAACTTTACGCTGGAGGGGCTGCGCGGCGCCGAAAGCACGGTCGCGCGTCTGCAAGACTTCAGGCAGCGGCTCGCCGAAGTCAAAGGCGAGGCGGGGCAGGCGCCGGCGCTGATGGATCTGATCACGCGCTCACAAGTGCGGTTTGAAGCGGCACTGGATGATGATCTCAACACGGCCGAGGCGCTGGCGGCGATTCACGTCTTCGTGCATGAAGTCAATACGGCGCTCGCCCGCGGCGAAGTTAAGACTAATGATCAAGTGGCGCTGCTGGCCTTGATCGGTCGCTTCGATTCGGTCTTCAATATCTTTGGCGAAGCGCAGATGGAGTTGCTCGACTCTGAAATCCAGGCCTTGATCGAGGAGCGCCAGGCGGCGCGCGCGGCCAAGAATTTCGCCCGCTCCGACGAGATTCGCCACCTGCTCTCGGAGCGGGGGATCATTCTGGAGGACACTAAGGACGGCGTGCGCTGGCGTAGAAAATAGTGATCAGTAATGGATACTGTTGGCGAATTCCAAACCCACGAGGTTTATGGGATCGCTAGTCAAAGAGGTTCACTGAATCTAAAGGCTTTAACGATCACCAGCCGAATTCGCCAACAGTATCAGTAATGTGTGAAAACCCCCTTGTCCATGACTGTTTTTTGAGATTGATTTGCCGCCGTCGGATGAGATAAATTGGCTCTTGCCTGGAATCATCCGCTGCCTGGGTGCTGGCTCTAGAGAGTGGATGAAGGCCCTCGAGTGTTGCGTTCCCTTTGCCCTTCCAGATGAAATGGCGCTCTTGATCGCACAACACGTCCCTACAATCTCCCGCAAGAACCTCTTCGCGGACTAGCCCCTTCTATCTTAGCCCCCTCCCTGATCGCCTCCTTGTGCGCTGCGATTGCAACGCACGCGCGGGCGGACGCATCTTTAACAGATGATCATCAGTATTATTGGAGGACCGAAAATTATGCTAAGCACCGCTGAGCTGGAAACCGCGAAGCTCCCCGAAATCAGAACGCCGTTGCCTGGGCCGCGGGCCCAAGAAGTGGTGGCGCGTGACGCGCACTACATCTCGCCTTCCTACACGCGGACCTATCCGCTGGTTGTGCAGCGCGGCCGGGGCGCCATGATCGAAGACGTGGATGGCAACATCTTTCTCGACTTCAACGCCGGCGTCGCCGTGTGTGTGACCGGCCACTCGCACCCACGCGTCGTCGAAGCCGTCAAGCGCCAGGTCGAGGACTTCATTCACATCTCCGGCACCGACTATTACTACCCACACCTGCCGGCGCTCGCCGAAAAGCTCAACCGGCTGGTGCCGGGGCATTTCGAGAAGAAGGTGCACTTCGGCAACTCCGGCGCCGAGGCGGTCGAAGGGGCGATCAAGCTGGCGATGTACACGACGCGGCGGCAACGCTTGATCGGGTTCTTCGGCGCCTTTCACGGCCGCACCCTCGGCGCCCTCTCGCTCACGGCCAGCAAGGCCAGGCAGCGGGCCGGCTTCGGCCGCCAGGCTTTGGACGTGACTCACATCCCTTACGCCAACTGCTATCGCTGCCCCTACCACCTCAAGCCCGAATCTTGTGGGGCATATGAGTCCTCCGGGCCGCACTGTGCCAGAGTGATCGAAGACCTGCTCTTCAAGACGACCGTGCCGGCCGAAGAATGCGCGGCGATCATCGTCGAGCCGATTCAGGGCGAAGGCGGTTACATCGTCCCGCCGGCCTCTTTCCTCCAGACGATTCGCGAGATCGCCGACCGCCACGGCGTGCTGGTGATTGCCGACGAGGTGCAGTCGGGGATGGGGCGCACCGGCAGGATGTTCGCCTCCGAGCATTTCGACTTCGTGCCTGACATCATGTCGATTGCCAAGGGTATTGCCTCGGGGCTTCCGCTCAGCGCCACCGTCGCCCGTGCTGACCTGATGCGGTGGGCTCCGGGGGCTCACGCTTCGACTTTTGGCGGCAACCCGGTGGCCATCGCCGCTTCGCTCGCGACGATCGAACTGCTCGAAGAGAGCTTGATCGCTAACGCCGCGCTTGTGGGCGACTACCTGATCGCAGGCTGCCGTGAGCTGATGGCGAAGCACGCCATCATCGGCGAGGTGCGCGGGCGCGGCCTGATGATCGGCATCGAGCTGGTCAAAGACCGCGAGACGAAAGAGCCCGCCGCCGAGGCGCGCGATCAGGTTGAGGTGGGGTGCTTCAAGCGCGGCCTGATTATTCAGGGCTGCGGCGTGAGCACCGTCCGGCTCTCGCCGCCGCTCCTCATCGACCGCGAGCAGTGCGATTTTGCGCTCAAGACGCTCGATGAGGCACTCAGCGCAGTCGCCCCTTAACTAGAGTGGGCGATGGGGTGACAGGGCGAGAAGGCCGATTGCTCGTCCTCGCCCGCTCGCCCCGTCGCCCCATCGCCCCGTCGCTCCTTACTTTCCCGTAATCTCCTTCCCAGACGGCCAATAAAAATTTAAGATGAGGCAGGAACTTTTCGCGGGCGCCGGGGTCTAAAGGGTTGTCATTGAGAACTGAGGTTGGGGCCCGGCGCCGAGCCTGACGATCAAGGCGGAGAGAGAGCCAATTCGGGAGTGGGCGCGCATGCTTGCCGAAGAGAACCTACTGCTGGCCCCCGGACTTGAAGGGGAGTTCGAGCGGTCTGAGGGTGCGGAGGCTGGTGAGGCTCCGTATACGGCGATGGTCTGTGCCCACGAAGTAGCGCTCGTCGCGCGGCTGCGGGCGGGCGAGATGAGCGCCTTCGAAGAGCTGGTCAATGAATACCAGCCGCTCGTCTACGCGCTCACCCTCCGCATCTTGGGCCACGCCGAGGATGCGCGGGACGCGACGCAAGAGACCTTCTTGAAAGTCTATCGCCACTTCGGGCGGTTCCGCGGTGAGGCGAGCCTGAAGACTTGGGTCTGCCGCATCGCCATCAACCAGGCGCACAGCGCGGAACGCTGGTGGCGCCGTCGCCGCCGCGACGAGACGCGCTCGCTGGACGAGCCCGTGGAAGAAAATCGTCGCCTGAGCGCCCGGCTGGCAAGTCAGGCGGCGACGCCTGAGGCGCAGACGCTCGACCGCGAGCGCCACCGCCAGATCGAAGAGGCGCTCGCCGGGTTGAAGAAAGATTTTCGCCTGGCGGTCATCCTCCGCGATATCGAAGGGCTCGCTTACGAGGAGATCGCCAGCATCCTGGAGATTTCAATCGGCACCGTCAAGTCCCGGATCGCCCGCGGGCGCGAGATGCTGCGCGCCGGTCTGAAGCAGCAGGCGGGAGTGGACCTCTTCGAGGGGTGCCGCGAAGATTAGGGAGTGATGTGTGATGAGTCATGAGTGATGGGTAGTCAGTGATCAGGCAAGCAACGCATGACGCATCGCTCATCACGCATTACTGCTTTACCAGTTTCGGGGATCGGCGCGTCGGCGGGCGCGTTTTCGACGCTCATAGCCGATGGGTCGGCGAAACGACGGTGAACCAAAGATGGGTCAGCAACCAGTTTTGGTTCTTTCAACTACCGCGTCCGGCGCGCGGCGGTCCCCGAAAGCATCCGGAATAGAATCAAGCTATGTGTCGAGAATATTCATTGCTCATTTCGGCCCAGTTTGACGGTCACGCCAGTGCGGACGAACAAGCGCGCCTCCAGCAGCACCTCGGCGAATGTTCAGCTTGCCGCCGTTATGCCGCGGAACTGCGCTGTCTGCGTAATGATCTGCGGCGGCTGGAGCTGACGCCGCCGCCCTCAGAGATGTCATCTGACATCGTCGCCGCCCTCCAGTATGAGGCCCGGTTGCAGGCCAAGCTGGCGCGACAGCGCGCCGACCGCCTGGATATGTGGCGGATGCGCATCTTCTCGCAGAGCGTCGGGACCGTGGTCTCAGTCACGCTCTTTTTCTTCCTGATGCTTGAGATCGTGCGACCGATCCAGCGCGCGTTTGCGATCCAGCGCGCGTTTGAGATCGCCAAAGTTGCCGCCGGGGAGGCCGGCTATCTCGACAACTACGATGAGGCCAGGAAACTCGCTGACCTCCTGTTGCCGCCGCTGCCGAACAACCCGCGGCCGGTCTTCATCCCGCAGAGTGTCTTACTCGGCTTGAGCAATAGTTTCTCGGAAGGCGACGTCTTAGTCGTGACCGTCGACGTGTGGCAGGACGGGCGCGGCTTGGTCAAGAAGGTGATCGACCCTCCGCAGGACCCGTCGCTGATCCCGCGGCTCTCGAACGCGCTGTATGTGAAGGCCAGCTTCCACCCGGCGGCCCGCCGCGGCCGGTTCATCCGGTCTGACGCCGTATTGATGCTCAGCAAGGTCAACGTCACCGGTTAATCTCCAACCTCAAAGCTGAGATTTAGCCATCCCTGCTCTGCCCTCCCGGTGTTGAGGCAGCCGAGAGCGCGGGGCCGGAATCTGCGCAGCCAGCCTCACTCAAATGAACTCGGCTGCAAGGTGAGGGAGTGTGTCTCGATAACTGAGCGAATGCCGAATGGAGGCTACCAAAGATGAGTCTGACGAAAGGCGAAAGCAAACGCACAGCTCCTTATATCAATGTCACGCCGTTGATCGATGTGCTGCTCGTGCTGCTGATTATCTTTATGGTCATCAGCCCTGCCAAGCCATTCCGCTTTGAGACCAAGATTCCTGAGCGACCGCGCCCAGGTCAAGGGGAAAACAGCAGCAGCCTGGTCGTCACCGTCCCTAAAGATGGTGGAGGCTATCGGCTCAACACGCAGGAGGCGAGGACACTGGAAGAGCTAGGTCTTCAACTCCGGCGGGCGCTCGACGGGCGCCCCAGTGATCTCAAGGCGGTCTTCGTCAAGGCGCCGCAGGCGCTGGCCTACGGCCAGGTAGTGAAAGTGATTGACGTCATCAAAGCGGCTCAGGGCGGGCCTATCGGGCTCCAGATTGAAAACCTTGAGCAATAAAAGTAACTCCGTGATTGCTTGACCCATCGGCGCAGCGTCAAGGGAGAAAGCAATGTTCGACAAATTAGTTGAGTCTTCAAAACAGCAGGAGCATGGGCGGACCGGCAAATTCTTTTTCATCACCGGGCTGATCTACGCGGCGATGCTGACGGCGTTCGGTGTGGCGGCCGTCTTCTGGTTCAATCCCGGATTGGCTGAAGCATCCAATGATGTGGTGCTACTCTCGGTGCCACCGCCGCCAGGGCCATCTCAGGCGCCAGTACAACAGCCGGATCCAGGCGGAGCTAGAAGCGGTCCTGACGTGGCTAGGTTCATTACACCAACCGCCACTCCGAGGGAGATTCCAGTAGCAACCTCAGTCCTGCCAGGAAGGACCATTGTCAACCTCGGTTCATATGTGCCCGGTTCGACAGGAATACCTGGAGGTGGGGGGAACGGGCCAGGTGTCCCTGGCTCGGTTGCTGGCACAGGGGAAGCACCGCCTCCGCCAACCCCGTCCCCTAAACCTGATCCCACGCCGACCCCGGCGCCAAGGCTGGCGCAATTAAAGGTATCGGAGGGCGTGTTGCAAGGTAATGCGATCAAGAAAGTGTCACCTCCCTACCCACAGATAGCCAGGTCCATCCATGCCTCAGGCGCCGTCCAGGTGCAAATCACCATCTCTGAGGAAGGACAGGTCATCGACGCCGTGGCCATCAGCGGCCATCCGGTGTTACGAAGTGAGGCGGTGAAGGCGGCACGCCAGTGGCTCTTCAGCCCGACTAAATTGAGTGGCGTGCCTGTCCAAGTTAGCGGCATCATCACCTTCAACTTTACCCTCAGCCAATAAACCGGAAGCCGGATTGGGAGGAATGGTGTTTCCTCCCAATCCGGCTTTGACGAATACCTATTATTGAGTGGCCGGTGAAAGGTACCGGTCACTCATGACTGGTTGACTACTTATTCTCCTGCGCTTGCTGCGAGGCAAGTGTCTGATTGAGCACTTGGCTGGCCATCTCTAGCCCCACCGTCAACTCACTCTCGTCGATCTTGGGCACGAGCGCTTCCCGGAAGGCCTGGCGCACGTCTTCCACGAAGACGAACTCCAGATCGCGCTGCGCCTCCTTCGGCACGTCCTCCATGTCTTTGCGGTTCTGCTCGGGCAGGATCACCTTCTCGATGTGCGCCCGATGCGCCGCGAGAACCTTCTCCTTGACGCCGCCGATAGCCAGGACGTTGCCGCGCAGGGTGAGTTCGCCCGTCATGGCGATGGTCTTCTTCACCGGCCGGTTCGAGAGCGCCGAGACGAGTGCCGTCGCCATCGTGATTCCCGCCGACGGGCCGTCCTTGGGGATCGCGCCCTCCGGGATGTGGATGTGCACGTCCGTGTTGGAGAACTTCTCTTCCTCGATCCCCAACTCCTTGGCCCGGGCTTTGGCGAATGAGTAAGCCGCCTGCGCCGACTCACGCATGACGTCGCCGAGTTGCCCGGTGAGTTGGAGGTGGCCCTTGCCCTTCATCGTAATCGCTTCGATGAAAAGGATGTCGCCGCCCGTTGCGGTCACCGCCAACCCCGTGGCCACGCCGACCTGGTCGTGCTTCAGGATCTCGTCGGGCTCCACGCGCGAGACGCCCAAAAAATCGTGCAAGTTCTTGACCGTCACATGGACGAGCTTGGTGTCTCCTTCCGCCACGCGGCGGGCGATCTTGCGGCAGATCTTGCCGATCTCGCGCTCCAACTGGCGCAGCCCCGCCTCGCGCGTGTACTTGACGATCACGCCGCGCAGGGCCGCGTCGGAGATCGAGACGTACTTGTCGCTGATCCCGTTTTCATCCATCTGCTTGGGCAGCAGGTGGCGGCGGGCGATCTGGAGTTTTTCCTCCTCGGTGTAGCCCGACAGTCGGATCACTTCCATGCGGTCGCGCAGCGCCGGCTGGACCGGGTCTAAGAGGTTGGCCGTCGTCATGAACATGACGTTCGAGAGGTCGAACGGCACGCCCAGGTAGTTATCACGGAACGAGAAATTCTGCTCCGGGTCGAGCACTTCCAAGAGCGCCGAGGAGGGGTCGCCGCGAAAGTCCGAACTCAGCTTGTCCACCTCGTCGAGCATGATCAGCGGGTTGCTGGTCCCGGCTTGCTGAATCGACTGAATGATGCGGCCCGGCATGGCGCCGACGTAGGTGCGGCGGTGGCCGCGAATCTCCGCCTCGTCGTGGACGCCGCCCAGGGAGAGACGCACGAACTTGCGATTCAACGCCCGCGCGACCGAGCGGCCCAAGGAAGTCTTGCCCACGCCCGGCGGCCCGACCAGGCAGAGGATCGTGCCCTTCGGCTTCTCCTTGATCTTGCGCACGGCGAGCGCCTCGATGATGCGCTCCTTGACCTTCTCCAGGCCGTAATGATCTTCGTTGAGAATGGTCTCGGCCTTCTTCAGGTCGAGGTTCTCGCGCGACGCTTTAGACCAGGGCAGGACGACCATGATGTCGAGCCAGTTGCGCAGCGTCGCGGTCTCGGCCGCGTCCGGGTGCATGCGTTCGAGCTTCTTCAGTTGTCGGTCGACCTCCTCCTCGACCGGTTTGGGCATCTTGGCCTTGCCCATCTTCTCGCGATAGGCCGCGATGTCCTCGGCCAGTTCGTTGCCCTCGCCTAACTCGGTCTGGATCGCCTTGAGTTGCTGACGCAAATAAAACTCGCGCTGGGAGCGGTCGATCTCGCCCTTGGCCTGGGTGTTGATCTCCTGCTGGACGGTGAGGACTTCGATCTCTTTGGCGAGGAGTTCGTTGACGCGGCGCAGCCGCGCGGTCACGTCCACCAGTTCGAGCACCGACTGCGCGTCCTCGACTTTGAGCTCGAGGTTCGAGGCCGCCAGGTCGGCCAGGCGGGCCGGGTCGTCCAGGTTGGCGACGATCTGCATCACCTCCGGGGCGATGTTCTTGCCGAGGCTGACCGCCTTCTCCAGCGACGCCCGCACGTTGCGCATGTGCGCCTCGACTTCGAGGCTGCTGCCCGGCTCCGGCTCCGAGAGCGGCTCGATGCGCGCCTGGAGGTAGTTGGACGCCTCGTCGACGTAATTGATCTTCGCCCGCGACAGTCCCTGGACCAGGATGCGGATGCGCCCGTCGGGGAGCTTGAGCATGCGCATGATGATCGCGGCGGTCCCGATGCCAAAGAGGTCAGCGGCGGCCGGCTCCTCCTTATCGATGTCGCGCTGGGCCACGAGCATGATCATGCGGTTTTCGGCCAGCGCCTGATCGACGGCGCGGATCGAACGCTCGCGGCTGACGAACAAGGGGACGATCATGAAAGGGAAGATAACGATGTCGCGCAGCGGGAGCACCGGGAGCAGCTCGGGAATCTTCACCTGCTCGTCTACGCTCTCAGCATTCTTTTTCTCTTCTTGTTCGATGACGGTAGACATAATCAATTGTCAGTGGTCAGTGGTCAGTGGTCAGGGGTGCCTGACCACTGGCTACTGGCCGCTGCCTTCATTAGTGATCGGAATGATGATTTCACGCCCACACTCTCGGGCCTTCGGCAGCCGAATCTGCAGGATGCCGTTTGCCAACCGCGCTGACACGTGCCGCAGATCGATCGGCCACTTCAGCGGGACCGTGCGGGCGAAGGTCCCGTAAGACCGTTCGAGGCAGATGAAGCAGACCGGCTTCTCTTCATTCGGGCCTTGACCGGCCACGGGCGAGCGCTCCTTGCGGCCTTCGATCTTGAGCACGCCGTCGAGCATCGTCAGGCGCACGTCCTCGGCGGGGATGCCCGGCAGTTCAACCTTCACCAGGATGGCGTCATCCATCTCGCACAAATCGATGGGCGGCAGCCAGGCTCCCGGCGAGGGCGCAAGCGAGCGCATCTCGTCGAAGTGCATGAGCAGCCAGCGCAGCTTCTCGCGCAGTTGTTCGGAGAACTCTCCCGGCAATGTGCTCAATGGGCCAGTGGTCATCGCGGTGAACACGCGGGCGCCTTCAGGCAGGCCCGGCAGACGAATATCAAAGTGGTACGACAGTTTGGGGGCGACTTGGATTCTATCCCTCGCGCGAAAGCAGCGTCAAGGAGGCAGAAGGCAGGAAGCAGAAGGCGGAGGGAAGAAATTTAATAACGCCGAGCAGATAGCTGAGACCCCATGATGAAAATCTCACTTTCAGAGTCACTGGGCGGATCTGAAGCCTCGTACAGAGTTCGCAGATGATTAGCAGAGACCAGGCGGGCATCGTCCCCACGATCTTGCTCGATACAGTCAGGCGGAACGATAGAGATCCAGGAACGCCGGCAGCGATATGGCCATGCCCTGGCGAGAGAGCGGGAGTTGCCGACCGGTGAGCCGAAGATTGAGCCGGGCGGCGCAAAGGCAACCGGTAATTGTATTCGAGGCGCGCATGGCACACTATTGCAACCGCAGCTCACAGACAACAGATAACAATGATGGAGGGGTACCATGCGCGAAGGAGAGTTGTGCTAATGGATAAGGAAGCCGAGGATGAGTTGGTGAGACGAGCAAAAGAAGGTGACTTAGCGGCCTGCGCTGAGTTGCTCCGGGCCCTCGAAGGACTGGTGCGCCGCATCGCTGTCAATCTGTGCCGCGCGTCTCACTGCTGGGAGAGGTTTGAGGATCTGATCAGCGAAGGCCAGGTTACCCTCGCTGAGTCAGTTCAAAAGTTTGATCCCGATCAGGCTCGCCTGGCGACTTATGCCTATCGGTCGATCCGAGGTGCGATGACTGACTATCTTGAGAAGGAGAAACCGCAGGGTCTCGCTGTCAGCAGAGCGGACCGGGAGCGGGCAAAGAAAGTGAGACGGGCGCATGATGAACTCATGCGTGCGCTTCAGCGGAAACCGACGAGCGAAGAGATCGCTCAGCATCTCACTGTCTCGGTTGAAGAGGTGAGGCGGGCGCTGCAAGCGCGAGAGAGGTTACTGAGCGAGACCGGTGAACCCGAGGTCGAAGACATGGCGCAACTGACGGCTCTCCCACTGGAAAAGGCGCGTGAAATTGAGCGCGTCCGCAAAGACATCGCCCGCAAAGGGTCGGGCCGGGTGACAGCCGAGCACGTTGCCGCGAGGCTGGAGGTTAGTCCCGCAACGGTCGAGGCAGCGCTTACATTCCTGGGTTTGCATTTCGAGAGCCTGAACGCGACGAAGTCCGAGGAGGGCGAAGAGACAGGTCAAGAGCTGCCGGCCGATGGCCCGACCTTGGAAGCGCAGGTTGAGCAGAGAGAATTGGCCGCAGCCGTTGAGAGCGCGATCGTGGAATTGCCTGAGCCGGAGAGAGCCGTCATCGTCCTCCGCTTCTTCGAGGAGTTGTCGGTAGAACAGATCGCAGACCGCCTTGGGAAACCACTTGGGACGGTCAAGAGCCTTCTCTTTCGCGCGCGTCGGCGATTAGGCAAAGACCCTCGGCTTCAGAATTTTGCGGATGATTATGGGTTGGGAGGTGAGAACGATGCCTGAATTACGCGATCAAGACGTCGAGCGACTCCTGGAGCGAGCGGTGCTCGTGCATCTCACGGAGGAGGACTTAGGCCGGTATCATGATGGCGCCGTCAACGAGACTGCGCGGGCGCGGATCGCCGCCCACCTGCGCCGCTGCCTCATCTGCTCCAGACAGTATGAGACGATGCAGCACATCCTGGCGACTTACCATGAAGCTGGCGTTCTGCCCGAGACCCGTGAGCAGATGCGCGCGCTGGCTGAACTGAGGATCATCGTCGGCCTGGTCTTGCTGGCGCGGGTGAGAAGGTTCGGAGCGCTCGCCGCAGGACAGGGTGAAATTCAGGATGGACAAACTGAAGATGGGGCGCTGCGCTGGCGGATTGTGGATGATGAATCCGGCGACCTGATCATCCGCCTTGGTTCTCATCGCCTGGAGCTTGAGGGGTTCAAGGTCGCGCTCAGAGCCGGTCCGATGACGAAGGAAGTCACCCTTCAGCGCCTGGCCAAAGACCAGGTAGGCGCCCAACTGCTCATTGCTCGTGAGGAGCGCGAGGCGCTGCCAGACGACGTAGAGTTGATCATTGACGATCTGACGCCGCCTGAAGATGCGCGTTTGTAGTTGGCGATGAAGCGATGGCGCGACAGCATGCCGGGTGGTAGGATAGCGGGGCTGTGGCGAGGTGTGGTTCATGGAGAGCGAGAAGAGAATCGAAGCTGCCTCAATCAAGATGCCCCCTGAGTGGGAGAAGCGCGAAGAGGTCTGGCGTGAGTTGACCTTTGGCGGGCGCCTCTTTGAGCGCTTGAGCCAATGCCTCCGGCGCCGCGCAAGTGTTGAGGAGCTTCAAGTCATCCTCAAAGACCTGGACGAGTGGGAAGAGTTCGCAAGCGACATCCCGCACGGAAAGCATCAATCGGGCGCGGCGCGAACCTTGGTCCAACTGGCGCTGCTGGCCGCGAAACAGCCCAACCCTTCGGCCGCATCTGTCCAGCAGTTCATTGAAGCAGAGCAGCTTCAGCGGATTTGCCTGGGCGGGCTGGGAGCCGTGGAATGGGATGCAGTGTGCGCCTTATCCTCCACGCCGCGCCGGGCAATCTCCACCACCGCCCGTTCCGTCTCCGTGCTCTTGGAGCAAGGCAACATTGGCTGCCTAGCCTTGCTGGAGGTGGAGCTGATCGCCGACGGCGCTGGTGAAATCTATCCTGACCCGCAGAGAGTCGGCTTCATCGAGTTCGACCAGGAGACGTTTCTCAAGTCAGCCACGGAAGTGTGGGAGCAAGTCAAGCAAGAGGTCACACGAAAGCCGGAGGAGCGAGAGCAGTTGGAGAGCGTCGATGCTCGCTTCCGGCTGCGGCATCTGCACGTGCCGCAGTATCACAACCCTCGCTTGGTGGCGATCAAAGGCCGGTCGGCCCAGGCCGCATTTCACCTCTGCCTGCTCCAAGCTGCCAGAGCCTATCTAGGCGAGCCGGATGTGATTCTACTGGATCAGTCGGTGGCGGTAAGCGCAACGGTAGAAGACGGCCGCAAGCTGGGAAGTGTAGGCGCGCTGGAAAGCAAGTTGGAAGCGGCCTACCTGAAAGGGCTGGCCATCGTCATCGTCGCCAAGGCAGATGAGGCGAAAGCGAAGCAGGCGCTTGCAGCGGTCAAAGCCTGCAAGTCGGTGCTGGAGTATGGATCAGCAGTGGAGGTGATTGGAGTCGAGACCATCGCCGAGACAGTAGGGTTGCTGCGAGATCGGGCGAAGGAGAAAGAAGCGATTCGCCGCTACGAGCGCGAGCGATCTAGCCAATTAGACATCCTGGATAGACTCGTGCCCATCGAAGCTCACTATCAAGTGCTGCCACTGCTGCGCGAGGTGAAAAAAGAGAAGTTGCCGAGCCAGGGAGCGCCGGAAGAGCAGAGTGATGAAACCGCAGATGCAGGACTGCGCTCAGTCGAGGTGCAGCGGTGGGAGGAAGAACTCCGCGCAGAGCAGATCACCTATGAGCAGCACTCGCTGCACGATGTGCTGTCTGACTTTCGCCGCGTCGTCGAGGAGGCGAAGAGCGCGGTGCCGCGCTTCTTTGTGTTGGGGCCGCCGGGCAGCGGGAAGACGACCCTCGCGCAATATCTCGCCTGGGCTTGCAGTGAGCAGCGCCACGAACCGGACAGCGCCGCACCACGCCTGGCCTCGGAACTCAGCCAGCATCTGGTGCCCGCGCGGGTGCAGTTACGTGATTGGGAAGCTTGGGCGACCAAATCGTCGAACCCAGAGCACAGCCTGCCTGAATACCTGGCCGCCCGCTACAAAGACATCCCGCATGCCCCGACCGCCGAGCAGTGGCGCTGCTGGTTGCGGCGTGGAGAAGTGCTATTGCTGCTGGACGGGCTGGACGAGATCGCCGGCAAGCCGCTCTTTATCGAGGCGCTGAAAAGTGCGCTGGCGACATTCAAAGATTGCCCAACCCTCCTCACTTGTCGGACCGTCAGTTTTGAGCAGCACCGGGCGCTGAGCCCTGAGTTTCCAATCTTCATCCTGGCCGGATTGGATGACACCCAACGCGAGGCTCACATCCGCGCTTTCCCGGCCAGGAATCGAGATCGCTTTGATCCCAACGCCCTAATTGACCAGCTCAATCGCACGCCGCAGATGCGCCCGCTGGCGGCCAATCCGCTGCTGCTCTCTATTGTCTGCTATGTGGTAGACGACCCAAAGGGAGTGGCGCTGCCGGCGACGCGTGCTGATCTCTACGGCCAGGCCGTGGAGAAACTGCTGATGCGGCGCAAGCGGGTGGAAGTGTGCTATCCAGGCGAGGAGCCTGAGGCGGACGAGAAGCGGGCGATCTTGGAGCGTGTGGCGCTCAATCTGTTCGCGAGAGATGACCGAGCGCTGAGCTTCACCGGGGCGGAATTGGGAGAGGAACTGAAGAGGGCGTTGAGTGAAGGCGGCTATGGGCAAGCTCCAGCGCCGTGGGCGAATGCGCTGAGAGCGGACCTAACGCACAACAGCGGCATCTTGCGAGGCAGCTCAGAACAGGGCTATTTCTTCCTACACCTGACGATTCAAGAATATCTGGCCGCCGCAGCATTGGCGAGGCTAGTTAATCAGAGTGGGTGGGAGGCAGCGGTTCAGATAGCTGGCAGGAAGGTGACGCCGTATCGCTTGGTAGATTGCAAGTCATGGAACCCGCGATGGCAAGAAGTGATGGTGCTGTTGGCGGGGCAGCTTCGAGACTCTGGTCCTCTGTTGAAGTTACTGGCGGATGAGGAAAAGGACGACTACTTTCGCCATCGCCTTGCACTGGCCGCCTTGTGCCTGCCGGAGCTTAAATCTGAAATTTGCAATTCGCAAGCCACCATCATTAACCAAATCACCACCACGGCTTTCCTGTTCTGGTGGGAGCATTGTGCGGAGACAGATGTTGCTATATCCCACCTCACCAAAACCTTGCCCGCGTTGGCACAGGTGGATGGAGAGGTTGATGGTATTCCACTCCTTACGCTGCTCTGTAAATGGCTGCGTGATGAGGATCGGAAGGAGAGCCTTAGGACTGCTGATGTATTGGTACAGATGGGTAAGGTTGCCACGCGGCATCCTGATGTGATTCCTACGCTGATTGAATGCGCCCTGCACAACGAGGATCAGGCAGTGCGCTCTAGGGCTGTTGGTGCGCTGGGGCAGATAGATGAGACTGCCGCGCGACATCCCGATGTGCTTCCTGCGCTAGTATCTGCCCTACGTGATGAGGAGAGGGCAGTGCGCTATAGTGCTGCTGATCTGTTGTTACGGATGGGTGAGGCGGCGGCGCAACATCCCGAGGTGGTGCCTGCGCTGGTTGAGTACTTCCTGCGCGAAGAAAATTTGTCGTTGCATGAGGGGATTTCTAAAGCACTGGTGCAGATGGGTGAGGCGGCGGCACAACATCCTGAGGTGGTGCCTGCATTGGTAACTGCCCTACGCGATGAGGAGGCATTGGCACGCGAGAGGGCCGTTAATGCGCTGAGCAGGATGGGTGCGGCTGCAGTGCAACATCCCGAGGTGGTGCCTGCGCTGGTTGAGTGCTTCCTGCGCGAAGAAGATTCGCGGGTGCACTATTGGGTTTCTGCAGCACTGAAGGAGATAGGCGAGGCTGTGGCGCGACATCTTGATACGCTTCCGACGCTGGTAAGCGCCCTGCGTGATAAGGATGGAAGGGTGCGTGCTAGAGCTGCCGAGGTGCTGGGTCAGATAGGTGAAGCTGCGGCGAGACATCCTGATGTGCTCCCGACGCTGGTATGCACCCTGCGCGATGAGGAGGTGGCGGTGCGCGGGAAGGCTGCTGATGCGCTGGGGGAAATGGGTGGGGCTGCAGCGCAACACACTGAGGTGCTGCCTACGCTAGTAGCCGCCCTGCGCGATAAGAATCATAGTGTGCATAATAGCGCTGCTAAGGCACTGGCGAGCATGGATGGGGCTGGGGCACAGCATCCCGATGTGTTCCCTACACTAATAACCGCCCTGCATGATAAGGAATCTGATATGCGCTGCGGGGTTCTTCTTATGTTGTGCTATATGGGCGAGGCCGCGGCACGACATCCCGATGCGCTACTCGCGCTAGTATCCGCCCTGCGAAACAAGGAGCCGCATTTGCGCTCGATGGCTAATCATGCGCTGGGGCAGATAGGTAAGGCTGCGGCGAGACATCCTGATGTGCTGACTGCGTTGGTGGCCACCCTGCGCGACGAGGATCAGGCGGTGCGTTCTGAGGCACTTAGTGTGCTGGGGGAGCTAGGCGAAGTTGCAGCACAGCACCCCGATGTGCTCCCGGCGCTAGTATCCCTCCTTCGCAATGAGGATCAGGCGGTGCGCTCTAGTGCTGCTTGGGCACTGGGGAAGATGGGTGAGGCGGCGGCGCAACACCCTGAGGTGTTCCCTACGTTGATAGCCGCCCTGCACGACAAGGATGAGGCGGTGCGCTTTACGGCTGCCGAGGCGCTGTTACAGATGGGTGAGGCTGCGGCGCGACATCCCGATGTGATCCCGACGCTGATAGCCGCCCTGCGCGATGAGCATCGGAATGTGCGCTGGAGAGCTGCTGGCGTGTTGGAAGAGATGGGTGAAGCCATAGCGCAACATCCCGATGCGCTGCCTGCGCTGGTAACTGTCCTGCGCGAATGCGAAGAAGATTCGTGGGTGCGCTTGGTGGCTGCCAGGGCGCTAAGGCGGATGGGAGAGACTGCAATGCAACACCCCGATGTGCTCCACGCGCTGGGCGCTACCCTGCGCGACGATAATCCGGATGTGCGCTCTATTGCTGATGGTATGTTGAGGCAGGTGGGTGAAGCTACAGCATGGCACCCCGATGTTCTTCCTATGCTAGTAGCCGCCCTGCGCAATGACGATCAGGCGATGCGCTCTTGGGCTGTTGGGGTGCTGGGGAGAATGGATAAGGCCGCAGCACAACACCCTGATGTGGTGCCTATACTAGTAGCCGCACTGCGCGATGAGGATTGGGGGGCGCGTGCTCGTGCTATACAGGTGCTAAGAAATAATAAAGCAGTGAGAGAGGCTGCAGCGCGACATCCCGATGTGCCCCCTGCGCTAATAACTGCCCTGCGTGATAAGGAACCAGAGGTGCGTTCGATGGCGGCTGAGGCGCTGCTATTGATGGGTGGGGCTACAGCGCGACATCCCGATGTGCTCTCCCCCTTGATAAACGCCCTGCCCTGCCAAGAAGAGTATATGCTAAACGGCGAGATAATCATCCTGCCGGCAAAAACCCCTAGGGGCGTTAGGGAGGTAGCTAGGAGCTTTGTAAACATGCGAATTTTTAAGCGGCAGGCGGATACGTGGGAGTGGGAAAGTGTGGCTGAGTTGAGCCAGTGGTAATCTGCTACCTTAATAATAGAGCCAGAGGTAATCGAGGCAGTTTTCATTTGCAGATCTCACTGATGCCGATGCTTCCTGCGCCGTCCTCACGAATGCTGACTGCATGAACACCGAGCTAAATGCTGACTACCAGGCAGATGCAGTGGGAGCGTTACGAGAACGGTGAGCTGCTTGACGTGGCGCAGATCGAGCTCGATGTCATGCTCAGTTATGGGCGAATATTTTGAATCAAAATTTAATCATGGCCATGAGGCTAAGAGCGAATCAATACCTCTAGAAGCTCATGTCGTTGTGGACGAGAGCATGATAGAGGATCTTCCAAGAAAAATTGATGAATGGTTTCAGGGCTTCTGCATAGAAAACAATCTTAATCCTAAAAACAAAGCTATTGGTCGCATTGCGTATTACATTATTGAGTTAGCTAAAAATGCTGTTCAGCACGGTAGTAATGGATACGTTAGGGTAAAGCTTATAGGCGATTCTATCGAGGTCACAGTTCAAGACACCGGCAGTGGATTCGAGGATCCAATCGAAGATATGGAATTTTCGGTCGGTGGGGGCTACGGCCTCAAGGATGCGATGAGATATGCAAATGACTTTTCCATTGAAACAAAAGGTCTGAAATTTCACAAAGAAATTACCAGAGGTAAACCTAAAAAATTAGTTCAAACCGGCGCATCGGAAACCTTAATCGGAAGCAAAGTTATCTTTGTAAAAAGGATAAAACTTCCCGAAACAAAATGAAATTACCTCAAGCCGCGAATTTGCGGTGACGACCTTAGCTCTAGCCACACGTGCATTTTTCTCCTCTTGATGTAGCCGACCTCAACCTAAAAGTAGTCGCCGACAGATAACATAACTGGAGGCACATGTTTGAGCGGCCACGGGCGCTTGCGGTTCAAGGGACTCAAGTGTGCGAGATGGGCCTAAATCGGGGCACCCATTTCCGCTTCACTGAGTTCATTGGGAACTTCACAGAGCGAACGGGAGGCGAACACATGCCCAGTCCATCGGGGCGACTTCAGACATTTTGCAAAGGGGGATAAGAATATGGTCCGCATGAAAGTGGCGCCACAGGTCACTCGGTTGTTCACGCTTGAAGAGCCATCGGAGTCGAATCTCGCGCTGGTGCGCCTGTGGCGCGAAATCCAGCGTGAGCAGGAGGTGGAGCGACGGACTGCGCTGAGGACCAAGCCGGAGGTTGAGGCCCAACCGGCTCTCAGGCGCGTGCGCTTCAACTACGATTAGTTAACCACAGTGCCTCAGCCGACGGGTGGAGTGGTCTCTCACCCCATCATGACGACCGCATGATGACCACCTCGCCCGTCTCCTCTAAACCACGACAGGCAGTGACAGGGCATGCGAATAATCATTGTCTTCCCGACTCCACACTTTCGCGAGGTAGTGCGACGGCTGGCGGCCTCACCGCAAGATGCCGTGCGTTGCCCGGTGGGTCGCAGCACCAGCGATGATGAAGTGCGATACTTCGTGCACGGTGTGCCGGAAAGAGCCGCTCTTGCTGAGCGCACTGCTGAGATGCCAAGCCTCATCGTCTCGGCCGCAGAACGTGTGCCCGATGTCGCTACTTTGTTGGCACCGCTTCGCGCTGATGGCGCGATGGCTCACCTGGCGCTCGGTTATCGCGCTCTGGAAGGGCGTGTATGGGGGGGCGCGAGAGCTACCGTGGCCAGTAGCGATGAGAGTGCGGGGCTATGGGCCACCGTGGACGGCATCCTGCTACCCGGCGCCGGAATGCACGATTTAAGAGTGATCTCCCAGGCAGACCTTGATGCCGCGCAGCATCCACAAAGACTGGCTTGGCCGCTAGATCTTGAGCGCTGGTCGCGGACCATCGGCGCGCTCGGTGCGCACGTGTGGCAGCGCTTGACCTCACTGCGCCTGGGGATCATTGGGTGTGGGCGAACTGGCTCACTCATCGCCACGACCGCGGTCCGGATGGGCGTGCGCGATCTCACCCTCATTGACCCAGACCTCGTCGAGAGGCACAACCTCGGTGAGATGGACGGCGTCAGCATTTCCGATGTCGGGCGCAGCAAGGTTCAAGCGCTGGCCGATTTCTTGCACCGGCAGTGCGGGCGGAGTCACGAAGAGATGGCCATCAGTGCGGTCGCCGAGCCAGTGGTCACCGCCTACCGCGCTGCGCTTCCGGCGGATGTGCTCTTTTGCTGCGTTGACAATGATGCGGCCAGACTCGCCTGTGGCATCATCGCCACACTGTTCCACAAAGTCTTGATAGACGTTGGCACCGGCATCCTGAATGAGCCTGCATCTTCCGCATCTGCTCCCCTCCCCGCTGATGCGCGCCTGATGGGCGCTGATGTCCGTTTGATTTTGCCTGCCGATGGTTGCTTGATTTGCTTCGGAAACCTGGCCAACTACGAAGCCGCCCTCGCCGAGCTTGCGCACGGCAACCGAAAGCCGCGGGCCGACAGACAACGCTGGTGGGAACAGCGCCAGGGTTCGCTTCGCACCTTGAACATGCTGGCGGCAAGCCTTGCCATGCAGATGCTGTGCGACTTGATTGCCGGGCGGATCCAATCAAGCGCCTGGATGCAGGTGCGGTATGACCGCAGCGGCGCAATCAGCGTCGAGCGTCTCACGCGGAGTTCATTGCCAGCGCCGGGCCGTTGTTTCCTCTGTCTCAGAGCAGGGCTCGGAGATGATGGGTTGATGTGGTAAGACAGCCGATTTCCAAGCGTGAGGATCAATTTCAGCGCAACCAATTCCCGCTGCCGGCAGAGAATCCTCATGAGACTATATGCCTGGCACACCAAGATCTGGATGAGCGCCTGAGGTGTCAGAAGCCCGACCGTGAGGGAGGGCGCAGCGGGAGCGCCCTCCCTCACGGTCGGGCTGCTGACACTTGATCTCCGCCCTAGATCTTGGTGTACCGCTCATATAGGAGTGCGAATAGTCTGAGTCAGAAAGCAGCCGAATCAGGAGTTGACCAGCAGTAGCAGTCGAGCGGAGGTCATGATGAAATACTGCCCGAAGTGCCAGCAGCAATACCCGCAGAGTCAGCTTTTCTGTCCGGATGACGGCCATCAGATCTCACTTCGGGATCCTTATCACCTAGTTGGTCGCATCCTGGTTGACAGGTATCGCATTGATGCGCTCGCCGGCATTGGCGGGATGGGGGCTGTTTATAGTGCGTATCACCTCGGGCTTGATCGCCGCGTCGCCCTCAAGATTCTCTTGCCACACCTCGCGCTCGGCGACGAACGGATGATCGGTCTCTTTGAGCGCGAGGCAAAGATGGTTGGCCAACTCTGCCATGAGAATATCGCTACCGTCTTTGATGCCGGCCGCACTGCCGAAGGGATTGCTTACATGGCGATGGAGTGGCTCGATGGTCGCACGCTCGAAGAAGAACTCTCCAAGCATGGTCAGTTTAGCTTAGAGCGCACGGCTCGGCTGCTGCGGCAAATCAGCGCCGCGCTTGACTCAGCTCACGCCAGGCGCATCATTCATCGCGATCTCAAGCCGGCCAACATCATGCTGATCCGGCGACCCGATGGAAGTGAGCAGGTCAAGCTCCTGGATTTCGGGATTGGCAAGGTAATGAGCGAGACTGCCGGTTCACCGGTCTCCTCGGTGATGGGCACGCCGCATTACGCCAGCCCGGAGCAGTTCAAGTTGGGCGGGCAGATTGATGGACGCGCAGACATCTACTCGCTTGGGGTGATGCTCTATCAGATGTTGACAGGGACGCTGCCCTTCGACGCCGCCTCGATTCGGGAACTAATCGAGCTGCATCTGACGGCCTCGCCCCCTCGAATCGGTAAGCTGCGCCCGGATGTTCCGGCCGCCGTTGGGCAACTTGTGAATCGGATGTTGGCGAAGGAGCCGGGCCAGCGCCCGGAGCGCGCTGGCGCAGTTGTAGAGAGCTTTGATGGTGTCCTCACCTCGCTGTCAAGGTCACAAGCATCGGACTTTGCGCCAGCCAAAAAAATGGCTGCTGCCGTTGCTGCTCAGACCGAGATTATCTCAATCAACCGGCTCTCTGCTCAGGCAAGTAAATCCATGGACAGCCGTCGTTGCAGTCCTCGCTTCAGCCTCACCGTGAAAGTTACCTTTCGCCTTTCGCCTTTCCACTTTCGCCTCTCTTCCATCGCAACACCGGTTTGCGTGCAGCCGCTGCCTCATCCAGCCGCCCGATGCGCGTGTGGTGCGGCGCACCCTTGACCAGCTCCGGCGTCTCGCGGGCCTCGCGGGCGATCGCGCGCATGGCGTCGATGAAGAGGTCTAATTCCTCGCGGCCCTCGCTCTCGGTCGGCTCGATCATGATCGCGCCGGGCACGACCAGCGGGAAGTAGATGGTCATCGGGTGGAAACCGTAATCGATCAGCCGCTTGGCGATGTCCAAGGTGTGGATCCCGTACTTCGTTTGCCGCTTGTCGCTGAAGATCACCTCGTGCATCGGCTTGCCGTCGTAGGCGACCTCATAGTCCGACTTGAGGTGATGCGCGATGTAGTTCGCGTTGAGCACTGCGGTCTCGGTCGCTTCGCGCAGCCCGTCGGGGCCGAGCGTCAGGATGTAGCAGAGCGCTCGCACGAGCACCGAGAAGTTGCCATGGAAGGCCCGCACGCGCCCGACAGCTTGGGGACGGTCATAGTCGAGGCGCAGCACACTCTGACCCTCATTCGCCGTCTCGCGGACCACGCGGGGGAAGGGTAAGAAAGGCTCGAGTTCCGAGGTGACCGCGATCGGGCCAGCGCCGGGGCCGCCGCCGCCGTGGGGGGTAGAAAAAGTCTTATGCAGGTTGAGGTGGATCACGTCCACGCCCATATCGCCGGGGCGCGCCACACCGACGAGCGCATTCATATTCGCGCCGTCCATGTAGACGAAGCCGCCCGCAGCGTGGACGATCCGGCAGACCTCCTCGATGTTCTCCTCAAACAGCCCGAGGGTCGAAGGGTTGGTGAGCATCAGCGCCGCGACCTCTTCGTTGGCGACCGCCCGCAGGTTGTCGAGGTCGATCGACCCCCGATCATTCGATTTGATCGTCTGCACCTGGTAGCCGCAGATCGCCGCGCTGGCCGGGTTGGTGCCGTGCGCCGAGTCGGGGATCAGCACGCGCTGGCGGGCGTGGCCGCGAGCTTCGAGGCATTTGCGGATGACCATCAAACCCGTCATCTCGCCCTGCGCCCCGGCCGCCGGTTGGAGGCTCACCGCCGGCAGACCCGTGATCTCCGCCAGGCATTCCTCGAGCTCCTTGATCACTTCGAGGTTGCCCTGCGCGAGCGAGTCGGGCAGGTAAGGGTGCGCGGCGGCAAAGCCTTCGAGCCGCGCCACGCGCTCGTTGAGCTTCGGGTTGTACTTCATCGTGCAGGAGCCGAGCGGGTACATCCCGTAGTCCACCGCGTAATTCCACGTCGAGATGCGGGTGAAGTGGCGGACCACGTCCACTTCGCTCACCTCAGGCAGGCCCGCCAGATCGTCGTCGCGCAGCAGGCTGTGATCGATCAGCTCTGCGACCGGCGGCGCCTCAAGGTCGAGCGCCGGCAGGCGGTATCCGATGCGCCCTTCGCGCGAGCGCTCGAAGATCAGCCCTTCGTTCTGATTGACGTGTGTCGTTGCTTTCTTAATCGCCATGATCCCTTAATTAGCCAGGTGTTCAGAGTACCGACTTTAGTCGGGCTTTGCCTCTGCTGTACAAAAAGCCCGACTAAAGTCGGTACTCTGAACGCTCGTCTGTGCTCGGCCCATCCCTCCATTCAATTGAAAACCGCTCTAGCTGATCGCCGGCGGCTGAAGGCTTACGAGGCGATGGTGCTCAGTGCCTTCACGAACGAATCGATCTCAGCTTTCGAGACGGTCTCGGTCACGCAGACCAACAGCTCGTTCTTCAAATCGGGGAAGAAGCGGGCGAGCGGCAGGCCGCCGATAATCCGGGCGTCCAGGAGCCGGTCTAAGAACTCCGGCGCTGGCTTCGGGCACGTGACCACGAACTCGTTGAAGAACGGCGCCGAATAGCGCAGCCGGAAGCCTTTGAGCGCCGCGATCTGTCGGGCCGCGTAGTGCGCCTTCTGGGCGTTTTGCTCCGCGACCTCGCGCACGCCCCGGCGCCCGAGCGTCGAGAGGTAGATCGTCACCATCAGCGCGTAGAGGCCCTGGTTGGTGCAGATGTTCGAGGTCGCCTTCTCGCGCCGGATGTGCTGCTCGCGCGTCGCCAGCGTCAGCACGTAACCGACGCGCCCTTGCCCGTCAGTCGCCTGGCCCACCAGGCGGCCGGGAATCTGCCGCTGGTACTTCTCGCGCACCGCGAAGAAGCCGCAGTAGGAGCCGCCGAACGAGGGCGGAATCCCGAACGACTGCGCCTCGCCGCAGACGATGTCGGCCCCACACGCGCCGGGCGCACGCAGCAGGCCCAGACTCAACCCCTCGGCGACCACGACGACGACGAGCGCCCCGGCCTTGTGCGTGGCCTCGGCGATGGCCTGGATGTTTTCGATGCCGCCGAAGAAGTTCGGCGACTGAATCACCACCGCCGCGACGTCATTGCCCAGCCCGCTGAGTGATTCAGGGAGCAGCGTCCCGGTCTCGGCGCAGGTGACCAGGGTCTCGGCTGTGATCCCCGCGTTGCGGATGTAGGTGTCCACGACTTCGCGGTACTCGGGATGGACGTTGGCCGCGATGGCCACCTTCGAGCGGTTGGTCACGCGCTCGGCCATCAGCACCGCCTCGGCCATCGCCGTCGAGCCGTCATAGAGCGAGGCGTTGGCCACGTCCATCCCGGTCAGCTCGCAGATCATCGTCTGGAACTCGAAGATCGCTTGCAGCGTTCCCTGGCTGATCTCCGGCTGGTAGGGCGTGTAGGAGGTGTAAAATTCGGCGCGCGAAATCAGCGTGTCGATCACCGTCGGGATGAAATGGTCGTAAGCGCCAGCGCCGAGGAAGGAGAGCATCTGCTTGCCGGTCACCCGAGTGGTGTTGCGTGAGGCGAGCGCGCGGAAGTAGTCGAGCGTCTCGGTCTCGGAGAGGGCGGCGGGCAGTTTCAGCGGTGCTTTCAGTTTGAGCTTGGCGGGGATACCTTGGAACAGATCGTCAACGGAGTCCAAGCCCATCTCGCGCAGCATCTGGGCGCGCTCCTGGGCCGAGTTTGGGATATAACGCATCGTAATTTAATCTTCCTTCTGTTCCCGGATGAAGTCCTCATACTCGGTGGCCGTCAGCAGGCTGTCGACCTCGGCCGGGGCGGTCACCTTGATCGCGATCATCCAGCCGCCGCCATAAGGGTCGCTGTTGACCAACTCGGGCGAATCGGTGAGCGCCTCGTTGACCTCGACCACCTGGCCCGAGGCCGGGATGAAGAGTTCGTTGACTGACTTCACCGATTCCACTGAGCCGAACACCTCGCCCGCCGAAAACGTGTCGCCGACCTTCGGCAACTCGACATAGACCACGTCGCCGAGCGCGTCCTGCGCGAAGTCGGTGATGCCGACCTGCCCCCGGTCGCCCTTGACGCGGAGCCACTCGTGGTCTTTCGTGTAGTGCAGATCCTCAGGATAATTCGCCATCGCTCTCCTCTCCAGTAGTTAGTAGGCAGTAAGCAGTAAGCAGTAAGCAGTAAGCATCATTTCGGCTATCTTCTGCCTACTGTCTACTGCCTACTGCTTACTTCTTTTATAAAACGGCGTCGGCACGACCTCGGCCGCGACCCGCCGCCCGCGCACGTCCACCTCGAAGCGCGAGCCGACGGCCGTGTGCTCGATGGGCAGGTAGGCCAGGCCGATGTTCTTTTTCAGGTACGGCGCCGGGCTGCCCGATGTGACGTGGCCGACCTGCCGCCCGTCGATGAAGACGGGGTAGCCGTCGCGGGCAATCCCGCGCTCGACCACCTCAAAGCCGATGAGCTTGCGCCTCAGGCCTTGCTCCTTCTGCGCGGCGAGCCGCTCGCGCCCGATGAAGTCACCCTTATTGAGCTTCACCACCCACCCGAGATCCGCCTCGAGCACCGTCGTCGTCTCATCGATGTCGTGCCCGTAGAGCGCCATCTTGGCTTCGAGCCGCAGCGTATTGCGCGCCGCCAGCCCGCACGGCGCCAACCCGTGCGGCCGTCCGGCCTCCAAGATCTTGCCCCAGATGCGCTCCGACTCGCCCGGCTCGAAATAGACCTCACACCCGTCCTCGCCCGTGTAACCCGTGCGCGCGATGATGGCCGGCACGCCGTCAACCCTGCCCTTCGTAAACCAGTAGTATTTGATCGCGCCGAGATCGACGTCAACCAGCGGCTGCAAGCTGGCCAGCGCTTTCGGCCCTTGGACCGCGAGCTGTGTGTAGCGGTCGCTCGTGTTCAGGACCTCGGCGTCAAAGCCCTGTGCCTGGCTGCGAATCCATTCGTCATCTTTATCGGTGTTCGAGGCATTGACGCAGAGAAAGAAGTGCTCCGAGCCGAAACGATGAACGAGCACGTCATCGACGAAAGTGCCCGCCGGGTAGGTGAGCGCCGAATACTGCGCCTGGCCGTCGGCCAACTTGGCGGCGTCGTTGCTCGTCACGGATTGGACGAGGGCGAGCGCTTGCGGCCCGCGGATTTCGATCTCGCCCATGTGGCTGACGTCGAAGACGCCCGCGGCCGTCCGCACGGCCAGATGCTCCTCGATCGTCCCGGCGTATTGAATCGGCATCTCCCAGCCGCCGAATTCCACCATCCTCGCGCCCAACTGCCGGTGAGCCTGATTGAGCGCAGTCCGTTTTAAGTGCGTGGTTGTTGACACCGCTAGCCGACCTCGTGTTGTCAGAAAAGCCTATATTTACAGGGTGATTTTCATCGGACGGCAACCCTAACACACGCTTCGCAACTTCGTCAAGCCAACGTCACGGAAGGGCTCAGGAGCAGCTTCTAAATCAGACCACGCAGCATTGGGACACTTGTCATCAAGCTCAATGGACCGCGGATGCGGCGGACGGGCGCGGATCATGCTGATTGATTGATCCGCGAACATCCGCTTGATCCGCCGCCTCCGCGGTCCATCCTCCGTGTCCCGTGGTTGCCCTCGGTTCCAATCTCCCGCGGCCTGATTTAGAATGCGCCCATGGCTGAAGAGACACTGACGATTGAGACGCCCGAGCACGTCGAATTACAGTTCGCGCTGGCGACCATCGGCAACCGCTTCCTCGCCTGCGCCATTGACCACGGGCTCCAGTTATTGGCCATCGTCCTGACGCTCATCATCGCTTACAACTTGAGCGACGGGATGCGCGGCCTCGGCCAGCGAATGACGCGCGGTGTCGAAGAGGGGCGCTTATGGATCCTGGCCCTCGCCACGCTCGCCGTCTTCGTGCTCTATTTCGGCTACTTCGTCATCTTCGAGACGCTCTGGAGCGGGCAGACGCCGGGCAAGCGGTGGCTCAGGCTGCGCGTGATCCAAGAAGACGGGCGGCCACTGAACTTCTTCGCCGCCCTCTCGCGGAACTTGCTGCGCGGCGCCGATATGCTGCCGATCGTTTTGATCCTGCCGTTTTATTCGGTGGGGATCGTCTCAGTCTTCGCGAGCGCGCGCTCGAAGCGACTCGGTGACTTCGTCGCCGGCACCGTCGTGGTCAAGGAGCGGGCCGCCGAGGCCCCCTCCTTCGACGAAGTCTTCGAGAGCGAGGTGATCGACACGGCCAGGCGCCGCGTCGCGCCGGCGGTCGATTTCCGCGGCGACGTGCGCGTCATCGAGCCGGCCGAGATCGAAGTGGTCGAAGCCTTTCTCCGCCGCCGTTATGACCTGCCTGATCATCCGCGCCAATGGCTCGCCTGGCGCATCTCGATCCCGCTGCTCGAAAAGATCCGCCCCTACTACGACTCCGCTGCCTTCAACTACGAAGGCTTTCTCGAAGAACTACTCGCCCGCTACCGCGCCCAGGTCAAGTACCGGGAGTAGGAAGCGCAAAGAGCAAGGAGCAAGGAGCAAGGAGCAAAGAGCAAAGGGCAAGGAGCAAAGCGCCATCCTTTCCTTGCTCTCTGCCCTCTGCGCTTTGCTCCTTGCCCTTGGCGCTTTTAATTCACGGACCCGGATTCAAGCTCAGTTCGTAGTTGCCGACGGCCACGGGGACCTGGGAGCTGACCTCGATCACGTAAGCCCCGCTCACCGGCAGATTGAGCGCGATTGGCGCCCCGGTGCTTTGGGCGATGACCACCCCGCTCGGGTTGAGGAGGTAGAAGATCGAGGAGAAGTCGTACGCCGTGAGCGAGATGATGACCGGCTGCCCGGCCGTGCCGGTGAATCCGTACCGGTCGGCAAAGAAACCCGGCCCCCGCAGCGGCGATTGGCAATCGTTCCCGCTCAGCACCCCGAACCTCGTCTGCCCCAGCGTGATCGAAGTCAGGAGGCAGCCGGCGCTGAGCGGCGTGGCGATGAAGTTCAGGAAGTTGGAGGCGAAGTTGAAGTCTTGATAAGCGAGCCGGAACGAAAAGCCCGACTTGCTCGGCCTCACGCGGTAAGTCGTGTCGGACTGGAAGCCGGTCTGGCTCCAGTTACCGTTAGCGTCGGTCGTCACGGGGGCCGGCAGAAACCCGGCGCCCTTGACGCGCGAGAAGGTCATCAGCACGCCCGGCATCCCGGTGGTCTTTTCGGGGTTGGTGACCCGGCCGCCCACACTATAGGTTATGGGAGGCACTAGCCCGGCCTGCGTGACGGTGAAGGTCTGGCCGGCGATGGTGATCGTGCCGATGCGTGCTACGCCCAGGTTGCCTACCACCGAGTAGTTGACCATGCCGTTGCCGTCAGTGCCGTTGAAGTAGAGCACCTGCGTGACGATGAGAAACGACGAGTTGCTCGTCGCCGTCCAGGGGCAGCCGCTCGGGACCGTCACAAACACCACGTTTGAGGTGGGGCTGGCGGAGACAGAGACGCTGGTCGGCGAAATCATCGAGGGGTTAGTGATGGTCGTCATCGCCGTCGATGAATTGTTGACCAAATTGGGGTCGGGCGTGGATGAGCTGACCGTCGCCGTATTGCTCAAGGTGCCGCTCGGCGCCGAGCAAGTCACCTTGACCACTAAGGTGATCATCGCCGATGCCCCGGGACCGAGCGAAGCGAAGCTCACGGTCCGGTGGTTGCCCACGCCGCCGCAGACGCCGCCGCCGGTTGAGCCGCAAGAAACGAAGGCGGTGCCGGCCGGCAGGTTATCGGTCACCACTACCGAACTCGCGGTGTTCAGCCCGGTGTTGGTTACGGTGAACATATAGGTGATGTTGCTGCCCGAGGTCACCGGGCCGGCCGGGGCGGTCTTGTTGATAGACAGGTCGGCCGGATTTTTGCACTTCCCGAAGCTGTCGGCGAGGAAGATCAGATTGATCTCGTCCCCGCTGAGGGCGCGGTTGAAGATCTCGACCTCGTCAATCAGCCCGGCGAAGTTCTCAGTGACGCTGCTCGGGCTGACGGTCCCGATGACGGTGTTGACCGTCGAATCAATGGCCCCCACGACCAGCCCCGACGACTTACTGGCCACCATCGTTCCGTCCACGTAGAGCTCGAAGCGATTGGCCATGGTGTCCCTGACGCCGGCCAGGTGATGCCAGCCCGCAGTCAGTGGTGTCGGCGCTTCGATGGCATCGAATGCCGCGCCGATCAGCACCACGAACGCCGCGTGGCCCTGCTGGCCGGAGATAAACGGCGCGCTCGATTTGAGGGCGAAGGCCTTCCGCGTGCCGGACGAGGTGTTGTCTTTGCTCAGGACGCGGCGCTCGCCGGTGTTGGTTCCCGGAGTGATGAAGGCCCAGGCATCCAGCGTCAGCTTGTCGAGATTGAAGCCCGAGCCAAGATCGACATAGTCATTGATGCCGTCCAGATTGAAGGCTTGCCCGACTTTCCCCGTCGTGAAGGCGGTCCCATTCTGGAGCGTCCCGTTATTGCTGCCCACGATGTCGTTGGCGTTGCCATCGCCCGGCCACCAGCTCACCAGGCCTGAGGGCGCGGAGATGCAAGAGACTGGCGCGGGAGTAGAGATAGTAACGAGCCGGGACAGAGTCGTATGCTTGCTATAGACTTCAAGAAAATGTCGATAAGCCGGGTTGGGAGTGCCGCCTTCAGGCGGGCTTTTTACTGGGATCAAAAGCCCGCCTGAAGGCGGTACTCCCAACATTTTCTTGAATGCTCTAGCCTCAGCTAACAACAGCTTGCTTGAGGCCGAACTGGCAGACGGGCTCCAGGCATAGGCCAGCGCCACGATCACACTTACCACACAGATCCACGGCAGCGCAGTCGCGCGCACTCGGCGAGGGCTTGATTTTCTCACGGTCTCCTCCTTTAGGTTCGTCCCTGTGACCGCCGCACCGTCACCACTCCAGAGCCGTGTGATCGAAATCGTCCCGGACGCCGCCGCCAGTAGGCAAAGCCATCCTGCGTCGTCAACCGGAGCCGGCGCTCGAGACACGAATCTCGTCGTCGCCCCGCGGCGGATTAAAGAGATGGCACGTTCAGCAATCAGCTGTCAGACGACCGGCTAATTGCTCACGGTTGATTGCTAGGCACGTTGTTGATGGTTAGGGACTGGTTTGCTTGTTAGGCGCTAAAGAACAGGAGTGCAGGGAAGTGATCGCCAGAGGCAACTCGCCATTTGGTGTCGGGGTCAGTCACACAGGAGGACGACGTTGCCGGCCATCGGCCCTCACTCAAACCAACTCATCTGACTGGTCCGCAGCAGCCTTCATGACGCCTTATGACATCACTCGGGTCTCCAATCAAGCGTGAGAGAACGACTGCTGAGACGGCGCATATCCTATGGTCCTTAAGATCTTAAGTCAAGCGAAATCCGATCCGCCCGCGAGCCGGCGGCGGGGATGCACGCTCACGACCGTCTTCTTCAGGCGCTGTTTTCCATTTCGCGGAGCAGCTTCAAGGTGTAGATGCCCGTGTCGTGATTGTCGCTCCAGACGATGTGGTAGGCGTAGCGGCCGACGGGCGCGAAGTCAAGGATGCGGACGCCCGGAAATTGTTCGGGCTTGAGCTTGAGACTCTGCGAGGGATGGTGGCCCTGGCATTGGGCGCAGGGGCAGACGCTGCGCAGCACGTCGAGCCGATGGCGGCTGGTGTGGCCATCATCCCAGACGATCTGGAGGACCGAATCATCGTCGGTCAGTTCAATCGATTCCGGAAAAGCTTCAATCGCGTGGTGCTCTTGGCTCATAGTTCGGTTGCGTCATCCTTCGGTCAATGGTTAAATTGGATCGCGGTCACGTTTCATTTAAGCATCGAATGAGGCGGGCGGCAAACGATGGCGGGGGTCGGGTGAGAATTTGAGATCTGAGATTTGAAATGAGAGCCGCCGACCTGCTAGCGAGAGAAGGAGCCGGAATGACCAATCGAGCTGAACGTAAGCGGGCACGCAGTGTGCTCATAAACGCGATCTTCCTGATCCCCAATTTCCTCAAACTCCTCTATCGGCTCTTCAAAGACCCACGCGTGCCGAAGGCCGAGAAGGCGCTGCTCGTTGGGGCGATCATCTATGTCATCTCGCCGCTCGACCTGATCCCTGACTTCATTCCTTTCATTGGGGAGGTGGATGACCTCTATTTCGTCGCGCTCACTCTGCTCCGGCTGCTCAACCGGACGCCGGCTGAGGTGATCCGGGAGCATTGGGACGGGGGCGGCGACATTGCGCTGATCGTGGAGAAGATCGCCCAGGCGGCGCAATACCTCCTGCCCCGACGCATCCGCCAGATCATCAGCGGCCGCGTCGAGATTGCGCCGCAGGTCAAAGGTGGGGTACTCTCTTCGCCGGCCAGTCTTGATTCAGCCGAGCCGGTGAGAAGGGAAGCAGCATCTTCGCAGTCTTAATCGCCGCGCTCATCTCCTTGCCTGATTCGCGGGGGGTAGAGATGGCGCTTGTTCACGGGTACACATACGACATCTTCATCAGCTACGCCCACCGTGATAATAAACCTCTGTTCGGCGGGCATCAGGGGTGGGTCAACGACCTGCACCAGGCTTTGGAGCAGCGCTTTGATGAGCTCTTTGGCAAGCAGTTGAAGATTTGGCGGGACCCTTACCTGGACGGGACCCACGTCCTCGAAAAAGAGCTCGCCGACCGCGTGACCAATGCGGCCGTCCTGATGGCCATCCTCTCGCCCAACTACCTCACCTCCGATTGGTGCCAAAAAGAGCGGTACGCCTTCTGCCGCATTGCCGAGCAGAGAGGGGGACTGTCCGCCGGGAACAGATCGCGGCTCGTCAAGGTGGTGAAGACGCACGTCCCGCGCGAACAGCACCCGACAGAACTGCAAGACTCAGGGGGCTTCGATTTTTATCAAATTGACCAGGCGACCAAGGAGCCCGTTGATTTCAGGCCGGAGACCCAGGCGGCGCAGTTCATTCAGAAGGTGGAGAGCCTGGCGCGTGGGATCAAGCGCTTGATAGACCACCTCCAGCCGCTGCCTGCCGCAGAGGCGCCCCCGGTGGAAAAGACAATCTATTTGGCCGAGGCGTCACCCGATCTCGAAGACGACCGCGAGCGCGTCAAAAGTGACCTGCTGCTGAAAGGCTATTACGTCCTGCCGGATGAAGACCTCCCGGCGAAAGCGCCGGCGCCTGACACTGAGGCCAAGGTGCGTGGATACCTGAGCCGTTGCCGGATGTCGGTGCATTTTATCGGAGCGATTTACGGCCGCATCCCGGCGATGGCAAAAGGGCGCTCTATCGTCCGCATCCAGCACGAGCTAGCGCTCGAACGCGGAAATGATCCTCAATTCAAACGCCTGATCTGGATGCCGAACGGCCTGAAGGAAGTGGAGGCGGAGCAGCAAGAGTTCATCAAGTATTTTCGGGAAGACCCTGACGTGCTGCGGGGCGCGGAGTTGGTGCAGGGCAATCGCGAAACCTTGAAGACCGCTATCCTGGAACCGCTCAAGCCCAAGGCCAAGCCCAAGACCCCGAAAACCAACAGGCACGGCGATCAAAGCCCAGCGAGGGTCTACCTGGTCTACGATGAGTCGGACTATCCCGAGACCAGGCCGATCCGCGGATACCTCCTCGAACAGCAACTCGAAGTGCTGCGCCCCGTCGGTAAAACGAAGCCGCAGGACTTTGAGGAGCACAAGGAGCTGCTCCTGCTGGCCGACGCCGTCATGGTCTATTACGGCCGGACCAACGACCCGTGGGCGTGGCAGAAGCTGCGTGAATTGCAGAAGCTGCCAGGGTACGGCCGCCAACGGCCGCTGCTGGCCAAAGCCTTCTACCTCAGCGCCCCGCCGACTGATGATAAAGACGACTTCATCACGAACGAAGCGATGGTGATCAAAGGCTACGAAGGTTTCCGCCCCGAACTGCTCGCGGAGTTCATCGACCAGATCAAGAGAGCGAAGGGAGTAGGCAGATGATCGATCTGAAGGTCAGGAAAATCGTCGAGACCGGCACGCGCTCCAACCCGTTCCCCGGCTTGCGGCCGTTCGAGTATTACGAAAATCACCTCTTCTTCGGGCGCGACGGCCAGAGCGAACAGTTGATCGCCAAACTCAGCCACACGCGCTTCCTCGCCGTCGTCGGGACTTCGGGCAGCGGCAAATCGTCGCTCGCCCGCGCGGGACTCTTGCCCGCACTCTTTGGCGGGATGATGGCTGGCGCCGGCTCGGCCTGGCACGTCGCGCTGATGCGGCCCGGCAATGATCCCATCGGCAACCTGGCGAAGGCGCTCAACTCGCCCGACGCCTTCGGCTCCGAGGACGAGGAGAACCGCAGCCTCCAGACCGCCATCACCGAGGCCACTTTGCGGCGCGGCAGCCTCGGCCTCGTCGAAGCCGTGCGGCAGGCCAACCTGCCGGCGAGCGAAAACCTGCTCGTCATCGCCGACCAGTTCGAGGAGTTGTTCAGGGTCGAGCAGGGGGCGGAGAACGAAGACCTCGCCAATGACAAGGCAGCGTTCGTGAAATTGCTGCTGGAGGCTGCGCGCCAGCGTGAAGTGAACGTCTACGTCGTGCTGACGATGCGCTCCGACTACCTGGGCGACTGCGCGCAGTTTTGGGATTTGCCCGAAGCGATCAACGAAGGGCAGTACTTGATCCCGCGCCTGACCCGTGAGCAGCGGCGGGAGGCCGTGACGGGGCCGGTAGCGGTCGGCGGGGCTGAGATCACGCCGCGCCTGGTGAACCAGTTGCTTAATGACATGGGCGACAGCCCGGACCAACTGCCCGCCCTGCAGCACGCGCTGATGCGGACGTGGGATGAGTGGAAGGAGCGGCGTCTTCAAGTCAAAGACCGGCCGCACCGGGAAGCGCACGAAGGCGAGGCCATTGACCTCTGCTGCTACGAGGCCGTTGGCGGGATGGCCGAGGCGCTCTCGCTGCACGCCGATGAAGCCTATCAGGGATTGCCCGATGACCGCCACCGCCAAGTCGCCGAGCGGGTCTTCAAAGCCTTGACCGAGAAAGGGGCCGACAACCGCGAAACCCGCCGCCCGCTCACCCTCGGAGAACTCCGCCTGGTCGCCAAGGCTAGCGAGTCGGAGGTGAGAACGGTCATTGAGACTTTTCGCAAAGAAGGCCGCTCGTTCCTGATGCCGTCGGCCGGCACCGTGCTGACAAGTGAATCGCTGATTGATATTTCACACGAAAGCCTGATTCGCATCTGGAAGCGGTTGCGGGGTTGGGTGGATGAAGAAGCGCGGTCGGCCCGCATCTACCGCCGCCTGGCTGAAACCGCCGAACTGCATCAAGTGGGCAAAGCCGGTTTGTGGGGCGACCCTGATCTACAGCTTGCGCTGGACTGGCAAGAGGAGAACAACCCCAATGAGCACTGGGCGCGCCGTTACTATCCGGGCTTTGCGACGGCCATCGCCTTTCTAGAGGAAAGTAAAAAGGAGCGTGAAAAGAAAGTTGTCAGGAGGCGGCTGCTCATCGCCGCTCTGGCCGCCTTGTCCGTGATTGCTTCGACCGCCGCTGTGCTTGCTTTCTTGGCGTATCGCAGGGTTGATGCCGAAAAAAGGAATGCAATAGTGAAGGAGAAAGAGGCTACGATAGCCAGCTATGCTGCTGCTGAGGCAAGGCTACAGGCCGAAAGGGCTAGACAGTCGGCAGATGAGCAGCGCAAAAAGGCAGAAGATGAGGCGCAGATTGCTGAGCAACAAAAGCAACAAGCTGAAAGTGCCAAGGCGACGGCCGACACCCAACGCCAGATCGCGGTGCATCGGCAAAAAATGGTCGAAGAGAATGAAAAAGCCAGCCGCCATTCACTCTATGCTGCAAACATGAACCTTGCGCGGCAAGCGTATGAAGCTAGAAATTTCGTAAGGTTGCAGGAATTACTAGACTATCATCTGCTTGCTCCTGATGCACCTAAACAAGATGATCTGCGCGGTTTCGAATGGTACCACCTCTGGCGTCTCCGTCATAATGAGTTGGCGACGCTGAAGGGGCACATCTCCTCTGTCAATGCTGTGGCGTTTTCGCCAAACGGTAAGACGCTGGCCACAGCAAGTGACGACAATACCGTGAAGCTGTGGGATGCGGATACACAGCAGGAACTGGTGGCGCTCAAAGGGCACACAGGCCCTGTCTGGTCCGTAGCATTTTCGCCCGACGGTAAGATGTTAGCCACTGGGAGTGCTGACAATACCGTGAAGCTATGGGATACGAGCATGCGACAGAAACCAGTCACGCTCGAAGGGCACACAGGCCCTGTCGGGTTCGTAGCATTTTCGCCCGACGGCAAGACACTGGCCTCTGGAAGTTCTGACCGGACTGTGAAGCTATGGAACACAAGCACACAACAGAAAATAGGTACGCTCGATGGACCCGCGGATTTTAACGGTACCGTGGCGTTCTCGCCTGATGGCAAGATACTAGCTGCCGGGAGTACTCGCGAAACCGTGGGATTCTGGGACGCAAATACCCGACAGAAGCTGGCTGTCTTCCAAGTACATCAGATCATCATCCGTAATTTGGCTTTTTCACCCGATGGCCAAACGCTGGCCACCGTAGATATAGACAGTACCAAGCTATGGGACACGCGCACACGACAAGAACTAGCTACGCTCAGGGGGCACGCAGACGATGTCACTGCCGTGGCATTTTCGCCCGATGGCAGGACGCTGGCGACCAGCAGTAGGGATTGGACTGTGAAGTTGTGGGATACGAGCATGCGACAGGAACTGGCGACGCTCAAAGGACACGCGGGTTCCATCGGGTTTGTGGCGTTTTCGCCTGACGGTAAAACGCTGGCCACCGGGAGTGCTGATAAGACTGCGAAGCTGTGGGATGCGAGTGGGCGACGGGAACAGATCACGCTTGATGTGCATGCCAACTATGTCAATGTTGTAGCGTTTTCGCCTGACGGTAAGCTGCTGGCTACTGGGAATCGGGACTGGGAAGTGGAGTTATGGGCAGACGGGCGAAAGACAATAGACCCGCTCAAGGGGCACATGGGCTATGTCAATGCTATAGCGTTTTCGCCTGATGGCAAGATGCTAGCCACTGGGAGTTCTGACCAGACAGTTAAGTTATGGGACACAAACAAGCGACGGGAGTTAGCAACGCTGAAAGGGCATATCTCCTCTGTCAATGCTGTGGCATTTTCACCCGATGGCAAGATGCTGGCCACTGGGAGCCTTGATAATACGGTGAAGCTGTGGGATGTCCGCACGCGACAGGAACTGGCGACGCTCAAGGGGCACATTTCCTCTGTCAGTTCTGTGGCATTTTCGCCCGACGGCAAGATGCTGGCCACTGGAAGTTACGACCGGACCGTCAAGTTGTGGGATGTCCGCACGCGACAGGAACTGGCGACGCTCGAGGGGCACACAGACTCTGTCAATGCCGCGGTATTTTCACCTGATGGTAGGATGCTAGCCACCGGGAGTAGTGATTGGACTGTGAAGCTGTGGGGCACAAGCACGCGACAAGAATGGGCCACGCTCAAGGGCCACGCAGGATATGTCTTGTCCGTGGCGTTTTCGCCTGACGGTAAGCTGTTGGCCACGGCGAGTAATGACCATACCTCGAAGCTGTGGGACGCAAGCACGCGACAGGAGTTAGCGACGCTCAAAGGACACGCGACTTCTGTCACTGCCGTCGCGTTTTCGCCTGATGGCAAGACACTGGCTACCGGGAGCAATGATAATAACGTGAAGCTGTGGGACACGGGCGCGCGACGAGAACTAGACACGCTCCAGGGGTACTTTTCCGTTGTTGAGGCCGTAGCGTTTTCGCACGATGGAAGGATGCTGGCCACTGGGAGCAATTTTGGAATCGTGAAGCTGTGGGACACAAGCACAGGACAAGAACTAGCCATACTCAAAGAGTACTGGAACTCTTCTATTACTGCTGTAGCGTTTTCGCCTGATGACAAGATGCTAGCTACCGGAAGTTCGGATAATACGGTGAAGCTGTGGGATGTAGGCACGCGACAGGAACTGGCCACATTTAAAGAGCATCTTTTCCCTGTCAATGCTGTGGCGTTTTCACCCAACGGCAAGATGCTAGCCAGCGGGAGTGCGTTCGGACTCATGCTGTTTGACACGAGCACTCGGCAGAGGTTGGTGGTACTTGATACTTCCTCAGTCATTGCCTTAGCATTTTCGCCCGATGGCAAGACGCTGGCCACTGGGAAAGGAAATAGGACAGTAAAGCTGTGGGATGTGAGCACATGGCAGGAAGTGGCGACACTCAAGGGACACGCGGACTCTGTTTATGCGGTGGCCTTTTCACCTGATAGCAAGACGATAGCTAGCGGGAGCGAGGATGGTACGGTGAAGTTGTGGGATGTGAGCACGTGGCAGGAAGTGGCGACACTCAAGGGACACGCAAGCTATGTTCGTTCGGTAGCCTTTTCACCTGACGGTAAGACGCTGGCCAGCGGGAGTTGGGACCATACGGTGAAGTTGTGGGATGTGAGCACGCGACGGGAAGTGGCGACACTCAAGGAACACGCGGACTCTGTTTCGTCAGTGGCGTTTTCGCCTGATAAGAAGAAAATGGTGCTGGCAAGTGGGAGTCGGGACCATACGGTGAAGCTGTATTTTGCCGCGACGGATGAAGAAGTGGCTGCGCAGAGAAATGATTGATGGTGAATCGGCGGGAACACACAGGAGGAGCTGCCGCTCGCTCAGGGCCTTGGGCCGAGGTCGGGATCAATGAGGCTGGGGCGCTGAGGATTTCAAGTCGCTCGTTCGCAGTGCACCAGTGATACTGGCTCTTTCCACGGAGAAGGCGAGAAAAAGAGCGCGGCTGCCTGGCAGGAGAATCCAGGCAGGAGTGGAGACTCAAGCTGATCCTGAGCGCAGAGCATCGCGGTGTAGACCAGCCTGGCGCGTTCTCGCCACGTCGCCTTGTCTCAGTGCCGCCACCTCGATTTCTCATCCTCGCCTAAGCAGGCTACAATAGCAGCGGCTGAGCCAGCAGGGTGATTTTTTCTGGGAGATGAGACGATGAGCCTACCGCCATCGCAGCTTTACACCGTCGAAGAGTACCTCGCCTTTGAAAGGCAGTCCGAGGAGAGGCACGAGTATCTCGACGGGCAGATTTACGCGATGGCGGGTGAGGGTGAAGAGCACGGCGATATTTGCGTGAGCCTGGTCGGCGAACTTAGCGCTCAACTAAGAAGCAAACCCTGTCGCGTCTGGACTAAGGACGCGAAAGTCCGCAGCGGCCCAGACCCCAAACCCTATCAAACTACCAAAGGGTTATTTTCTTACCCCGACCTGGTGGTGGTTTGCGGAGACCGCCAATATCACGATCAGCACCGCGACGTGCTGCTCAACCCGACCATCATCATCGAAGTCTTATCGCCTTCGACCGAAGCCTTCGACCGCGGCGAGAAGTTTTGGCGTTACCGCACCTACCTGCCGTCGCTCGCTAGCTACGTCCTGGTCTCGCAATCAAGACCGCTGATTGACCACTATCTGCGCCAACCGCATAACGAATGGATTTTGTCCTCGGTCAGTGAGCTTGAGGGGAGTCTTTACCTGGCACCCATTGAGTGCACCTTGCGGCTCGCCGAAGTCTATGACCGGGTCAATTTTCCGGGGGAGGCGCCTGAGCAACTTGCCGGAGAATGACCACCTCGCTTTTGCTGGATAGCGCCTGCTTGATCTGAATCATTGACGGCCGACCAGCGCCGTCTACCGCTCCAGGTTGGCGGGGGCACATCTACCACCGCTCATTGTCACTGGCTTTGGGTCGAGAAGGTGAATAGAACGACTCAGCTACTCGGTCAGAGAATTCAGGGAGCAGGGGAGATTCAAGCTGATCCCGAGCCAACAGCGGCATCGTCCGAGCCAGCCATCGCTCAACCATTCGGATCGAAAATGTCATTCAAAAACCTGGCCAGCCGCACGCCGGCGCGGGTGAGCTGCGATTTGACCGTCGGCAGATTTTGCTTGAAGTAAGCGTTGCCGAGGTGGTAGCGGTAGTGCACCTCATTACTCCCGCACACCTGCGAGTTGAACTTGTCGCAATCTTTCTTGTTGCCGTTCTGCACCTCGCAGACTTTGTCGCTCGCCTGCCGTTTGGGGAGTTTGTAGGCATGGCTGACGGCCAGCCCGAATGCCTCGTTGACCCAATCGACCGTCGTGCCTTGCTGCAAGTTGGAAATCTTTTGCGGGGTGAGCGCGCCGTCGAGCGCGTTGGTCAGCGCCATCTCGTCCAGTTGATTGTGCTCGATGATGCCGTCGTCCCAGACCGCGTGGACGTTCCAGCACCCGAACGGGTTGGTCGTCTGCCCGAGCCAGGTGGCCAGCTTGAGGTTGGCGCCGCGGTCGCCGTTGTCGGTGACGTGGCCGTGGTTCTCTGTGTTCGGGGCGTCGAGGTCGTGGTCTTTGGCGGTGTGCAGTGGCTGGTGCAGGTCGCCGATGAAGTGGACGATGAATTTGAGCGCGAGCGCGCGCTCGGCGTCGCTCTTCGTCGTGTCGGCGAGGATGGTGCGGTATTTGTCTACCCCCCCGACGACGCAGTCGCCGGTAGGGCAGTCGCGGCTGGCGTCGTAGTGCTGCTCCGACGGCGGGACGTAGATCGGGATGTTGACGAAATGCAGCGGCGCGGTGCTTCTAAACTGAGGGTCCGTTCTGGCCTCATCGGCCCAGACCGAGAGGCATGCCAGCTTGTCGTCGAGCGACGCTTGTTGCAAGCAATGGTCCCGGTCGTCAGGATCGGCCAGCAGCAGCTTGGCCATCGCATCCCTGGTTTTCGCGGTCAGGTGTTTGGCTGCAATCCGCGCGACGACGCGGTGACCTTCCCTGCCCCACGCTTCGGCGGGCAGCGGCAGCAAACTCACCAGGCACAGCGACACCATGAGATAAACCACAAACTTTTTCGCGAACTTCGTTGGCATCGTTGATCCCTCCTTGGGGCGGCCATTGATGGTCAAGGCCGGAATCAGTGGTGTAGAGAGGGCAAGAGCAAATGCCCCAAACTTGCGAAGGCTTGGTCGGTGAATCTATCGTCGCGCATCATCCGTGGCTTTCGGCAGGGAATATGAGTAGAACAACTCTGCCACGGGGCAAGAGAACCCGGGCAAGAGCGGAGACTCAAGTTGATCCTGAGCCAAGAGCGTGGCGACGAGCGCCAGCCGGACCCGCTTGCGGCGGTAGACTTCCACCTGCTGTTGCATCCAATCCACGATCCAGTATTCCTGCACGCCGCGACGCGAATAGAGATTGAGTTTCGCCTTCCGGTCACGCCGCTCATTGGCCTTGCCGGGTGACAGCACTTCGATGACTAGTTCCGGGGCGGTATGGAGATGACCAGCTTGATCCAGGGATTTCTCCAGGCATTCTCGCGTGATCCACACCAGATCAGGAGCGACATCATCATCTTCGGCGAAGATCAGTCCAGGAGCAGAGAGAACTGCACCCAGTCCACTCTGTCTCGTCCAGGCAACGAGAAAATATGTCATCTGCGCACAAGTATACTGGTGCTCGGAACCTGGTTGTCTCGACACGTAGAGGTCTCCTTCAATGATTTCATACCGCTTGCCATCGTCCGGCATCAACTCAAGGTCGGCAGAAGTGAATTTTTCAGCAGTGATCATCTCGGTTTCCCCTCTTTCGATCCGTCTCGGCCCATCTTACTCCGCCACGCGCGCCATTTCCAGAAACGCTTGCGTGAGTTCTCTGAATTAGCGCAACGCGTCGGGGTTGATGGAGTACATCTGCTGTTCGAGCTGCGAGCGTTTAGTCGCATCCGTTGCCTGTTGGACCAGTTGAGAGATGGCTTCCCGCTTGATGCTCAAGCGGTCTTCTTCCGCCGGCCCGAGATCAAGTTTGCCCGCCAGGATCCGCAGTTCCTCCTCATTGAAATATTTGTGGAGCACCTTCTGCGCTTTCGCCCATTGAATCAAGCGTGTCGCCAAGTCTTGCGCCGTGGGATCGGGTTGGGGCGGCTGATCGCCATTGGCGGAGATGATCTTGAGTCTGGCCGCGATGCTTTGCAACTCTTCGACTCGCAGGTGGGTCGCCAGCACTTCTTGCAGCTTGCCCCATTCAACTACTTCGGCGGGCCTTCTCTGCCGGTCGATAAAGTCCTGGATGTTCTGGGAGAGCGGCCAGCGCAGCCGTTTGGAGATGGTCTCGATGTCTTCGAGTGTGAAATGATCGGTGAGCAGCGTCTGCAGTTCTCCGGCGGCCAACCCTCGCCGCCGGCCCAGTCGCCGGAGCAGATAAATGCCGACCGGAAGGCTGAGGCAAGCTCCTCCAATCCCGAGAATTACTCCGAGGCTGGAGAGCCAGGTCGAGACCGAGTGGCTGAAGAAATACTCGAGGCGCGCCGCGAGGGCCGATTGAGCGGTGTAGTAGAGACCGTTCTTCAAAAAATCGACGAACGGATTGAGTATTTTCTGGAAGACCAGACTCAGGACCAGAACCGGCGCCACTAAGAGCAAAGCGACGAGGACATCCCGCAACCGGCGCAGCCAAGCCCGCTGGTTGATCCTCCCATGCCACAGAAACACGTATTGTGAAGTGAGCACGACCAGCGGCAGCGCAATAAACACCACAAACCATCTGAGATAGATGCCAGCCTCCTTCGTATAAATAATCGGGTCCCGCCAGGTGATGCCCACAAAGAGCGCCAGCACGGCGAGAATGAAGAGGCCGACCTGGATGGCGATCCAGGAGCCTGGGGCGCGCCGCAGGAAGAGGACCAGCGAGTAGAAGGCCCGCAAAGGCAAATCCACCCCGAAGGAGTAGATCGGATTTTTTTTGACCTTCTCCGCGTTGGGCCCGAAGACGCCGAGCAGGCAATTGCGCAGCACGAGCAGCGAAACGGCCAGGATCTCGAAGAGCACGAGCAGCGGCATATCCCGCAACAGCGCCTCGGTGCCGACGCGGTATTCGTTCCTGAAAAAGCGCCCGAGTTTAGTCTCGGTGGGTCTGGTGGGGGCCGTGCCGATCCCATCCTTCAGTCGCTCCATGACCGCTTGCGCCTGGCTGACGGCCGCCACGACTCCGACGAATGGGTCCAGCGTGCCGCCCGGCGGCTTGAAATAAAACTTGTCCTCGACGCTGCTGCCCTTGAATTTCTTTTGAAAAACCGAGGACCGTTTCTGCTCCATCACCGGAATGCGGAACTGATTCCACTGGGCCTGCTCTCCCAACGCATCGGTAATGACCCGAGGCACCTCTTCGTGGAGGATCTCCAACTGCGCCGCTTCAATCAGACGCGTGATCAGGTCTGTGAAGGTCTGGGTCTCTAGCGCCCGCCAATGGCGGGCATCATCGTCAGAGAGCAAGTCTTCGAGCCAGTTCTTCAGCAGCCGCTGGGTCTTCTCTCCGGCCTGCGGGAAGAGGTTGGCCGGCTCCATCGTCGGCTTCCAATGAAGGCGCTGTCCATCTTCAGGTTGATCGCTGAAAAAGTAGCGCACTCTTTCACGCTCGGATCGGCTCTTGAGCATCCCGGCGAGTTTGTCAGAGGCGAGTAGGGTCTCAATGAGTTGGCACACCCCGTCCAGCCGCCCCCACAGAATATCGTTGGAACGCCAGGAGCGTTTGAAGAAGCTGGCGAAATGGTAGAGGGCATCGCCCGCTAACTTATCGCCCAGGCTTTTATTGCTGAAGCCTTTCTTCGCGTCGGCCGGGCTGATGCGGATCGTTTCGATGATGTCTTTCTCGTTCAACTCGGCGAGCAACTCGATGGGGAACAGGATCGCGTCCAGCGCTTCGAAGGAGTAGTAAGCTTGATACACCTTATGATCCTCGAAGGAATAATCCGGATCGCACACGGCGGGACTGCCGATGTCCGGCGGCGGCTGATCCGGGTTGGCATCTGCCGGACCCGGCTGTTCGGGAGCGGGGGCAGCCGGCTGGGACCCCGGCCTCGGATCGGATTGATCCGGGAGAAACTGCTTCAGCAGCTCACGCTCGTATTGGTCCGTGATTTCGAACAGGCTGTGGCGCTGCTCCAGTGGGGGGAACTCCAACTCTGTGATTTGGCTACAAGCTTGTCGGGCTAGAACTTCTAATGCCTTGTTGAGTTCAGCTAATTTACCGGCATCCACTGCGGCCTGCTGCTCCCGGCTTTGCGCGTAAGCTTGCTGGAGAATCGTTGCCGGTTGCGCATCCCCGCTGAAGAGGTGGTAGAGCGCCGCCCCCAGCCTGATCCAGATTTGGCCTGCGATCTCGTTGACGACCTCTTTCGCCGTCCGGCCTGCTTTCACCCCCTTTTTGCATTCCTCTTTCCAGCCGCATTCGGCCACATCGATCAATGCCTCCATCCGGGCGCGCACGATAGTCAGAATTTCGAGCTGCCGATTGAGCGCTTCCCATAATCCCTGATATTTTTTCTCGAGCTCGTGTCTGCGGTTCACCTCTGCTTCATCCGGCGCTTCTTCGCCATAGAGCAGGCCGCCGATCAAGTAGACCAGGCGGGAGAGGCGGCGGAGGCGAAAATAGACATCAAAATCTTCGAGGATCTGCGCGGCATAATCCTGCGCGATGTGATCGAAGGTGGCCGATAATTCAGAGGCCATCCGCCGTTCTTCCAGGTCCGCGAGCGCCACGTCCCTTCCCTGTTCGTCGCGTAACGCCCCTTTGACTACGCGGTCGCTGATCGAGAGCAGCCGGCTTCGCTGGTAGATCCCGTTCAGTTCAGAGAGCGCTTCTCTGGCTCTGGTTCCGCCGCCGTTCGAGAATTGCTCGTCCAAAGAGGAGAGCAGGCGCCGGTATTGGTTGAGCTTGCTGTTATGACTAGAGAGCAGTTTGAGGTCGTCGGAGATACTCTCATAACCGGGAATCCCGATCATGGCGGCGATGGCCGCCTGGAGAATATTCGGATTGCTGGGCTCCACCGGTTGGACCCAGTGCTCAGGGTCGGGCTCGACATAAAAAAGTTTACGGTCGACTTGGCGCGTGGTCGCCCGGCCAAAAATCTCTTTCAAAGTATAAGTGAAGGGTTTGTTGTCGAGGATTCCGCCGTCCAGAAAGCAGGCGTTTTTTTTGAGCTGGCCCCATTCTTGTAACAGGACGTCTTCAGGGATTGATGGCGAGGTCGAGACGTGCACGGGAGTGAAGGCCGCCGGAAAACACGACGTGATCCGCGCCAACTTGGCGAGCGCCTTGAAGGTCGTCTCCGGCCCGCCTGCCTGATTGGGGTCTACGCTGGGATTGAACGGCTCCTTGCGCCCGGTGCGATGTTTGAGCAGGAAGACTGAGCGATGGTCCTTGACGTCGATCGGGTGTCCCGCATCATCAAACTGCGTGGAGATGTTCCCATCCACATCCGTGCCCGTGACGAACAGATCCAGTTCGGTGAATGCGGAATTGAAATCTTTCTCATCATCATCTTGGAAATTGTAATCGGGCATGAAGCGAAAGGCCTCTTCCAGCCGGGGCTGGTAGTAGTCTTCGCTGTTGAGCAGGGACTGGGTGCCCCGGTCCGTGCCGTTCGGTTCACGCAGCAGACTTCGAATGTCGCCATCCCGGCGCCAGAGGGTGGACGAGGCGGCGAAATCCTTTTGGTTACACAGGGCGTAAGCGAGCATAATCCCATTGATGCCGCCGGCCGAGGTGCCGCTGATGACATCCACCACGATATCGGCATCTCTCAGGGCCTTGATCCACTTATAAATCCCCGCTCCCCGCACCGCGCGGAAAAATTCCTGCGCCACGCCATTGATATAAACCGCCAGCGAGACGCCACCGTACATCACCAGCCCGAGCCTGATCTCGCGGGACTTGGTGGTGACAGAGTCAGCATCGGTCCTTTGGGTCTCCATCCTTAAGCCTCCGAAGCTTGCTGCTGCCAGGATCTTCTGGCGGCAAGAGTTGGCGCGCTGTTCAGTTCCAGGTCCGGTCAATCGTCTGGTTTGCCGCTGCTCAATGAGTAGCATCCCAGAAGATTTTCCGGATACCGGAGATGAACACGAAAGCTATGCTGAGAACTGTAGCTGCCAGGCGTTGGGCCAGAGGGCCTCACAGAGATGAAAGCCAGCCTTCTGGTGGGCCTCTGAGCAGACCTGTGATGGCCGAGATCTTTTAAGCTTCGCCCAAGCCCTCGCCATTCTAACTACAAGTGACGATTTAACGCAAAGCATTTCCCCGCTTGCCGGTCTGTGACCGGAACAGATTGCGTGTCCGGATCTGTACCGCGAGCGGTAGCGAGCGTGGCTCCCACTGACCGGCGCTGTCGGAAGCCACGCTCGCTACCGCTCGCGGTACTGATTCGCGGGCTTCTTCCATACACTCAATTGCAAATCTAGGAGCCCAAGGTTTAGGTCCGCCGGATAGTTTACCGCAGCTCCAGACCATCACGCGCCAAGTCTAAAAATTCCTGAAGTTCGACAGGCAGGGGGGCGCTAAACATCAGCCTCTCACCGCTGGTTGGGTGGGTGAAGCTCAACTGCGCGGCGTGCAAGAAGGGGCGGCCGAGGCGCGTGACCGCTGCGCGCAGTTGCGGATTTTTGATGGTGTTGGCCCGGCCGCGGTCATACGTCTGATCGCCGACGACCGGGTGTTTGAGATGAGCCAGGTGCACGCGAATCTGATGGGTGCGGCCGGTCTTGATCTCGAGATTGAGCAAGGTGAATTCGGCGAACCGCTCGGTCACGCGATAAAGCGTCAAGGCTGCGCGCCCTTCGCCGGCGCGTCTCACCGCCATCTTCACGCGATGGCGCGGGTCGCGGCCAACCGGCGCATCGATGCGCCCTTCATTCACGGCCACCCTGCCATAGACCAGGGCCACATAACTCTTGAAGACCTGTCGCGTCTCGAACTGCTCGGCGAGACTGAGGTGGGCGCGGTCGGTTTTGGCGATGACGATCAGGCCTGAGGTCCCGACGTCGAGGCGATGCACGATGCCCGGTCGGAGCGCGCCTTGAGTCTGCGAAAGCTGGCCGAAATGGTAGACGAGGGCGTTAGCGAGTGTGCCCGAGGCCACGCCCGCTCCCGGATGCACGACCATCCCGGCGGGTTTGTTGATGACGATGAGGTCATCATCTTCATAGACAATCTCGAGCGGGATCGGTTCGGGGGCAGCCACGAGCGGTGCGGCTGCGGGCAGCTCGACCTGAATCTCTTCGCCCGCCCGCACGCGGTAGCTCGGTTTGACGGCGCGTTCGTTGACGACGACATCCCCGTGCGCAATGGCGCGTTGAATGTGGGCGCGGCTCGTCTCGGTCAGTCGGGCAGCCAGAAAGGCATCGAGTCGCAGGCCGGCAGACTCAAGGGGGACGATGATGATGAGTTCTTCCGCAGACACAGTCTGAGAGGGAGCGAGGGAGCGACAGGGCGAGGGGGCGACGGGGCGACTCGGCGACAGGGCGAAGGAAAACTTTTCTCGCCCCGTCTCTCAGTCGCCCCGTCGCCCCCTCGCTCCCTCGCCCCGTCAGTCGATGTAGAGTTCCTTCGGGTACCGCTCGACGGGCGCGCCCGTCTTGCGGGCGAGGGCGAAGATGTTGTCGCCGCGCAGTTCCGTGGTGATCTGCACTTGCTTGAGCAGTTCCAGGATCGCCGGGTTGGAGCGCATCCACACGTCTTCGGTCTCCAGTTCCACGACGGTGAAGCCGGCGGCGGCGAGCGCGATGCCGACCTCATAGGGCGCGTACTCGCGGTTGTGCTGGTCGGCGATCTCGCGGCGGTTGTACTGCGAGAGCAGGTAGGGGGCGCAGCCGACGAGCAGACCTTCGATCGCGCGGCAACTGGCGATGTTCGGCGTCGTCAGCAGCAGGTAGCCGTCCGGCTCCAGCACGCGGTTGCACTCCCAGAGCATGTGCAGCGGGTCGCTTCGCAGGTGCTCGATCAGCTCGCAGCAGATGACTGTGCGGAAGTGGCCGTCGGGGTATGGGAAGCGGTCACGCTCGACGTTGAAGTTGCGCAGCTCGAAAGTGTAAGTATCAGGGCCGTTCTTTTGCCGCAGCATCTCGTGGGTCACCTGCTCATCGGACTCCCAATAATCGGCGCAGCAGATTTCGCCGTAGCCGCAGTACTTCTTGATCGCTGGCGTCAGGTGCAAGAGGCTCCCGAGTTCGAGCAGGCGGTCGGAGGTCCGCTGGGCGGGCGGGATGCGCTGGAGCGTGGCGACGAAGCGGCGCAGGTGCTGCCGGACGTAGTGAATTTCTTTCGGGTCGCTGATGAAGCTCAGGATGTAATCGGCTGTCTCCTGCTCGTCGGGCGTGAAGTGGTCCAGGCCGTCCTGGGCCGTCTTCTTCCAGGCCAGGATTTGTTCGTAGAGCGACACGTCGCCGGCGCCGAGCTTCGGCCGCGGGTGGGAGGCAGCTTCGGCGAGCTTGCGGAAGGATTGCAACTGGGTGCCTTGGTCGAGCGCGGGCTGTGCCCCGGCGCCGTTGGTCGCGCTGACGGCGAGGCCGGCAGGTGACTCTCCGCCGCCTTCGCCCGTTTGGGCCGGGGATGAATCGGAGAGGATCGCGATCTCCGGCGCGGTTTCCTGCTTGCCCGTCGATCGACCTTGAGTCGCTTCGCGCAGTTCGCGCCGCAGCTTGTCCAGGCGCTGCTCGAAGATCTGCAGCATGAGGTCGTTGCGGTCTACGATGTCTTGCGAGGTCTGATGGATCTTGCCGTCCACCTTGCGCTCGTGCGCCTCCATCCGCGCGTCGGTGCGCCGCTCCAGCGTGTCGAAGCGTTGGTCGATGTTGCGCTCCGACTGGGCGAGCCGGTCATCGACTCGGAGGTCGAGGGCGCGGGCCCGCTTGTCGAAGCGGTTGTCGAGCGCCTTGAGGTTCTTGGCGAACTGCTTGTCGAGGGCGGCGAGGGCTTCAGACTGGCGGGCGTCTAGGCGCTGCTCGATCGCCGAGAAGCGCTCTTCGCCCCGCGCGTCGAGTGCGGCCTCGTGCTCGCCGGCGCGTTGTTCGAGTGCTGAGAAGCGCTCTTCGATCCGCCTGTCAACCGCCGCCTCGTAGGCGTCATTGCGCGCGTCCACCCGGCGGTCGATCTCTTCAAAACGCGCATCCACGCGCCGCCCGAGTTCCTCGAAGCGCTCGTCGAGGCGCGCATCCTGGGCCTGCCAGAGGTTGAGGTAATCTTGCGTGAAGAACGAGCGCAGATTACGTGCGATGGATTTGATTCGGCTCATAGCAGTTCCGCGAGTCAGTACCGCGAGCGGTAGCGAGCGTGTATCCCTCAATCAGTGCCTGGCGGGAGCGACGCTCGCTACCGCTCGCGGTACTGATTCGTTCGCACAGGTCCAACTATTTTTTCCATTTCTCAAAAACTTCGTCGTACACGGCCTGGGTCTCATGCGCCGCCCGCTCCCAGGAGAAGCGCGCTGCCTGCGCTAGACCCGCGCGGCTGAGCCGCTGGCGCAGGCCGGCATCATCGAGCAGCTTGGCGAGGGTTTGCGCGAGCGCGCGCACGTCCCGCGGTGAAACCATCAACCCGGCATCGCCGACGACTTCCGGCAGACTCGCAGTATTGCTCGCCACCACCGGCGTCCCGCAAGCCATCGCCTCCAGCGGGGGCAGGCCGAAGCCTTCATAGAGCGAGGGGTAGACGAAAACTTCGGCCGCCGAGTAGAGCGCCGGCAACTCGACCTCCTCGACGTAGCCGGTGAAGCGGACCATCTCTGTCAGCCGCAGCTCCTCGACCATGTTGAAGACTTCGTCGTCGAGCCAGCCGCGCCCGCCGCAGAGCACTAGTTGCGGCCGGTGCGGCGTCGCCCGCAGCAACTCATCGTAAGCGCGGAGCAACGTCGTCAGGTTCTTGCGCGGTTCGATGGTCCCCACGTAGAGCAGGTACGGGCGGCGGATGCCATGCTTGTCAAGAACGGAGCGGCTCTCAGCTTCGTCGCGGGGGCGCATCCCCTCACGCGCCGCTTCCTGGATGACGCGAATGCGTTCGGCGCGGATGCCCAGGCGACTGATGATCTCGCGGCGCGTCCACTCGCTGGGTGCGATGATCATTGTCGCACGCCGCGCCATGATCGGCAATCTGCGCCGCCCGCGCTCGACGTTCGCCTCCTCATGCGTCCCCGCCTGGGCCAGCAGCGAGAGGTCGTGAATCGTAACCACCGTCGGGCAAGGGGCGAAGACTGGGATGCAGTAGTTCGTGCCGTGGAAGACGTCCACGGGCGAGATCTGCAGCAGCGCCGGCAGTCCCACCAGCCACCACTTGCGGAAGATTGAGCGGACGGGCATAAAGCGCTTGCTCAAATTCGCCGGCCGGTGCCCGTTGCGCCCTTCGAAGGCGAAATCGAACGGCGAGAGCAACTCGTACTGATGGTCGGGGTGGGTCCGCGCCAGCCACTCGGCGAGCGCGTCCGTGTAGTGGCCGACACCGGTCTTCGCGGCGACTAAGGGGATCGCATCCAGGGCAACACGCATGGCGAAGAGATTACCTGCACCGGGGGTGAATTTCAAATTATGTTTGAGGGGCTCAAGACGGGGAGGATCAGCACCACCGGAACAGCTTTCATCTGGCTTCGCCCCATTGCTATGCTCTAGCGTGAGGGAGTCTTCAGGCTTGCTTATCTCTGCTCATATTCTTTCTTCGCCTTGGTCAAAATTGGCAAGTCAGGATCAGCCCCCTTCCACACGGCGAAGAAATCTTCGTCGGCCCTCCGGCTTTTCGCCGGATCGCCCACGAGCGCTGCGGCGCGTGCCAATCCTAAATTGGCCAGCGGATAAACAGCGGACAGCGGAGCTTGGCCTCGGTGGTCGAGAATCTTTTGAAATTCTGTCGCCGCTTCCACGCCCCGTCCGAGTTTCAGGTACGCTTGACCGCGCAGGTATGGCGGCCAGAATTCGGCGGCGGCTTCGTAACGCGCGACGTTTTTGAGTTGTTCTATCCCTAGCGCCGCATCACCGCGTTGCAGATTTATCGCCGCGCGGATCAGGGGCAGCCAGATTTCCTGGCTCAAGGTGTCTTCCGGGAAACGTTTGGCCAGTTCATCCGCGAGTGCTTGCGCCTGTGGTGCCGCGCCGCACAGCGCCTGTGCCAGCGCGGCGCGCGCGAGTGGCAGGCGTCCGCGTCCAAACCTCAGCCCTTGCGCGGCACTCGTCTTGCTCGTCTGACAATTACCCAACACCGCGCTGCGCAGCGCCTGCTCAGTGGCGTAGCGCGCGGCCACTTCTCGGTTGTCGCCGCGCGCGGCTTGTTCAATCGCACGGCGCGAAAATTCCTGCGCCTGCCGCCACTGTCCGGCAAAGGCCGCCGCGCCCGTTTGCCAGTCGAGTGCGACATCCTCCGGCGGCCGTTCGATAAAGTCGCCGGCCTGCTCGTGTGAGGCGATGAGGGCTGCGACTTCGCGACGTAGCGCTTCATCTCCAGCGCAAATCTCGGCGAGAAACGCGGCGCGCTCCGTCGGTTCACGCTTCAGCGCAGCCTGGTAGAGCCGACCGATTTGTTCGTACTGTTCGGGCGTCATTTTTTTAAAGTTAAACCGCGGGCCGCATGATTCAGGCGACGCGGGTGGTCTGCGGCCCCAGCAGTTCGCTGAAGATTGCCGTATTGACGCAGGCTCGTTTCGTCGGGTCGAAGTGAACCTTGGTGACGGGAACCACGCCTAAGAAGTCGGTGGCCAAATGCGACAAATGCTCCCATGAGCCTTGCAGTTCCGCCTCCGACAATGCGGGCAATCGATAGACCCGGTAGCTGTCCGGGTAGTCGTCAAGCTCATCATCGAAAGGGCAATCGAAAAGGTATTGCCTTCCCTCGTAAGTCGTGATGAAGATCCGCGGAAGGTCGTAAAAATCGCGGTAGCGAATGGCTGACCAACTCATAGCAAACTCCTGCTGCCAACGCGAACAACGATCACCAACTCGGTCAGTTCAATGAAAGACAACCACGACCTCCGGTTTAGCTGCGCTTGAGCGCGCGATGCAGCCACGCTTTAGCCTGGTTCCAGTCACGCGTCACCGTGTCGGTCGAAACCTGCAACACCTCCGCCATCGCCTCGACGCTCAAGCCGCCGAAGTAGCGGAGTTCGACCACCCGGCTTTGTCTGGGAGAGAGCCGGGCGAGTTCGGCGAGCGCATCATCCAAGGCCACCAACTCCGCCGCCCGCTCGGCGGAGACAACGGCGACTTCTTCCAGCGAGACAGCGCGCGCTTCGCCCCCACGCTTGGCCGTGTTCCGAGCGCGGGCGTAATCGACTAGGATGTGGCGCATCGCCTGCGCCGCGACGCCGAAGAAATGGGCGCGGTTCTCCCAGTGTTTCTCTTCCTGTCCGACGAGCCGCAGATAAGCCTCGTGAATCAACGCCGTTGTCTGCAGCGTGTGGCCGGGGGGCTGTTGCCCCAGGTAGCGCCGCGCCATCCGGCGCAGCTCGCCGTAGACCAGCGGCATCAGTTGGTCGAGCGCCTCACTGTCGCCATCGCTCCAGCGTTGCAACCAGTGACTGACTGACGGTGACGAGGTCTCCATATTTTTTTTGACGGGCTTGCCGGTTTCGCCTCCGCTTCTCGTTTCCGAGGGTGAGAGCAAAAGCTGCTCGACCGTCACGGCGCAGTAGCGGGCGCCATTCAGATAGATACTCAGGCGATCAGTGTAGCTCGTCGCCGGGGCAAAACCCAAAGGAGATCAGATGAAAAAGCAAAAGTTGATGACCGCCAGGAGCATGATCTGCGCGCTCACCCTAGCCGTCATGATTGCCATCTCAATCGCCAGCGCGCGCGCGCAATCGAGCACGGAGCAGGAGGCCGCACAGCAGGCAGCCGCCCAACTCGCCGCCAATGACCGCTGTGATTGGCTGTGTCAGTGGCGGGAGGCCCAGTCCCAGCAACTGGAAGGCTCCTGGGATGTCACCGTCACCATCGTCGTGCCGCCCGGCGTGCCGCAACCGCCACCCTTCATCGCCCATACCACTTTCTCACGCGGTGGCGGCACATCCGGCTCAGACCGCACGCGTCCGTTCAGCAAACAACACGGCGCCTGGGTGCATCTCGGCGGCAATAGATTTGCCGGGACGACCACGGAAGACCTCTTTGACGCGACGGGAAATTTCGCCGGGACGCTCAAGGTGCGTACCCTGACTACCGTCACCGGGGCTGACACGTTCGTCGGCGTCGCGAACGGTGAGTTTCGAGATGCGGCTGGAAATATCACGCGCAGCGCGTGCACCACAACCCGCGGCACCCGCATCAAGGTCGAACCGCTGCCGGATCAATGCCAAAGCATCACGCCGCCGCAGTAGGCGGCCCTGACCGCAGGCGTGAGGTCGGGCGGCACTGGGATGGTCGTCGCCCGACGCGGTCAACTAAACGAAAGGTGAAGCAGATGAGCAGCAGAAGTGGCTTTAAGATTTTCACCGCCCTCTTGGTCGCGATGCCCCTGCTCGCGGGCCTCAGGGCCACGGCTCAAGCCCAGGCGTCGCGTGCGGCCACGGCGGCCACCTATCTTGAGCGCGGCAACGCCTGGTTCGCCAAAGGCGAGTGGGCGCGGGCGATGGCCGATTTCGACCTCGCCATCGCGTCCGACCCAAACCTCGCCGGGGCATACTACAATCACGGCGCAGCCTGGTGCTTCAGCAACGACTTCGACAGCGCACTCACCGACTTCGATCGGGCGCTCCAGCCGCCACGCTCTGTTAGGTAGTTGCCCTGCGAATCATCGGATGGGCATATAATGCCTCACCAGGCGCTCCAGCCGACCGGCGGGGCACGACGGCTTTCCGAGGTTCGTCGGCTTCTCATCCCGCGGGCGGCTGAGCTTAGTTGTGAGGCGTCATCTTGGAAGGAAGAATCTATGAATGAAGAACGCAGAATCCTGATCGCTTCTGATTCAGGGATCTCTATCCGATCTTTCAATGATATGACGCGCTGGCTGCCTGCCTCGGTGCAGCAGGTCTCATTCTCACCGAGAGTGATTTAGCGCCAGAATTTTTCGATCTTCGCAGTGGGTTGGCGGGTGAACTTTTTCAGAAGTTTACCAACTATAAGAAACGAGTTGCGATTGTTCTGCCAGACCCGGAAGTCTATGGTGAGCGGTTCGGCGAACTTGCTTACGAGCACACGTCACACAGTCTGATTCGCTTCGTTCGTTCTAAAGACGAAGCAAAAGCTTGGCTAGATACTTAATCAAGTCAACAGTCAATCATGTGCCGCCGAACAACCGCCGGCAGCGAAGCGAGTCTCGCATCTATCTCCGAGCGTCACACGCGGCCCCGCTGATGCGAGGCGTTAGGCGGTATGGAGGAGATCCACGACTGCGCGTCAGCTCCACTTGTTCAATTGTATCTACCTGGTCGTTTTGGTCGTCGTCGCCTATTCAATCATGAATTCGGATGCTGGCGATTATGCAGTGACAGCGATGGCTCAGTCGCTCATGAAATGAAACCGGATCAGGCGACAGAGAGAACGCGGGACGGGTGAGCCCATCCGTGGTCACCCGTTTTCTTTAGCTTTGAGTCAGGTTGTGAGCCGTTCGTTTCTGGGGCCTGACTCTATTGCCTGTCTCGTTGAAGAGTTGAGCGCTCGGTCTCAAGCGCCGGGACCGTCACCGGCCGCTCGAAGCGGATGCGCAGGATCGTGCCCGGCTGCAGCTTGATGTCGTTGCCTTTCGACATCAGCACCCCGCCGACTGCGCCCGCCCCGGCCGCCGCCGCGATCCCGCCAATCCCGCCGCCGGCCGCCGCGATGATCAAGCCGCCAACCCCACCCAGCCCGGCTCCGGTGCCCGCGTTGCGTGCCGTGCGCCCGCCCGAGTGTCCACCGCCGACTTTACCTTCGTCGTTCTTCGCTTTGAGCTTTTCGTCGTTGCCGTAGTCGTCGATCGCCGTCACGACCGTCGCCACCTTCTCGGTGCCGTAAGAGAGGCGCATGGTGTCAAAGATGATGGTGATCGTCGCCTGCTTCTGCGGGCGCTTGGCCGCCTGGACTTGAGTCACCCGGCCGATGAACTCGGTCCCGCGGGGGATCGCCACGCGGCCGTCTTCGCCGCGCACCGCCTCGTAGAGCACCCCTGTGACCTCGTCATTAACTTCGCTCAGCTTCGAGCTGAGTTGCGTCTGCAGGGAGAGCCGCGCCTGCGCGCCCTCGGGCACCACGACGTTATCCGCCGGCTGAGTTTGAGGCTGGGCTGGCGGTTGAGCTTGTGGCTGAGATGGTGACTGCGCCACGGCGCTGAGGCCGAGCATAATCACTAAACATAGTGTGAAGAGGATCTTTTTCATGACTTACCTCCGAAAACTGTGCGCACGTCATCAAGGGGCGATAAAGTGCCGAGCCGATTCTTGACGAGGCCGCCTGGCCCGTCGCTTGAATTGCCGCGCTTCAACTCTGCGCCATGCGGAGACTCTCGCCGAGCCGCGCGTCACGCCGCACGCGCCAAATCTTGCTGTCCAGATAATAGTGGATGAAGGCATAGCCCCAGAAGCAGCTCGCCGCCAGACCATAGGGCGCGGCCAGCAAGTAGCGCGGCGCATGGTAGATGAAATTGAATGCCAGCCCGACCGCCGCATAGATCAGAAAGTGGCGACTCACCGCCACCGCCAGACCGTAGCGCTGCGGCGAGGCCCCGGCCGCGCGGTATTTGTTCTGATTGTGAAACCAGACGAGCCGATGGTACTGGATGTTATGAAAGATCGTCAGAAACGGCACCGCCAGGAGCGGCCCGAGAGGATTATCTGCCAGGGCCGCGAAGACGACCCAGTGCATCGGCATCGCCGCGGCGAGCAGCAGGTACTTGGGGGCATTCAGCCGCTCGCCGCGCGCCACCCTCTGGAGCTGGCGTGCTGTGAACAGCATCGCGCTCGCGACAAAGCCCCACCACATCAACTGCTCGGCTATAACTGCTCCCTGGCCCTCCAGGCTAAAGGGGACCCGCTTGTGTGCCTCAGCGCTCACTGTAATGAAGCGCACGAACGGGTACCAAAAACCGAAGCTCAAAAAGATGCGGTCAATCGCCTGGTCAACGCGGGCCAGGTCTTGGTTCTTCTTCTTGTAGAGAACCATAAAGCCGTAGTGCTGTTTGACCAAGTGGTAGTAGGCCCAAAGCGAAGCGAAGAAGAAGAACTCTTTGCCCAGGCCGACGAGATAAAGCGTCGGGCCGAGGGCGAAGAAAGCGAGGCTGCCCCACAGCAACAGCCCCCGCGTGCGCCGCTCCTCGGCATCCAGGTAAGTCCGCGAGAAGGTGCCGAACACGTGCGGCCCATCGAAGACAAAGGCCCAGATCAAAAAGATGGCCACGGGCGAGATGCCGAAGCGGGTCAACCCGAGGAGGGCATAGCTGGCACTGACGCTGCCGATGAACCAGACCACGTCCTCTGGCGCGCTGATGATCCATTGCCAGCGGGCGACCCCACTCCGCTCGATTGCGACTGCCTCTGCGGCTGCCATGCGGGAAACACCTCGTGAGCTTAACCTCGACCTGCCGGATTATAGCACAGGAGGAGAGCCGCCGCAGATGCGTGGAAGCCAGAGACGATGGAAGGCGGCGTGAGCTTTCCTCTCACTCCCTGTCAAGTGATCAGCGCTTCCGGATATCACTCCGTCTGACGTCATCGATCTCGCGGTCTCGGCTGCGCGCGCGGTCAGGGTGCCGCTCCTCCGCCTCGCTCGCCCCCGAGGCGCGGCGCAAGAGCCGGAGCGCCCGGTCGCGGGCTTTCTTGATCTCACGCCGCCCGTCTTCAAACTGGATCTCGACCGCCTCGCCGCCTTCGAGCAAACGCACCACCTCGCCATAGGCCATGCCTGATCCGAAGGCGTAGGAGATCTCATCGCCGACCCCGTAACGAATGTGCTGTTTATGTCCGCCAGCTACCATAGAGTTTCACCTCATTTGATCAGCATTCTGGATTTACTCCTTAATATAGACCTATCATAGTCGGCACGGTTAATTCAAATCGCCGCGGATGGCTCGCAGATCATCCGCCGGGCGACGGTTCGAAGGCGCCGGGCCTTCTCGCCGGGTAGCCAGCGCCGGTTGTGTGGGGGAGGGAGGCTGAGCGGTCCTGCCAGGTCGGGGGCTCTACCCCCGGCTCAATTTTAAGGGCTGGCCGCGGCAAAAGTTAATAAAACAGTTGCCAGTCATCCCATCTTTTGTGCTAGAATGCGTCCAATCGGCTTCACCTAGATTTACCAGAGCAGCTTTGCGGCAGTCGCATGCTGACTGTGGTCCGGCACGGTGGCCGGTGAATGATTTGTCTCACGTCGTACTCAAGCTCTCTCTCCACCAGCGCTTGAGTTAGTATCACTCCCCAGTTGTGTCGCGGTATAGCAGTATTCAAGGGTAGTCAGGATTGGACGGAGAAGGAAAGACAAAGAGGTGATCGGTCCTTGAAAGCGCGGGGTCTGCTAATCACATTGTTTGGCTCAGTCATCTGGCACTATTCATTTGAGCGTGCCAGGGCTCTAGTTGTCCTGGCCGTCGAGCGGCCTGTTAGGCTCAACGTTGCCAGAATGAATTCAAGTCGAGGTCGGCCCGAAGAGGATCGGATTTAACGTCAAAATTTGCAGCAGTCGACGCAGATGTTCGATGCCTAATTTCAACAGTCAGATTTATAGTTTCGTCGTCGGTATGGTCACTAATTCTGCCGCCGAACAGGTGCGCCCAGGTTGGCAGGGCCCATGTTTAGAAAGCGTCAGCTGATGACAAGCGCAGGTCACCCCCTGCGAAACAGATGACCGGCACCCCGGCGAAGGTCGCAGACCAAATAGAGGTGCCAACCGAGAGACTTTTCCCACTGGACGGGATAATCGCCACAATAGGCGCGATCGCGCTCCTTCCGGCAGCTTGTGGTATGTGCCCGTCAGCAGACCGGCAGCAGCAGCCTGTTTTTCAGAAAGAGCCCACTGAGATGCTCATTGAGTGTCTTCATGGGGAGCAGAAGCTGTCCGCCGTTACTGGCTGAAGCACATATAGTATTTAACTGATCAGACCAAAACTCACTGGGCGATCACTGACCAGGCTCGTTTGTCAGGGGGCTAGTCTCCCCCACCGCCACACCGGCAGCGGTTATCTGGTCCGAGTGAAGATACGCAAGGCGTGGTCGCGCTACCCCAGCTACTCACCGATCGTCGTCGGCGACAGAGGGGGGGTAAAGTGTACCTCAAACACCACCCTGTCTGTGACCGGCGTGCCTGGGCTGAGTTGCCAGCCGGTTAGTTGCTAGCCATTCGAGTTTTGACTTACCTCCAGAGGTGGGATCACACCCTCCGGACTGATCGGAGTAGAGGAGAAGAGTAACAATGTGGAGTCAGTTGCTGACCGAAGAGAAAACCACAAACATCCTGCGCCCCAATGATGGCCCCGTGGCCCGCTTAGCGGCCGACGGCTGGGAGACGGCATTTAGTTTGGCCCCCTCACAGGGGTACCCGGCAGCGATCGAATTATTTCAGCAGGGTTCCCCGGCGCAAGAGGTCTACTTCGTCGACCGCGGCCTCGTGAAGTTGATCCATCTAGAGCAAGACGGCCGGGAATTGATCGTCGATCTACGCTCCCCAGGCTGGCTTCTGGGGGCCGCTTCAGTGATCGCCCAGAAACCGCACGCGGTGACGGCGGTGACTTTGACCAAGTGTCACTTAAGGCACCTCCCCGCCCAACTTTTCCTGAGCCTGTTGAAGGCCGATGCCCAGCTCTCCTGGCAACTCCACCAGATGCATAGCCGTGAGGTGTGTGACCAGGTTACTCGTGTGGTGCAGCTCGGATGCCTGTCGGCCCGCCACCGCCTGGAGAACTTACTCTGGCAGTTGATTTCGGCTCTGGAACTGAGCGGGTTACAAAGAGAAGTCAGGCTCCAGTTGCCTTTGAAACACCAGGAGATTGCTGAGTTAATCGTGGTGACCCCGGCTTACCTCAGCCGCTTATTTAGCCAACTGGAGGCAGAAAATATCCTTCAACGGAAAAAAGGGTGGTTGGTCATTTCCGACCCGCAAGCGCTGTGGCACGGAGATAAATTTTAGGCGGATTTTTCTGAGGTAACTTTGTCCATGAGTCATCAAGACCGAGAGCGGCGCATCGTGCCTGACCTTTCCGCGGTGCCACTATTCTTTCGCTCACTGGGGTTGTCTTTAATCAATGGGCAAATTGTACTAGATCAAGGACTCTCTTGTCCTAGATCAATAACCTACTTGTACCAGATTGATAGCAGTCTAGTACTAGTAGAATGACAATGGAAGGTTAAAGGTTTAAAAGTATTACCAGATTGGAAGCATAAATAGCTAATAATCTAGTGTTACCTAGCAGTCAGACAATTAACCGGCACAAACTTCAAGCTGATCAAGGCTGAAAAGTTCAAGATCGAGACCCCCTCTCATCGAGAGCGCGTGACACTTTCAATGCTTAGGTGGTCTGAAGACTTGAACCGTTTGGTTCTCACGGGGCCTCTGCCTCCAGATGCGGCTAGCAGCAAGCTCCTTACCGGCTTCACCTAGCTCACGGACCGCGTTCAGGCTGAGGGTTACTAGACAGGAGAGGCGCGGCTTTAGCTCGATTCCTAAAGCTTCCTCACGCTCGGTCGGGTAACTGCCTCCGTGGAAACGAAGATCAGCCGGTAGCTTCGACGTTTGGCTCAGTTTTTTGTTGAGCTGTAGCTATGCGGTAAATGCGGTCCGATCTAACTACGAAGTAGTATCAGTTTACCTAGAGATCGAGCCAATTGTTTCTGAACTCAACAAGCTTACGGTAAAGTTGCCAAAGTCCAGTAGCCGGGTAAGCACAGTTAGACGCACGTGGCGCTACGGACTAGTACTCTGGCAACGTGAGGATGAGGGAGCCGGCAGCTCAACTGACGTAGTGGAGTGCTAGTTTTAGGACGAGTAAAGAAACTCGTCAGTCACTGGGTCGCTAGCCGCTCGCTGGCTCGCGGCGGGGGATGGCTCCCGCCGCCACAGGCAGTGATGCTGGTGGCCCCGAACTCATGTCAACCTCCTGCCTCAGGAGACACTTTAAGAAAAGGAGAAGCTCAAATGCGAGCCCTGAATAGAATCTCACACTCACTGCTGGCGTTATTCGCACTCGTCATCCTGGCCTCGGTCGCCTCCGCGCAGCCGGGGGCAGTCGTGCCGGGTACCATCGTCCCTGCCACTTCTGGGATCAGCGATCAGAAGGCAGGGACAGTCCTGGTCTTCAACGTGGTCACTTCGAGCGCGGTTCCCGGAGATGACACGTTGATCCAGATCACCAACACCAACTCGGCGTTCGGCGTCGCCGTGCACGTCTTCTTGGTTGACGGCGCGACCTGCAACGTGATCGACATCGCAATCTGCTTGACGAAGAACCAGACGATCTGCTTCCGTGCTTCGGAACTCGACCCCGGCACCACCGGCTTCCTGGTGGCGGTGGCCTCGAACCCGTTCATCGGTTGCCCGATCAGTTTCAACTTCCTGATCGGCGATGAATTCGTCCGGACGACTGCCGGTGGCACGGTCTTCCAAGCGCAACTCAGCGCCGAGGCCATCTCGTCGTTATTACCCTTCGGCTCATTCAACAACTGCGATGTTACCGGGACCGTAGCGTCGATCACCCTTGATGGCCTCAGCTTCAACTTTGGCGCGCGCGTGCTGGCCGCCAGCAGCGTGCTCAGCCCGGCTGATGCCCAGACCCTGATCGTGATCAACCGCCTCGGTGGTGATCTGCGTGGTGCCGGCGGGTTCGGAGTTGGCACCCTCGCGGGACTCTTGTTCGATGATCGGGAGAATGCGGTCAGCTTCAACATTCCGCCTGGAGTCTGCCAGACCAGAGTCCTGCTCTCGGCAGCCGCCTTCCGGAACAACCTCTTCGGCCGGTTCCTGGCACGCGGGACCTGCGGCTGGTTGAGGGTCCAATCGACCAGTGACATCTGCATCGTCGGCTCGATTCTGACTTCGAGTGCAACGGGGCTGCTCAATGGTGGTGTCAACCTCCATAAGCTCTCGCAGTGCACTTCGGGGTTCTTCAACGTGCCGGTGTTCCAGATCTGCGACGACGCGCCGTTCGCAGGGACGGAATAGTTAATAACCTTGCTCATACCGGTCGCAGTGCCGGGCGCTGCTTGGCGCCGCGGCCGGTATGACCAGCATCAAGGTCAGGGAGGTGACTCCCTGACCTGATATTTAGCAATCTTCTCAATTGATCTTCGCACCAAGCGCGAGCTCATCATCTGGCTGATTAAGTAGTACCGGAGATACCTAGAGATCGAGCCAACTGTTTCTGAACTCGACCAGCTTACGGAAAGTTGCCAAAGTCCAGTAGCCGGGTAAGCACACTGTAGGTACGCAATCCAAGCTGTCGCAGATGGTGCTCTGGTAACGTGAGGATGAGGGAGCCGGCAGCTCAACTGACGTAGTGGAGTGCTAGTAAATGAAGCTAGTCGGTCACTGGGCCGCTGGCCGCTCGCTCGCCTCGCGGCGGGGGATGGCTCCCGCCGCCACAGGCAGTGATGCTGGTGGCCCTGAACTCATATCAACTCAACCTCCTGTTATCGGGAGACACTTTAAGAAAAGGAGAAGCTCAAATGCGAGCCCTGAATAGAATCTCACACTCACTGCTGGCGTTATTCGCACTCGTCGTCCTGGCCTCGGTCGCCCTCGCGCAGCCGGGGGCGGTCGCGCCGGGTACCATCGTCCCTGCCACTTCTGGGATCAGCGACCAGAAGGCGGGATCAGTCTTGGTCTTCAACCTCGTCACTTCGACCGCGACCGGGACGGATGACACGTTGGTGCAGATCACCAACACCAACTCGGCGTTCGGCATCGCCGTGCACGTCTTCTTGGTTGACGGCGCGACCTGCAACGTGATCGACATCGCGATCTGTTTGACGAAGAACCAGACGATCTGCTTCCGCGCCTCGGAACTCGACCCTGGGACAAGGGGGTTCCTGGTGGCGGTGGCCTCGAACCCGTTCACGGGCTGCCCGATCGGGTTCAACTTCCTGATCGGCGATGAATTCGTGCGCGTGACCGTCGCCGGCACGACATTCCAGGGGCAGCTCGGCGCCGAGGCGATCGCCAATCTGGGACCGTTCGGTGCCGCCGTGGCCTGCGACGTTACCGGGACCACGGCGCAGATCTGCTTCGACGGCCTCAACTTCAACCTGGCTCCGCGCGTGCTGGCCGCCAGCAGCGTGCTCAGTCCGGCTGATGCCGCGACCTGGATCGTGATCAACCGCCTGGCCGGTGACCTGCGCGGCGCGGGCGGATTTGGAGTTGGCACCCTGTTCGCCTTGATCTTCGATGATCGGGAGAATGCGGTCAGCTTCACGGTCCCCGGCGGCGTCTGCCAGACGGCATTCTTCCCCTCGCTCGCTAGCTTCCGGAACAACCTCTTCGGGCGGTTCCTGGCACGCGGGACCTGCGGCTGGTTGAGGATCCAATCGACCAGTGACATCGGGATCTCCGGCGCGATCTTCACGCAGAGCGCGACCGGGCTGCTCAACGGCGCGGTCAACCTCCATAAGCTGTCGCTCTCAGGTGGAGTCGTCAGCGGCATGGGTGGCATGATCACTGTGACTGGCGGCTGCTTCACGGTGCCGGTGTTCCAGATCTGCGATGACGCGCCGTTCGCGGGGACGGAATAGTAAGCACTATCGATCGGAATTAAACCTGCCGCAGCGCTAGGAGCTCCTAGCGCTGCGGCAGCTATGACAGGAATTTTAAGGTCAGGGCATCCCCAGCTCTGGCCTTCTTTTTTGTGAGATATAAAGCTGAAGAAGGCTTAGTGTGAGCTGTTCTGTAACAGGGGCGCAAGCAGTGCGGCGGTGCCACACGCACAACACACTGAGCTTGATATTGCCAATACCAATCCAAGTTCAGGAGTTAATGCGCCCCTCTGCTCGGTAGGTGACGGCGGCACATTCATCACCCTGACGTCCAGCCGGAGTTCACGGACGATTAAAAAATTGCTTCCCGCCAGGGCTTTTGTGTTAAGATGTAGCGCGCCAAAGAACGATCAATGATGAAGCCGCTTTCGCCCGACGGCGGCAACAGCGTGGTGATTGGCCAGTGGTCACCTCCTCACAGCCTAACCACACTGGTCTCAACTAAGCCAACCTTGTCCTGAGTACTAGGCCGTCGGCTTATCGAACCTTGTCAACCCAGGGCCGCCCAAGGCGGGTTGGTGCGCCAGCGAGCTGTCATCTTTTTGGTCGCAAGCTTCATCGCGGCATGCTGCCCCTATGTCTTGATTAGTTGATGACGACCAAGCTTTCTTGAGGAGTTAGAACATGGTCCAGCAACTACTACATAAATTCGTTTTCCTTACGCTTCTGCTTTCGGCGACGGGCGCCCTCACCTCAGTGGCCTTCGCGCAAGGGGGCATTCCGCATGATCAGAAGGCCGGGAGCATCCTGTTCTTCAACAAGTACACGAGCAGTTCTTCGAACCCGAACGCCCAAGATACGCAGATCAACATCACTAACACCAGCACGGATCAGGCGGTTGACGTGCACCTCTACTTGGTCGACGGCTCTACCTGCGGGGTGGCCGACGCCTCGATCAGCCTGACGCCCAATCAGACTGCCTCATTCCGCACCAGCGACTTCGACCCAGGGGTCCAAGGCTACATCGTGGCCGTCGCCACTGCGGGCGGCGTCCCTGCCCAGTTAAACTTTCTGATCGGTGATGCGGCCATTCGCGAGAGCGACGGGCGGCAAGCGAACCTCGCCGCGGTGGCGGTGGCCAAGATCCAACCTGGGCTGATTTCGACCAGCGAGACCGGGGATTTGGTTTTTGACGGCAAGCAGTACGAGCAGCTCCCGCAGGTGGTGGCGGTGTCGAGCTTCAACAGCCAGAATACGGATAGCACCAACTTGGCGATCTATTCGCCGGCCAACAACTTTATCATCGGCGGCTCGGGATCGCTGACAGTCTTCGCCCTGATCTATGATGATGCCGAGCACGCCTTCTCGACCAGCTTCAGCGTCCCTTGCTACAAGCAATTCTCCCTGGCGAGCCTGAGAATCTTAACGGGATTCAGCAGCCTCGTGCCCGCCGGGAGGACCGGCTGGATTCGGATGAATGCGAGTGGGAACCGCCCGCTGCTCGGCGCCGTGCTCAACAAGGGGCCGATCTTCAACAGCGGTCACAACCTGCACACCCTATCGCTGCTCAATACCTACACGATCACCATCCCGGTCTTCGGGTGAAACAGGCCATTTTCCATTTTCCATTTATGATTTGTCATTGGTCATTGACTCCGGCGGCTCGCAATGACCAATGACAAATGGAGAATGGAAAATGGAAAATGAACCTACTCGTCTACCCGATAGACTTTCCCCTTCCACACGACCACCACGCGCTGGCCGAGCGCGAAGAAGTCGGCGAGCTTCGGCTCTTGTCCGATGAGAGTGAAGTACGGGTCGCTCGCGAACTTGAGTTTAACTTCGGGGAGCTTGGCGTCCGCCTTGAACTCACTATCGAGCCAAACGCCGTCGCGCAGGTAGAAAGTCTTGCCTGCAATGTTGCGGATTGGGCGGCTGGCTGAGGCTTGATCGTCTTTGGGCTGCGCAATCTTTTCAGCCCCGATCATCTCGGCTTGCTTCTTGCTCTCCTGCACTGCCACCCGGCCGTCTTTGGCAAGGGGAATGCTCGATGAATCAGCTGATCCCCCAGGCCTGAAGCCGCCTAAATTTCCCAGCGTGGCTGGAGGCGATGCGTTTTGCTGTCGAGGAGAGTCACGCCTTTCGTCTCTCAGGTCAGCGAGGCGTCGCCCTGCCATTCCTGGCTCGAGGACCAAGTATGAAGTGTAGGGGGTGATAATCCCATAACGCGTGCCGAGATCGACGATCTCATCGCGCAGTTCGCGGGCTTCGCCGTTCAGGCGGATCTGCTCTATTAAGTGGCCGACGCGGCGGGTGGCCCAGAGCTGGGCCAGGAATTCATTCTCCGGCTGAGACTCAGGGAACTGGACATCGTCATAGATGAAGCGGCGCTCTTGGCCATTCACCTTGCCGGTAAGCGTGATACGGAGTTTGCGCGATGAGGCGCTTTCGCGGGGCGATGATTTAAAGTGGTCACTGGCGAAAGCGGCGAGCATGGGCGCGCCCGCCGGCGAGTTCGTAGGCCGCATGATGGAAGAGCCGGTATGAGCTGCGTGGTAGCGGCCGATCAGCACCAGTTGCGAGCCGTGAAAGAGGTCCGGAATCTCGCGCGGATAGACCTTCTCGATCTCCACTCCGCCCCAATCGATCTTCACGTCGCTCAGCACCGGATGGTTGACCTTGGCGAAGAAGTTCGAGACTTTCACCTCCAGGTCCTCGTTCGGCTCGATGTAATCGACCGCGCCGCGGTTGGTGGCCGCCAGCCCGTCAAGCAAGAGCGTGTTGACGTCGTAGCCGACGCCGAAGGTGAAGAGGCGGGTGTTGGCGTGGTTGGCTTGCTTGATGTTTTGCATGATGCGAGAGGCGTCTGTGATTCCCACTGTCGGCTGGCCGTCGGTGATGAGGACGATCATCCGCGGGCGCTCGGCGGCCTGGAACTGAGTAAGCGCGGCGAGGAGCGCATCGTTGATGTTGGTCCCCCCGGTGGCGCGCATCCTCTCGATGAACTCGCGGGCTCGCCGCTTGCCCTCCTCGTTCGCCTCGATCTGGTGGGCGCTCATCAAGTGTTCCTCGCCGGCGAACGAGATGATGTTGAAGTGGTCGCGCGGCTCCAGGGCGCTGACGCCGAAGCGCAGGGCCGCCTTTGCCTTCTCCATCTTTCCGTCCTCGGCCATCGAGCCCGACGTGTCGAGCACGAAGACGACATCCTTGGCTGAGATTTCGCGCTCATCCAGTTCCGCCTTCGGCGAGACGCGCAGCATAAAGTAGCCGTCCTTGGCCGGCTCGCGGTGCGTGAGCAGTGAGAGGCCGAAATCTTTTTCGGAGACGGTGTAGAAGAGCTGGAAATCGGGCTGCGCCGCCGAGCCCCGGGCCTCAAAGCTGGCCCGCACCCGCCGCTCCCCGTCACGCTTGACCTCAAGCTCATGCGAAGGCGAATAGACGTCCTTGATTGACACGTTGGCTGAGAGTTCGATCTCGGCCGAGATGCGGCTAGGCGCATTGTTGGTCGGGTGGCGGCGCGGGTTCGGGACTTGCGGCCTCACAATGGGCGGCATCGGCCGCGGCGGCTCGTCGGCGACCAGGCTGTTGGCCCGCCAACCGGTGCCGAGCGGGTAGCGGTAAGCGACCGTCCCGCTCTCGTTGCGGAGGACTTGGGTATAGCTGAGTTCGATCTTCTTGTCGCTGTTGCCCGGGATCGGGAAGACGCTTGCCTGGAAAAGATTCTTCCCCGCGTATTCGAGCAGCGCCGGATCGCGTCGCGACCGCACGATCTCGTCATAAATCCGCCGCGCCTCGGCCCGCGAGCGGACCTCGCCGACCAGCCGCTTGTCGCCGTCCCACATGGCGAATTCGGTGATCGAGACGCTTTCGGGGAGCGGGAAAAAATAGGTGCCTTCGAGCGTGTAGGGCGAGTCGTTTTCAAAGACCTGCTCGACCTTGGTCGTCGCGACCTGGTCGGCGATCTTGGTCGTGATGTGGATGCTCTTGACTTTGAGCGTGAGCGGCAGCCGGAAGTCCGGTGGGATAGGGACCGGCCGGGGACAACGGTGGCACGGTTCCGGAATAATGATCCCCTGCGCTTGTGCCGCCACGCAGGCGAGCAAAGCACAGGCAACAACGGCAATCGAACGTGACAGATTCATAGCTCCTCCGCTGGTTCTTGTGAATTTCAAGGGACTACTCACAGAACGCTGGAGGGCGGCGCCTGTTGCAGAAAATCAGTAGGCAGTAAGCAGTAAGCAGTAAGCAGTAAAGGGTCGGAGTTCATAAGTAGTGCTATCAGGAGCGGTGGCTGGGCTCTGCCTACTGCCTACTGCTTACTGCCTACTTTCTTTTTGATTGACACCCGGGCCGGGTTTCATTAAGCTGGTGCCACCGAAACAGCGCCAGAGTTGAGACTTATCAACTCTAGGTTCTTGATTGCATGAGGCGGCTGACAGCGGACTCAGCACCCAGTGGCCGCCGGTTCGCTCATCACTGACTGCCCCCTGATCGGTTTAGCCAGCCGTGCCCCGGAAGTAGTTGAGGTTTATGTATCAGGCAAGCAGTTATCCCCCGAATGAGCAGGGGCGGTTGCGGGAAGAGTCGAAGAATAAAGAGTCCTACCTGCTGATTTTAATCGCGCTGACATTTCTGGCCGTCTGGGTGTGCGAGCTGTTTGCCACGCGCAGCGCAAATTTCCTGCTCTTCTACCTCATCCCCCCGCTCCTGACCTTCGGCGCCCGCCAGCGCCGCACCATCATCGCCATTGGGATGGCCAGCATCGTGGCGACGCTGACCGATTGTTTACTCACGCTGCCGGTCGAGGGACAAACGGCACAGGTCATCGCCGCGGAGTTCTCAATCGCGCTCCAGAGCATGGTCTGCTACCTTTCGTTGCGCCAGTGGCGCATCCTGACGGTCGAACACAGCCTGCTTGAGCAGACCGACGCAGAGCTGCGGGAGGTGTCGAGCGACCTGGCCGAGCTGGAGCGCAGTCAGCGTCGGCTGGAGCGACGGAACCGCGAGCTGGCCGCGCTCAACGAGATTGCTTCGGCCATCGGCCGGTCGGAGGACCTCACGCAAGCCTTTGATTACGCGCTCGGACGCCTCGAGCAGTTGACTGCGCATGAGGTGGTGATCGTGCTCCGCTATGATGAGCAGGCGCGGACGCTGACCTATCTGACGCAGCGCGGTCTAACTGAGGAAGAGATCGCCTCGGCGCGTGAGCTGCAGTTCGATCAGTCCTTCTCCAGGCACGTCATCCTGAACGGCACGCCGATCATCGTTGAGAATTTCTCGGCCGACGACCGCGTCCATCCGCTGCTGCGCGCTTACGGTTTTATCAGCCACGTCGCGCTGCCCATCACCGACGGTGAAGAGAAACTCGGGGCGCTGATTCTCGCCAGCCGCGCGCGCCGCCTGGTGACTCAGGAGGACCTCTCATTCTTGAGCGCCGTCGCCAACCAGTTGGCGGCGGCCATCGCCCGCGACCGCCTCGCGCGCGAGGCGCAGGAGCAGTCTGCCCGCCAGCTCGCCTTCGAGCGCCGTTTGACGCGACTGCTTGCCGAGCACGCCCCGCTCGCCATCGCGCACCTCACGCCGGACCTGCGCTATGTCATAGCCAACCCCACCTACCTGGCCCTCGCGAGCGCACAAACCGGGGACCAAAGTTTAGACTTGGCCGGGCGCAGCTTGGCCGAATTCGCCCCGCACGTGGCGCTCAGCCGGCAGTGGCAGGCAGGCATCCAGCAACTGACTCAATGCGCGCAGCCCTTCACCCTCCGGGCGCAGCCGCATACCTCGCTGGTAGACGGCCAAGTCACCTATTGGGACTGGACCGTGTGGCCGGTCAAGGACGGGGAAGGGACGACCGAGAGCGTCTTACTCCTGGGCGCTGACGTGACCAAACGGATTCTGGCCGAGCGACAGCTCGAAGCCGCGCTCGCCGACGCCTGGACTGAGCGCAACATGCTCGAAGCCGTGGTCGAGCACATCACCGACGCCGTCTTCATCGCCGACGCGCAGACCAGACGCATCGTCCGCGTCAACACGGCGGCGGCGGGGCTGCTCGGTTTCGACGACCCGCACCAGTTGGAAGAGGTGGTCGAGAAATTACCCGCCTTGATCAGCCCTCAACTGCCCGACGGCACTCCCCTCGCGGCCGACCAGTTACTGATGGCGCAGGCGCTGCAAGGCGAGGAGGTCCGCAACGCCCATTTAACTTGGCGGCGGCAGGACGGGGTCTTGATTCATGTCATCGCCGGGGCCTCCCCGGTGCGCAGCACCAGTGGCGAGATCGTCCTCGCCGTCGGCACCGCCCATGAGGTCACGAGTCTGCTGCAGATCCAGACCGAGCTGGAACGCTCCAACCGGGCGAAGGACCTCTTCCTCGCCATGCTCTCGCACGAGTTGCGCACGCCGCTGACGCCGGTGCTCGGCTGGGCGAAAATCTTGCGCGATAACCTGCATGACGAGGCGGTCATGGAGCAGGGCCTGGATGCCATTGAGCGCAACACCCGGCTCCAGGCCCAACTGGTCGATGACCTGCTCGACCTCTCCCGCATCATCACGGGCAAGATAGAACTCGCCTGCGCGCCCAAAGACTTCAACGAAATCGTGCGCCACGCGCTCGAAACCGTGCAGTGCCGCATTGACACGAAGGTGCTGGACCTCGAACTCGACCTGGCACCGGGGCCGCTGCCGGTCAACGTCGATGCGACGCGAGTCGAGCAGGTGATCTGGAACCTGCTCTCGAACGCCGTCAAATTTACCCCGCCGCGGGGTCGCGTCCGCATCTCCTCGCGCGTGGTCGGGGATTACTGCCAGGTGGAAGTGAGCGATAACGGCATCGGCATCAAGCCCGAACTCCTGCCGGTGATCTTCACCCGCTTCCGGCAAGCGGACTCCAGCACCTCGCGCCGCCACGGCGGATTGGGCATCGGCCTCGCCATCGCGCGCTCATTGGTCGAGATGCACGGCGGCTGGATCGAAGCCGACAGCAAAGGCGAGGGGCGCGGTGCCCGGTTCACGGTGGCGATCCCCACGCACGGGGCCAAGCTTGAGCGCCCGGCGCCGGCCGGCCAGCGCGACCGCGCTTCGCTGCGGCTCGAAGGCCTCCGCGTGCTGATTCTCGAGGACTCCACCGACACCCGCGAGTTGCTCGGCATCATTCTCCGCTCTTACGGCTGTCGCACCTCGCTGGCCACCTCAGTGCCCGAAGGATTGAAACTGGCCGCTGACATCAGGCCCGATGTGGTCGTCTCCGACATCGGCCTGCCGGAGATCGATGGTTACGAATTCATCCGTCAGTTGCGCCAGCTCGGCGGGTTAGCCAACATTCCGGTGATTGCGCTCACCGGCTATGCGATGGAGGGGGACCGCAAACGGGCTTTCGAGAGCGGCTTCGATAAGCATCTGCCGAAGCCGGTTGAGCCGGAGCAACTCATCACGGCGATTCATGAGGTGTTGAGCAAGATCAAGACTTGAAAGCTTCGGGTTTGAGTCTCTGAAAACTCGCGAGGGGGATTCTAATCGATGGGCTTTCTTAATTGTCCCGTTCGTATTAAGATTCAAGTCAGGAATGAGGCAAGACTAAAATCAGAGCCGAGCAATTTTGCTATAGCCTTATGTAATATCTCCACAGGTTGTATGACTTCAAACCATGAAGTGCCATGAAGTGAGGGGCCGGGTTACTCAGTGTTAGTTGACGGGAGCACTAAATTATGTATGTGCCTCTATTTTCTTAGTACTTATCTTTCCCCCTGATGACGGGCATGGTATAGCCTTTGCCTCCGCTTTCCGCGAGAAGCACTACCCCGTACTAAGTATTTCAATTCGGAGGGATCAATATGAGAAGGAACCAACTGAACCAACCCCTGGCGGCGGTCGTCTTGGGCCTTTTGCTTGCGGCGCCGAGCTTCGCGCAGGATCAGAACCAAAGTAATCAAGGCAATTCACGCCGGGGCTCACAAACCGCGTCCGACACGCAGGACAGGAACGCCGGCAATACTGCGCGGCAGAGTGCGCGCGTCGCCTCAGGCCAGAAGCAGAAGATCAAGGGCGTGATCGTGAGGCGCGACGCTGACAACCTCGTCCTGCGTGATGCGAGCGGGGTTGATACGACCATCGCTCTCACCAACAGCACGAAGGTGGAAGAGAAGAAGAGCAACCCCTTCCGCCGCGCCAAGAACTACGCGACTACCCAACTGCTGCGCGGGCTCAACATTGAGGTCGAGGGGCGGGGCGACAACTCAGGCGCCCTGGTGGCCGACAAGATCAAGCTCTCGGAAGGCGACCTGATGGTGGCGCGGACGGTTGAGTCACGTGTGACGCCAGTCGAGGGTCGCGTCGGTGAAGCGGAGACCCGCCTCTCTCAGGCCGAGCAGAATGCGCAGCGGCTCTCCGGCCAGATCGAAGAGTTGAACGCGATCTCCAACGCCGCGCGCGGCGGGGCGAAGGCAGCCCAGGAGACGGCGGACACGGCGATTGCCGGAGTCAATGCCACCAACCAGCGGATCTCAACGCTCGTTTCAGGGCTGGATGAATACGAAGCGAAGAAGACCGCCACGGTCAATTTCAAGGTCGGCAGCGCCGTGCTTTCGCCGGAAGCCAAGGCTACCCTAGACGAGGTCGCCAACCAGGCCAAGACTGAGAAAGCATTTGTCATCGAGGTCTCCGGGTTCGCCTCATCGGACGGCAATGAAGACCTCAATCGCCGCCTCAGCCAGCGCCGGGCCGATGCCGTGGTGCGTTACTTGGCCGAGAATCACCTGATCCCGTTGCGGCGGATCATTACGCCTTTTGGTTACGGTGAGTCGCAGCCGATTGCTGATAACTCAACTCGCTCGGGCCGTGAGCAGAACCGCCGCGTCGAGGTCAAGATTCTCGCCAATCGCGGTCTGACGACAGACCGCCCGGCGAGCATCACGAGGCCGGCGAATTCGAGTACTGACGGGACGCCAGGTTCGCAGCGCCCGCGGGTGAGCAATGATACGACTCGCAACCCCTAGCCCCTGATAGGAGTCTGCATGATCAAGACCAGAGTCTAAGTTCCCAAAGCGCGGCTCGCCCAATCGGCGGGCCGCTTTGGTTAAGAGTGGTTTTGCAGGATGACACGCCACAGCCTTCGACAATCGTCAGACGGCTGCGCGGATGGGGGAGGATCATGAAAAGAGGATGGAACCGGAGCTTGAGTCGGAATTTTAGGCGGGTGCTGTTATGCATTGCTCTAGGAATGTCGTCGGGCTTGCTCTCGCTGAGCGCCATTGGCCAGGCGCAGCGTGCGCGGCAGGTGAGTCAAACCCCGAATCGCGCCGACCCTCAGGTCAAGCCTACTCCGAAGCCAGCGACTCCCCAGAACCCTCCAAAGAAACCGGAGCAGCCTCCTTCGGATCAAAGCGAAGTGCTCCGCATCAACTCGAACCTTGTGGCGGTGCCGGTCTCCGTCACCGACACTGCGGGCCAGCCGGTGCGCAATCTGACGAAAGATGATTTCCGGGTCGAAGAAGAGGGGAAGGTCCAGCAGGTCGAGACAGTAGGCGAGCCGGGCAAGACGCCGGTCGAGATGGCGTTGCTTTTTGACGTCTCAGGCAGCGTTCACGAGCGCTTCCAGTTCGAACGGCAAGCCGCCTCGCGCTTCCTCAAAGAGGTGCTCAAGCCGAATGACGCGGTGACAGTCTTCTCCATCGGCCTCGCGCCGAAACTGGTGCAGGCGCGCACGCCGAATGTCGATCAGGCGATTGGCGGAGTGATGGCCATTGAGGCGACGAAAGAAGCGACGGCCTTCTTTGACACCGTGGTGCAGGCCGCCCACTACCTGAACGAGAACGCGAGCCCGGGGACGCGGCGCGTGCTGGTGGTGATCTCTGACGGCGAGGACAATAATAGTGACCGCTATAAACTCGGCGACGCGCTCCGGGAGCTGCAGCGGGCGGATTGCCTCTTCTACTCCATCAATCCCAGCGGGCCGTCGATCCGTCTGAACAAGATGAGTCTGAAGGGGCAGGAAGGGATGACTGCTTTGGCGAACGAGACCGGGGGCGCGGCTTTCCTGCCCGACAAGTTCGAGGAGTTGGAAGCAGTCTTTCGCCAAATCGCTTCCGAGCTGCAAGCCCAGTATCTGCTCGGCTACTATTCGACGGACGAGCGGGCCAATGGCGCGTTCCGGCGGATCGCCGTGCATGTGCCTAAGCGACCAAACCTCCGCGTCCGCGCGCGGCAGGGCTACTATGCGCCGAAGGCATAGAGAAGGGCAAAGGGCAAGGAGCAAAGAGCCAGGTGCTAAGGGGCTAAGAGGACTCTTTGCTCTTTGCTCCTTGCCCTTTGCCCTTTATCTCACTTCCACCATCACATCGGCCAGGCGTTCGGCCACACTCAGCAACACCTTGCCAGCTTCGTCGAAGCGGTTCGCGGCCGCGAGTTGTTCGGCCGTGGCGGCTGCTTCAGAAGCGCCGAGGAGCTTCAGGTATTGCCGCTGCAGGCGCGGATTGGCGTGGAAAGCCTCTTCGAGTTTGGCCAGCCCTTCCCGGATCCCGCTGATGTTGGAGACCACGCTCGCTTTACTTTGCTTGGTCCGGTCAATGATCGCTTGAGAACTCTCCCCGCGTTTGGCCTGCTCATCAGCGGCTTTGAACCCCGCGGAGATCTGAGCATACAGATAAAGAAAGCGGGTCAGTAGTTTGAGCTGCTCGGCCACCTGCGCGGCTTCCGGGCGCAGGTCGACGGGCGTCGGCTTGGGCGCGGGTGCCGACGGCCGTTTTTTAGCGGGACTGCTCCGCTTTTGGGGGAGGGCTTGGATAGGGATCGTCAAGAGGAGAACGAGCGCCAGGGTCAAGATTCGTTTCAATGTGGTCCTCCGGTGTTAGCGCTAGCTGCAGATCAGAGTCCGGGCGCTTGAAACCTCAGCGCGCCTTGACCACTCGCCAAGTGGAATCCTACGGCACTTCGACCAGTCCGCACGGCGAGAGCCTTGCCTCTCGATCCGCCCATGTGCTAGTTTACTTGTTGATTGTTCCCATGCTAATCATCGCGAAAGCTTCACCGCAAGTCAAAAGCGCTAAGCCCAAAAGTAGATCACGCGTCGCGGAACATTTCACGTGACAGGGTCGTCTGGGACCTCTCGATATTGATGCGTCAAACTAGAGAGAGCCGCCAGACCGCAAGGGCTGTCTATCGCTCTGTCATAATTTCATCATACATTCGTCACACTTGGCGCCTACCATCGCCCACTTGTTTGGGGTGAAGGCACGAGAAGATAATTACCAACCGAATTTTTGATTATTCAGGAGGCTTTGTAGTGATCGCAATACGCTTGTTCTTCCTCGTCTGTCTGTTAGCCGGGCTGGCCCAGGCTCAAACTCACCGGACCACCTTCCGCCGTGAGGACCGTCTGGTCAAGCCGTCCCATACCACCCGCACGGAATCAGATTACACTCCACTCGAATTGGAAAACTTCACGGCTTGCCCCGATACCTCCCAAGGAAAATTGGTTGCCATCACCGCCGAGGTCGTCTCCGTCGATGCCAAGGGCCAAGATATCAACTTGTATGATTCACGCGCCAGGGTCCTGTTGAAAATCTATCTCTCCGAACTGCCGAAAGCCCAGCGTCGATCACTGGCCCTTGACCCTGTGCGCCGCGTCTCCGTGTATGGCAATTTGGAGGTCCAAGCCGGCCGGTGCGTGATCAAAGCTCACAAGGTTGTGCCGATCCTTCCAGACCAAGCGGTGAGAGAGGCCGGGCAATAGACTCAGGCCTAAATCAAACCGCCCTCTGACGGCTCTTGCTTTGATCCGGCTATAAAGTAACAGCGGTGTGCCCACCAAGGTGGCACACCGCTCAGAGGTATAGCAGCCAAAGGGCTCATTTATTGTCTGGCCCGCTCCCGCTGTGGGGCTGAGGTGCGAATGGTCATCTCCGTCCCTGGGTCGAGAATCAGGTCCTTGTCCCCCTGGACGTAGACGGAGCCGGCGCCTGCGCCCGCCCCGAGAATCGCGCCAATCGCCGCGCCTTTGCCGCCGCCCGCAATGCCGCCGATGATGGCCCCGAGCACCGCCCCGCCGGCGGTCCTGATCTGAGTATCTTTACTCTTGCTGGCGGTCTCGATGTTGCCTTCCTCATCCACTGACTTGACTGACTCGCTCGCATAGATCTTTTCGATTTGCCCATGGAGTGGGCCGGTGCGGCCGTCACGCGTGGTGATGGTGTCGAAATCCAGCGCCATTTCGGTGCGCCCGGTCAGCTTGCCTGAGCGGTCGATCTTCGCGATGTGACCTTCCACCGTTGCGCTCTCGTAGGCGTTCGGGCTGAGCACGGTCGCGGTGAAGCGATCGCCTTGGTGGTTGGTCTTCGTGCTCAGCGAACTGCTCAGGCGCAGTCTCATCTCGGTCCCATTGGGGACGGAGATGCTGCCGCCGGGCCGCGGCCGACCGCTGTAAGTGGTCGGAGGCTGATTGGCGTTGGTTGAGACTGAACTGGTGCTGGTCGTGGCGCTCCTCAACGCCAGCACGTTTGGCGGGATCGCCGAATTCAAGGTGCGGCCGTAATAACCGTCCGTGTAGGCGATTTCGTACCCGATGCGGTAGCCTTCCTGGAAATCATTGATGGAGCCGAAACGCGACTCATAGCCGCGATTGGCTTCTTGATAGAGGGCAGAGCGCTGGAAATCGCGATTGGACCTGGTATTGTAATCGCTCTTCCCCGAGCTGTACCCGTCGTTATACCCGGAGAGGTAGCCTTGCTCATAGGCTGAGCGAGGTGTAGTCATTTGGCGGCGCAGTGTGCCGCTCTGGCTGCGCCGCTGCGCCTGGGCCGTGCCGCTTAAAATCAAAGCTCCGCTCACAGCCAAAGTGGCGCTCACAGCTAACGCCCCAATGAGACGCGTAAGTTTAGTCATAACATCCTCCTTGTATCAGAGTTTCGGTTGTCTGGCAGATTATCGCTCTATTCGATAACTGCCGCCAGTTTTCTCCGGTCAAAGGGAAGACTCGGGAATGATCTGGCGATCACCGGAGGGGCCACAGATGTTCGCCAGTTACTTAGTGTAAGCGTGTTCCCAGTCGGTTGCCCCTTCCTCTAATAAAACCTTTCTCCTTATTCTTGCAAATCGCTTGCCGCTTCTGCGGAAGTTGAGAGATAAGAGTTTCCTCGGGGCGGCAATCCAAGCGGGTGTCCGACAAAAGTTCGCCCTGCATTCCCTTTCATCACAGCGGCGGTTAAGATACCCTGTAACCATTACCACCGTCTGTACGTAGAAACCTATGCGCCACTCTACCAAATGCTGCGACCCATCTTCGGCCGCCTCGCAGTGTAGAAGGAGCAGAGGTTGGGCGGCGCTGAATCTGCGGCCGTAGGAAAATTGTAAAGATTGATCTCTGATGCGTCATGCGTGATGGCCGAGTGCCGGCACGCATGACTTACTTCACTTTACCGTCAAAGGCGGGGTGATTTAGACTGCTTCGCCTTCCGGCCATAATTGATCAAGACATTCAGGGGAGGAAAAATAACATGATGAACCGTCGTTTCAATCGGGCGCTCGCTCCGATGGTCGCCATTCTGATCTTTAGCCTGATGGTTGGCGCGCAGGTCCCGCCGGAGAAGGTTGACCTCGAGGTCATCGCCAAAATCAAAGCTGAAGGCATGGAGCGCTCGCAAGTGATGGAGACGCTCAGCTACCTGACCGATGTCTACGGGCCGCGCCTGACCGGCTCGCCGAACATCAAGGCCGCCCAAGAGTGGGCCAAGAGTAAGCTGACCGAATGGGGGCTCCAGAAAGCGCACCTTGAGCCTTGGGGGCCCTTCGGGCGCGGCTGGTCATTGGAAGGTTTCTCGGCCAGTGTGGTCAAGCCGAACTATATCCCGCTCATCGCCTATCCCAAGGCGTGGTCGCCGAGCACTAAGGGCACGGTGCGCGGCGAGGTCGTCTACCTTGATGCCAAGATCGAAGCGGAGCTGGAGAAGTATCGCGGCAAGCTCAAGGGCGCGATCGTGCTGCTCGATCAGCCCCGCGAGGTGAAAGCTCACTTCCAGCCGGAAGGCCGGCGGTTGACGGATGAAGAACTCTTGAAGCTGGCGAATGCCGAGCCGCCGGTCGCGGGTGGCGGCGGGGGCCGCAGATTTGAGCTCTCGCCTGAGCAGCGAGCGGCGGCAGCCTTGGCGGCTAAGAAGTGGCAGATGATCTACGACGAAGGCGCGGCGGTCGTGTTAGAGCCTGGGCGCGGCGATGGCGGGACCATCTTTGTCTCATCCGTCACGCTGCCTTCGGCGGCCGATACGCCCTTTGATCGGCGGCCCCGCCCCTGGGCTCAGGATGCGCCCGCCGCCGTCCCGCAGGTGGTCGTCGCCGCCGAGCATTACAACCGCATCATTCGCACGCTGACTAAAGGCGTGCCCGTGCAGTTGGAAGTCAATCTCAACACCCGCTTCTACGATCAGGATTTGATGAGCTACAACGTGATCGCCGAGATCCCGGGCACGGACCTCAAAGACGAGGTAGTCATGCTGGGGGCCCACTTCGACTCCTGGCACTCGGGCACCGGGGCCACGGATAATGGCGCCGGGTCGGCCGTTTGCCTGGAAGCGGTGCGCATTCTGCAAGCCCTCGGCCTCAAGCCGCGGCGCACGGTCCGCATCGGGCTGTGGAGCGGTGAGGAGCAGGGGCTACTGGGTTCACGCGCTTATGTCACGGAGCATTTCGGTTCGCGCGCGCCGGCGCCTCAGCCGCCAGCCGGACAACCGGCCGGACAGCGGCCCTCATCCCCTGGGCCGCAAGGGCCGCTGACCGTCAAACCCGAGCACGCGAAGTTCGCCGCCTACTTCAACCTCGATAACGGGACCGGCAAAGTCCGCGGCGTCTACCTGCAAGGCAACGAGGCCGTGCGCCCGATCTTTCGGGCCTGGCTCGCCCCGTTCAAAGACCTCGGCGCCTCGACGCTGACCATCAACAACACGGGCGGGACTGATCACCTCTCGTTCGATGGCGTCGACCTGCCCGGCTTCCAGTTCATCCAGGACGAAGTCGAGTACGACACGCGCACGCATCACTCGAACATGGACGTCTATGACCGGATTCAGGCGGATGACATGAAGCAAGCCTCAGTGATCATGGCCAGCTTCGTCTACAACGCCGCCACGCGAGACGAGAAGCTGCCGCGCAAGCCGCAGGCGTCCGGAACGCAGCAGGCTCAGGCCAGACCGTAGTGAGAGGGGGAGACAAGGCGACGGGGCGAGTGGGCGACGGGGCGATGGGGGGACAGGGCGAAATGGAGAGCAGGGGAAAGAGAAAAGGTACCGCCCAATTCTTCATCGCCCCGTCGCCCCGTCCCCCCATCGCCCCGTCGCCCCGTCGCCCACTCGCCGCCTGCCCTGCCCATCCGCCCGATTTTGTGCTAGGATTTCGACCTTCCTTCGATTTTAGATTTTTCTGCCAGACCGGTCTTAGATAGAGGAGTATGCATGGCGATCTCACTGCACCAAGCCCTGAAGGTGGGGGCCTATGTCTTTAAGAAGAAGTTGGCGGGCGAGAAGCGTTACCCGCTGGTTTTGATGTTAGAGCCGCTCTTCCGCTGCAACCTGGCCTGTGTCGGCTGCGGCAAGATCCAATACCCGGCCGAAATCCTCAAGCAGAACCTTTCGCCGGAGGCATGTTTCCGGGCGGCCGAGGAGTGCGGCGCCCCGATTGTGACGATCGCGGGCGGCGAGCCGCTGATGCACCCCGAGATTGACGTGATTGCGCGCGGGATGGTCGAGCGCAAGAAGTTCGTCTACCTCTGCTCAAACGCGATTCTGTTGGAGAAGCATCTGGACCGTTTCGAGCCGTCCTCCTACCTGACCTTCAGCATCCACCTTGACGGGGTGGAAGAGCGGCACGACCAGTTGGTTGACCGCAAGGGCGTCTTCGAGGTGGCGGTGCGGGCGATCAAAGCCGCCAAGGCGCGCGGCTTCCGCGTGACGACTAACACGACGGTTTTTGATGGTGAGAGGCCGGAAGAATTGCACGAGATGTTCGATTTCCTCGCTGATCTCGGCGTGGACGGCATGATGATCTCGCCCGGCTACAGCTACGCGTGGGCGCCGGACCAGGAGCACTTCCTCAAGCGCGAGCAGACCCGGGCGCTCTTCCGCGAGATCCTCGCCCCGCTCCGCAGCCGGCGCGGCAACCGGTGGAAGTTCAACCACTCGCCTTTCTATCTGCAATTCCTGATGGGCGAGCGCGACTACGATTGCACCCCTTGGGGCAATCCTAACTACAGCGTGCTGGGTTGGCAGAAGCCGTGCTACCTCTTGAACGACGGCTATGCGAAGAGCTTCAAGGAACTGCTCGAAACGACCGAGTGGGAGAAATACGGCCACCGGAGCGGCAACCCGAAGTGCCGGGATTGCATGTGCCATTGCGGGTTCGAGCCCACGGCCGCGCTTGACGCCACGAGCAGTTTCAAAAACATGCTCGTCACAGTGAAAGGCATGCACTAAAGTTGAGTGCTCTGGTTTATCTCCCCTGCGGGCTCGAAAATAGGTCGAACCGCCTCCCCGACCTCATCGTTCTTCTTAGCGGGCTTCATAGTGAGCTTCTTAGCGGGCCGGCCTCTCAGGCGCCGCGGATAACTTCGTCGTAGTTCCGGCCGGTGCTCGATCTCGTGGCGCAAAACAGGGGGTGGAGAGATGATGAAATACAAGTGGACGATTATTCTCAGTTTCGTTGCGGCGGCCTTGATCTTCGGGCTGCCCGCCCTGAATGAAATCCGGCACGCGCAGCAGAGACAGAACAAGGCGCCGGAGGCCGCCGACTGGCAAGCCGACCAGCAGGAGATTCACAAGTTCTATCAGCTCGCGCCCGCCGCTCAGGTTGAACTTTCGGGAATCAACGGCCCGGTTGAGATCGAGACGGCCGAGGCCGAGACGGCCGAAGTGCACATCACGCGCCTCACGCAGGGCGATGCGGACCCAAACTCTCGGAAGATCACCATCGAGCATACACCGACGAGCCTGGTGATTCGCGGCGAGCGGAGCGGCGGGCGGAGCTTCAGCTTCTGGGGGCATCGCAGCGAACTCCGCCACCACGTCGTGCTCAAGCTCCCGCGCCAGATCGAACTGACGACCAAAAGCATTAACGGCAATGTGAAGGTCGGCGAAGTCGACGGCCCGGTCAAGCTCAATGGCATTAACGGCCGAACTGAGGTCGCTCAGGCCAAGGGTTATTCGGAGATCTCCGGGCTGAACGGCGGCGTGGTGATCACGGTCACACAACTCGGCGAGCGCGGCATCAACGTCCGCGGCGTCAACGGGAGAGTCGAGCTGCACTTCGCCGAAGACCTGAATGCCGACCTGAGTGTGCGCGGCGTCAACGGCAAAGTCGATACGGGGATGCCGATGACCGTCGAAGGCCAGTTCAACCCTCGCAACTTCCACGCGCGGCTCGGCTCGGGCGGCGCTCCGATCATCCTCTCCGGCATCAACGGCAATGTCCGGCTGGAGCGCGCCACACCCGCGGGCGAAAGCGCTCAGAAACCAGGGAACGCTGAACGTTAAGGGAAGGAGCGGTCCTCATCGCCCACTCCTCGGATAAAACTGTCAGGGGGCAGCCGCAATTTGCTGCTGCCCCCTGATAAATTCCCGGTCTTGTCCACGACCTTACCTTGCCACGGCCTTCATTTCTTCAGGCTGATTTTTCACGGTCAGTCAAGTTTACGCTTACCCTCGGCTCATCGTCGTTTATCTTCAGTTTAGGTAGGATGTGCTAGGCTACCCTGGTCAGAAGCTAAGAGCATATACCGTCTATCGAAGGGGGCATGCATATCCTGAAGGTAAAACGATCAAGCTGGTTGCTCCTCGCCGGTGGCCTATTATTTTGCCGCCGAGCGCAAGCACTGCGTGCAGACGGCTGCGGCTCTTGCCGGCTTCGCGGAGGAGATCAGCGTGCCGCCCTCAGGAGATGATTGATGACGCGCTGGCTTTATCCATTAGTGCTGCTGCTCGCTGTGTCCGCTACTGTGCGCGCGCAAAACCCGCCTGCGGCAGTCACTCTCACCGGGACCGTCCTTGACCAGGATGGGGCGGTGGTCAGCGGGGCACAGGTGACGCTGAAAGGGGCCGAGCCGTCCCGTTCTCTCTCGACTGCCTCCGATGCTTCCGGCGCCTTCCGCTTTGAGAAACTGAAGGCCGGGGATTACGAAGTGCTGGTCACGCGGGAGGGCTTCAGCCCGACGACGCTTCGTGTCACCATCGGCAATCGCGCGCCCGCCCCGTTACGGATCGTCCTGCCAGTCGCGCAAGTACAACAGGAAATCTCAGTCACTGGCGCCAATACCCAAGTCAACATCGAGGCCGAGGGCAATCTCGACGTGGTGTCAATGGACCGGGCGGCGCTCAACAACCTGCCCGCACTGGACCAGGATTACGTCGGCACCCTGTCGCGCTTTCTCGATGCCGGCGCCATCGGCACGGGCGGCGTGACGCTGGTCGTGGACGGGATGGAGGCGACCAAAGCAGGAGTGTCGGCCTCGGCCATTCAGGAAGTCAGAATCAATAACAACCCGTACTCGGCGGAGTTTGCGCGTCCGGGGCGGGGCCGCATCGAGATCATCACCAAACCCGGCTCGCCCCAGTACCACGGCACGTTCAATTTCCTGTTCCGCGATCAGCACCTCAACGCCCGCGATGCGTTCGCCCTGACGCGCCCTGAGGAGCAGCGGCGCATCTTCGAGGGCGATCTGACGGGGCCGGTCAGCAAGAGTAAGTCGCACCCGACTTCATTCCTGATCTCCGCCAACCGCGAAGAAGAAGACTTGCAATCCATCGTCTTCGCCACCGGGCCGACCGGGGCGATCCGGAGTAATTTCCCGCGGCCCACCCGCCAGACCGAATTCTCCGTGCGCCTGACGCGGCAGATGAGCGAGAAGAGCACCTTCTCGGTGCTCTATTCATTCGAGGACCAGCGCGTCAAGAATCAGGGCGTGGGCGGGTTCAACCTGCCGGAGGTGGCGACGAACTTTAAGAATCACGAAGACCTGCTGCGCTTCAACTACAACTGGGTCATCTCGCCGAAACTCGTCAACCAGACACGCTTCATGCTCGGCCGGTACGATGCCCCGACGACGAGCGTCCGGCAGGCGCAGCGGATCGTCGTGCAGGACGCCTTCACCGGCGGCGGGGCGCAGGCCGATTACCTCCGCACTGAAGCCCACTGGACCTTGAATCAGGCGCTGACCTATTCGCAGGGCAAGCACGTCGTCAAGGCCGGCATCCAGGTTCCTGATTTCAGTCGCCGGGGGATCAACGACCGCACCAACAGTCTCGGCACGTTCTACTTCTCCTCATTACAGGACTACCTCCAGCACCGGCCCTTCTCCTTCATCCGGCAGCAGGGCGTGACCAAAGTCACCTTCTGGGAAATCAACCTGGGCGCGTTCCTCCAGGATGAGATTCGCTTACGACCCAACCTCTCGGTCGTGGCCGGGCTGCGCTACGACTGGCAGAATTACTTCAACGAAGACAGCAACAACTTTGCCCCGCGCCTCTCGGTGGCCTGGGCGCCGAACAAAAACCGGAAGACAGTCCTGCGTGGCGGCCTCGGCATCTTTTACGACCGCACCGGGCCGGGGCCGATCTCCGAGATGCTGCGCTTTGACGGGCAGCGGTTGAGAAAGTACGTCCTGACCGACCCGGGATTCCCCGACCCGCTCAGCACGGGCCAGTCACTTTCCGCCCAGCCCTCGAGCGTCGTGCGGGTGGCTTCCGACGCCATCATCCCTTACACCCTGCAAACCGGCGTCGGGGTGGAAAGGCAGTTGCAGAAATCTCTGACGCTGACGGTCAACTATTACCACACGCGCGGCGTCAACCTCTTCCGCTCGCGTGACGCGAACGCGCCCCTGCCGCCGCTCTTTGCCCAGCGCCCTGACCCGAATTTCTCGCTCGTCCGGCAGATCGAATCGACCGGGCGCCTCGCCGGCCATTCGCTGGAGGTCGGGCTGCGCGGCAGTCTCACGCGGTACTTCAGCGGGATGGTGCAATACGTGTTGGGCCGGGCCTGGAATGATACCAGTGGCATCGCGGCTTTCCCGGCCAACAGCCACGACCTGACGGGGGAATGGGGGCGGGCCGATTTCGACGTCCGCCACCGCTTCAACCTGCTCGGCACGGTGAAAGCGGGCAAGTATTTCAACCTCGGCACCGCTGTGACGTTGAATACGGGAGCACCCTACACGCTCACCACCGGGCGCGACGACAATCACGACAGTCTGACCCTGGAACGCCCGGCCGGGGTCAGGCGGAACACCCTCGAAGGGCCGGGATTGGCACAACTCGACTTGCGCTGGTCGCGCGAGTTTTACCTGAGCAAGAAGAAGTTGGATAAGGGCCCCACGGTGACCGTGGGAGTGAATGCCCTGAATGTGACCAACCGCGTGAATTTCGCGGGCTATGTCGGCAATCTCAGCTCGCCGTTCTTCGGGCGGGCGGTCGCGGCACGCCCCTCGCGCCGACTCCAGCTCTCTTGCCAACTGACGTTTTAGGAAAACCTACTGACAATCGGAGGCATATCATGAATATCCTGAAAGTAAAACGATCAAGCTTGTTGCTCCTCGCCGGCTGCCTCTTAGTGCCCGGCGCCGCCTGGGCTCAGGAGAAGCGCGTCAAGATGAAGGACCTCCCGGCGGCGGTTCAGAAGACGGTGCAGGAACAGAGCCAGGGGGCGACGATCCGCGGCCTGGCCAAGGAGGTTGAAGAAGGGAAGACCTTTTACGAGGTCGAACTGATGGTCAACGGGCACACCAAGGATGTGCTCATCGACCCCGCCGGCACGGTCGTGGAAGTCGAGGAGGCAGTCACTTTGGCCTCGCTGCCACCGGCCGTCAAAGCCGAGATTGAGAAGCAGGCCGGCAAGCGCAAGATCCTCCTGGTTGAGTCCGTCACGAAAGGCGGGACGCTCGTCTACTACGAGGCTCATGTGAAGGCGGGCATGAAGAAGTCGGAATTCAAAGTGGGGCCGGACGGGAACGTGATCAAGGAGAAGAAGTGACCTTGAGGGCGAGCGGCGCCGTGGTTTGGCATCAACCGGCGAGAAGGTAGACGATGTGGTCATCAGCAAGAGCAAATGACCAAGCCTTTCCATCTCCATCCTCAGATCACCGGCGTCAGTCTAGAAGTGAGGTGCCGGTAGACGTTCGCCATCGGGCTGCTCTATCATCTTGAGTCATGCGGGTCTTAGTGGTCGAAGATGCATGGCCGATGGCTGAGGCCTTGGCCAAGGGATTGCGCGAGCAAGGCTACGCGGTGGACCTGGCGCGCGATGGCGAGAGCGCGCTCGATCACGCGGCAGTCAATGACTACGATCTGGTGGTGCTCGATGTCATGCTGCCGCATCGCGATGGCCTGTCGGTGTGCCGTGAGTTGCGCGCCCGCGGCGCGGGCACGCCGGTGCTGATGCTGACGGCGCGTGACGGCGTCGAAGACCGCGTGGCCGGGCTGGATGCGGGCGCGGATGATTACCTGATCAAGCCGTTCGCCTTTAAAGAACTCCTGGCGCGGGTGCGGGCGCTCCTGCGCCGCCACCGCGAAGTGCGACCGCCGCAGTTGACGCTCGCCGATCTGACGCTCGACACGGCCAGCCGCGAAGCGCAGCGGGCGGGGCGGGTGGTCCAGTTGACGGCGAAAGAGTACGCGCTACTCGAATACCTGATGCTGCACGCGGGCGAAGTCGTCTCGCGCGAGCGCATCTCGGAACACGTCTGGGATGAGAGCTTCGATCCCTTCTCGAATTTGATCGAAGTTTATATTCAGCGGTTGCGCAAAAAGATCGATGACGGCGCTGCCGTCAAGCTCATTCACACGCAGCGGGGTGCCGGGTATTGGCTCGGCGCTCGGAGCGAGGCGCGAGAAGGCCGTTGATGATCGATCAGCGCGGTCGGGGGAAGTATGCGGTATTTAGCCCATCAATTCGGCAAGACGGTGCGCTGGCGTTTGACGCTCTGGTATGCGCTCGTCTTGTGCTTGACCTTCGTCGCCTTCAGCGTCGTCGTGGATCGTCTCACCACCCGCAGTCTTTACGCGCAGGTTGATCGCCACCTGGCCGAGACGCTCGCGACCGTGACCGGCTCGCTCGATCAAGTCTATCAGGAGCAAGCGCGGCCGACGGTCGAGCAACTCCGGGCTGAGATCGCTGAGTTGGGGTTGCCTGCCGATACCCTCCTGCAATTGTCCGGGCACGATGGCCAAGTCTTCTACTTCAACACGCGCGCGCTCCCTTCATCGCTGCTGGATCGCGTGCTCCGCCACGCAGAGCAGGCGGGCAGACCCACGTCCATCACCGATGGCACGCACGCTTGGCGTGTGGTGCAGGTTATTCAGCATCCGATCACTCAACTCCCGGAGGCCAGGTTCGAGTATCGCGTGCTGCTGGCGCGTGACCTCTCACCGATTGAGGCGCAGTTGCGATCGCTCCGGCGGGCGCTGCTCGTGACGCTCCCGCTGATTCTGCTGTTGGCCGCGGCGGGCGGCTACTTTCTTGCCGGGCGGGCGATGCAGCCTGTCGCGCGCATTACCGCTCAGGCGCGTCATATCGAGGCCCATGCCCTGCACGAGCGTTTGCAAGTCGCGCGGGCTGATGATGAGTTCGGCCAACTGGCCCGAGTGCTCAACGACCTCTTCGCCCGGCTCGAACGCGCCTTCCAGCACCAGCGCCAATTCATCGCCGACGCGGCGCACGAACTGCGCACGCCGGTGGCCATCTTGCGGAGCCAGACCGATGTCGCGCTCGAGCGCCCGCGCCCGGCCGGAGAGTATGCCGTCACGCTCGGGGCGATGCGGGCGGAGATCGAGCACCTGTCGGCGCTGGTTGATGATCTGTTGCTCATCGCACGGGCCGACGCCGAACAATTGCCGCTGGGCAGGGAAGTGGTCGATGTCGTAGAAGTCGTCGATGAAGCTTGCCGCGCGCTCCGCCCGCTGGCCCGCAACAAAAGGTTGGCGCTGCGTTGGGAGATCGGAGACGAGTTGAGTGTGCGAGGCGATGCACGGCTGTTGCGCCGCGCCGTCGTCAACCTGCTGGCGAACGCGATCAAGTACACGCCCGAAGGCGGCGCGATTAGAGTGACGGTTGTGCCGCATGGCGACCGCGCTGCGATTGGGATAGCCGACACGGGGATTGGCCTGGCGGCTGAAGACCTGCCCCACATCTTCGCGCGCTTTTATCGCGCCCATCGCGGCTCCGGCGCTCAGGAAGAGGGAAGTGGGTTGGGGCTGGCGATTGTCAAGATGATCGCTGAATTGCATGGCGGCCACGTGCACGTAGACAGCTCTCTGGGGAAGGGCAGCTGCTTCACGATCTTTATTCCGGGCGTGTTGAGTCAGCCTGCGCCGGCGTCCGTGATGATGGCCGATGAAGTGCCGCGCTCCACTCCCAGCGTGAAGCGGCTGCCGCAACGGGTTTCTTGATCGGAGGCAAAGGCGCTGTTATCATTTCAATCAATGGTGTGATTTAACTCTCCCTTCAAGAGCGCTGTGAGATGAGGCTTCAGTGGCTTCTGATCAGATGAGATGGGCTCTGAGCGCGGCCATTTATCTATCCTTGTGAGATGGAGAGTGGATTTGATCAAACAATTGCTCCGAGCGGCTAGCGCTGGCTGCCGCCTTCATTCTGCTCGTTCAGTGTCTGCTCTTTTCGCTGTCGCACTCGTGATCGTTCTGGCGAGTGGGGGGTATGGCCAACAACCGCCTGTGCCATCGCCCCAGCAAAATCCGTCGCCTCCGCCAGGCACGCCTGCCCCGGCTCAAACCACCAATCCACAGGCCGGCTCGTTAGCGCGTGATGAGGCCGTGCGTTTGGCGCTGACTCAAGCATCGGCCTTTCAGCAAGCGCGATTGAATGAGCTCGTCGCCGCTGAAGATGTGCGACAAGCGCAGCTCGCCTTTCTGCCGCAACTCGCCAGCCCGTCATCTTTCATCTACACCTCTCCCTTACGGGCGCCGAGAGCGCCGGGCGAAACTCCGACGCCGAGCTTTATCGCCAGCAACGCCATCACTGAGTATCTGGGGGTGGTGGGCGTGACCGGTGAATTGGACGTGGCCGGGCGATTGCGCGCCACGCTCAGGCGCAATGTGGCCTTGCTGGCTGCGGCGCGGGCGGGCACAGAGGTCGCACGCCGGGCGCTCGTTCAAGCAGTGGATGAAGCTTATTATGGGTTCGGGCTGGCCGTCGCTCGCCGCCGCTCGTCGGAATTGAGCCTGGGCGCCGCTGAGGAGTTCGAGCGCATTACGCAGTTGCTGCTGGATGCGGGCGAAGTGGCGCAGGTAGACCTGACCCGCGCTCGGTTGCAGACCGCCTCGCGGCGTGATGAGCTGGAGCAATCACGTGCCGCCGAAGCCGTCGCGGCCGGCGGCTTGAACGTGCTCATCGGGTATGACATCAGCGCGCCGACGGCGGTGGCCGATCTCACGATGGTGGCGCCCGATGTCGCGGAACTCGACCGTTACAACACGCAGACCATCGCTCAGCGGCCGGAGTTCACGCAATTCGCCTTTCAGCGACGCGCCGCCGAGCAGGAAGTCAACCTGGCCCGCGCCGCCCGCCGCCCGCAGATCACCTACACTGTAGAGGGTGGCTTTGACACTGATTCGCTGCGGTCCACTCCGCTGCGCCAACATTCCGGAACCATGGCCACGGTCAACCTGACGATTCCGATTTTCGATTGGGGCGCTAGCCGGAGCCGCGAGCGACAAGCCCGCTTCCGCGCTCAGACGATTGAATCAGAGCGCACGGTGGCCTTGCGCAACTTCAACCAGCAATTCTACGCGGCCCGCGCGCAAGCGCTCTCCGCCGCCAACCGCGTCGAGCTGCTGCGCGCGAGCGTCGTCGATGCCGAGCGCAACGTACAAACTTCGATTTCTCGGTACCGCGCGGGCGAGGCCCAGATCCTTGAAGTGACCGATGCCCAGACAACCTTCGCCTCGCAGCGAGCGGCGCTCTATCAAGCGCTGTTTGATTATCAGATTGCGCGGGCGCGACTCGCGCAGGCAGCCGGGCAATGAATGGCTCGAAAGAAATCACCCCGAAAGAAATCACTATGACACCGAATGATGATGCAAGAATTATCACCGCGCCCACTGAGAAGCCGCCACCCGCGCGAGAGCAGCGTCCGCGGCCACTTTACCAGCCTCGGCGTCGCGGCTGGCTCATCCTGCTCCTCTTGCTCGCGGCGCTGGCGCTCGTCGTCTACTGGCGGTGGCCAAAGAAGCCCGCGGCTGAAGAGGAGGCAGCCGTGGTGGTGAGCGTCCGCGTGGCCAAAGTCGAGCGCGAACCGATTGCCGCCGAGGTCTCCGCCATCGGCACCGTCTTTCCGCGCGAGCGGGCGACGGTCAGCGCCAAGCTCAACGCGCAGATCAAGCGGATGCCGCTGCTCAGAAACAAGTCCGTCAAGGCCGGCGAGGTGATCGCGGTCCTCGAAGCGCGCGATCTTCAGGCGCAGCGGGCCGAAGCGGCCGCCGCCCTCCAGGAGGCCGAGCACAATGCGCGCAATGTCAACGTCGGCACGATCCCGCAAACTACGGCTCAGGACGAGAAGGCGCTGCGCGACGCTCGCGCTAACGTCGCCAACGCCCGTGCCGTTTATGAGCGGCGGCAGACGCTCTATGATCGTGGCGGCATCTCCAAGAAAGACCTCGATGCCTCACAGTTGACGCTGACCACGGCGGAGAACGATCTGCGCCTCGCTGAGAGCACCGCCAGATTGCACGCCGCCACGATTCCCAATGATCGGGCGGCGGCGGCGGCGCGAGTCAAACAGGCTCAAGAGCGGCTCGCCGCGCTCGACACGCAACTGAGCTACGCCTCCATCCGCGCTCCTTTCTCCGGCACCATCACCGAGCAGTTTCAATTCGAGGGTGAGTTTGCGGCGGCCGGGGCCAAGTTGTTCACGCTCGCCGATACGAGCACGGTCATCGTCAAAGCGCCTTTCGGCGACACCGTAGCCGCTCAGCTTCGCGTTGGCAATCCGGCGACCATCCGGCCGCAGGAGTTGCCGGGCGAGGAGTTTTCCGGGCGCATCTCGCTCGTCAACCGCGCGAGCGATCCGCAAAACCGCACGGTCCAGGTCTGGGTGGACCTCGAGAATCGCGGCGGGAGGCTGCGCGCCGACAGCGCCGCCAAGGTGGTCGTGGCCACGCAACGGGTCAGCGATGCCGTAGTGGTGCCGGCGGCAGCGGTCACGCTGGATGCCACCAACGCCGATCAGGGAAAAGTGATGGTCGTTGATGACAAGTCGATTGCCCATGAAACCAAAGTCATGGTCGGCATTCGCACCCCTGACCGCATCCAAATCACCTCCGGACTGAGCGGCGGCGAAACCGTAGTCATCGAGGGCAACTATGCTTTGCCCGATGGCGCCAAGGTGGAAATCAATAAGGGTGATGAGAAGGAAAGCGAGCCGGGAGCCGAAACTAAAGGCGAGTCAGGCGGAGAAGCCCCAGCTAAAAATAACGTGGCGCCGGGAGCAAGTCCCGGAACCAGTCAGGCGCCTGGCGCCCAACCCAATCCGGGATCCAATCCTGGGCCAGGATCGAACGCCACGCCAAGCGCGAATCCGCAGGGCACCAGTCCAAGACCCAATCCAACCACCGGCGCCGGGTCGAACTCGGGATCTGGTACCGGATCGAAACCGGGGGGGAAGCCTTGAGCTTTGCGCGCATCGTCTCAAACCAATCGCGGGCCGTGGTGGTGCTGGTCGCCTTGTTATGCGCCGCCGGGTTGTATGCCGCCTTTCAGTTGCCGATTGCGATCTTCCCGCAGACCGACTTTCCGCGCATCGTGATCATTGTGGACTATGGCGTGGTGCCCGCGCCGCAGGTGCTCGTCTCGGTCACCCGCCCGATTGAAGAGGCGATGAACGGCATCCCCAAGATCAACCGCATCCGCTCGACGACCCAACGCGGAGCGGCCGAAGTCGACCTCTTCTTCGACTGGAGCGCGGATATTCTCCAGTCGTTGCAACTGGTCCAGGCGCGGCTCTCGCAACTCTCTGCCAGCTTGCCGCCGGGCGCCGCGATCCGCAGCGTTGATCGGCTGACCTTCGCCGTCTTCCCGGTGGCCGGCTTCAGCCTCACCTCCGACGGGCGCAGCCCGGCGAACTTGCGCGAGCTCGCTACTTACACCGTCCGACCGCGACTGGCGCGATTGCCCGGTGTCGCCCGCGTAGCGGTCGCCGGCGGTCAGGTCCGCGAATACCACGCCACGGTGGATCCGGCCCGGCTCGCGGCCCGCGGCGTCTCTTTGCAGCAGGTGGTGGATGCGGTGGATAAAGCCAACATCATCGCTTCGCCCGGATTGATTGATGAGAACCACAAGCTGGAACTCGCGCTCGTCAGCGGCCAGGCCAAGAAGCCCGAAGAGTTGAACGCAATCGTCGTCGGGATCGTCAACAATGCGCCCGTCTCGCTCGCCGATGTGGCGACCGTCAGCGAAGGCATCGCTCCGAATTACACCACCGTCACCGCCGATGGACATCCGGCCGTCCTCGTGAATATCTATCGCCAGCCCGACGCCAACACGGTCACGGTGGTGGATGAAGTCAAAGCGGAACTGGACGCGATGCGCGCCCAGCTTCCGAAGGACGTGAAGATCGCGCCCTTCTACGACCAGTCATTGCTGGTGCGGGCCTCGATCAATTCGGTGCGCGATGCGATTCTGATCGGCCTGCTGTTGTCGGCCGCGATTCTCTACGGCTTCTTGCGCAATTGGCGGACGACCTTCGTCGCGGTCCTGGTGATTCCGGTCGCCGTGCTCGTGACGTTTCTGGCCATGCGGCTGGCCGGGTTGAGCTTTGATCTGATGACTCTCGGCGGCGTGGCAGCCGCGATCGGGCTGGTGATTGATGACGCGATCGTCGTGGTCGAAAATATCTACACGCACCTCGCGCGCGGCCAATCCCGGCGGGAAGCCGTCCAGAGCGCCGTCTCCGAAATCACGGTGCCGATCATCGGCTCAACGGTCACGCCGGTCGTCGTCTTCCTGCCGCTGACGTTGCTCACCGGAGTGACCGGCGTCTTCTTTCGCTCGCTCGCCTTGACGATGGCGGTGGCGCTGCTCACCTCGCTCGTGCTCGCACTCGCTTTCACGCCGGTGCTCGCCGAATGGCTCATCAAGGTCCGGCCCCGCGCTGAAGGCGAAGGCGCGGCTCAGGAGGGTCAGGCGCCTCCGCCAGCAGTGCGAGCCGAGGCCCGTGAAGCGGAAGAGGAAGAGCATGGCCGGTTGCTGGGCGGAATCATTCAGCGCTATGAATGGCTGCTCGGCCAAGCGCTGGATCGCCGGATGGTGGTCATGGCCATCTGCCTGGGCGTGATCGGCGTCTCGTATCTGATCTACCGGGGCCTCGGCACGGGATTTCTGCCGGAGTTTGATGAAGGCGCTTTCGTGCTGGATTACTTCACGCCGCCGGGCACGTCGCTGGTGGAAACCAATCGCATTCTGCGCCACGTCGAGCAGATGTTGCAGGAGAAGCCGGAGGTCGAGAGCTATTCCCGGCGCACCGGCCTCCAACTCGGCCTCTCGATCACCGAGCCGAACACGGGCGATTTTCTGATCAAGCTCAAGCCCGATCGCAAAAGCCCGACCGATGAAGTGATCACTGACCTGCGCAAGCAAATCGCCAGCAAAGAGCCGAGCTTGCAGCGCGTGGAATTCCCAGGCATCCTCGGCGATTTGATTGGCGATCTGACCAGCGTGCCTCAGCCCATCGAAATCAAACTCTTCAGCGAGGACGCGGCGGCCTTGCATCAGAAGGCGTCGGAGATCGAAGAGACGATCAAAAAAATTCCCGGTATCGTCGATACTTTCAACGGCGTGACCATCAGCGGCCCGGCCGTCACCTTCAAGATCGATCCACAACTGGCGGCGCAACTCGGCGTCACCGCCGCGGATGTGGCGAGCACGGTGACGACCGCCATGACCGGCGACACCGGTTCGGCGATCCTGCAACAAGACCGGTTGATTGCGGTGCGCGTGGTGTTGCCCGCCTCGGCACGCCAGTCATTGGAGACCTTGCGCGGCTTGCAGATTCGCGCGCCTTCCAAAGATGCGCTCTTCCGCCTCGATCAAGTGGCTGAGGTCCAGTACGACAAGGGACAAACCGAGATTGCACGTGACGGGCTGCGCCAGACCGTCGCCGTCACCGGGCGCTTGGAAGGCGTCGATCTCGGCACCGCGATCAATGCGATCAAGGCGCGGCTCGGCAAAGAGGTGAGGCTGCCGCCGGGGATGACCATCGAGTACGGCGGGCTCTATCGCGAGCAGCAGTCCAGCTTCCGTGAATTGGTCCTGGCGCTGGCGCTCGCGGTCACCCTTGTCTTCGTCACACTGCTCATCGAGTTTCGCTCCTTCGCGCACCCGATCGCGATTGTGACCGGCGCAGTCTTGGCGCTGGGCGGCGTGCTGGCGGGACTCTTCCTCACCCACACCACGCTCAATGTCGTTTCGCTGATGGGCATGATTATGGTCATCGGCATCGTGGCCAAAAACGGCATCCTCATGCTCGACGCCGTGGAGGATCATCTCGCGGCCGGCGACACGTTGCACGAAGCGCTGCTCCGGAGCGGGCGCCGTCGCTTCCGTCCGGTGCTCATGACCTCGCTCGCGGCCATGCTCGGCATGCTCCCGCTCGCTTTAGCGCTGGGCTCAGGCGCCGATCTGCTCCAACCGCTCGCGATTGCCGTGATCGGCGGGTTGGCCGTGGCGCTGTTGCTGTCGCTCGTCGTCACGCCGACGGTTTACGCCATGCTGCGGCGCGAGCGGGCGACACAAGAGTGAAAGCCGCTGCTTTTATCAAAGTGGTCTCGTGCCTCGTCAGGACGGAGACGGCGTTTAGAGTTCAAGCTTCAGCCTGGTTTTTCTTTTCGCCCTGCGCAACACCAGCCTGAAGGCTGAACTCTATTTCCGTTCGCCCGATAACATCGGATGAGCAAACGGTCGCTTACTTCCCCAGCACCAGGATGGAAAAGCTGCCCGGCACCAGGCTCGGCCGGGGGCGTGGCTGCTCCGCGGTTGGAGCGGGCGCCGGGCCGTACTCTGCGATGGCGAGATAGATGTGATGTGTCTTCAAGTCCAGCGCCATGGTGCGCGCGCTCGGCTGAGTCTTGGCGTTTTCCACGACGCTGAATTTGTCCGGCGAATCTTCGTGCACCACCGTCAGCGTGCCGTCGCGGCCGTTGGAGCTGAACGCGAGGTTAGTGCCCGGATCGAAAGCTGCCGCGTCCGTGCCCTGGCCGATCGGCAGGTCTGCCACGACTTTCCCGTTGTCGGCATTCAGCACGATCATCTTTTGATTGTCGCCGCAGACGCTGAACAACCGCCGAGTTTTCGTGTCCATGTCCAACCCGCTCGGCCCCTTGCCCGGCGCGAGCGGCCAATGCGCTTTGATTTCGAGCTTCCGCGAATCAATCACCGCCACCTCGTTTTTGCTATCGAGGTTGACGAACACCTGTCCGCGGCCATCGGCGACCGCGAATTCAGGCCGCCCGCCGAGCATGATCGTGCCCGCCACATCGCCGGTGGCCGCGTCGATCACAGTCGAACTCGCTTCAGCTTCCGTGCGGGCGCGGTTGAAGGTGAAGACGCGCTTGGTAGCCGGATCGTAAATAATGGCATCGGGATTGGGGCCGGTTTTGGCGCTGCCCAAGACCTTGAGCGTTGTTCGATCGAAGATGGTCACCGTTGCGTCGCGGCCGTTGCTGGTGAAGCCGCGATTCACGTCCGGCGCGACCGCGATCCCGTGCACGCCATTCGTGCCCGGAATCTCGCCGACGATTTCGCCCTTGTCCACGTCGATTACGACGACCTTGGTGGCGTGCGAGACGTAGAGGCGCCGCGCCGCGCTGTCCAGGGTGAGATAATCCCAGCCGCCTTCCCCGCCGACCGGGATTTTCTTGATCACTTGATAGCCCGCCGCGGGTGGCGCCGAATTGGTGAAGGCGGGAGGCAGCAGCAGTAAGAGACAGGCGGAAATGAGGTGCAGAGGGTAGCTTTTCATCTTGAGTCTCCTGTCAATGGGTGGCGAATTCCGCGCGAGCCACCGACTTCGATCAGGCTTTCGCGCGCAAGCTTTCGTTGTGTGTTGGTAGTTTGTCAGATATAACCCCGTACAGCTTAACAGGTCGAACCTAAATAGAAAATAAATGGCCTGGATCCGGCGCGGAAATGGCAAGGGCGGGTCAATTTCGTAGAGGGGATGATGCCGAAACGCTGGGTACCACTCAAAATCGAAGAGGCAGGTGTCGGTACGGGGAGCGCTGCCGTCACTCATTCAGGTCCAATGACCGTCGCCCCTGCGCGCCGCTTGCGCCCCGCGGGCGGGTCGGAGGCGCGGCGCTTGCTTTCACGCAGCCGGTTATCAGCCAGGAGGAAGAGTGATTTCGCCTCTTCGCCATCGTGCGGGAAGGCGGCCACGCCCCAGTGAATGCCGACATCAGGCGGGAGGTTGGATTCGCGGCAGAGGCGCGAGGCACGCTCGCCGATGCGGCTCATCACCGTGGAGGCCGCCGCGAAGTCGGTCTCAGGCAGGATCGCCACGAACTCGTCGCCGCCGTAGCGGAAGGTGCGGTCGGCCTGCCGCAGCCCGCTGCGCAGTAAGGAGGCGATCTCGCTGACGACGCGGTCGCCGCCCTTGCGGCCCAACTGTTCGTTGACGCTGCGCAGATGATCGATGTCGAGGATGGTGATGGAGCAGGTGCGGCCGTAGCGGGCGGCGCGCTCGACCTCGATGGCCAGTTGTTGATTGAAAGCGGCGCGCTCGGCCGCGCGGTTCTGCTCAAGAGAGGCGCGGGCTTCTGAGATCTGCTGCGCTACGGCCAACTGGGCGAAGGCGTCGTCGATGGCATAGTTGAGGGCGATCTGCACTTCGACGAGCGACTCGGTCGAGGTGGCTTTGAACTCTTCGGCCAGGGCGTGCCAGAGCGCTGCCCGGAGCAATTGCCACTCGCGTGCGATCAGACTGGTTTCGGCGCCGGCAATCCGCCGGCTGGTCGCGTACGCCCGCACCGCGGGCATCAGGCAGGATTGCGGCCAGAAGGGCGATTGGGCCGACGCCTCTTCGCCCTGCCGCCAGACATCATCTCCGCGTGCCGCCACCTCTTGCAGCATCAAACGTGTCGCCTGGGTGAGCGTTTCAGGGTCGCTGACGTTGGTCCCGGCGCGGCCGAGCCACTGCTGCCACTGCGCGATGATCTCCTCGGTTCGGTGCTCGATCATTTGGGTAAGCGAATCCATCGTGAACCTCCATCATAAACGCTGAACGCCGAGCGCTGAATTGATTCAGCCTTCATTGCCTAGAGTTCATCGTTCGTTCATTGATCTGGGCGAGCGCTGCCTCAGCCTCGCGGCTTAAGTACGGGTCTGCGGCGAGGGTGGCGGCACGGAGTGCTTCAATCACCGCGGCGTCTTGCCGGCCGGCCAAATGTCCAAGTGCTATAACCGCCTCGCGGCGAACGTTGTGCGATTTATCCTGTGCAAGCGCGGCCAGGAGCGGCGCGACAGCCGCGGCGGCGCCGATTCGCCCGAGTCCACGCGCCGCTTCGCTGCGGGCGAAAGCATCCTCATCCTTGCGCCGGGTTTGCAGCAACTCCATCAGTGCCGGGCCGGCGGCGGGGTCAGCAATTTCGGCCAACGCGTAGGCAGCGGCGCCACGAATCTCAGACTTCTTGTCTTTGAGGATGGGGATGAGTGCGGCGGCAACCTGCGGTTCCTGGTAGCGGGCGAGCGCATAGATGATCGCTTTGCGCGCCGCGACTTCGCGCTCCCGGCCGAGCGCCCCGAGCAGGGCCGGGACGGCCCGCGCATCACCCGCGAGTTCGAGTGCCCGTGCGGCCAGCGCTCGCACTACCGGGGAGGCGTCTGCTTGGAGCGCCCGGCCCAGTGCCGCCAGCGCCTCTTGCCTCGCCGCCCCCGGCGTGAGAGTAAAGAGAGCGCCCAGATTGACCGCCGCGTCGAGCCGCTTCTCCTCGTCGGCCGCATCCAATTGGGCGATGAGTCGCTCCTGCGGCCCCGGCTGCTGCGCGCAACTTGGGCGGGCCGTCAGGCTGGCCAGCGAGACGCAAGTGAGGATGAGGATAAATCGTCGCTGAAAGATAACTGATCGCAAAAGTCGCACGAAGATCGCTCTTGATCCGGTGTTGACTCCTGGCCGCCGGAAACGGCGCTAGCGGCGCGCATAATGTTGTGCTGACGCGCGCGCCTCGGCGCGACGCCGCACCGACTCCCACTCGAAGACTTGCCGCGCGCGGCGATTCTCGCGGGCTGCGCTGAGCAAGGTCAGCAACTCGTCTTCGAGGATCTCCGGCTGCGCGCGTTCCCGCTTCATCGATTCCATAATCGAGACGTAATCGAGTACTTCTTGAACTTCACTGTCACTGAGGTGGTCGAGTTTGAATAAGAGCTTCTCTCTGTCGGTCAGCCGTTTGCCGCCCATAACTACCTCCTCCGGCAGACGACCGATCCGGGTGGGCGGGAAGATCAGCCTGCCTTATCGCATGTGATGCGCTCACCGAGCGCGGGCATGTGGATCATGTCAAGAAAAATGTCTTCTGACTCCATTAACTGGTGCAAAACTGTCTACTGCTGAATCTCTCCCTAGCTTAAATGGGGGCGAAGCTTTTTGGAATTCGACGGCCTGATGATATTACAAACCGCGGCGAGTGACAAGTGGCAAGTGGTCAGCCGGAACGCTCGCCGCCCGCCACTGGTAGCTTTCATTTTCCATTTTCCATTTTCCATTCGTCATTCGTCATTTTCCATCTGCCATTGATTGAGCGGCGCGAGAGTGCAATGACAAATAGAAAATGACAAATGGAAAATGGAAGAGGCCAAATTATTTATGCCCACCTACTCATTTGATCTGAACCCTCACGGTGTTAGCCGTCTTCCCGTCCACCGTCAGCGCCACGTCTACTTCTCCGCGTCCGACGAGGCTGCGCGGCACCATCAGGTTGACCTGGTCTAGGCCGATGAAACTGCCCTGCGCCCCGGCGAAGCTGATCGGCGCATCGACGCCCCCGATCTTAGCCGTGACTGCGGAGAGAGCGGTACGGAATCTTAGCCCGGTGCCGAACAGGACCAAAAAGACCTGGTCGCCCTCCGGGCCGAGATCAATCGGGCGCGTTACGAACTGCGTTCCGTCGTACTGATAGGCTAGTTCAGAGGACACCTCTTGGCCATTGCGGTAGTGCGACGCGATGCCCACCGCCACGCCTTGGCCGCTGCTATTGGCAGTAAACAGTCCTGGAGCGACCGTGGCCACGAGCACTGACCCGGCGGCGACCGGCCCACTTCCGTTGGCAACGGTCACCGCCGCGACTCCGGCGGTCGTCCCCGGCGGGATTTGAAAATTGACCTGGCTGGGGGAGACGAAAAAGAGCGGCGCCGGACGCTCCGTGCCGGCGCTGTCACGCACCAAGACCCGCGTCCCGGCGAGCGTGGTTGGCAGTGGGGTGGTGGCCGCAGCAAGAGTCGTGGGGGCTAAGTTGGAGCCGAAGGCAGCAGTGATGGATTCACCGGCGAGTTCCGAGCCGGTGTAGCTCGCCGCTGAAACGCTCGCCACCGTCCTAGCAGCGGCCAGGTCAACGGCGGCCTTGATGTTCAACTGGCCATAGCCGTACGTGTTGTTCGGCGCGTTGCTGCTGCCGCAGAGTGTGGAAGAGGTCTTCACGGCGGAGTCGTCTAGGATCGATTCCGTCAGCGCGATCTGATGGCGCAGCGCCGGCCTCGCCGACCAGAGCAAGGCCACTGCCCCGGCTACGTGCGGCGTCGCCATCGAAGTGCCGCTGAAATTGGCATACCCGTCGCCGCGAATGCTGGACCTCACTCCGACACCCGGCGCCACAATGTCCGGCTTCAGCCGGTTGCTGCCATCGGCCGTGACCGGGCCGCGGCTACTGAATGAGGCGATCTCGCCCGTGCTGGCATTGAGCGCGCCCGCTGAATAGACCGCCGCATAAAACGACGGCGGGTCTGAGACCGTCGAGCAGCTCGGCCCGCTGTTGCCGGCGGCGACGACGGTCATAATCCCGGCCGCGCGCTGTCCCTCCAAGGCCTGCCGCAACGTATCCGGCGAGCAGCCTTCGGAAGGCGGGCAACCCCACGAATTGATCGTCACGTCAGGGGCTTGGCTCGGGTCGCCTTGCGCCGGAGTGCCGCCCACCGGGTACGGAGCCAGGAAGAACTCCATGCACTCGATGTATCTGGCCGGCGTCCCATTGCCCCGGTCCATATTGCGGCAGGCGATGAATTTTGCGCCGGGGGCCATTCCGATTTGATTGCCGGTCCCATCGTCGCCCACCGCCGTGCCCGTGGTGTGCGTACCGTGGTTGCTGTCGTCGCACGGCTGCGGGGAGTCAGGGCCGCAGGAACCGCCGCCGGTGTGGATGCTGTCGTGCCAGTTGAAATTGTGATTGGCGGCCGTGCCGTCCCATCCGCGGTAGTGCGACTTGAGCGCCGGATGGTTCCACTGCACGCCGGTGTCGGCGCTGCCCACGACGATGCCCTGGCCGGTGAAGCCCATCGCCCAGACCTCCGTCGCATGGACGTAGCTCAGACCCGGCTCAATCGCCGCGGGACTGGCGGGCGCCGGGGCCTGTTCGGCAAGCTGGGTCTCTACCGGAGCGAGGTTGCGGATTTGTGGATTGCCTTCGATGCGCAACACGTCAGGCCGGGCGGCGAGCGCCAGAGCCACCTCGCGCGTTCCCCTCACCCAAATCAGGTTGATGATGTAAAACGAGCGGTGCTCAATCCCACGCTGCTCCAACCAAGTGAGGATGGGGCGCTGTGCCGTCTGCGCTTTGCTCCACAGCGCCTGGCGCACGAAGCGGACCCGCTCCGGCTTGGTCTTCAGCCCCTGAGCGGAACTCAGGTCGGCCTGGTCGGCCAGGATGACGAGGAACTCGCTCTCCTTCCCTTCATCAGTCTGAGCGAGGACCCAAGGCGCGACTATTCCCAGCGGTGAATCTTGACCCCGCGGGATGGAGTAGTTTCTGGAAGGCGCCGCCGCGATCAAGGCGATCACCAGCGCTAGCATCGCGCTTAGGCGGAGCAGAAGATTGATTTGCTTTGTCGGCATAACTCTCTCAGCCAAGTTGCAATCCTTTTTTAGCCAAGGCGAGCCAGGCGCTGGTGAGTCCAAGCACCAGCACCGTGACCGGCAAGAACCACCGACTCAGCCGCTCGGCCCGGCCGAAGGCGACTTCGCAGATCTGCCAGGTGAGATAAGCGAAAACGCCGGCCAACTCCAGCTTGAGCAAGTGGAGCGGGAGGCTGACGGCGTCAGGGACCTGTTGACGGACGGCGGCCCGGCTGAAGAGCCAGGTGTTCAGCCCGTAGAGGAAGGTGGCGACGCTCGGCAGCAGGAAAATGGTCCACCGCCCGGCCCAGCCGTCAGCGACCCCTTTGAAATTAAAGTGGCTGGGGATCGTCGATGGCAAGCGGGGATAAGCGCTCAGTGCCAGCCACCAACTCAGGACCAGCAGGATGATGGTCGTGGCATCAATCATCGCTTTCATGGTAGTACTCCGATCGGTTGAGTATTAGATGCTGCGCAGCGTTGCGGCGATAGTTATCTGTCGGCTGAGGTGAGATTATGCGATGTCGGTGAGATGGTCAAGCGGATTGTTGCCCTGGGTGCGCACGCTTGGGAGCGTGCCCATCTTCGCGGAGGAGATCACTGGCGGAAGACTGGCACGCTGGAAGCGTGCGCCATTGGTTTCTACACAAGTCTGCAAGCTCTGTGCTTGCAACGTGAGTGAAATTGATCGCATCCGCGCAAGTCCTGTGGTTTCAGCATAGCGAGAGACTTGTGTAGAAACCAATGGCGTGCGCACCCAGGGGGGACCCTACACGTCTCCCCGACTGTCTTGATCAATGGCGCGGTTGCGGGGCATACTCTGCTCCCATGACGCCCCAAGCTGATTCTGCTGCCACCGACACTCATCAACGCGCACGGCTCGGTGTGGTGCTCACCGCGAGCTTCTTCGGTTTCTTCGCCCACACCGGCTTTCTTCTCGCGCTCGAAGAAGCCGGCCTGGAGTACGACTGCATCTCCGGGACGAGCGCCGGGGCGCTCGTCGCCGCGCTCTCGGCCAGCGGCGTGCGGGCGCGTGAGATCGCCGGTCTGCTTGCGGAATTGCGCCCGCATGACTTCTGGGACGCGCCGTCGCTGCTCTCGTCTGTAAAGTCGCTGCTGGCGGGCGGCCGCGGTTGGACGGGCTATTTGCGGGGCGAGCGGATGGAGTCCTTGCTCAACGAGCATCTACGCGCCCGGAGGTTTGAAGAGTGCCGCGCGCGACTCTACATCACGGCGCTCAACCTGAGCGAGGGGCGCGAGGAGACCTTCACCAGCGGCGAGATCGCACGCGCCGTGCGGGCCTCGTGCAGCTACCCGTTCCTGATCTCGGCCACCGAGATCGACGGCGCCTACTACTGGGACGGCGGCTTCATCACCAAGACGCCGCTCGAAGAGATGATCTCCAGAGAGCGCCCGGAGCGCGTGCTCATCCACTACGTGCCGATGCGCGACGACCTCAAGCCGCGTAATTTCCTCGAGCGCCGCGGGAGTGCGCTGCACATCCTGGAGCGGGCGCTGGCCGTCTTGCGCGTCGAGATCGAAGCGCATCGCCGCCGGGCGCTCGCGTCTTACGCCGGCCGCGTCGACTGGGTCACGGCGGCCGACTTGCCGCCGGTCAAGGCGCGGACTCTCGAAGGCGGGCGCGAGGCGATGGAGGCGGCCTACGAGAATGCGCGGCGATATTTACGCTCATCCGGTATCGGTCCTACTCTCACAACCACGAGCGCTACATCAAGCTGAGCGTATCGTGATCTATCCCGGTCCGCTTCTTTCCGATTAACTCATCTCTTCAATGGTTCAGACAGTATCAGGCGGCGATAGCGCCGTAAGCCCTGAGTTCGTCATAGCAAGGTTGGTTTTTTACCCAAGTGCGGTCAAGAGCTAACTTGCCGAAGATTGACAAAATAGTACTATGCACGGTGTGGCGGACACAAAGATGTCAGAACGTTCGCCGGATATCGCCGAATTCTTACCCTTTGCGAGGTGAACCCAGAGCCTGAATGGTCGTCTCCAAACACGACCTGCCTCTGACCGGCGCTCAGATACAGGCCAGCGCGCACGAGTTGGCGGCTACTGAGTGAGTTCGACGGTGCCTTCCTCCTGTGCTTCGCCCAACAAATCGAACTCGGTCTCCATGAATTCGGGCGAAAGTTCCATGTCCTCTTCTAGAGCGATGTCGCCTTCATCAGCAGGCAGGTCTTCCAGCACCTCTTGCGAGATGCTCACCGCAGGTGACTGCTTCCAAGCGACATCACGATAGGAGCGGAACCCACGTCTGAGCACGGGCTCGCTAACTCTTGGTATTCTCATAGCTCTTCTCCTGGAATGAGTCTCTGGCCAAAACACCGCCAGCAATCCCTTCCAATTGCGAGTGTGGTCGGGGCGCGTTCGACTTGCGCCGCGCCCGACCACAACCAAGGTCTGTCTTCTCGGCACATCGGGGATGTTGCCATCTCCCTGGTGATCGCCAGTTCGCGAACTCGCGACTAGCAGTTAACAAGTCCGCCGGGGATGCAGAACTTCTTGTGGATGAAGGGGAGGCACGGCGTGCAGGTCTGACAACGCTCGAAATGGCAGCCTGGAGGAAAGATACTGCAGCAGAGTCTTCTCCCAGCCACACAAGGCGTGCAGAAGGAAGCAGTGATGCCAGTTTCAATGATATTTGCTCGGCTGACATTCCTCTGAACCGGTTCAGCTAACATTGGCATTCTCATGGTTATCTCCTTTAGAATTTCGGCCGTAATCACGACGGCCTTGGGTTAACGAGTGCTCGTCCACGTGCTCACTGGCGAGCCCGGGCGACGTTGGACTGTAGCGCTAGTAGATGTGCCATTGGCGGATGGTGCCGACGGTCACGGGAACTATATCAGTAACGTCCACAGTGAATCGGTACACTTTTCTTGCTTGTTCGAACCGCCGCGCGGGATTAAAGAACGTCAGCTTGACGTCCCAGCAATCAGCGCCTGGCCTGCAAACCGGACTCTTTTCGACTTCGATGGTGTCGAGTTGCGTCTGTTCTTCGATCGCACTCTGAAAGACTTGTCCAGCTTGAAAGGCGTTGGTGGCGGCGTAGTTCAGCGCGCGTTCCTGCGAGGTGAGACCGAGATTTCGCATCTCGTCATAGACACGCTCGAGAAAATTCTGAACTCCCGCCTCTTTTCGCTGATATGCCGTCCGCTCCGCCTCCTTGGCCGACGCTGCCGGCGGCTTGCCTAGCACTGCCGTCAGCAACGCTTTGGTGGACCAACTGTACATTCCTCTCAGTTCCGGGTAGATGACGGGGACGACCTGACCGTTCATGAGCGTCTCCTTTCCCGAAGCCACTCCTGGAATCGAGACCCGCTCCACACCATCATCCTGCTGCCCGCTCAGATTTTCCTGCAGCCACTGGTAAGTTTCAGCGGCAAATGGCCCCGCGGGATGAATGGCATAGATCGGTGTGGCGTCTTGTGTCAACGTCCAGATTACTGCCGTCGCCTGGGAGGGATTCTCCTTCAGATGGGCCAACAGTTGCTTGGGATTGTGTGGATCTCTGATTCCATTCTGCACAAAGGAATCACGGCGCGCCTCGCTTCCGAAGTCGTAGTCGAGTTGCCCCAGCGCATAAACCAGACTTGCGCTCCCTCCCCCACACGCACACTCTGAGGGTGTGATGCGGCCGCCTTCCGGGACCGAACTTCGAACGAACGCCGCGCTAAGAATGCCGCGGTTGTTCGCGGGGCCTTCGATGAAGCTTTGGTAAAGTCCCGCGCCCTCCGGCGGCTGTGCGCCTGAAGTCGGTAGGGTCTCGGTACTGACCGTAACCTGGGCGTGGTCGTTTTCGACAGCATTGGTCGAGTTCTGATCGGATATCTCCATGTTTTCTCCTTCTGTCAGTTGAGAGAGCGCCCCAAAGATGTTGAGACGACCTGCCAAAAGTCGACGGCAGTCTGAGACCGGCTGCTCGCTGCAGCCGATAGCACTGCCAAGGATGGCATTCCATACCGCGCGTGGCGAAGGCTTCATCCCTCTCTTGCGCTGAATGCTCAAGAGGAGCGCAATGACGCCCGACACGACGGGCGTGGCCAAGCTCGTCCCTGTTCGCGAGACTGTCCCCTCTCTGGGCATCGCGCCGATAATGTTCTCGCCTGCAGCCAGAATTCCACGGTCGTGGTATGACTTGCCCCAATTGCTAGATTCCAGCGGCTGTCCCTGTGAATCCATCGCCCCCACCACCGCAACGGAAGGCAATGCCGCGGGAACATGAAGGCATTCGCAACCGTTATTGCCGGCGGCAGCAACGATCAGCACATCATTTGTGGCGCACTGGCGGACTGCCCCGGCTAGCAACGGATGAGCCTCACCCGAGGGATCGAGCTGTCCGCCGCTAATGTTAATTACATGTGCGCCATTGTCCACCGCCTGGCCGATGGCTCGCGCCAAATCGATTTGAGAGCACGGGAGGATCGACCCATCTGGTCCGTCGGTAAATATCGGAACAATCAGGCCACGACAGTTGGGGGCGATCCCCAGGACCGACCCCCGATCTTGGCCAAAGATAACACTAGCAACGTGAGTCCCGTGCTGGGCAGCCGGTCCCTTCTCGGAAACGTCCGGTATCAAAGTCTCCAGACGCTTTAGACTCGCGCCCGCGAAACACGGATGCTCCAGGTCCACCGGTCCATCCAATACCGCGACGCAGATTTCCGGGTCCCCAGTCGATTCAGACCACAACCGTTCCAGCTCGGGCAGGATGGATGCGCTGGAGACAGTCGGTTGGTATAGAATTGACTTGTGGCCCCTATCGAATGATTCGGCCAGAGCCTCGGGTCTCGTTGCGATATCGACACAACTCACCTGCGGTGCTCCCTTGAGTGCTAAATTCGGGTGTGTCCCACCTATCTAACAGCTGGAAGCGGCCAGATTAGGCGGATTATGGATCGACCAGCCGAGATATAACACAGCTTGATAAATCTTGACCCGGAACGGCTTGAGGAACTCAGCCAATTCTGGGTGTGGGCTACTCGTTGCTTGCGGGAGTCGTTTTTTCGCTGTCATCCCGCTACTCTACGACAACTTACTTACTTTAACAAAGTAGTGCTGGTGTAATTCGAGCGATAACTGGTTCAGTAGCCTTTATTCAAGTGGTGCAGGTGGCTTCTCGAGCGAATTGCAAAATCCGAGCGAGCACAACATATCACCGAGAAATTCTTGAAACAAGAAAAATCCATTAGCCAAATCGGCTATTTGTTGGCTAAATCGGCTATTTTGATCCGCCAGCGGATGACTTGGCTCCAAGAACACGCACCCGGTACTTAGTAGGTGGCAAGTTGTAAACCTGTTGAAAATCTCGGACGAAATGACTTTCATCACTCATCCCGACTTGGCCCATAATCTGTTTTACACTCAACTCGGTGGCTTCTAAAAGATCCTTGGCCTTCTGTAGCCTGAACAGTTTAAGGTAGCGTGTGGGCGAACAACCTATTTCGGCTTTGAACAGATGCCTGAAACGCGACGGGGAGAGGCTAACGAACTGAGCCATTTCATCGAGGGTCAGCTTTCGGTAGAGGCCATCGCTGTTCATCAGATCAATTATCTTCTGTACCCTGTGATCCATTTTATATTCCCCCTCTGAGTGCGCCCGGTTGTTTTCAAAATGGAGCTGGCTGGTAGGCGCAAGGCTCCCATGGCTGCTCTGGGTGAACTCTCCGCGTCGTGCTTTTTCCAGTCGGCCTCGGCGGGTGCGTTCGACAATCTACGCGCGTTCGTACTCGGCGATCAGGCCTTGCATCTGGGTGGGCAGTTTGCCTTGGAGCATATTGCCCAGCCGCGTCCGAGTGTGCGCCCTCAAAGACGAGTTGGCCCCGCTGGTAATGCAGCCGTTGCCGACTGGCAAGCTGATGGCGCAACGCCCCTTGCCCAAAGGCGGTGTAGTGGAGGTCGACCTGGAACATTTCGCCTCTGGCCCAACGCTACTGGACGCGCAGCACGATCTTGCCGAACTGCTCGGCCTCCTCCATCCGGCGGTGCGCTGCCACAGCTTCGGCGAGCGGGAAGACTTGATCGATGACCGGCCGCAGCCCGCCCCCGTCGAAGAGTTTGAGCATCTCACCGAACTCACGCGGGTTGCCCATCGTCGAGCCGAGCACGTCGAGCTGCTTGAAAAAGATGCGCCGCAGGTCGAGGTTGGGCGCGAGTCCAGTCGTAGCGCCGTAGAAGGCGATGCGCCCGCCGGGCTTGACGATCTCGACCGCTTTTTCGAGCGATTGGCCGCCCGCGCTGTCAATCACTGCGTCCGGCCCCGCGCCGCCGCACAGCGCCACCAATTCCTTCGCCCACTCCGGCGAATGGTAGTTGACGCCGCCGTCGGCGCCCAGTTCGCGGGCACGGGCGAGTTTGGCATCGCTGCCGGAGGTGACGAAGACGCGGGCGCCGAGGTGCTTGGCGATTTGGAGCGCGAAGGTCGCCACGCCGCCGCCGATGCCGGTGACGAGCACCGTCTCCCCGGCTTGCACGCGGGCACGGGTGACCGTCGCGCGATAGGCCGTCAACCCGGCCAGTGGGACCGCTGCCGCCTCTTCCCAGGAGAGCCCCGCCGGTTTGGGGTAGACGTTGGCCGCCGGGATTTTGATCAACTCCGCGAAGGTCCCGTTATCCGGCAGGCCGAGCATGCGGTAGCTGCGTTGCTGCACCCGCTCATGCGGGCCCCAATCGAGGCTCGGGTTGATGACGCACTCGCGGCCGATCATCGTCGGGTCCACGCCCTCGCCCGCCTCGGCCACCACCCCCGCGCCGTCCGAGCCGAGAATGATCGGCAGCTTGATCCCGGCGTATTGCCCGTGGCAAATCCACACGTCGCGATGGTTGAGCGCTGCCGCTCGGAGTTTGACGACGACCTCACCGGCCCCGGGCTGCGGGTCCGGCACCTCTTCCAGGCGCAGCTTGTCCGCCCCACCCAATTCACGTAAGACAATTGCTTTCATGATTAGCCTCTCTCTTGGAAATAGATTTCGGACGCCCGATTTACGAGAGCGCTTCACGCAGCGCTGGCGGAATCTCCACTGGCCGGCCATCTCGCACGACCACCACCGTCATGGTGCCTTCAAGCGCCAACTCCCGCGGCTCCTCTCCCTCGAAGACTTGGAAGTCATAGCGGATCGAGGTGCGGCCGAGCTTGCCGACCGAGACTCGCATCCTGAATGGCGCATCGAGCGCGAGCACCTTGTGGAACTGGCAATCGACGTGGACGCGTGGGAAGTCGTAGCGCTGGCGCCGGTCGAGCAAAGGGAAACCGACGTGCCGCAGCAACTCCGATTCTCCTTCCTCGAAATACTCGAAGATGCGCGGGAAGTGCAGCCGCCCGGCCGCGTCGGCGTCAGCCCAGCGAATCCGCCGCTGCAACTCTATCGAAGCCATCTGAAGCCTCCTCAATTGCCATTGAGTCTCCGGGGAAGACCGTCGAATCAGTCCCGCGAGCGGGAGCGAGCGTCGCTGCCACCAGTGCCTCGCCGCCGCAGTCACGCTCGCTCCAGCTCGCGGGACTGACCCGGATACGTGATTGGCCCTCAGCGGGCCACCCGCGCGACGATCTCGTAAAAGAACCGTATCCCTTCGGCGAACGCTTTGCGGCCAATGCGTTCGTCGTTCCCGTGCACGCCGCCGCCCAACTCACTCGCGGGAGCCACGAATGGCGAGAACCCATAGCTCACGATGCCGAGGTCCCGGAAGTAATGGCTGTCGGTGAAACCGGTGATCACCGGAGTGGTCAGGATGGCGTCAGGGTAGCGCTGTTTGGAGACGGCGGCGATGGCCTCGAAGAGCGCCGTGTCGGTGGGCGAGGCGCTCGCCTCGAAGGCCAGGATCGGCTCGATCTTGATCCCGTCGTCCTTGATGACGTCTCTCAACTCGCTCACCCAGCGGTCTAGTTTCTCGCCGGGCACGATCCGCGTGTCGATCTCGGCATGCGCCGCGGGCGGAATAACATTGATCTTGCTGCTGCCCTCCAGGACTGTGATCGAGATTGTGTTGCGGATGATCGGGCGCAGGATCGAATCGGCCTCGACCTGCCTTAAGAAATCCGGGTCCTTGATTGATTCGCGCAGATTGGCATATTTCGCCCGTAGATCCGGCGGCAACAGCAGCGCCATCGAGCGGGCATACTGCTCGACTGCGGAAGACAACTGAATCGGCGGTGTGTAATCGAGCAGCCGGTTGAGCGCGCGCACCAGCCGATTGACCGCCGAGTCGGGCTGCGGCACCGAAGCATGACCTGCAGTGCCCATCGCCGTCAGCCGCAGCCACACGGGGGTCTTCTCCGACACGCCCACACCGATGGTCAAAACACGCCCTTGGGCGTCAACCTGATTCCCGCCGACCTCCGTCAGCAGGAACTCCGCCTGGCCGAGCAACTCCGGATGATGTTTGACGAACCAGCCCGCCCCTTCGCGCCCGCCCGCCTCCTCATCGGCGGTGGCGAGAAAGATGATATCGCGCTTGAGCGGCGCCTTCAGCCGCTTGAGCGTCAGAAGCGTCATGAGCTGGACGATGCCCAGCGACTTCATATCCAGCGCCCCACGGCCGTAGATGAATCCGTCCTTTTGCAACCCGCTGAATGCATCGACGGTCCAAAACTCCCGGTTGTGCGGCACGACGTCGGAATGGTTGAGCAGGATGACGGGGCGCTGGCTGCCGTCGCCGCGCCATCGCGCCCAGAATGTGCCGCGGCCGGGCGAGGACTCAAAGGTTTTATGCTCGACTCCCTCTTTTTTACAGACCGCCTCGAAGAAGCGCACCGCACGCATTTCGTTGCCTGGTGGGTTGGTCGTGTCAAGCTTCAGATACTGCACGAACAGCTCCAGCGCCTCTTTCTGCACCGCCTCCCAGTTGAGCGCCGGGTCAGTTGGGAGGGGAACAGCGCGTTGTCCACCAGGTTGTTTTTGGAGGGAGCCGGCAAGTACACGACCGGGAGGCCCCGTGAGAATCGCGAGGACCAACACGATGATTACGGCCACGCGGTGATGCGGCATGATGATACTCCTGGGTCATCGACCTTGGGCGATGCGAACTGTTCGAGCGGTAAAGCGCGCCTATCATAATAGGTTGGCTTATGGCCTGACAATAGAGGGCCAGAGTTAAAGGTCAGGCTCACCGTCCGGCGCCCTGCCTTCGCCTCCTAAACTTTGATCCTCCTTGGTGTTACTGCTTGACAAGGTATGCAATTACCTTTAGAGTCATGCTTTCTCAAGAGAGAACGGTTAGGATGCTTAATTGAATGCTTCACGTGCGTACCCTTTCACCCGCCATCATTCCTTCTGAATGCGAGCGAGCTGCAACGCTGCTTTTCGGCGCCAATCTGATTTGGACGCCGGGCGGGCGGACCCGGCGGTGTGAAGAGGAGTTCGGCGGAGTTCGGTTGGGCCTGCACGGGTGAGATGATGGAGATCGTATTAGCCGAGAGCCTGGGGTTCTGCATGGGCGTCAAGCGCGCCGTGGATATGGCCTACCGGGCCATCGAAAAGGCCGACGGCGAGCCGGTGGTGACGCTCGGCCCGCTGATTCACAACGCGCAGGAGATTGACCGGCTCGTCGGCGACGGGGTCCAAGCGCTCGATGAGCACGCGCGGCCTGAGCACGGCATCGTGATTATCCGCGCCCACGGCGTCGCGCCGCAGGTTTACGATGAGTTGAAGGCGCGCGGCCTGCGCGTGATGGACGGCACTTGCCCTTACGTGCACTACTCCCAGCGCAAGGCGGTCGAGCTGGCTGAAGAAGGCTATGAGGTCGTGATTGCGGGCGACAAGAACCATCCGGAGATTCGCGGCATCCTGGGTTATATTGGCGGGCGGGCGCACGTGGTGAAGACGGTTGAAGAGGCCCGCGCGCTGCCAAGCTTCGAACGCGTCGGGGTGATTGCGCAGACGACCATCAGCCCGCAGAAGTATCAAGCGATTGTCGAAGTGTTACGTGAGCGGTCGCGCGAGGTCAAAGTGTGTGAAACGATCTGCGACGCGACCGAAGAGAATCAGGCCGCCGTCCGCCGCCTCTCGGCAGAGGTCGAAGTGCTCTATGTTATCGGTGGCCGCCACAGCGCGAATAGTAATAAGTTGGTCGAGACGGCCCGCGAGCAGTGCCCGCGCTCGATGCTCGTTGAGACGGCTGATGAAATCGAGCCTGAAGACCTGCGCGGGGTCGCGCGGGTGGGAGTGAGCGCGGGGGCCTCGACGCCGGATTGGATGATCCAGCGCGTCGTCGAGCGGTTGCGCGAGATCAGCCAATCGATTGCGGAATGCGGATTGCGGAATGCGGATTGAAAGAAAGCCTTATCTGCTTCGACAAGAAATTCTGCCTTCCGCAGTCCGAAATCCGCATTCGAGAGATTGGCAAATCTCGGCCGAAGGTTTATGATTCTCATTTCTCAGCCCGAGAAAAGATTTTGCAAGACGAGTTGCGTGCCGCAACTCGCGTAGTTCGCCTAGGAGGATTTCCAGTTTCAATGTCAACCAATAACCCTAACCAACCCGCGACCGGCGCGAGCGAGGCCCCAGAGACGGCGCCGATCGCGGCCGAGAGCGATCTCCAGACCTCGACTTCAGCGCCGGCCACTGACAACGTTGCGACCAGCAACGCGGCCACCGACAATGAAGTCGCTAACGGTGACAACGGCGAGACGGGGGCCGAGGACTTCGGCGCCATTCTCGAACAGCACGAGCGCCAGAGCCACGCCGAAGTGAGTGAAGGCGAGGTCGTCAAGGGGACCGTCGAAAAGATCTCTGATCAAGGCGTGATCATCAACATCGGCTTCAAGTCCGAAGGGATTGTGCCGCTGGAGGAGTTCAAAGAGGGCGACCAGATCAAGGTCAAACCCGGCGACCAGGTCGATGTGCTCGTCAAGCAGCTCGAAAATAACGAAGGTTATGTCGAGCTCTCTCGCGCCGACGCGATCCGCATGCAGACCTGGGATCAGATCGAGCAGGCCTACCGCCAGGGGACGACCGTCACGGCCCACGTCACCGACCGCATCAAGGGCGGCCTGCGCGTGGACATCGGCGGCATCCAGGCCTTCCTGCCCGGCAGCCAGGTCGACGTCCGCCCGGTGCGCAACCTCGACACCTTCCGCAACAAGGACATCGAGGTCCGCGTCCTGAAGGTCAACAAGAAGCGCGGCAACATCGTCCTCTCGCGCAAAGCCGTGATCGAGGAGCAGAACGCCAACCGCAAAGGGGAGACGCTCAAGCACCTCGAAGAGGGCATCATCGTCGAGGGCCAGGTCAAGAATATCACCGAGTACGGCGCCTTCATCGACCTCGGCGGCCTGGACGGCCTGCTCCACATCACCGACATGTCGTGGAGCCGCATCCAGAACCCGAGCGAGCTGTTCAAGGTCGGCGAGTCGATCCAGGTCAAGGTCTTGAAGTTCGACCGCGAGCGCGAGCGCGTCTCTTTGGGCTACAAGCAACTGATCCCGGACCCGTGGGCCTCGATTGCCGAGCGCTACCCGATCGGCCTGCGCGTCAAGGGCAAGGTCGTCTCACTGACGGACTACGGCGCTTTCGTCGAGCTGGAGCCCGGCATCGAGGGCCTGGTGCACGTCTCGGAGATGAGCTGGTCGAAGCGCGTCAAGCACCCGTCGAAGCTGCTCTCGGCAGGGCAGGAGATCGAGGCGCAAGTGCTCGAAGTCGATTCGCACAACCGCCGGATCAGCCTCGGCATCAAGCAGATCGAAGCCAACCCCTGGGACACTCTGCCGCAGCGTTACTCGGTCGGCACGCGCGTCAAAGGAAGGGTGCGCAACCTGACTGACTTCGGCGCCTTCGTCGAGATCGAAGAGGGCATCGACGGGCTGGTCCACGTCTCGGATATTTCTTGGACCAAGCGCATCAAGCACCCCTCGGAGGCGCTCAAGAAGAACCAGGAGGTCGAAGCCGTGATTACGACCATCGACACCGAGAATCGCCGGCTCTCGCTCTCGATCAAGGATCTCGAGCCCAACGCCTGGGACCGCTTCTTCAACGAGCACAAGCCGGGCGATGTGGTCACGGGCAAGGTCACACGGTTCGCCAACTTCGGCGCCTTCGTCGAGCTCGAGGACGGGATCGAAGGCCTGTGTCATGTCTCTGAGCTCTCGGACCAGCACGTCGATAAACCCGAGGACGCGGTCAAGGTGGGACAGGAACTCCCGTTCAAGATCCTCAAGATGGACCGCGAGGCGAAGAAGATCGGCCTCTCGGCCCGCGCCGTGGGCAAGGACGAGCCGATCATCGATGTGCGCAGCTACACGGCAAGCGATTCGGGCGGGATGGCAAGCCTCGGCGAGATCGCTGACTTCAACATCGCCAGCGAGAGCGAGAAGCACTAGTAGGCAGCAAGCAGTAGGCAGTAGGCAGTAGGCAGCGAAGATATATCACCCTGCCTACTGCCTACTGCCTACTGCCTACTGCTTTAGTTGGTTATGAAAAGAAGTAGTCTAGTCTGGATCGCGGTCATCGCGGGGATCGCGCTGGTCGCCTTCAGCTTCATCCTGATCGTCGGCGCCCTGATGCTCTCGGAGGGCGGCGGCTTTAGCGGCATCGGCGGTGATCGCATCGCGGTGGTCCCGGTCGAAGGTGTGATCAACGACGAGATGGCCAAGACGGTCAATCGCCATCTCAAGCAGTATGGTGATGACGGGCGAGTCAAGGCGGTGATCCTCCGCGTTGACTCGCCTGGCGGCGGCGTCGCCGCCTCGCAGGAGATCTACCGTGAGGTCAAACGCCTCAAGGAAGAGAAGAAGAAGAAGGTTGTGGTTTCAATGGGGACGGTGGCGGCCTCCGGCGGTTACTACATCGCCTGCCCGGCCGACCGCATCTTCGCCAACCCCGGCACGATCACCGGCAGCATCGGGGTGATCGCCGAGTGGTTCAATTACAAGGGGCTGACCGAGTGGGCGAAACTGCACCAGGAAGTCTTCAAAAGCGGCGAGTTCAAAGATACCGGCTCACCGACGCGCGAGATGACCCCGCGTGAGCGCGAATACATGCAGGGCATGATCAACGAACTCTACGGCCAATTCGTCAGCGCCGTGACCGACGGGCGCAAGGGGCACGGGGAAGCGGCGCTCGATGAGGATGGCGTGCGCTCGCTGGCCGATGGCCGCGTCTACACCGGCCAGGCCGCGATTAAAAACGGCCTGGTGGATGAGATCGGGAATTATGAGGATGTGGTGAAGAGCACCGCCAAGATGGTTGGCATCAAAGGCGAGCCGCAGATCGTGACCCCGCCCAAGCCGCGCGACTCGTTTTCGATCTTAGACTTACTCGGGATGACGAAACTGAAGAGTTTTCTGCCGAGCCAGTTGCCCAATCAGTTGAGCGAGATGGACACCTCGGTAAAATTCAAGTACCAGTGGAAGTAAGGGCCGGGATTGACGCTGGCAAAGAAAACGCGGAGATGACTACTGCTGAAGGACGAAGTTAGTTCGAACATTCCTTGGTATTTTGTCCTTACGGAGGAAAGATGACAAAGGCAGAGTTGGTGGAAGAAGTGGCGCGTGCCGCCGAGCTCACGAAGAAGGACTCGGAGGTGATCGTCGATGAGGTCTTCAAGAATATCATTCAGGCCCTCAATCGCGGCGAAAAGATTGAACTCCGCGGCTTCGGCTCCTTCCGCGTCCGCCAGCGTGATGCGCGGCGCGGCCGGAACCCCAAGACCGGCGCCCCCGTCGATATTCCGGCTAAGCGCGTTCCCTACTTCAAGCCCGGCAAAGAACTCAAAGAACTGATCAACCAGGAAGAGGCAACGGCGACCACCCCTACTGGTGCTGAGGCGAGTGCGAGTGCCGAATAGGATCGGCCGGTACTGGGAGCTGACCCTTCGCACTGCGGCGTATGGAATTTCTTTGGAGCCCGTGGCGTTATCAATACATCGAGGCCAGTCACAAAGAGGAGGGCTGTGTTTTCTGCCGGCTGGCCGGTGACCGGGGGCCGGAGGCCGATGAGGCCAATTACGTGCTCCACCGTGGGCGCGACAACTTTGTCTTCCTCAACCTCTATCCCTACACTAGTGGCCACGTGTTGATTGCGCCCTATGCGCACTTGGCTCTGCTCGGCGAGGCCGGCAAACAAGTCACCGACGAGATGATGGATCTCACCAAGCAAACGCAACAGTCTCTCGGCATCGAGTATCGGCCGCAGGGCTACAACATCGGCATGAACCTGGGCAGTGCGGCTGGCGCCGGGGTCGCGGGACACTTTCACCTCCACCTCCTTCCGCGCTGGGTTGGTGATTCCAACTTTATGACGACCGTCGGCGAGACGCGGGTGCTGCCGGAAGACTTGAGTACGACGTACCGTAAGTTGAGAAAGCATTTTTAGGATTGCTCCGCCAGGCCGTGTCCCTCAGTGGCAGGCTCTACTGGCTCTCCCGCCACTGCGCTGGCCATCGCTCTTCACCCTACCTGTCCGTTAAGTAAAGAGAGGTGCATATGAATAGACGTTGCGTTCATCCCGGCTACCTAATTAGCCTCGGCGCCAGCTTACTCGTCCTCGCCACGCTCGTGTCCGCCCAGACTCCGCCGGGGGCTAGTAACCCAAATACCAGCGGCCGTGCGTCGGCGCCGGCTTCGCACACCATCCGCGGCAAGATCTTTCTGCCTTCCGGGGGGCTGCCCGATCAGCGCATCCGCGTCGTCCTCGAACTCAACACCGGCGGCATTGCGGGCGAAACTTTTTCTGACTCGGTCGGCAACTTCGAGTTCCGCTCGATCCCCAGCAACTCCTACCGCGTCACGGTCCCGACTGACAACCAGGTCTACGAGACGACCCAGGAGACTTTAGAGGTCTACGGCAGCTTCTCGCGCACTTTCATGGTGCAAATCTACTTGCGGGATAAGAATGCCAATGTCGTGGTGAGGCCGAAGGGCAAAATGCTCTCGGCGGCCGAGTTCACGCAAGATGTGCCGAAGGAGGCGAAGAAGGCTTACGAACTGGGGCTCAAGCGTGTCAAGGAAGGGAAGCCGGAAGAGGCCATTGGGCACTTCCAGAGTGCGCTGAAAGTCTTCCCCGATTATTTGCTCGCGCTCAACAAGCTGGGTGAGCAATACATGGCCACACATAAACCGGCTGACGCACAGGCCACCTTCGAGCGCGCTGTCGCGGTTAACCCAAAATTCCCTCTCGCGCACATCAACCTGGGAATGCTCTTAGTCGAACTCAAGAACTTTCCCGAAGCGATTGAGCATTTGGAGGCCGCCAACCGGGCTGACGAGAGCTACCCGATGGCGCACCTCTTCCTGGGCCGCGCGCTGATGGAGAAAGACCCCCCGGACCTCGACCGGGCCGAGCGGGCGTTACTGAAAGCACGGGAATCGGGAGGGAATGAACTCGCTTATGTGCGTCTCCACCTCTTCAACCTCTATTTCCGCCGCAAAGCCTATGAGAAGGCCGCCGAGCAGCTTGAGGCTTATCTCAAAGAAGCCCCGGATGCGCCTAATGCGGCGTCGGTGAAGGAGACTCTGGCTAAGGTAAAGAAGGCTATCGCGCAGAATGCGAATAAGCCCAGCGAAGTTGCGTCGGCAGGCCCGCCGCCGCCTCCCACCAAGGCTCCAGGCCCGACAACAAATTCCACGGCGCCAGCGGAGGCCAAGGTGCCAGAGGTCAAGCCGCCGCCAGCGTTAACATCGGGCAAGCTTGCCGAAGAAGCTTGCCCATCAGTGGTACTGTTGCTGACCAGCGATCAGAAGGCTGATGCAACACAGCCGCCTTCGGGCGTGCCGCGAGGGAGTGGATTCTTCATCCGGCCTGACGTGATTGTCACCAACTACCACCTGATTAAAGGCGCGGTGCAAATCTATGCCAAGGCGTACGGCGGCCAAGAGCTCTATCATGCCAAGATCCTCAACACCGATCCGGTCAACAACCTGGCCCTGCTCAGGATCTTTGGTAAGAGCGGGCCGCCACTATCGCTGGCAGATAATACGAAGATTGCCGCAGGCGATGACGTTTATGCGATCGGTAATCTAGAGGGACCTGAAAGAAATGTGACCAAAGGGAATGTGAGCAGTTTCCGAAAGTCTGGCAGTCAAGAAGTGATTCAGATTGATGTGCCAAGTTCACAGGCCATTAGCGGAGGCCCGATCTTGAACTCCCAGGGAAAAGTTATCGGGGTTGCCGTGACGGGCGTCATTAACGGTCAAAGATTGAGCTTCGCTGTACCTATCTCTTACCTGGCTTCATTGATCGCGGCTACATTCTAGTGGGGGGAGGCGGCGACTTAATAGTTCCCAGCTAGGGCAAAGATGAATCTCCAACCTCCTGGTTTTGGTGAAGTTTAACAGTAATTTCAAAACCTTTGAAATTTAACTTGATTAAATCAGTCAATCTGACTATACTGCGTTTGCTTTTTCGGTAGTAGTTATTGGTCAAGCGAGAGGCCACTTGTAATCAACGGGGCGATTGCAAGTGGCCTCTCGCTTTTTGTTGCTTAGCTGACGGGCAAGGCCGCAGATGGTGATTTACTGCCGGCCGGAAGTCGCCTGCTTCGTCATCACGTAGACTCCTCCTGAGAAAGAACCAGCATAGAGGCAATTCCCGTTGAAGGGGTCGAGCGTCAGTGACAAGAGGCGCAAGCTTGGAAGCGAGCTGATGTCAAGTGGCTCCCAATTCTTGCCCCGGTCGCGCGAATGAAAGAAACCACCTTGGAGGTAGTCCCCGATGTAGAGTTCATCGGGGTTCGACGGATTAATCGCCAGAGCACTGACTGCCACCAGCATCCGCATCCCGCCGCCGCGTTGCTCCCAACTTCGCCCGCCGTCAGTCGAACGGAAGAAGCCATTCGCTGTGCCGACGTAAATAGTCTCGGCCGTGCGCGGGTCAAAAGCAATCACTCGTACCCGGCGTGGCTCACCATCTAAGGGCATGACGGCAAAGCTCTCACCATTATCTCGTGAGACTAGCAGCCCATCCTCTGTGCCAATGAGGATCAAGCCCGGCGCATGTGGGCTCGTTGCGATGGTGTCGACTAAATAATTGAATGGTTTGGCCGCGCCGGGTATCGTCACCTTAATCTGTTTCCAGCCTTTTTTCTCGTCATCGGTGCGGAATAGGCCATCCCAGGTGGCGGCGATGAGCCCTGGGCGCTCTGTCTCGCCCCGCAGCGTGAGCGGAGCGAGGGCGAAGACTTGGCTCTGTAAATCAGTAAACTCACTGGGCTGAGGTTTGGGTTTAGGGGCTTGCCGGGCCGTGCGGACAGGCGCTTTTTTCTTGGCCTGTCCCTTCTTGGCGACGGACGATTTGGCGCCCCCCTGAGAGCGTGTCTGAACCACAGGCTTAACAGCTTGGGCGGGCGGTGATTTGACCGCGCGGGCGCGCGTGGGAGGTACCTCGCTAATCAAAGTTGATGAACTGACGGGGCCGGACTCACCTTTGACTTTATCTTTCGCCTCTTCCTCAACGTGCGTGACTGCTACCCAACTGCGGCCGTGGTCGTCGGAACGGAAAAGGCCGTGATTGGTGCCGGCGTAGACTGTCTCCGGGCGTGACCCGGGCTGGTAGAGGGAGTAGACGTCACGGACCCCCATACCCTTCATCGACTGCTGCCATGTCATCCCGCCGTCTTCACTGACAAAGAGTCCCCCGTTCGTGCCGTCGAAGATGATTCCGGCGTAGATGCGGTTGCGCTCAGTCCGGTCTGCCAGCACGACGCGGACCTGGCGGTTGATGAAACCCGCGTTGCTGGGTTCATAAGTCTCGCCGCCGTCATTGCTGATCAGGATTCCGTAATCATCAGTGCCGATATAGACGCGATCGGGCCGGTCAGGGTGGACGGCGACGGCGTTGATGACCAGCCTGAGCGGAGTGACCCGGCTCCAATTCTTTTCAGTCTTACCGCCGTCAGTCGTCCGCCACAAGCCTTCAGTCGTCCCGGCAAAAATGATCTCGGGGCGCGTCGGATGCTGGTAAATGATGTGTGTGCGGCGGCTCGTGTAGGGGATGCCTTGAATCTTAGTCCATTTGGCGCTCGCGTCGAGCGAACGGTAGATCCCGCTGCAGGCGCTCATGAGCACCACATCGGGATTAGACTCGTCGATGCGGATGGCAAAGATGTCCGAATCGTCGATCATCCCTGCCTCTTTCGAGCCGGCTCGCTTCCAGGTCTGGCCTCCGTCATTGGTCTTCCAGGGCAAGTGCCAGGTGCCGACGTAGATGGTATCTACGCTGCGCGGGTCGATGGCGACCGAGTGGAAACCGCGCAATTCAGGGTCCGACTCTGGTGTGATGCGCTGCCAGGTCGCGCCACGATCAAGGGTGCGGTAGATGCCGTCACGTGCAGCTACGGCCAGCACGTTTGGGTCCTTAGCGGCCTGCACCAGCCCTCGCACCGAATGGCCTCGCATTCCTTCAAGCTCCCGCCAGATCTCGCCCCCATCCTGGCTGCGGAAGACGGCTCCTCCGGTGGCGTCATCACGCGCGTCTTTAATCTGGCTTGCCCCCACGTAGACAAAGCTGGGGCGCTCCCGGTCGAAGAGGATTGCCGTAATGGCAAATCCGGGTGCTTTCAGTCCCGGCTTAATGCGCCGCCAAGTCACGCCGCTATCGGTCGAGCGGAAAATTTGCCCGTCTTGAGTCCCGGCGAAGAGACGTCCGCTATCACGCGGATCAATCGCGAGCGCCGTCACATCTCCCCCAAAGGGACCTGTCATCTGCCACAGGCGCGCTTGGCCCTGTTCGGCGCTCGGACTGATAAAAGTATCAACCGCGTTAATATTCGGCGCGCTGGCGGAGCTAAGAGATAGTCGGCCACCTCCTCCATCAGGAGATCCCTGAGCAATTGCTACTCCCTTGTTGACCAGGAAAATCGAGAAAAGCGCCAGAAAAGAAATCAGCTGCCTTTGTTTACCAAAGCTCATTAAGTCTCTCCATCCTGTAATTACGGTTCGCTTCCCGCGTGCCATCAGGGATGTGGCGGCGGTGGGTTCGGTTGCCCAGCGGGGGGCCAGGGCAACTTAAATCAAGGACTATTTTAGCCCAAGCCTGAGCTGAAATCCCACTACAATTAAGAGTGCCGGAATAAGTGCTTACCCTGGGACCTAAATTTTTTTTTGAGAGGCCACCCAATTTGACCGAGTTTTCGCGACTATATCTCATGAGCGCACAATTTTCGGCTGCCCAAGCCGCATCCCCGAGATCGCATGTTTCAGAGGGGACTTGACTGAAGTGGTACCAAGCGGCCTGCGTGAATGGCCGGAGAGTCATCTATGGCCGGTAGCTTTGCCTAAAAGCCCGGCTATAGATGCGGGCTGGCAAGACTTAACCAACCCCTGAGTGCTTCAAGGCCGAGGTGGCTCGTGGCACTCAGAGAATTGGAGTTAGTCTTAGCCAGCCCGCACGTGCGCTACCTTACCATAGCCTGGCCCCTTGCTGCCATGATTGGCGAGTAATCAGGTCTCACTTACAGCCAGTCCTGCATCCCGCTGGAAATTTAGCAACCAATCGCGCACAATGTGAGTCTATCGCCTGTGAGGCCAAGCTGCGCTTCTTGAGCTCGAGGAGTTGTTCTGAAAGGTTAGATCCATGAAAAGATTACAAGTAGTGTCCCTTCTTTTGCTGTTAGTGCTGGGATTGTCCGTCGTCTCTGGCCTAGCCCAGGAGATGGCGGCCAATCAGCCACTCACCTTGCAAGATCTGAATAATCTGTTGCGCCGTGCCGTCGGCCGCAATATGACTGAAGGCGACCTTGCCGCGCGGATTGACCGGGTCGGCATTGCCTTCGATCCGACGCCGGAGGTGATTGGCCGGCTGAGGGCAGCGGGCGCTCACCCGCACCTGATCAATGCCGTGAAGCGTGCCGGGGAAAAATTGGCGGCCGGTACGGGAACCGTCGTCACTACGCGGGCCGCCGCACCCGACCCGATTATTGAAGAGGTCCGGAAAAGAGCGCTCTCCTACGTTGAAGACTTGCCGGATTTCATCTGCCAGGAAGAGATCACGCGCTACCTGGACAATGGCACCGGGGCGTGGGAAAGGGCCGACGCCCTAGCTTATGAACTGGCCTACAACCGTGGGCGCGAGTCTTATAAGCCGCTCAACGCCGTTGGCCGCCCGGTGACCAGACCGCTCGAGGAGGTGGGAGGGACTACCTCAACTGGGGAATTCGGTTCAGAGCTGGCGGAACTCTTCAGCCCGGAGACCAAGGCGGTGTTCAAGCCCGCCGGCGAAAGTAAGCTCGGCAATCGCAAGACCCTCATCTATGACTTCCGCGTGCCGCAGGCCAGCTCGAAATTTACTGTCAAAGTGGCGCCGGCCCCTGCCATCATTGTCGGCTATAGCGGCAGCATTTGGATCGATGCTGAGACGAAACAGGTATTGCGCATTGAGGTGGCGGTCGATAACTTCCCGGCAGATTATCCGGCCACTCAGGCGGAGAAGGTGATCGACTACGACACCGTCAAATTGCGTGGCCTGGACATCGAGTTTCTGCTGCCGGTCAGCGCCGAATCCATTCTCGCCGACCGGCGCCAGCGCCACTATTCGCGCAACGTCATTCGCTTCAAGTTCTACCGGAAGTTCGAGAGCGACGTCAAGATTGTGGAAGACCCGCCGCCGGCCAAGCCGTAATTTTAGGGACTAGGGGTTAGGGGCTAGGGGCTAGGATAAAGAGAATCTAGCCCCTAGCCCCTAACCCCTAGTCCCTTTAATAGCTATTCCCCAGCAACATCGTCAACAGGTTATCTTGCAGCGTCAGGTTAAGCGGCAAATCGCCGTGAAGCTCGCAGCTAAACGCGGCATAGAATGGGCGCTGCTTCATTGTCCGCGCGCCTGATTCATTGGGCTCTGCATCCAGCTTGAGGCCGAAGAGGCTGCGGCGCGTGACGCGGCCGTCGCCGGGAGAGAAGAGGGCCTCGAAGGCCCGCTGCCTTGCCTGGCGGCCTCCGGGCACTTGGCTCGAACCGAAGAGGGTGAGTTGTTGACCCTTGATCGTCGTCATCAGCGCGGCGTCGAGCGTAGGCTCGCAGTCGCCTCCGAACAGGTAGAGGCGTAGCGGCTCCGGCGGGCGGCTCGCAATATCGAGTGCCCGATGAAAGGCGGCAGCGCGGGCGAGCACGACGCGGAGGAATTGTTCACGCCCCGCCGCCAGGCGTTGAAGCTCAGCGGCCACGCCGTTCTCCTCTCCCAGCCGCTTCACTATCGTCCGCCGCTCGCGTTCGCGGAATTTGGGTTCGAAGGCGATTGACCACCCGAAGCGCTTCCACGTCTCAACGTCGAAGAGGTCTAGCTTGACTGGCACCAACTCCCCGTCCAGGAAACGCGCCTCGGAATTATGAGGCAGCAGTTGATAGACTGACGGCGCCGTGAAGGTCACGTCGCGGTCCAAGTGGTTGAGGAAGGTGATCCGCGGGCGGTGAGCCTCGGTCAGTGAGTAACCCAGCAGCAGCGTCCGCAGCGCATCCATCGAGCCCGCGTTCGGCGTGCCGATCAAGATCAACCGTTCGAGGTGCCGCGCCCCGGACCAGTCCGGCCGCGGCCCGGCTGCGGTGATCGCGTCGCGGTCGCCGTACATCGCGTAGTACCGCGCCACCAGCCCGCCCATCGAATGCGCGATGATGTCGAAGCGCAAGTCCGGCCTCTTCAGCCGCCGCTTCAGTGCCTCGACCTTCCGCGCCAGCAGCCGCGCCGACTCGACGTTATCCCGCCGCCAGTCGTAGGCGAAGACGTAGAAGGTGTCATGATCGCCGCCCTCTTCAGGGGCATCGAAGCTCCCACGCCGGTAGCCGCCGTAGCGTTCGAGCGCGACGAGCAGCGAGTCGTAAATGCTGATCTCCGGGATCAGCTTGGCCAGCCGCGCTGTTTCCAGGACCTCAGTCGCGGTCAGGTCGTCGGTATTCTCTGCCAGGTTGGGCGAGAGAGTTGGGAGCGCGAGCGTATCATCATGAGAGAGAAACAGCGATGGCCAGACCTGCTCGCCGCGGCGGTTGACCAGCCGCGAGCCGAGGATGCCGGGAATCACGATCACCGGATTTTTGCCCGCCCGTTGCCGCGCCTCCTGCGGCGGAAAGATGCGCGGCAGGCTCGGCTTACTCGCTTTGAGGCAGCCGCTCGCCAGCGTGGCGAAAAACAGCAGCAGCCAAGCGAATCGCGTGCAGCCTTTTGAGATCACAAGTCCAGCATCAAACATCGTCGATCAAAATAGCGATTCAGCCAACCTTCCTTGTCTTCCGAAAAAACATGACGTACTCGTGTTTGAAAATATAGAAGCCGCCGGCGAGGGCGCGGTAGCGCCAGATCTGCTCAAGGTTGCGTTTGGCGCGGTTGCCTTGCATATCTTTGACGACGATGCTCTTGAGACTGTAGCCCCACTTCATCACCTCTTGCATACAATAAAAGCCCAGCGGGACCCACTCGCCGCCCGTGTACATATCACCGATCACGAGGACCAGGAATCGCTGGTTCTCAAGAAAGGGCGTCACCACTCCCACGACTCGGCCGAATTTCTGGAGAAAAGTTTCGACGCTCCCGCAGTTGGAAAGGTCGCTCGCGTGGTCGGAGAATTGAATGATCGAGTGGTAGGGCGGATGCAGAATCGCGAGCTGGGCGCTGTCGTGCCCGGTGGCCTTCAGCGCCTTCGTGATCTCGCGCGGCGTGGTCAGAGTGTCGCCGCTATCGCCTGCCACAACTTTGGTCTTGATCCGATAGGGATTCTTCTCGCTGGCAATGCGCCGCCTCGCGAGTTGGGCGAGCTCAGGCTTGAGTTCGATGCCGACGCCGTGGCGCCCCAGGCGGCGGCATTCGATCAACGTCGTCCCGGAGCCGAGGAAGGCGTCGAGTACGACCTCGTCTTGCTTCGTGTAGCGGCGCATCGCTTGGTAGGGGATCTGGGGCACGAAGTTCCCATGGTAATCGGCCAGATGCGCCCCCGACCGGTCGCGTTCGGGGATGAGCCAGAGCGAGTCTGTGATGATGTCTTGATATTCGCGCCAGCAGTCGAGATCAAGGTCGTTGAGGGGCGAGGCCTTGTGGTTTGGTGGAGCTTTTTTCGAGGACCGTGGCGCCGCCGCGGTCTCCTCGAAAAACGGCGGGCGGGGGACGGAATTATTTTTACTCATATTAGCCGGATAAACCGTGAACAGTTCGCTGGCGTGATCTACCTATCAGGGCCACCAATATCAGGCATCTCCGCCCGAGGCGAAAGCGACGCACTTTCATAGAGCCAGCGACGAGGTTATTCTATGCTCACCTTTGCTGATGTCAAGAATGGCCGAGTTGCGCGATCTCTCGTGCGACTCGGAGGACGAACGGAGGAAATAAATGCGAGTAGTCTTCGTGCTCTCGGCGCTAGTACTCTTGGCCGCTTATTCACTCCCCGGAAAGACGAGACCTCTAGCCGTAACGGTCAAGCCGCAAATCGTCACCTTTGCCGGAACGGGGCAGGCCGGCTATGCCGGTGATGGCGGCCCGGCCATCAAAGCGCGATTGGATAATCCGTTCGGCTTGGTCCGCGGGCCTGATGGAGGGCTCTACGTTTGCGACACGAACAATCACGTCATCCGGAAGATCTCTGCCGGCGGAGTAATCTCGACCGTCGCCGGGTCGGGGAGGCGCGGCTATTCAGGTGACGGCGGGCCGGCCACCCTCGCCGAACTCAACGAGCCTTACGAGGTCCGCTTCGATCAGCAGGGCAACCTGTTTTTCGTCGAGCGGCTCAACCACATCGTGCGCCGTGTGGATGCTCAAACACAAACCATCTCGACCGTCGCCGGCACCGGAAAGGCGGGGTTCTCGGGCGATGGCGGGTCGGCGACGAAAGCCGCTCTGAATCAGCCCCACAGCATCCAGTTTGATCGCAGCGGGGACCTATACATCTGCGACATCCTCAATCACCGCATTCGCAAAATCGAGATGAAGACGGGCACCATCTCGACCTTCGCCGGGACCGGGGAGAAGGCCCTGACTCCGGACGGGGCGAAGATCGCGGGGACGCCGCTCAACGGGCCGCGGGCGATCGATTTCGACCGGGACGGCAACATGTGGCTGGCGCTCCGCGAGGGCAATGCCGTCTACCGGCTCGATCTGAAAGCCGGAACCATTCATCACGTGGCGGGCACCGGGCAGAAAGGATTCACGGGCAACGGCGGCCCCGCCAAAGAGGCTACGCTCTCCGGGCCGAAGGGGCTGAGTGTCGGCCCCGGCGGGAACATCTACCTGGCCGATACTGAAAGCCACACCATCCGTATGATTGATGTAGCCAAGGGGACGATAGAACTCGTCGCCGGGACGGGCGAGAAAGGCGACGGGCCGGACGGTGATCCGCTCACCTGCAAGATGTCGAGGCCGCACGGCGTGTTTGTGGACGCGGACGGCTCGATCTTCGTCGGAGACAGCGAGGCGCATCGCGTACGCGTGATTCGGGCCGTGAGATAGGTCAGTGGAAAATCTTGAATAGTTTCTTGAACGGTTTGACTATCGGGTTAGACTTTTTGTCCTTATCACTGTGCTCGCTCTGGTCGGCTTTCTTGGGCTTTTGGGTTTTCGGGGGAGTGGGTGAGGGAGCTGGGGGCAAGGCTGCCAGAGCACTGCGGGCCTGTTCGGCAAGCTGACCGGCCCGCTGCTCGATGGTTTGGGCGCGGCCCTTCATTTCTGTGGTCTTCCGCTGCGCGGCCGCATAACTGTTCAGCTCACCTTGCCACTGAGTTAATTGAGGCAACTCATTGCTGAGCGGATGCTCTTTGGGCAAGGACTCCGTGCGCACACGGGCGAGGGCGACTGACTGTTGGGCGCGACTCACCGCGTCCATCACGGCATCCGCATTGACGCGCTTGTTGAAGTACAAAGCTAGGCTGCCGACCAGTGCCAGCATCAGGATGGGAATCATAACGACCGGCGGGACAAGATGCCCGCGCCCGAACCGAAAGGCGGATGATGCCCGGCCGAGCCATTGAGACATCAGCCAGTGCTGACCCTGCACGCTGGGCCTGACAGTAGTAACCTCATCGTCATTCGGACTATTGAGAGAGAGGGCCATACCCCTCTCGATGACTTCGCTAGTAATTGGGACCTGGATCCTTGGAAATGCGCGGCGGTTTTCGGTGACTGCTCGGTGAAAGTCTTCGCTCATCTCTCTCGGCGATTGCTGGCGCCGGTCGGGGTCTTTGGCGAGCGCGCGCATCACCACGGCTTCGACCTCGGGTGAGATGTCCGGCCTCTTTTCTCTCAGGCGTGGCGGCGGCTCAATGGCGTGCTTGATCAGCAGCCGCGTGGCTGAAGCAGCTTGAAATGGTGTTTCCCCCGTTAGCATTTCATAGAGCACCACGCCGAGCGAATAGATGTCCGAGCGCGCATCCACCGGGCGACCCTCGGCCTGCTCCGGAGATAGGTAGCGCGGCGTGCCGATCACACAGTTGGTCCCGGTCAAAGCCGCGTGCTGGTTCAGGTCTTCTTGAATCTTGGCCACGCCGAAATCAACCACTGTCACCCAGTCGCCTTCGTCGTACTGAGAGATGATGATGTTGGCCGGTTTGATATCGCGGTGAGTAATGCCTTCGGCATGCGCGGCCTCGAGGGCGCCGCAAATCTGGCGCAGCAACAAGTCGGCGCGACCTACGCCGAGCGCTCCGGTGCGGCGCAAGGTTTCGCTGAGTGGCTCGCCGCGGATAAAATCCATGACCATAAACGGGCTGCCGTCCGGGGTCAGGCCAAAATCGGTGACGTTGACGGCGTGCGGGTGATTGAGGCGGCTGGCGGCGCGGGCCTCTTGCTGGAACCGCTGAATGATCCGGTCGTCGGCGGCTAAATGGGGGCGCAAGACCTTCACGGCGACGGTCTTTTCGATCCACGCGTGAATGGCACGGTAGACAATGCACATGCCCCCGGTAGCGACCTTTTCTTCGATCAGGTATTTCCCCGCTAAGGTCTGACCGACTAAAGAATGATCTCGGCGAAGGCCAGGCAGTTGCTCATCTTCGCTGATGCACAACTGCTCTTCTGAATGATCCTGCCCGGAGATACCGCGCCCGCTGACACTCATTCGCTGCGTTTCTAGATTGGGGTCACTCGAAGGAGTCATGTTAATTACCTGACCTTTCGTGAACGACAGCGGTCTCTTCAAGGTGCAAAGTGCAAACACTATGCCCCGCATCGCGCCGGGGGAGTTTAAGAGCTTATAGCGGATTGCAGTTGGATATGACCTTTCTTTGCGTTTCTTTGCGGCTTTGCGCCTTTGCGAGAGATCTTGCCTCTCGCAAAGGCGCAAAGCCGCAAAGAAACGCAAGCAACCTTTGTTTTGCGTGGGGATTTGAATGTGCCGAAAGCAAACGGTACAGCTTGTACGAGTGCCTTACAGTGGAGCAGGCGAGGAAATTGCTGAACCGATGATTCGACGGGGCAAAGCGGGGAGTAGCAAACACTACTTTATCAGAGCATCCACAGCTCAGGTCGCAGTGCCTGCTTGATTTTGTGCAAGAGTATGCGGCCGATCATCTGGCGGCCGAAATCGATTCGCGCAAAAGCCGTCATCCCAGGGCGCAGCAGCCCATCACCATTCTCAATCGTCAGCTCGACGCGGTAGGTCGCCTGGTTATATTGGTCCTGCTCGCTCTCGCCGCCGATCTTCGAGACCACGCCGCGGAAGATGTGGTCGGGGAAGGAGCGTGCCTTGAGGCGCACCGGGTAGCCGACCCGCACGTCGCCGATCTCGCGCTCCGGCACCTGAATGCGGAGGAGCAACTGGCGGGTGTTGGCGATCCGGCAGATCTCCGCGCCCTTCTGAAAGTATTGTCCCGTCATGCGGGGCAACTCTTCGCCGAAGACGGTGCCCTCGCGGGTCGTGACGAGATCGAACTGGGCATGCTTGCGCTCAAGCAAATCTCGGCGGTTCTCCAAAGTAGTAATCAGATTGCGCATCCCGCGCAGTTCGCCGCCGAGCTTCTCGATCTGCAACCGCTCGGCGCCCACGTCGGAGCGGGCGAGGCCCACTTCAGTGGTCGTGCTGGTGTGCTTGCGGCCGTGTTCGACGAGGGCCGCTTCGAGCTGTTCGCGGGCGCCGGCCAGCTCAATCGCGAGAGTTGAGGCCTTGGTCTCAGCCGTGTCCAGTTCGCTGCGCGGCATGATGCCTTGAGCATAAAGCTTGCGGGCGCGTTCGAGTTGGGTGTTGGCCTCTTTGAGTTGTGCCTGGCGCAAATCCACGTTGGCTTGGAGAACCGCGATTGCCGCCGGGTATGATTTTGTCACCGGGCCAGACTGGCTGTCAGGCGTGGGCAGCGCCGTCGGCTTCGTCGACGCGATCAGGGACTGAGTGGCGCCGACGCCGGACTCCGCCGACTTGCGCTCGTTGATCTGCCGCTGCTCGGAATCGATTTCGTTGTAGTCGTGCTGGCGCTGCCGCAGTTGCAATTCAGCGCGTTCGGCCGATTCGCTGCGCGTGCGCAACTCGCCGAGGAGCCGGTTGTAATCAGCATTGGTGCGCGCTAAATCCGACTGCACCTGGACGATCTGGTCTTCGAGCTCGAGATTGCCAAGCCGCCCGATGACGGCGCCGTTTGAGACCCTATCGCCGGGACGGACGCTGAGTTCGATGAGCGTGGCGCTCTCCGGCGCCCGAATGATGGCTTCTTCGCCGGGGATGGCGACGAGCGCGCCGTAGTTGCCGACCGACGCGCTCCACGGCATGAGCAGCGCGGCGACGATTGCCGCCAGGATCGTGAGCGGCACGAGGCGGCGGCGCCAGCGTGGCTTTTTCTTTTCGCTGCTTGCTGCTTTGGGCTCGCTCCCGCCTGCCACTGCCCCCTTCGTCGACGGGAGGGCCACTACGTTTTCGCCCGCCGGCTTCTTAGTCTCGGGCTGTGACGCAGACGGTGAGTTGCGCCGCTCGGCCGCCTTCTCGGGTTCGGTTCCAGGGACCTTGGTGATCATCGACATCGCGGCTGAGATCAGCCGCTTCAGCGGTCGCCGCAGGTAAATGAGCGCGACCACAGCGGTGAGCAGCAGCCCAAAGAGGTAAAATGAGTTGACAAGATATTCGCCGACGTAGCGCACAATGAAGAAAGCCAGCGCTATCGTGTATAAGGTCGAAAGCAGCCCAAAAATAGCATAGATCGCCCGCTCCCGCCAACTGTACCGGGCCGCCGCCTCATCGCGCTCGCCAAGCGTCAGCCGCCGCCACAACCCGCGCCAGTAGGCCCGCGAACGGTCCATCAGGTTCGGCAGCCGCAGCCACTGGCTCAAGAAGTAGTACCCGTCGAGCTTGATCAGCGGGTTCGCGTTGAAGATGATGTTCAGGACGCTGCCGAAGAAAAAGATGAACCCCAGGTCCGCCCACAGCGTGTGCGGCTCGACGAAGAACCAGGTGAGCAGCGCGACGGTGCCGACCAGCAACTGCCAGTAGACGCCCGCCGCAATGACCCACAGCCGCCGGCCGCGTTGCGGGATCAGATGAATGCCCGAGACGTTGCAGTAGAGTCCGGGTAAGACGTAATAGATCAACAGTACCCCGACCTCATTCGCCCGCCCGCCGAAGGCCTTGCACGTCAACCCGTGCGCGAACTCGTGCGAGACGACCACCACCAAACTCGCCAGCAGCACGGCGCCGTAGTGTTCGCGCAGAATGTAGTTGCCATAGCTCGTCACCTCCGCCCAGTTCATCAGCGAGAGCAGGAGCGTCGAGAGCATCAGGAGCACGGTGAAGGTGAAGAACTCCCAGGTCCAGATCCAGCGCAGCGCCGGGACCATCCGCGCAAAGAGGCGCTCGGGGTTGAAGAGCTTGAAGCGGACGTAGATTTGCCGGCTCAGTTGCTGATTATCTGGCGTGTAGCCTTGCGCGCGCTCGCCGGCGAGGATGCCGATCTGCTCCAGCTTGGCGAGAAACTTGGTGAGCGTCGGGAGCGGGAGCGTCCCCCCGTAGAGTTGCTTGAACTCGTCGCAGAGCGCGGCGGGCGTGCGCGAATCATCGATCAGGCTGAAGACCTTGTACTCGGTTGCGCGCAGGATGATGTAGCGGCCGACCGTGGCCGAGCCGGCGATATGGGCCGTCTGCTCGCCGTCGAGTTGCTCGGTGATCTCAACGTCAGCCGCAATCTGTGGGGGGTATATGCAGTAGTCGGTCTTCATGGGGACTTACTTCTTCAAACCTGGCGTCGCCTATCGTAGCACTTTTGGCGTGTCACCCGCTAGACATCCTCGACCTCCGCCTCAAATATCAACAGAGAAGCAGGCACCGGCGGCTCTGGTCCGGGCGCAAAAAACCTATCCTCTGATGGCCTTCGCCTAGATAAGCGAGATCGGCGGAAAAACCGGATCATCGCTTTCGCAGAATTTTTTCGCCCGGCCCGATCCGATGCGGAGGTCGCAGTCAAACGACTTGCTGGTGTGGCGCGCGGAGGCTAGAATCAGGGTGCTTCACAGAAGAATTCAACGGGGGAGAAGGTTATGGCTGTCCTGACTGAAGTCGCTCTTGATCCGGAGAAGGAATACGAGATCGTGGATGGGGAGCCGGAGGAGAAGGAGATGGGGAGCGCAAGGCATAGCGGCGTGGGCACGCGGCTCAGCGCCAGATTAGTAATGCACGTCGAAGCACACCAGCTTGGCGGCGTCTATGGGCCGGACGCCACTTTTCAGATCGTGGAAAACGAGCGCCTGCCGGATGTGGCTTTCGTCTCCGCCGCGCGCTTCCCGGAGGAGGGCGAGCCGGAGGAGAAATGGGGGCTGGCGCCTGATCTCGCGGTCGAAGTTATCTCGCGCCATGATTTGTGGGAGAAAGTGACCGATAAAGTCCAGGAGTATTTCGCGGCGGGCGTCCGCCAAGTGTGGCTCGTCTCGCTCAAGCACCGCACGGTGAGCGTCTACGATTCACCGACGCAGGTGAAGATCCTCACCGAAGATGGTGAATTGACCAGCGAGGCGCTCCTGCCCGGCTTCCGCTGCCCCGTCAGCGAACTCTTCCAACAGCCAGTGCGCAGCCAGTCATCATCCTAAACGCCCTCAATCACGCGATCCTACTGCTGGCTCACTCTCATCGCGTGTGTGTCTTTGGCGTGAGACCACATCTCTCGCTGAGGCGCCAAGAAAAGGGGGCCGACTTAATTGCAAACCGCTATCGAAGGAGCGACGAATGAAGAAAACTATTGCCTTGTGCTGCTCGCTCGCCCTTTCCCTCTCAGTCCTTGCCCAGCAACCCGCGAGGAAGCTGAAGGTCTTCATCTCGGTCGATATGGAGGGCGTGAGCGGCGTTGTGAGCAGCGATCAGACCTCGGCCGGCGGGGCCGATTACAACCGCATGCGGCGGCTGATGACCGAGGAGACCAACGCGGCGATTGACGGGGCGCGGGACGCAGGCGCGACCGAGATCGTGGTCAACGACTCGCACGGCTCGATGCGCAACCTCCAGATCGAGGAGCTGCACGCCCCGGCCGAGCTGATCAGCAACAGCATCAAGCCGATGGGCATGATGCAGGGCATCGACGCCTCGTTCGACGCCGTCATCTTCATCGGCTACCACGCCAAAGCCGGGAGCGCCGTCGGCGTGCTCGCGCACACCGGGACCGGGACGATTGCCGACGTGCGCATCAACGGGCGCTCGGTGGGCGAGGCCGGGATGAATACGCTCGCCGCCGGGTCGCTCGGCGTCCCGGTGGTGATGGTCACGGGCGATCAAGTCGCTGTCGCGCAGGCCCGCGAGTTGGTCCCGAACATCGAGGGCGTGCAGGTCAAGGAGGCCATCGGCACGACAGCAGCACGCTCGCTCCGGCCCGAGGAGGCCCGGCGCCGCATCCACGACGCGGCCATGCGGGCGCTCCGGCGGCGGGCGGAATTCCAGCCCGTGCGGCCGGCGACGCCCGCGACTTTCGAGATCGCTTTCACCCAGACGGTGCTCGCCGATGTGGCCGAACAAATCCCGACCATCAAGCGGGTGGATGGGCGAACGATCAGCTACCAGGCGCCAGACTACCTCCAAGGTTACCGCCTGCTGCGCGTCCTCTACCGCTACTTACGGGCCGACTGAGCAACAATGGACAACCTGGGAGCACACGCATCTTGCGTGCTGGGCTTGCCGAACCAGCCTGTGGCAAGTCACAGCGCCGCTCCCCAAGACCGGCACGCTGGAAGCGTGCGCTCCCAGGCGGTGCGGTTTGGCGTGTCAAGCGGCCGTGCCTACCTCTCTCACGGCCTCTTCGACTGCCTCCCTGACGGCCTCTTTGACAGCTTCTTTAACTGCCTCTTTGACGGCCTCCCCGACCTGCTCAGGTTCTGGCGCCGTCTCCCCCCTCTCGGCGACGACATCCTTGACGGCCTCTGTGACAATCGGCACCAGTACCGGCAAGTCATTGGCCACGGCCTTGACCGCTTTTTTCGCGGCCTTGGCCGCGGGGATTACTGCTTCTTTCTTGATCGTCGGCCGGGCTTTCTCAAGCTCGACCAAGGCCCAGTCGGCTTCGAAGATGGAGAGGAAGCGGCTGACCACCTTGGCCCCGCCCACGATCACCCCCACTTCGCGCCGCGCATTCAACTCGACTTTCCGCAGGCTCTGGCTGCCGACGAAGACTTGGCGGCCATCGCGGATGATGACCCGCGCGTGGAACCGCATCTTGGGCAGCTTGCTCGCGGCGATGCCTTCGCCGTGCCGCTCCATTCGCCCGATGACTCTGACCTCGACGCCGGCCTGGGCGCGGCTCTGCAGGAGGCGGATCATCTCGTTGTCGGTGATCTTATTGTCGTAGATCAACAACTGCTTCCGCGCGCCCTTGATGAATTCCGCGAGCTGGCAGCGGGCGTTGGCGGGGCTGACGATGAAATTGTCCGAGCCGGGGCTGTAGGGCTGCCGCGTCGTATCGGCCTCAAAGAGTTTGACGGCCTCCTGCACGAGCTCGCGGTTCTTGGTGACTACCCCGAAGCTGCGGCTGTGCTCGATGTCGAGGTGCGTGTAGTTGAACGCGAGCAGGTAGAGCACGCAGCGGTCGATGATCATGAGCTTGTCGTGGTAGCGCAGCAGGTCATCGGCCGTGCGGGCTACGGTCACGCCCGCCTCCAGCAGTCGCATCTCCAGCTTCCGCAGGTTGCGCTCACCGCCGCGGTTGGTGTAGGCGATGAGGGCATGGACGAAGACCCCGCGCGCGGCGGCCTCCTCGAGCGCCTTTTCGATCTCCTTATGGTCGAAGCGGAAGATGACGATTTCAATGCTCTGCTTCGCGCTCAGGATCCCCTCGATCAGTGGCGCAATCCCATCGCCAGGTTGTACCAGCACCTTCACGGTTAGCTCTCCCTTCTAAATCCGAGCAACCTCACAAAATCCTTGACGAATAACTGCCGCTGGCCACATCCATCTGCCTGGCACCTGAGGCGTCACTCTTCCGGCATCGGTACGCTGCAAATTGTGGGCCAGGCGGTGATGGCGGCCGGTTCGCCCCAGCTAACCTGCGTGGAAAACCGTGATATCAAACAACTCTCAACGATGATGTAGATTTAACTCTGAGGAGAGAGCCTGGCATGCGACTTGCCGCAATATGCCTCCACTGTTTGCGGTGCATACACTCCCCAGGAGCAAGCTTAAACTTCTCTCGAGGGCAGGGTTCAGAAAGTTCCGATCAGCAGAGACCCTCCCCTGCCAAACAATGGATAATGCACCATTGATCATGGACCATGCCGGGGCCAGCGTGTGCTCCGCGGTCACACGCGGCCGGGCTTTGACCGAGACCTCACGAGCTACTGAAATTCAATCGCGGTCGACCGGGCTACTGCAAATTCTTCATCTGGTTGAGGCGGTCCCGCATGGCCTGGGTGAAGCAAACGACTTCATCCGGAGTTGCCCCGCTGGCCTGGAGGCCAGCGCGGAGTTGGTTGTCAGTGACGCGGCCGAGGTATCGATAGAGCCATTTCACGTCATTGACGCTGATGTCCTCGACGAAGCCTTTAGTGTGTTGCCCCGAGAAGCCCCACTCGACATAGCCCTTCTTGACGCCCTTGATGAATTCCCGCGACTGGTGGGCGAACCCTTTGCAGTCCCACTTCCCGCGGCTGAAATAACCGCCCCACTTGCCCATCGACCCGCCCCAGTCGGTGACCAGGTAGCGCGCTTCCAGCCCGTCATTGACGGGATAGATCAGGATCGCCGTGTTCGACCCGCGGTGGACGTCGCGGACATCTTTGTTGTCGAAGTTCGAGGTCAGCATCATAACGACTTTGAGCCCGTTCAACTCCTTCGTGCCCACAAACGGGTTCTTATCCCACTGCCAGCTCTCCTCCTCCTCGAGCTTCTTGACGCCCTTCTCCTTCTTCGACTCAAAGCGCGCCTCGTCAAAGCTGCCGTCACGGGCGATGTATTTTTTGGCGCGGGCCAGCCCTGAAGCCCCGAGAATCTTGCCGCCGCCGACATAGTAATCGGTGTCGACGAAATAGCCCGCCGCCCAGGCCATGCGGGTGGCGAAGACCTCGGCGTTGACCTCCTGCCCAAATTTGACTTTCCACTTGACCCCATTGGCGTCCTTGACATCGACCTTCGGGTTGGTGCCTTTGAAGTTTTCTTCGATGAAGGTGAAAGGCGGTTTGGGGGCATTCTCCCGCCCCCCGATGCCCCAGACAAAATCGAGCGTCTCGACCGCGCCCGGATCCCGCCAGATGACTGGCACAGGAGTCTGAGTGGCGGCGGAGACTTTAGTCTTTTTCCTCTTCCCCGTCTCCTCTTGCGCCGACTGGCCGAGCAAGCAGGGGGCAGCTAGACCGAGGGTGAGCGAGATGAACGCCGCGAGCAGGGCATTCAGTGAGAGTATGCTTCGCACTTTGGGTATCATAGGTTCACTCCATCTGGCGAGACTGAGGCTCAAGCTTCAGTCTCCGACCGGCATGTCGATGATCACATCCTCTTCCTTGCGGAATTGGATTTCGTAGAGTTCCGAATAGAGTCCACCGCGCGCCAGGAGTTCTTGGTGCGTGCCGCGCTCGATGATCGAGCCGTCTTTGAGCACGAAGATCACGTCGGCCCGCCTGACCGTCGCCAGGCGGTGCGCGATGACGATGCAAGTCTTATCTTTCATCAAACGGTTGAGCGCCTCAAAGACCAACTCCTCCGAGGCCGCGTCGAGCCCCGAAGTGGGCTCGTCCAGAATCAGGATCGGCGCGTCGCGGATGATCGCCCGCGCGATCGCGACCCGCTGGCGTTGGCCGCCGGAGAGCGTCACGCCCCGCTCCCCGACCATGGTGTCATAGCCCTCCGGCATCTGCTCAATGAACTCGTGCGCGTTGGCCAACTGCGCCGCGCGGATGATCTCCGCGCGGCTCGCCTCCGGTTTCCCGTAAGCGATATTTTGCCAGATCGGCGCCCGAAAGAGCAGGGTTTCTTGGAGGACGAAGCTGATTTGCTGCCGCAAGGATTTTTGCTTGAAGCCGCGGACATCGAGCCCGTCGATCCTGACCTGGCCCGAGTTCGGGTCGTAGAAGCGTGGGATGAGGCTGATGATAGTCGTCTTGCCGGCGCCGGTCGGGCCGACGAAGGCCGCCACCTGACCGGGCTCGATCTTGAAGCTCACGTCTTTCAGAATCGGGCGGTCCGGGCGGTAGCCGAAGTCGACGTGATCGAACTCGATCCGGCCTTTGAGCCTCGGGGCCTGACGCGCCCGCGGCAAATCGCGGACCTGCCCTTCCACCTCCAACACCTCCTGGATGCGCTCAAACCCGACGGCGGCCTTCGAGAGCGTGTCGGTCATCTTCGACAGCTCGCGCATGGGCTTGTACATCTTGCCGAGGTAGAGCAGGAAGACCACGAGCGAGCCTGAGGTGAGATCGCCCGCCAGCACCAGCCGCGTGCCGTACCACAGCACCAGGCAGGTGCCCGCGGCCACGATCACCTCGACCAAGGGCGCGAGCTTGGCCTTGATGTTGCGGGCCTGCAAAGCCATCTCGACGCTCTCCAGGCTCTCCCGCTCGAAGCGGCGCTGCTCGTAGTCTTCGCGGGCGAAGGCCTTGACGATGCGGATCGAGGAGAAGACTTCCTCGATGGTCGAGACGACTTCGCTCTCCTTCTTCCTCACCTCGCGCGCGGCCTGCTTGATCCGGTGCGTGAAGCTGTAGACGACCATAAACAGCACCGGCGCCACCGAGAGTGCGATCAGGGTGAAGGGCCAGTTGAGGTAAAACATCACTCCGATCATGCCGACCAGGGTCAGCAGGTTGACCAGCGTATCGAGCAGGGCCGAGGTGATGAAACTTTGGATCGCGTCGATGTCACTCGTCACGCGGCTGATCAGGTCGCCGGTTCTTTTCTGATCGTGGTAAGCGAGCGACAGGCGCTGGATGTGCGAATAGAGCGTCCGCCGGAGGTCGTGCATGACCCACTGGCCGACGCTCGTGGTCAAATATTTTTGGGCGTAAGAGCTGACCGCCCCAACGACGGCGACGACGAGCACCGAGAGCGCCGCGAAGTTCAGAATGGCAAACTTGTCGTCCCGCCCCACGGTCGCATCGAGCAGGCTGCCTAACCATTCCGGCATCCGTTTCGAGTTGAGCACGTAGTCCAGGACGATCTTCAACGGCCAGGGCTCTAAGACGTCCATCACACTCGCGCCGACCACGGCCAGGAGGGCCAGGGTCAAAGCCTTCCAATGGGGCCGCAACAGGTAGGAGATCGTCAGCCGCCTCGGCGGCTTCGGAACCTGGACCGTCGGCTCGTCCTTAGGCACTGGGATGCTGTCTGTCACTAGTAAGTAATCCTCCTTGAGTGTGCGGTGCAATACGGGGAGCCTACCTTTTCCTTGATCAACGACCGGCCGCTCAGCCTGTGCTGTCTCAGGGGGGGAAGTGGGGAGAGATTGAAGGCGCCGGACAACGCTCTTATTCTACCGACCTGATGATTCTTGATCGCTTGCCCGACACAACCCGCTGGCGAAGGCCAGGGGAAAAGGGCTCGACCACCGGCTCAATGTCACGGCCCCTTTCTTCACTGATCTTATTAAAGATGTAGGGCGGTCGCTCGGGACACAGCGGCGTTGCCGCCTGGCCTTCAATGGCCAGCCACACGCGCTGTTGGAGGTCTTCGTAGACCTCATCAACCGGGCGGTCGGCGTCAATCACCTCGAAGCCGTACTGCTGGGCCATGACGTCGAACTGCTCCAGCATCAACTGCTGATAAGCCACGAAGCTGTCATAAAGATATTCGCCCAGCCGCATGTCCATCCCCGACTCCCAGTAATCGAAGCCGCGCCCCGCGAGCACCCGCGGCACCAGGTCTTCGGAGCTGCGCACGCGGAGGTAGAAGATGGCATCAGGGACCAGCGCGATCCCGTAGACGGCCCGGATCCAGTCGGGGTCGGCGCCGCGCACGATCGCGCGGGCCATAGCTGAATAGATGTAGCGGTCGGTCAGCACGATGAAGCCCGCGCGGAGGGCAGGGATGATCTGATTCTCCAGCCGGTCGGCAAAGTCGGTGGCGTAGAAGAGCGACATCGTGATGTTGCCGAGCGTGTGCCCCTCCTTGGCATTCTTGATCCCTTTGCCGGCCAACTCCGAGCGCGTCATCCCGGTGTCGGAGACGGCGTAGCCTGCCGCCTCGAGCCGCGGTTTGAGCAGGCCGATCTGCGTCGAGCGGCCGATGGAGTCCGGCCCTTCGATGACGATCAACTTGCCGGCCAGCGCCTCTCCGTCAAAGCCTGGCAATTCGTACCCGTAAAAAACTGCTTCCTTCATTCCAGCACCTGCGTTTCTTCTGTCTCCTCCGCCTCTGCCGTTTCTTCAACTCCCTCTTCCTCTAAAAAGCCGGGGTGCCGGACAGCATGATGCTCCAGGCCCCGGAGGTAAGGTTTGACGACCTCGCGCATCTGTTTCTGCTGCACCTGAATGCTCCGGGTCGCGTCGATCACCTTCAATCCGAATTCATCGACCATCCGGTCGTACTCTTCCAGGATGCGCCCTTGGAAGAGCCGGAACGACTCCTCCGGGTCATGACTCAGATCAAGGTCAAGCCCCGCCTCATAGTATTGAAGTTGAGCTCGCCCGGTGAGGATGCGGTCCACGGCGACTTCGAGTGGCGCGCGGAAGAAGATCGTCAGGTCCGGCTTGACTGCGAAGCTGTAGAGCTGGCGCACCCACTCGCGGTCCACGCTGCGCGCCACGTCGCGCGCAAAAGCCGTATAGATGTAGCGGTCAGCCAGGACAATCGCCCCAGCCTTGAGCGGCGAAATGATGTCTCGCTCCGCGCGGTCGGCGAAATCGGTCGCGTGCAGCAGGCTGAAAGTGGTCGGCGTCAGCAGATGTTTATTCTTGCCCCTCTTGGTAGTGGTCTTCACCAGCGGCGAAGAGTTCCACTCCGAGAAGAAGACCAAATAGCCCTGCGAGCGCAGCCACTGGTAGAGCAGCATGATCTGCGTGCTCTTGCCCGACCCGTCAGTCCCTTCCACGGTGAAGAGCTTGCCGGGAAAATTGTGCTGTCCGTAGAACTGCATCATGAGTTTTTCCTGACCGCCACGCAGTCAGAAACTAATGTTACTCGGGACTGAGGAGATTAGGCAAGGTGCACGGTTGTGTCGCTGACTACCACCTGTTGCCGCGGAGGCAATTTCTGCCCGGCGGACTTCGAAAGCGCTGGGGCTGCGGCGAGAGCCAGTAGCAAGATAGACTGATGAGACAGGCACGAGTAAAGTTCCTGACATTCTAGCTCACTGCATCGTAATTGACCCATTGCTGCTTGGTCAGGGCGGTCTTATACTTCTGACTTGATCAAGCAAGAAATGATGCAAAAGTATGGCAGCCATCACGCGTCAGGAAATCATTCAAGAAATGTCCGGCAGCCGCGATGAAATTTGGCGAGCCGTCGAGCCGTATCTGGTTCCGGGCGATGAATTGAAAGCGCAATACGCTTTCGCAGATTTGTGGGAGACGCTTTATGGTGACCATTGAGCAACTGGCCGAAGCCGCGCTCAACGGAGAGAGTTTGCTGCTTCGCAGCTTGACGCAAGACTTGTTGCGTGAAAACCCGATCCTGAGCAAGTACCCGAAGCCGCGGACGAACGATTCACGCATCCTGGCTGCCGCTGCCTCGCTGGTGGAATTGCTTGCTTTGCGCTTGCACCAAATACCGCCGCCGTGGGCGAAAGATGTCGGCGCATTGCCGGAGCCGATTTACTTGCTCAAAGCAGCTGCGAGCATGAAACGTCTGCGCGAATTGTGTGAGACGCAAGCGCCTGAGCCATTACGCAAGCGCGGCTTTTATGCGCCACCCAACTTTCTTGAATTTGCTTGAGGAGATGGTCCTATGTTGCACCCGAAGGACATTATCGGTCCATACAAACTCATTCGCAAAATCGGTGGGGGTACATTCGGCGAAGTCTGGCTGGCGGAAAACCAGCAGGCCATCGAGCCGCCGCGCGCGCTCAAGTTTCCACTGGGCGCTGACATTAACATCAAAGCCGTCGTGGACGAGGCCAAAATCTGGGTACTCGCCAGCGACCATCAGAATGTTCTCCAATTCATCAAGGCTGAAACTTACAATGGTCATCTGGTGATCATCAGCGCGTATGCGCCCGATGGTTCGTTGTGGGATTGGCTCAACGCGCACGGCGGCCAAGCGCCAAGCCTTGATGCCGCCTGCAAGATGATGGACGGGATTCTCGCCGGACTGGAGCATCTGCATCAACAAAAGATCATTCATCGTGATCTCAAGCCGGGCAACATCCTGCTCCGAGGCCAGACGCCGATGCTCGCCGATTTCGGCATCTCGCGCGTCATCCAAACCACCTACGCGCAGCAGAGCGCGATTGCCGGAACGCCCGTCTATATGGCTCCCGAAGCATTCAAAGGCCATCGCTCCGTCCAAACCGACACCTGGGCAGCAGGCATTCTGCTCTATCAACTGCTCACTGGCCGCCTGCCTTTTACGGGCAACGATTTGCCATCAGTGATGCACGTCGTCATCAATGATCCTTACTTGCCGCTGCCTGCATCAGTGCCATCGTCCTTGCAAGCCGTCATTGATCGTGCCTTGCAGAAAGACCCGACACATCGGTATCAATCAGCGATGGAGATGCGCGAAGCATTGCGGCGCGCAAGCCAGCCTGAGCCTGCACCGAATCCCGGCCAGCCTTCCGGCAAATCCTCTGAACCGACAACCCTTGATCCTCCGCCTACTCCCAAGCCCACACCGACGCTAAAGAGTTTGATTGATGCAATAAACGAAGAGAACGTAGGTGTTGTGGGAGATTTATTGGATCAAGGTGTGGCTATCAATGCTTTAGACGAATATGGTTCTTCGCCTTTGGTGACAGCAGTGAATAAATGCTCCTATACCATTGTGAGGATGTTATTAGCCAAAGGGGCAGACCTTGAAACCAAGACCAGTTCGGGAGCAACAGCTTTGATAGCGATCATGAGCAGAGAACATTGCGGCAATCTCGAAAGGATCGCTCAGGCTTTGCTTGATGCCGGGGCCAATGTAAACGCAAAGGATAACAGGGGGCGGACGGTGTTGATACATGCCGTCACAGGCAGCAAAAATGCCAATGTCTACAAGCCCATAAATCCTAAGCTTGTGGAGGCTCTCTTGGTTAAGGGAGCAAACATCAATGCGAGAGATAGTGAAGGGCGAACAGCACTGATCGAAGGCAATTATCAAGTTACCCGTATCTTGCTCGATAAAGGAGCCGAAGTTAATGCCAAAGATAATAACGGGAACACTGCTTTGATCATGGCAGCGTGGGGTAATGATCCCGACGCAGCGTTCGTTTTGCTGGATTTTGGGGCAGACGCGAATGCTAAAAACAATGCAGGTGAAACTGCGTTGATGTACGCGGCGTTCTGGAGAAAAACGGCTCTTGTCAAAAGACTACTGGACGAAGGCGCGGACATAAATGCCAAAGATAATCAGGGTAAGACTGCTCTGATGGAAGTGGCGCGAATGTCTAATTCTTCTTTTTCGCCTGACACTGCTCAAGTCTTACTGGACAAGGGTGCCGACGTGAATGCGAGCGATAACAAAGGCAAAACCATATTGATGTATGCGCTGCACAATCTGACTCTTGTCAAGCAACTATTAAAAAAAGGTGCAAACCTAAATGCTAAAGATCATCAAGGTAGAACCGCCTTGATGAACGCGATAGAGATGCCTGAAGTAGTACAGGCTTTGCTCGACGAGGGTGCTGATGTGAGTGTGAGAGACAACAAGGGATGGACGGTATTGATGCTGGCAGAGGAAGTTCCGAACAACGAGAAGGTCATTGAGATGCTCAAGAAAGCTGGAGCAAAGTGGTGATCTATACAGGCTGGTGAGATGAAGTTCCAATGGAACAAACTAAAGTGGCCATCAATGTGCGCGATCACGGCGTCTCGTTTGAAGAAGCCAGCACTGTCTTCGATGATCCGCTGAGCGAAGTTGTCTCCGACCCTGACCATTCCATCGGCGAGTATCGCTGGATTATCATTGGCACGTCAGATCAGAGCCGGTTGCTCATCGTCTCGTTCACGGAGCGTGGCGACGCAACCCGCATGATATCGGCGAGAGAAACTTGCGGCCAGAGTATGACTTCGCGGCGCTCCGTGCTGCCGACCGCGCGCCAGGCCGGGAATATCGGCGGTACTTCGTCCGGCTCGATCCTGATGTCGCTGCCGCTTTCCCTGATGCCGAGGCGGTCAACGCTGCGCTTCGCGAACTGCTCGCCACACGCAGCGGCCAGTCAGCGCAGAAGTCGTGAGAGTGATGTGAAAGAAAACCCTCGCCCTCCTGCCTCTTGCCCGCTGCTTCTTTATCCTGGTGTTGGCGCGCCGAAACGCGCCTGATCCTCGACAAGAGTTAGATCATGAGTTTGATAATCCCTAACGAAATTCTGCCCACCACACGGATGAGCAATGAACATGTCTACTATTTTGCCGAGCGAACCTGCTGGCAATCGCTGATTCAAAGGCAAGAATCTCCATCCTTAGTTTGGCGGGGGCGAATTGCTGCTCAGTCGGGGTGGGCTTATACTTCAAGCATCGTCGAGTTGAATCGCCGTCACGGCGAGATGAAATCACCGCCGCAGGCATTAGGTCAAATGGCCTTAGGAGAGGATCAAGGTTATGGCTGTCGCAGAGCTTGAGCTTCGCGTCGCCGCGCTGGAAGCAGAGATGGCGCGAGTGAAAGAGCAATTGGCAAGACCAGCCGGTTCACCAGCGGACTGGCTGGATGAAATCTACGGGGCTTTCGCCAATGACCCCCACTTCGAAGAAGCCATGCGGCTGGGCAGAGAGTACCGCGAGTCGCTGCGTCCCAAAGCGGTCAGAAAACCGGCCCGCAAAGCGGCAAAGAAGGCGGGGCGGAAATCCGTGAGGGGGCGCCAGCGTTGAAATGTACATTCTTGACACTGACCACCTCAGTCTGTTGGGACGGGCCAATAGCCCGGAGGCACAACGGTTGCGCTTCCGTTTGGCTAGACTGAAGCCAGAAGAGAGAGTCACCACCATCATCACTTTCGAGGAGCAGATGCGTGGTTGGATGTCACACTTGGCGCAAGCTCGTTCGCTCACCCAACAAGTCGAAGCCTATCGGCGGCTCAAAGAATTTTTAGACCGCTATCTGAAAATCACCGTGCTGGAGTTCGATGACGCGGCGGCGGCCGAGTTCGAGCGGCTGAAACAAGCGCGCCTGCGCATCGGCACGATGGATTTGAAGATCGCCGCCATTGCGTTGGCTCACGGGGCAACTGTGCTCACCAGAAATCTCAAAGACTTCAGCCGCGTGCCAAGCTTGCGCGCCGAAGATTGGGCGACATGATTGAACTCACCATCGCCGGGCAACGCTTCATGGTCACTCCAATTACCAGATCCCGCCGGGGACGCTGACCGGGACGGCGACGGTGATCATGATCAAAGGTAATGGGGAGAGGCGCGGGTGGTTAAGCCCGCGCCTCGCTCTGTTTAGACGCGTCGATGAGGAGTGTAATTCGGCGTCGTTGTTGTGGGGTGAGGTGAGTAAACTTGATGCCCGCGCCGATGCCTTCGCGGCGGAAGCGCACCCGCGCCGCGAGCGTGAGCGGAGTGTGGTCGGGCAAAAAAATCACGATAATCAATGGTGCCGCCACCGTCAGGTGCTCCGTCGTCTCGATCAGCGCCCCGCCGGTGCTCAGGTTGAGCAAGCGGGCGGCGACCGGCACGCCGCGGTGGAACAAGATCAGGTCCTGCAGCATCATCCGACGGCCCTTACGCCGTCTCTCTCTGGTTGAGCCTCGGGCATCGCGCATCGCCTTCTCAAAGCCTTCTCAAAGCCCTCTCAAAGATTGCTGCGACCCGTGAAGAGTAGCAGCCACGGCTCACTCTTCACGGCTGCGGGACAAGGGGGAAGGTACGGCAGAGATGTGGGTGAGTTGTGGTGAAAGGGTTGTATCTGTGTCGGCGCGCAGGCTGACTGTGGATCGTCGCTGCCGGGACTACAGCCTCCGGTTGGGCGGTGTATAATTGAAAGTCGAGGCAGCAATCAATTCATCTGAAGGAGTTGTTCATGTCGTCAGCGACGACGCCCTAGAATGATGAAAAGCGCCGCGCCATGTCCCGCGACCTGTCAGGTTGCGGTGACTTCGGCAAAGAGCTATTGGCGAGACCCGCCGCAACCTGACAGGTCGCGGGACATTTTCTGAGGAGTATGTGATGGCTGATTACAAGCGCCGGCTGGCGGCCAATGTTGAAGGGGCGTGGTTCGTGGACGACACCTGCATCGACTGCGACGCCTGCCGCCAGTATGCGCCCGATGTTTTCGCCGAGGCCGGCGAGTATTCCGTTGTCCAAAAACAACCGGAGACTGAGGATCAAGTTTGGCGCGCGGAGTTGGCGTTGCTGGCCTGCCCCGTAGGCTCAATCGGCGCCCTCGGGCATCGGGTCTCAGCGCGAGATCGCTTCCCGCTGGAGATCGAAGACGGCGTCGCAATCTGCGGGTTCAACTCGGAGGATTCATTCGGGGCGAACTCGTTCTTCGTGCGGCGCGCGGACGGCAACTACCTGATCGACTCGCCGCGGTTTGTGACGAGCCTCGTCAAGCGGATCGAGGCTGCGGGAGGCATCGCTGACATTTTGCTCACGCACCGCGACGATGTGGCTGACGCCGGCCGCTTCGCCAAACACTTCGGGGCCCGCGTCTGGATCCACGAATCCGAACGAAGCGCCGCCCCCTGCGCCACCAACTTGATCGTCGGTTTAGAAGAGCAACAGGTGAGAGGAGGGATGCGTGTGATCCCGGTGCCAGGGCACACGCGGGGGAGTGTGGTCTACTTGTTGGAAGACAAGTACCTCTTCACCGGTGATTCAATGTGCTGGGACCGCGGCCACGCCGACCTGCACGCCTTCCGCCGAGCTTGCTGGTATTCGTGGGAGGAGCTCACCAAATCGCTGGCCCGCCTGTCGGCTTACGACTTCGAGTGGGTCCTGGCCGGACATGGCGACCGGCACAAACTGCCTCGCGAGGAGATGCGCCGCCGGTTGCTCGCGTTGGTCGAACGGATGCCTCTGGGTGGAGATTAATTCGGCCGCCCGCGCAAAGCTGACGCGCCCCTCATCGTGGAAATTTAGGTTCATTGCGGTTATATTTATTCTTCGATGGCCCACCGCTTGATGCCCCGCCTGGTCGCGGAAGTCAGATCGCAGAGTCAAGAGCGCGGAGGGAATTGTAGTCCTGCTCGATGAATGGTTGATGGCTGTTCCCCAGACACAGGTCGAACGAATCTTGCGTCGTGACGCGCGCGCCGTGGCTCGCGCGATCTCGAAGATTGAAAATGATGCGCCCGATGCCACAGCGATTCTCAAAGGGCTCTTCCCGCACACGGGCCGCGGCGTGGTCGTCGGCGTGACCGGGGCGCCGGGCGCGGGCAAATCGTCGCTCGTTGACAAGCTGGCATTCCATTACCGCTCGCAAGGCAAAAGCGTCGGCATCATCGCGGTCGATCCGTCGAGCCCCTTTTCGGGCGGGGCGCTGCTCGGCGACCGCATCCGCATGCAGGCCCTCGCGACCGACTCTGAGGTCTTCATCCGCTCGATGGCGACGCGCGGGAACCTCGGGGGCCTGGCGCGGGCGACAGTGGACGCGGTTGCGGTTTTAGATGCGGCCGGGTACGATAGGGTGCTCATCGAGACGGTCGGCGTCGGCCAGGATGAGGTTGACGTCGTCAAGGCGGCGGATGTTTCGGTCGTGGTGCTCGTGCCGGGGATGGGCGATGACATCCAGGCGATCAAGGCGGGCATCATGGAGATCGGCGATGTCTTCGTCATCAACAAGGCGGAGCGCGAAGGGGTCGAGCGAACCGAGCGCGAGTTGATCACCCTGCTTGAGATGGCCGCCCGGCCCGACGGCTGGCGCCCGCCGATTGTGCGCACCGTCGCCATTCAGAACCGCGGGATTGCTGAGTTCGCCGAAGCGATTGAGAGCTACGCGGCCTTCCGCCGACAGAACTCCGCCTCATTGGCCCAGCGCGCGGCGATCGCTGAGAATCGAATCATTGAGCTGTTGCGAGAGCGGCTGCTCAAGCGAGCGCTCGCTGAAGCTTTGAGCGCCGGCCGGCTCCAGCAACTGGCTACGGAAGTGGCCTCCCGGCAGCGTGACCCCTATACGGTCGTGGAAGAAATCACTGAACAGATGCGGATCGCAAAGAACTCGCCGGCCTCTGACCGCTCGCTCTCACCGACCAAGGTCGAGCACCTCGGAGTGGCGGTCAATTCGCTCGATGAGGCGCTTAGTTTCTGGCGCGACAGCTTGGGCCTTGAAGTGAAAGAGGTCGAGGTCGTCGAGGATCAAGGCGTGCGAGTGGCGATGCTGCCGATTGGCGAGAGCCGCATCGAGCTGCTCGAAGCGACGGGGGTGGAGACCCCGGTCGGCAAATTCGTGGCCAAGCGCGGCGCCGGCCTGCACCACCTCTGCGTCGAGGTGGAGAGCCTCGGCGCCAAGCTCGCGGAACTCAAAGCGCGCGGCGTGCGTCTGATTGACGAGCAGCCGCGGCGCGGCGCGGGTGACGCTCTGGTCGCCTTCATTCATCCGGCGAGCACCGGTGGCGTGCTCATCGAGTTAGTTGAAAAGTCAGTCGTCCGTGGTCAGTAGTCAGTAGTCAGTTGTTGGCGGCGGTAATGAGCTGCTGACCACTGACCACGGACGACTGACCACTGACCACTGACATTGGTAAAGGAGATTATTTTGAAACCGAGCACAAAAGTTATCGTTGTCATCTTAGCCGTCGCCGCCGTGGCTGCCGGCATCGTCTTCGCCCAGTGGAAGCTGGGGCGGACGGAATCCTTCACCTCGCTGCCGGCGAGTGAACTGACGGCCATCGTGGATACTTTCCCCGACCAGCAGAAGCGCCAGATCGCGCAGAGTGATCAGCAGCGCAAGGAATTGATCAAGACCTTCAAGCAGATCTATTCGCTGGCGACTGCGGCCCAGGCCGAAGGCTTGGATAAGACCGACAAGTTCAAGCGGCAGGCGGCGCTCAATAACGACTTGTTTCTCGCCGGCGAAGAGAGTCAGCGCAACCCCCAGGAGAATATCTCGAAGGAAGAGCGTGAGGCCTACCTCGCCGCGCACCTGAAGGATTTTCAGGATGACGTCAAGCTCATCACTTCAGGGGCCAAGAAGGAATTGACTCCTGATGAGACTGAGCGGCTCAAAGAGCAGTGGGGTGAGTTGAAACTTCGGGCGGAGAAGGCGCGCAAAGCCGGGATCGACAAAGACCCGAGCTTGGCCGTCAAACTGAGAATGCAGCACGCGCGAACGCTCGCTCAGGCTTACGCCAGCTCGCTGATGGAGAAGTACAAACCCTCGCCCGAAGAGTTGAAGAAGTACTACGAGGAGCACCCTGAGGCCGACGCGGAGAAGCTCAAGAAGAAGGCCGATGACGTGCTGGCGCGGGTCAAGAAGGGCGAGGATTTCGCCACCCTCGCCAAGGAGTACTCCGACGACGGGTCGCGCGAGCAGGGCGGCGACCTCGGCTGGTTCGGCAAAGGGAGGATGGTCCCGGAGTTCGAGAAGGCCGCCTTCGCCCTCCAACCGGGGCAGACCAGCGACCTCGTCAAATCGCAGTTCGGCTATCACATCATCAAGCTCGAAGAGCGCCGCATGGCTGAGAAGAAGCCTGATCAACCGACCCCCTCGGCGCCCCCTCAAGCCGCGGGCGACGCGGGGCCGCAAGAAGAGGTCAAAGCACGCCATATCTTGATCAGCACGCGCGAGGCGGAGGGCGTCGAGGACCAACTGACGCAGAAGAAAGTCCAGCGGGCGATTGAAGACACGACGCTCAAATACCCGGTCTCCGCGCCTGAAGACTTCGTCGTCAACGCGGCGGGTGTCCAGCGCCCGGGCCTGAAACTGCCGGGTTTGGGCGGGGGCGAAGGCGGCCGCATGGCCCCGATCAAGCCGAACGAGAACAAGTAGAAGGTGTTGGGATTGCGGATTGCGGAATTCGGATTGCGGATTGAATAACCTCTGCGTCCTTCATCAATCCGCAATCCACAATCCGCAATCAGGAGGGGTGATGGAGAGAGCGCAGATCGGTATTATCGGCGGGAGCGGCCTTTACAACATGCAGGGGCTGAGCGAGGTCACCGAGGTTGGCGTGGACACCCCGTTCGGCCGGCCCTCGGATGATTTCATCATCGGGACGCTCGAAGGCGTGCGCGTCGCTTTTCTCGCGCGGCACGGGCGCGGGCACCGGCTGATGCCGACCGAACTCCCTTTCCGCGCGAACATCTATGCGATGAAGCTGCTCGGGGTCGAGCAGGTCATCTCGGCTTCGGCCGTCGGCTCGCTGCAAGAGCAGTACGCGCCGACCGACATCGTCATCCCGGATCAGTTCTTCGACCGCACGCGTGGCCGCGCCTCGACCTTCTTCGGCGGCGGGATGGTCGCTCATATTACTTTCGCCCACCCGATCTGTGATCGCCTCTGCGGGGTGCTCGCAGCGGCGGGCGGCAAGCTGGACGGGATCCAGATTCATCGCGGCGGCACCTACCTCTGCATGGAAGGGCCAGCCTTTTCGACCCTCGCCGAGTCGCGCGTCTACCGCCAGTGGGGCATGGATGTGATCGGCATGACCAACCTGCAGGAGGCGAAGCTCGCGCGCGAGGCCGAGATCTGCTACGCCACGCTCGCGCTCGTCACCGATTACGATTGCTGGCACCCCGGCCACGATGCAGTGACGGTGGAGATGGTCATCGAGTACTTGAATAAGAACTCGGCGAATGCGCAGCGATTGATCCGCGAAGCGGTGCGCCAGTTGGCTTCGCAGCCGCGCACGTGCCAGTGCGGCTCGGCGCTCAAGCACGCGATCCTGACTCATCCCGAAGCCGTCACCGCGGAGGCGAAGCAGCGTCTGGCGGCCATCGTCGGCAAGTACGTCAGTGAGTGAGCGACGGCAGCGCGCCGATAAGGAGCGCGAAAGATGGGGTTGACTTACATCAAAGCCACCGTGACTGGAGCGCGGGGAAAAAAGCAGACGCTGAAATTCTTGGTAGACAGCGGCGCCGTTTATACGCTATTGCCGGAGAAAGTCTGGCGTCAGCTTGGCCTGAAGCCGAAAAGAACGATGAGTTTCGTGCTGGCCGATGGGACAGAGATCGAACGCGACGTGTCAGAGTGCCAGATCAAACTTCCACAAGGCGACGGCCATACGCCGGTGATTCTTGGTGAGGACGGCGATGAGGCGCTGCTCGGAGTGATCACGCTAGAAATGCTTGGATGGGTGCTCAATCCTTTCAATCGAACCTTGCAGCCGATGCGCATGATGCTCGCGACGGCTGCCCCTAACCGCTCAATCTCGTTATGAAATCTCGAACCAATTTTGCCCTCCTGTTGTTATTAGCGCTTGCCTTGGCAGGCGTCAACGCCCTGGCCGGCGCTCGCACCAACCGCTGTGTCGGCGGGCTCTGTCTGGGTGTCCCTTTACGCTCCTTCCAACAGGGCATTGGTCGCGGCCCGATCTCTGCCCCGCGCGACCCCGAGTTGGAGAAGCAATCGCTGCACAGCCTCGAAGTCGCCCGCTTCTACTTCAAGCGCAAGCCGGACAAGTCGGACAAGAAGAATTCCCTGGAGCGGCTCAACAAAGGCATTGAGGATCGCTTGCAGGAGATCATCGACACCAACCCGCAATTCTCCAAGATGGATGAGGTCTACTTCCTGCTCGGCGAAATCTACTTCCGCGGCGGGCAGCCGGAAAAGGCCGCCGAGGCCTTGAATAAAGTGGTCAAGGATTACCCGGACAGCGTCTTTGTCAAGGACGCGAAGAAGCGCCTGGAAGAGTTGCCAGCCAAACCCGAGCCCAAGAAGGAGGGTAAGAGTTAATGTCGCTCGTCGTCGTTGGATCGGTCGCTCTCGATTCGGTGCGCACCCCGTTCGGCGTGCGCGAGCGCAGCCTGGGTGGGGCAGCCACTCACTTCTCGGTTGCCGCTTCATTCTTTACTCAGGTCTCGGTGGTGGCGGTCATCGGCGATGACTTCACTGAAGAAGATCAAACCGTCTTCCGCGAGCGGAAGATCAACACCGAAAACCTGCAGCGCATTCCGGGCGGGAAGACCTTCCACTGGGAGGGGGAATATGGCTTCGACCTCAACACGGCCAAGACCCTGAACACCGAGCTGAATGTCTTCGCCAGCTTCAAGCCGCAGCTTTCGGAGACGGCCAAGCGCGCGCCCTTCCTCTTCCTCGCCAACATTCAGCCCGACCTCCAGCGCGAGGTGCGCGAGCAGGTGGACGCCCGCTTCGTCGCGATGGATACGATGAACTATTGGATCGAGCGCACGCGCGATGAACTGCTCAAGACCATCGCCACCGTCGATGCGCTGATCATCAACGATGCTGAAGCCCGCGAGCTGGCCGGCGAACCGAACCTGATCCGGGCCGCCCGCAAAATCCTCACGCTTGGCCCGCAGATGCTCGTGGTCAAGCGCGGAGAATACGGCGCTGCCTTCTTCACGAGAGACTCATACTTCGCTACCCCCGCCTTCCCCCTGGAGGCTGTCTTTGACCCGACGGGCGCGGGCGATAGCTTCGCCGGCGGCTTCATGGGCTACCTCGCCCAGGCCGACAAGGTCGACGACGCGACGCTGCGCCGCGCGATCATCTACGGCTCGGTCATGGCCTCCTTCAACGTCGAAGAGTTTAGTTGCGACCGCCTGCGCCGGCTCACGACTGATGAGGTCCGCGCCCGCTTCCGCGAGTTCAAAGAGTTCACTCATTTCGAAATCTGAAGGCAGTAAGCAGTAAGCAGTAGGCAGTAGGCTTTTGACGCTTACTGCTTACTGCTTACTGCTTACTGCTTACTGCTCTATGCGCTTCCACAAATTCCAGGCACTCGGCAATGATTTTCTGATCGTCCGCGAGGATGAGTTGAGGACGGTCGCGGCCGACTACGGCCTGTTGGCGCGGCGCATCTGTGACCGCCACTTCGGCGCCGGGGCGGATGGGCTGGAAGTATTACTCCCCGACCCGCATACGTCTGAGGCCGACTTTGAGGTTCGGCTCTTTAATGCCGATGGCGGCGAGACGCCGATTTCCGGCAACGGCACGCGGTGTGTCGCGGCCTACCTTTACTTTAACGAGGAGTGGGATGAGCCTTCAGTGCGCATCGCCACCGGGGCCGGGGTCAAGCGTCTGACGCTCATAGAACGGGAAGGGAAGCGGTTCGTGTTTGAGACCGAGATGGGGTTGCCGCGGTTGAGGAGTGAGGAGATCCCGGTCTTGCTCTCCGCGCCGGCTGAGCGTGTGATCCGGCAGCCGCTCGAAGTTGACGGGCGGCGTCTGGAGTTCACCTCGGTCTCGATGGGCAATCCCCATTGCAGCTTGCTAGTCGAAGATTTCGCGGCCCTTGATTGCCGGTCTCTCGGCCAGGCCCTGGAGCATCACCCGGCCTTCCCCGAACGCACGAACGTCGAATTTATCCGCGTCGTTAACCGCGAGGAGATCGACGTGCGGTTCTGGGAGCGGGGCGTGGGGGAGACTCTGGCCTCGGGCACAGGGGCGTGCGCGGCGGCGCTGGCAGTGATACTCAACGGCTTGGCCGAGCGTCGCCTGAAGGTGCGGACTGCGGCCGGCGCCCTCGTCGTCGAGTGGCGCGCTGACGGCCTGGTGATGCAGACCGGTGAGGCGCAGGCGGTCTACGACGGCGAATGGCTTGAAGAGTAATGAGTGATGAGTTATGAGTAATGAGCAGGGAAGGTGGGGTAACGAGCAATGAATAAGAAAGAAAAAGACAAATCACTTGATGACTCATCACTCATCACTCATCACTCATCACTTTCCTACGCCCCGCTCGCCTATTTCTCGAAGGCGGCGGAGGCCGGGATGGTCCTCGAGCTGCTCCTCAACAACGGCATCCGGGCGATGCTCAGCGGGGCCAACTTCGGCGCCCTCGAACCGTTGCCGCTGCCCGGCGGTTACTCCGAGATCAAGCTGCTGGTGGCCAAGCCTGATTTCATGCGGGCGCGTCAGCTCTATCAAGCCTTCTTCGAGCGGCCGGCGCCGCCTGAGGATGAGCCGGAGGATGAGCATGAGTGAAGCGATTGTGGTCGTGACGACCACCGAGACACAGAAGGATGGGGAGTGGCTCGCTCACCTGCTGGTCGAGCGCCAGCTCGCCGCCTGCGTCCAGGTCTTGCCTCAGATGATTTCGGTCTACCGGTGGCAGGACCATGTCGAGCGGGCGACCGAAACGCTCCTGCTCATCAAGACCACCCGCGGGCTTTACGCCGAACTTGAAGCCGCGATCAAGCAGAATCACCACTACCAGACGCCTGAGGTCATCGCGCTGCCGATTGAAGCGGGCTCGGCTGATTACCTCGCCTGGCTATCGGCGGCGCTCAAAACCATGCCTGAATAATTAGAAGCAAGCTGTTCTAAGATTAGAATTGAGGGTTTTTGAATCCTAGCTGGAGGATTTAATTTCGAACCTTGTCCTAATCACTTCCCATTCTCAACCCCCCATTCCCCCTTGCCATTCCCGGCCTGAGTTGTGGTAAAGTAACATTAAAGATTCCCCTAATAAAAACCTTCAAGGAGTAGGGAGATGGCTATGCGTGTACTAGTAATTGAAGACGAACAGAAGATGGCCGATTTAATCAAACGTGGCCTTGAGGAGGAGGGGATGGAGGTGGAGGTGGCCTACGACGGCGAGACTGGCCTGCAGTCTGGGCTGACCGGCAAGCATGACATGGTCATTCTTGACCTCACCTTGCCGGGCCGCGACGGGCTCGAAGTTTCCCGCGAACTTCGGGCCGCAGGGATCAAGACGCCGATTCTGGTCCTCACGGCTCACGACACGACCGAAATGAAAGTTAAAGGATTGGACACCGGGGCGGATGACTATCTGACCAAGCCCTTCGCCTTCGCCGAGCTGCTGGCGCGCATTCGTGCCCTCCAGCGTCGCACGCGGACGGAGGACACCAAACTCCAGGTCGGGGATCTGGTCTTAGACTTGATCACCCGGCGGGCGACGCGGGCCGGCAAGGAGGTCCAGTTGACGGGGAAGGAGTTCGCGCTGCTCGAATTCTTCATGCGGCACCCGGACGAAATCCTCTCCCGCGAGCTGCTCTCGGAGAAGGTGTGGGAGGAGACCTTCGATACCTTGACGAACGTGATTGACGTTTACATCAATTACCTGCGCAATAAAATCGACCGCAACTACGAGCCTAAATTGATCCACACGGTGCGCGGCGTGGGCTACATGCTGAAGACCCCGGCGACTGAATCGCGGATGGTCTCGGAGTCGAAAGCTTCCTAAGGAAGGGTGACGGATGCAGGATGAAGGTGAAGGCAGCAGGCGGGATCCTTCATCCTCTATTCTTTTCTCCTCGCTCCCCTTGGTGCATCGTCTCGCGATGGTCTCGCTGCGCGTAAAACTGACGCTCTATTACCTCGCCATCCTCTTCGCGGTCCTGATCTTCTTCGGGTTTGCGATCTACACCTATCTCTCGCACAGCCTGCTGGCGATCATCGACGGCTCGCTCGCTTACCAGGTCCGGGCCGTCGAGCAGCAGATGGCGAACACCATGACCGGCGACACCCTGGTCGGGGATCACCCGGTCGGGGCGCCGGGGGAGACGCACAGTGATGAGGTGCTGATCACCCCGCAGATCGTCCAGGTGCTCGACGCGAAAGGGCAGGTGACGGATGAGGGGCCGAATGCCCAGGAGGATACCGCCACGCGCGCCCACCACCTGCCGGTCAATGTGGAGAAGCTCAGCCGGATCGGTGACCGCCAGAATTATTTCGAGACGCTCAAGCTCAAATCCGGGGAGGAGGTGCGGGTCGTCACCCGGCGCGCGAAGGACCAGGACGGAGACCCGTTTTTCATCCGGGTCGGCCAATCGCTCGTGCCTTTACAAAAGGCCCGCCGCCGCCTCTTGCTGATTCTGGGAATTGCCGTGCCGGCCGTGCTGTTGCTGAGCAGTTACGGCGGATTGCTGCTGGCTAATCAGGCGTTGCGCCCGGTGGACCGGATCACCCGCGCGGCCCAGGAAATCGGCGTCGCCGGCGACCTCTCGAAGCGCGTGCCGTTGCCGACCCGGATGGATGAGCTGGGACGGCTGGCCGCGACCTTCAACCGCATGATCGCGCGGCTCGAAGCCGCCTTCGAGCGCCAGCGCCAGTTCACCTCCGACGCCTCGCACGAGTTGCGCACCCCGCTCGCCGTCATGCGCGGCGACATCGAGATCGCCCTGCGCCGCCGGCGGACGCCCGAAGAGTACCAGCAAGTGCTGACCTCGAACCTCGAGGAGATCATGCGTCTGTCGCGCCTGGTCGAAGACCTACTCACGCTCGCCCGCGCCGACGTCGGCCAGACGGCATTGCGCTGCGAGCCGGTATCGCTCGACAAGCTCTGCCAGCAGATGGTCGAATACATCTCGCCGCTCGCCCAGATGCGCGACCAGACGCTGGTCTACGAGCCTCCGCCCTCCACCCCCATCGTGATCAAGGGCGACGTGCAGCGCCTCAAACAGCTCTTGCTCAACCTGCTCGACAACGCTATCAAGTACACCCCCGTCGGGGGCCACATCACGCTCGGCCTGAAGACCGAAGGCAAGGAAGCCGTCATGTGGATTTCCGACACCGGCCGCGGCATCCCGGCCGAGGACTTGCCGCACATCTTCGAGCGCTTCTTCCGCCACTCGCGCAGCACGAGCGATAAGGGCGCCTCCGGCTTCGGCCTCGGTTTGTCCATCGTCAAGTGGATCGTGGATTCGCACGGCGGGAAGATTGACGCGACGAGCCAGGTGGGCCAGGGGACGACCTTCACCGTCAGGTTCCCGTTACTAGGCCCCGGAAATTTGCCCGCTCAGGGACGGGAGCCCGTTAAAGAGCAAACCCCGGAGCCTCAGCCGGTAAGTCACGGGTAGCTGTTACTTGGAGGCCCATCCCGTCCGGTCTCTTTCGTCACGTTGCTACTCCGGCGGCGTCTCGTCGTCGGCATAATAGCTCCGCCGCGCACGCACCGTCAGCCCGGCCCGCGTCGGCAGGACCTGGACCGTCCGCCGACTTTCTAGACCTGATCTCCGGCTGGTCAAGAACGCGAGAGTGTATTGTGCGCCGACCTCTTTGATGATCCTCTTCGGCGTCGCCACGAACTCATCGAAGCTGGCTGGCAATAACATCTGCCCGCCGCCCGCCTCGGCCAGCTCACGCAACTGCGCGGTCGCCGCTTCGAGTTTCGGGATAAACCCGCGCAACTCCCTCGCACGCTTTTGCGGCCCGTCGCCCCAAATCTCGACGCCGTCTTTCCTGTGAGCGTCAGTGACAACCCTCGCGCTCTCGACCTCCCGCTTTAGAAGCTCGCCCCAACTCACGATGAAGACCGAAGCGCGCGTCCGGGTGACGGCCGCCAGCGCTTGTTCGCGGGTGGTGCGGCTGGAAGAATCAATCCCGTCGCTGACGAGCACGATCACGCGGCGGCCCGAGGTGCGCGCCCGCAGCTTCTCGGCCGCCAGCGCCAGGGCGTCGTAGTAACTCGCCTTGACCCCCGCCTTGAACTTCGAGTTGAGCGAGGCGAGCGCCGCGGCGCGGTCCTCGGTCCAGTCCTGTAGCACCTGCACTTTGTCCGAGTATTGAATGATGGCCAGGTGATCAGACTCGGCCAACTGCGCGGCGAAGTTGTCGGCGAGCTCACGCGTGGCTGGGGGCGGGAGCACGCTCTTCGACACCTTGCCGAGGGGCACGTTCCTCTCGGTCGGCCCGTTCTTGAAAGTGCCGATCTCGCTGCTCGAATCCAGGATGAGCACGATGTTGGCCGGTTCGCGCCTGAGGCTCGTGATCGTCCGCCGCTCGCCGTCCTCGATGACGATCAAGTCTTTCGGCGTGAGGCCGGCCACATTTCTTCCCTCATCGTCATAAGCGTTGAGCGGCAGCAGCACCTCGCGCGTCTCGACCCTCATGATCGGCTTCTCGACAGGGGGCTGAGTCCCGCGCCGGCCTGATTGCGCTTGGGCCGCGGCGCCGAGCAGGCAGATGAGCGAAACTGCTAAGACGGATTGAGTGATGGTACGACGAATGAATGGCTGACACACTACCATACGAGACCTGCTGTTCTTCATGCCTCTCTCCGCGGCTACTCCGCACTTTCTATTCAACGGCTGTCGCCCTTAAGTAGAACGTCTCGCCTGCTCATCATTGCGCTATTTTGGAGGGAAGTCGCCCCTGGGAGCGCACGCATCCTTGCGTGCTTGTTGGCTGAGCCAGCCCCTTCCATCGCAGTTAGCCTGCTGCGAAATCCTGCACGCAAGGATGCGTGCGCTCCCAGGAACTATCTGGGGAGAGGAATGGCGAGCCGCAACCCTACCGGACGAAATACTCGTCCGTGCGCCTCTGGCTCTCTTGATCGCAGATTTGTGAGTTGACAACGTGACGCGGCAGCAGGCTCAACCGCCGCCCGGTGATCAAGCGGGCGCCGCGCTCGTAGGTGAAGTAGGACCAGGCCCAGTTGAAGATGACGGCAATTCGGTTCCGGAATCCGATCAGGAAGAAGATGTGGACGAGGAGCCAGGCGAGCCAAGCCATCAGGCCGCTCAGGTGCAGCTTGCCGATCTGCGCAATCGCCGCCGAGCGCCCGATGGTCGCCATGCTGCCCTTGTCGAAGTAATGGAACTTCTCGTAGGGCTTGCCTTCAAGCGCCCGCCGGATGTTTTTCGCCGTGTGCTCACCCATCTGAATAGCGACCGGACTCACGCCCGGCAGCGGCTTGCCGCCCTGATGCATGAAGGTCACCATATCGCCGATGGCGAAGACCTCTGTGTGGCCCGGCACCGTCAGATCAGGCTCGACCAGGATGCGGCCGCCACGGTCGAGCGGCGCGCCGAGGTTTTGCGTGAAGGTCGTCGCCCGCACGCCCGCGCCCCAGAGCACTGTCGCGGACTTGATCAACTCGTCACCCAAGTAAGCGCCGCACTCGTCGATGTTCGTCACCTTGGCGTTGAGGCGGACGTTGACGCCGAGCTCGGCGAGTTGGCGCATCGCGCTCTCCGAAAGGTCCGGGGTAAAACCTTCCAGGATGCGCGGCCCGCCTTCGAGCAGCAGGATGACGGCTTCACGCGGGTTGATGGTGCGGAAGTCGCGGGCCAGAACGAAGCGTGCCAGCTCAGCAATCGCTCCGGCCAACTCCACTCCCGTCGGCCCGCCGCCCACGACGACGAAGGTCAGCAACTCACGCCGCCGCTGCGGGTCCGCTTCCTTCTCCGCCGCCTCGAAGGCCAACAGCACACGCCGCCGGATCTCCACCGCGTCGTCCAGGTCCTTCAAACCCGGCGCGAACTTCTCCCACTCGTCGTGCCCGAAGTAGCTCGTCCGCCCGCCGGTGGCCAGGATGAGGTAGTCATACGAGACATTACCGTCGCGCAAATTCACCACCCGCTTCTCGAAATCAGCGCCCGTCGCCTCGGCGAGGAGCACCATCGCGTTCTTTTGCTTGCGCAGGATCGAGCGGATCGGCGCCGCGATGTCAGCGGGCGACAGGCCCGCCATCGCCACCTGATAAAGCAGCGGCTGAAACAAATGATGATTGGTGCGGTCAATGAGCGTGACGCGCACCGGCGCACGTTTGAGCGCCCGCGCCGCCGTCAGTCCGCCGAAGCCCGCGCCGATGATGACGATGTGAGGAAGTTCGGATTTCTCGCTGCTGTTCACTTTCATCCCGCTGCTGCTTCCTTCTTTGCTTGGTCGCGCCGCCACTGTTCCGCCGCTGGCACAGCCTGGCTGCCGGATGAAGTGGCAATCGTCACGAGACCCCGTCTCATGCCTTTCCTTGGTCGCGCCGCCACTGTTCCGCCGCTGGCACAGCCTGGCTGCCGGATGAAGTGGCAATCGTCACGAGACCCCGTTTCATGCCTTTCAGCGGATTGTGCCAGCGGATGCCGCCCGTCGCCGGGTCAAGACAGAAGACCTCGCCTTTGTTCGTGGCATAGAGATGATCGCCATCAATGACGAGATTGACGAAATCCGAGCCTTTCAATCCGGTGACCCACACCGCCTCGCCCGTCAAGCGATCAAGCGCGACTACCGTTCCCTTGATCCCTATAAAGATCACGTTTGGTCTAGCCATAAGGTTACACCTCATCGGAGAGTTTCAGTTCAAAACACGCAACACCACACCAATCTGCTTGGTGGTGGATTGAGCGCTGATCTCGCGCAAAGCGTCCTGCAACTGGCGCTCGCGGACGCGGTGCGTGAGCAGCACAATCGTGGCGGCGCCGTCCTCCGTCACGCCCTTCTGCGCAACGCTGTGCAGGCTGACGGCATGCCCGCCGAAGGCATGGCCGAGATTGCCGATCACTCCCGGCGTGTCGTGCGTCTCCAGCCGGATGTAGTAGGCGTTGGTCGTCTCTTCAATCGGAAAGACTTCGCAGACGCGCGAGCGGATCGGCGGCTGGAAGTAGCGGGCGAAGTCGGGGAGCTTGAGCGCGCTCGCGAGGTTGATCACATCGCCCACAACCGCGCTCGCCGTCGGCAACTGGCCCGCCCCCGGACCCGAGAGCATGATCTCGCCGACCGCGCTCCCACTGATGAAGATCGCGTTGTTGACGCCTTCGACCCCGGCCAGCGGGTGATGCAGCGGGATCAGCATCGGGTGGGCGCGCACGTCCAACGTCTCGCCCGCGCCCGGCTGCGCCAGGCCGATCATCTTGATGCGGTAGCCGAACTCGTGCGTGAGTTGAATGTCCAGGTCATTGATCTGGGTAATGCCCTGACGGTAAATCTTCTCGACCTCGACCGGGCACTGGAAGGCGAGCGAGGAGAGGATGGCGATCTTGTAGCCCACGTCGCGGCCCTCGACATCGTCCGATGGGTCAGCCTCGGCGTAGCCCTTCGCCTGGGCCTCGCGCAGCGCCTCGCCGAACGGCTGCTGCGTCTGCTCCATCATCGTCAGGATGTAGTTGGTCGTCCCGTTGAGGATGCCGGCGACCTTCGAGATGCGGTTGGCCTGGAGGCCGCGCTGCAAAGTGGAGATGAGCGGGATGCCGCCCCCGACGGCCGCCTCAAAAAAGAGCGTCACGTTATGGCGATGGGCGAGGTCGAAGATCTCCGGCCCGTGTTTGGCGATCAATTCTTTGTTGGCCGTGACGACGTGCTTACCATTGGTGATCGCCTGCTTGACGACTTGATAGACCGGGTCGATGCCGCCCGCGACCTCGACGATGATCTCGATCTTCGGGTCGTCGGCGAGCTTGAACGGGTCCTCAGTGACCTCGAACTCGGAGAGGTCGATCTCGCGGGCCTTTTGCCTATTGCGCACGGCAATCGCGCGAATCTCGAATTGCGGGTTGTCGCGCAGCAGCGTGACAACGCCCGTGCCGACGGTGCCTAAGCCGAGTATTCCAAGAGCAGTCTTCGTGGTCATAATCTTTCCGAACCGTGATGCGTGCCGGGCGCTCGATGACGAAGCATCTGGCCGCCCGGCACTAATAATTCTCAGGGGCAAGGCAAGGTGGAGAAGCTTAACCGTCTCGGGTCCACGATGCAAGGATGCAAGCTAGGAGTGGGACGCGAGGTGAAGAGCAACAGGCAAGTCCCCAAGATTCCTTCGCACGAGTTTGGAAATGCTCGCTTCCAACCCGCGAAGCGGGTGGCAGCATAAAGCCCAGGGTGGAGCGTGAGCGGAACCCTGGATACGGTGATGAAGAAATTTCCCAGCCCACGAAGTGGGCGACAGATCGTGGAAAGGACGACGAATCAATGGCTTTACCAGCTAAAAACCAATCTGTGGGACATATACTTTCCATGCCGGATGTCCAGTCCCTCAGGATGGAGATGATCTTCTAGTTTTAGATCATCGCCCAAATATAGCTGAAGTCCTTCCACGCAATTTAACGAATCAGGCACCCCATAAGGTGCGAGAAATAGCATAAATGTCAGCCCGCGAAACGTGAAAACTGCCCCTGTTAGAAAAGACTGGTTCATGACCAAAGGAGTAAAGTCAAATGAGTCAGAGAATGGGATTTCCCTAGCGGGCAGAAGATATAATCCTGCTGGAGGAGAAAGGCTTGTCTCCCCATATGCAGCTCTCACCAATTCCGGATCTAAACCTCCCGCTTTTTGACCACCCTCACCTACCGGAGTATCTCCAAGTGAGGCAAGGTTGATGGTTGTTTTTAGAAACCATCGCTCAAGCAGCAGGCCATCTATATAATATTTGACGATGTTCCAGCGCATCGGCCGCATTCTTTGCCTCACGCTAGAAAGTCGCTGCATTTCACGAATGACGTTAATAACCCTCCCCGCCGCCGAGTCAACAGGTGATAGATCGGTATTGTGTCGGCGGCAGAGAACTTTTGAGACGAAGCTATCTATGCCGATCTCCTTCTTCTCTTTGCACCAGGGTAGACCTTCAACACAGATAGTGTTGGTAGGTGGATAGACGCTTGCGGATATTAGATGTTCCCGTGAGATTTTATCGCTACAACCACTTATGACAGATGCCCAACAGCGCATTTCTTGCCTTCACTTCTCGCGCTTCGCCTTCTTCTTCCGTGCTCACTTTAGAGCATTTAGAGCAGCTCTGGAGAAACCTTCACCGTCTCCGTGTTCCGCCCAACCAGCCGGTTGATCGGAGTGCGCCGATTAAGGCATCGCGATGGCCGCCGATGTCGTTGTCCAGCACGACGGTGATCAAGCGCGCTTCCCTTGATTCTTCAGGGCCGCCAGCCGGGCTAAAGCAACTGCTTCGTGCGGCGTGAGATTTTGCGTCCGGGGATTGGGCTGGCGCTGGCGTTCGCGCTCTCGCCAGTATTGCTCGCGCTCCGCTGCTTTCCGCACCACCTCCTGGTATTCGGCTTCGAACTCCGCGGCGTGTGTTCCCAGGTAGCTCATCACCTGGTTCATCTCTTCCTCGCTGAGCAGAAGCTGATGCCGGAGCAAGTGCGGCGGCCAGCCCGCTTTGAGGTAGTCCATAATAAGATAAAGCGTGATGCGCTTGCCGGCCACACAGAGACCCCGATCCGTCCGGCGGACGATTCCCGGAGCTACCAGAGTGTGGGCCGATTCGATCTGTGGCATGGTCAATCCCTCCCACTGAGTCATCATCACCAATTATCGCCGCCACAGCACGTGGCTTCAACTGTTTTATCGCCTGATCATCGGTCGTCAAAGACTCGGGCCACATCCGGCTCAGGCAGCCCTCGCTTTGGTGGAGCGTTTGCGCTTGCGCGTGGATGGGGAGAGCGCCTTGACTCGTTCGGCCACGGCTTTGATGAATCGCTTGTCGTTGAGCAGCGCCGAATAGTCGGGAGTCGGCGGCGGGCTGGCTTTCGTGGCGCGCTCCATCACCTCGCGCAGCGCATCGTTCATCAGCGTTTGGTAGGAATCGGCCTTCAGTTCCTTCGCGCGTTGCTCGAAGTATTTGAAGACATCGAGGGCGACGGGCAGCGAGAGATTGACCCGGATGTTGCGCGGCTCCAGGTCGCTCGGCTTGAAGTTAGGGTGCCGCCCGCGGACGAACTTGTAGCGTCCAGGCTTGAGAATAAACTCTTCCTCGATGCCCTCAGCCAATTGCTCTTGATAGTCGGCTTCGGTGATCTCGAAGAACCCTTCTCTGAGCTGTTCAGATTTCTTGCTGCTCATAAAGCCTCCGATGAAACTTCTCCGCTTCCCGCGCGGAGATGATGCGCGTGGTCTGCTCGCCGCGTTCCGTGTAGACCACAAACAGCAAGCGCTGGCGCGCGAGTCCGACGACGTTGTAGCGGGCTTCTCCGACCGAGTGACCGACATCGAAGAAATGAAAAGCGTTGGGATCATCGAAGACCTCGCACGCTGCTTCAAAGCTCACGCCATGCTTCTTCAAGTTCGCCGCCGCTTTGTCCGGGTCCCACTCATAGGGCATGCTCGGCCTCGCACTGGCTGACTGCCTGGCTCAAGCGGCTTTCGCTTTCGCTGAGCGTTTGCGCTTCCGTCGTGGTGAGGAGAGCGCTTTGACTCGTTCGGCCACGGCCTTGATGAATTGCTTGTTCTTGAGTAGCGCCGAATAGTCGGGAGTCGGCGGCGGGCTGGCTTTCGTGGCGCGCTCCATCACCTCGCGCAGCGCATCATTCATCAGCGTTTGATATGAATCGGCCTTCAGTTCTTTCGTGCGTTGCTCGAAGTATTTGAAGACATCGAGATCGAGCGGCAGCGAGACGATCACCTTGGTGTTGCGCGGATCATCCAGGTCGCTCCGTTTGAAGTCAGGGTGGCGTTTGCGGAAGCCACCGCGGATGAATTTGTGGCGCCCGGGTTTGAGCAGAAACTCTTCCTCGACGCCCGCGGCTTTTTCTCGTTCGTAATCTTCTGCGGAAACCTCGATGATCACCTCATCGCCTTTCTCTTCGACGACGGTGAAAACGAAACCTTCATTGTCCTTGGCTGGTTCGCTCATATTTACTTCGTTCGCGACGGGTCGCTTTGCGCGCAGAGATGATACGGATCGCGTCGCCTGCGCGTTCGGTGAAAACTACAAACAGCAATCTCCGGCTGGAGAAGCCGATGACCGTGAATCTGCTCTCTCTGACTGAGTGCTCGGCATCGAAAGCATCAACCGCGTTGGGATCGTCAAAGACCTCGCACGCTTCTTCAAAGCTCACGCCGTGCTTCTGCACATTCATCGCCACCTTGTCCGGGTCCCACTCGAAGCGCATGCCTGATTATACACACCGGTCTGTCCTTCCCGGCATCATTTTCAGTCTTCCTCCGCTGGCGGAACAAGTCCTTGCTTACCGACCCGCAGATAACAGATTCCCTTGCTGGACGAGCGCCCCCTCTCTCACCCCTTCTCCGATTTGAAACCCACGCTCGGCCTCGCTCAGATCATTGGCGAGAGCACGCACGTTGTCGGTCTGCGCGCCACTCAGCTTCAAAAAGGTTCGCGTGCTCGCCAGCGCCCGCGTGCCTTGGATCAGGATGCCCGCACGTCGCGCGTGGGCTTGAATAGGATAACAATCTTATTCCCAGGGTTCCGCTATCGCTTCACCCTGGGCTTTATGCTATCGCCCGCTCCGCGGGCTAGGGAACTCTCCAAACGGCCGTTAAGGAACTCGGCGGTTGGTGAACACAATCTCGCCAAACATACTCGGCATATGGAAATCATTCTTGAGGGTCGGCGACCAGGCCAGCGACGCCGGAGTCGGCCGTTTCTCCACGCGGTATAGATTCAGCCGCCAGCGGTCGCCCGACTGCGGCGGGATGTGGGGCGCCGGCACGATGTCTTCCATCGGGAGCGCGATCTCGCAGGTCCATTCTTTGTCACCTCCCTTGCCATCGACCGTCCCATCGACCTGCACCGCCCAGCGCAGCTTCTCGCTATTCCAGCTTTCGTAATGCAGCGGCTTGCGGATGTCGAGCAGGAAGATGTCGAGCATCGCGCCGAGCGGGTTCACTTCCAACTCGATGTAGCTGGTCTGACGCGGGTCGGCCTGGAGGAAGACTTCGACCACCTCTTCCTCCCAGAGGTGATCGTCCCGCCGCTTGAGCGTGGCCCAGATGTTGTCGTCCACGCAGCGGAAGGCGAAGTAGAGGAATCGGTCGTCATAGAGCACCTTGGCCTCGGTCTGATAAGTGCTGGGCGAGCCGTCGCGGTTGTTGACGAAGGCGCCCACCGCCGGGGCCTTCGCCCATGCAGGCTCGTCCAGCTTCCCGTCCACTTGAATCGGCGTGGCGGTGCGGGAGACCTCGTAGACCGGCCGCTGGGGTGCCTGCGATGAGCCGAGAGGGCAAATCAAAACTAAGACAGAAGCTAAGACGATTGTTGGAATCACAAGGGTGCGGCTTTGGTTGCACATGATGCTGCCTCCAGAGGCGGGAAGGAAAAGCATTTTCCATTTTCCATCTTCCATTTTTCATTGGCCATTTTCTGCACCGACCTTTGCCAATGACCGATGACAAATATCAAATGGCAAATGGCAAATGAAGCCTTTCGTTTTGCCCGCCCTACGGTTTGGAGTTCGAGTTGATCGCTTCAATCAATATTCGGCCGACGGTGCTGCTCGGCGGATCGATCCTGAGCAGGGCGGAGAGCGTCGGGGCAATATCAGCAGGGCTGCACGCGGTCAGGTAGTGACCCGCCGCGATGCCCGCGCCGTAGAAGATCACCGGCACGTGAGTGTCATAGCTGTAGGGCGTGCCGTGCGTGGTGCGCGAGTCTCCCCAGAGGAAGAATGGTTTGGGGACGACCACCAGATTTCCGTTCCGCTGGGCATTGAAACCTTCGGCCACGCTGCGCGCGACCATCGTGAGCGGGAGTTGCCCCGAAAGAATCTGCGAGCGGGTGAAGCATTCGGCGATGCCCGGGATTTTTACGACCGCCTCACTCGCCGCCCGCTCCACCTCGGCGAGATTCGCCCGGCGGCGCTCGACTGCTTGGAGGTCGAGGTAGGCGTTCCCGTAGTAGAAACCGAGAACCCATTTCTCATCGCCGAAGCGCTGAGCGAGGGCCGTTTGGATCGCCTCGGTGATCGCCTTTTCCTCGATGCGCCCGCCAAGCCCGAGGTCCTGCGACTGCTCGGGGATGGGCGCGACGGCATGGTCCGCGGTCAAGACGATGATCGTATTCTGAAGGCCGATGCGCTGGTCGATGTAGCTGAGCAGGTCCGCCAGCACGCGGTCCGTCCGCAAGGTCATATCCTCCACTTCCTGGCTGTACGGGCCGTAGATGTGTCCGAGCAGATCGTTGGCCGAGAAGCTCACTGTCAGCAGGTCCGGCTGATCGTCTTGCCCGAGCCCTTCGCTCTCAATCGCGGCTTTGGCGAAGGCGACGGTGTAGTCGTTGGCGAAGGGGGTCTTGGTAAATTGGTCATAAAACTTCGGCCCCGGCTTGGCCTCGCCGCCGTTGACCGTATAGGGAAATTTGTTGCCATAGGGCGAGACTTCGTAAGGCGAATCATCGGGCGCCGAGCGGCGGTAGGCGCTTTCAGGCAGGAGCCTCTCCCACTTGGCTCCGAAGTACCGATCCGCTCGGTATGTCTGATTGAACTTCTTCACCCACTCCGGGAGGTCGTTGAAGTAGTAGTTGCTGGAGACGAAAGTCCCGAGGTTGGTGTCGAACCAGTAAGCGCCGTTCGGGTGTTTCCCCGCGGGCAGGATGGCTGAGCGGTCTTTGACGGCGATGCCGACGACTTTAGCTTGCCCGTTCGTGCTCAAGCGGAGTTGATCGCCGAGGGTCGAGCCGATCAGTCTTCGGGGCGAGAAGCCTGGTTCGCTCCCTTTGCCGCCGAGCAGCTTGACGCCGCTGTCGGTGACGCTGGTGACGCGTTTGCCGGTCTCGCGGTCATACCATTCGTTGGCGATGATGCCGTGGAGGCTTGGCACCGAGCCGCTCATAAAAGTGGCGTGGCCGCAGGCGGTGACTGTCGGCGTATAGAGGTAGTTGGCATTGGTGAAGACCGCGCCTTCGCGCAGCAGGCGGCGGAAGCCGCCCTCGCCAAACAAATCCTCAAAGCGCGTCAGGTAGTCATACCCAAATTGGTCGATCACGATGCCCAGCACCAGTCGCACTTTTCTGGGTTGGGCCGTTGCTCTGGCGTTCCTTTGCGCGGCAGTCGGGGAGGCCCAAAGCAGATTGGAAAGAAGCAGCGCGAGACAGAGTGAAAGAGAGAGCCAATGACGTAGCGCTTTTTTAGGCACGAAGCCTCCTTTACTTCGGTGGTTGCTGTTTTGCCCCATTATCTTTAGAAGACTCTTTAGAAGAACTTTCCGCCTTCTATGTTCACCGGGCGTTGCTCGTTGAATGACAACGTCGCGGCGAGGCTGATCTGCAAGGCGGCGATGCCGTCCGCGCAGGAGACCGACGGCGGCTGACCGCGCAAGACCTTCTCGACGAAATCCTGCAACTGGCTGATGTAGGCCTGCTCGAAACGCTGGGTGAAGTAGGGCACGGTGTCATGCGTGACGCCCTCCCGGGTCATGACCAGGAGGGGCGTCTCGCGCAAGTACCCGATCTTGAGCGTGCCCTTGGTGCCGAGGATTTCGGTCCGGATGTCATAGCCGTAGACCCCGCTGCGGCTCAGGTCGACCGTGCCCAGGGCTCCGTCGGCGAAGGAGAGGGAAACGATCGCGTTATCAATATCGCCCACCTCTTTCATTTCAGGATAGGCCAACGCCCCACCGATGCTATAGACACCAGCGACCTCGCCCATCAACCACCGCGCCACGTCGAAGTCATGAATCCCGCAGTCGGTGATCAGCCCGCCGCTGTGTTTCGGATCGCAGAACTCCAGGCTCGGGCGGAACGGGTCCCGCGAAGACGATTTGAGGACGACCAGGGTACCGATCGCCCCTTCATCAATCTTGCGCTTGGCCGCCGCGTAGCCCTGATCGAAGCGCCGCATGAGGCCCATGTGAAAGAAGGCCCCTGTCTGCTCGATGACTTTCATCACGGAGTGTGATTCTGCCAGGGAGAGAGACAGCGGCTTCTCACAAAAAGTCGCTTTGCCGCGCTTCGCCGACTCGATCACGACCTCCGGGTGCGTGCTGGTCGGCGTGGTGATGACGACCGCATCGATTTCTTGATCGGCAATCAGGTCTTGATAATGGCGATACCATTTGGGGACACCTAGCTCTGCCGCCTGCGACTCGGCGACCGTCTCCCTCACGTCCGCGACCGCCAGCAACCGGGCGTTGAGGATGCGGCCGGCAAGGTAACGGGCGTACAAGCTGCCCAGCCGGCCTAAGCCGACGAGTCCGATATTTAGCTTTTTACTCATTTCTCCCCGAAGTGAAGTCCGTCCCTGTGCGGCGCTTCATCAAAGCTCTGCCTTCTTTGGATCGCTGCCTTCGAACAAACGAGCTGCGGTAGAGTTATAGCTGAAATTGCAGGCGGGGTAAATACGCCCTCAGCGGCTCCGCGCTGTTTTGAAAATGTGTGCTTTAAGCCAGCGCCCGTCGAAGATCTCCCCCGGTGGGTGAGCCCGTGCGGAAAGCTGGTGCCGCCGAGCTTGCAAGGACTCTGCGTCAGCGGTTCGGACTTGCGCTTGGCTCAGGCCTCGCGGGATTGACCCGTAGGAATGGGCGCTTGCTCGCTTCGCCTTCAGGACCGTAGGTGAACAGTTCGTAGCCCGCCCCTTCGCCGAGGACTTGATAGACGTATTCGTTGCCCCAGGGGTCTACCGAGTAGTCCCCGTCGATGTATGGCCCACGCCAATTGGTGAAGGAGGGGGGCCGTTTGATGAGCACGGAGAGCCCTTCCTGCGGGGTGGGGTAACGGCCGACATCGGCGTAGAAGAATTCGAGGGCTTTACTGTAGAGTTCTAGCTCGCGTTGCGCCATCATCTCGCGCCGCTTCAGCCGCGCCTGCTCTTGCTTGCGCTGGTTCAAGCGCGAAAGGACGAAGGCCCCGGTCGCCAGGACGACGACGCTCACTGCCAGCGCGATGAGCAGGCGCCGGCGGCGATGTTCACGCTTGAGCCGCGCTTCGCGGCGTTCTGGGACAAAGACCAACGTCTCATCCGGGCGGTGGGTGGAGGGGATGTGGCGAGAGATCTCGGCCAATTGACCCTCCGGCAGGCGTGAGGCGCCGGGCACCGGCGCCTGGCAGGCGATGCAGAAGCGACGCCCCGGCAGCAGCGTGGCCCCGCACTCTGCGCATCGCCTCTCAGTGGTTTCCGACATAAAGGGCCTCCGCCCGGCATACTAACTCGGACGGGGTGAAAAAAGAAACGGGCCGCCGCCCGGCCGCCCGTCCCTACCTGACTAAACTGCGAGCAGGCTCGCTGCCCTCGCCCTCACTTGCTGCCCATGACTTTCACCCGCGCCAGGAAGGAGCCGCTGTTGTCTTTGAGATTGCCTTCGTTCACGCTGAGGAAGAGAATGCCGTTATGGGTGGCCGTGAATTCCGCGGAGCGGCCGATGTAGACAAAGTCGTCGTTGTCATCACCGACCACCGCGATGAGGGCGCCGGTCGGGCGGGTCGGAATCAGCTTCCGGCTGTCGCTCAATGAAATGCCGTCCGGGCCCGAGCGCTTATTGTTGCCCAAATCCACCTCACCGCTGGCGCTGATACTGATGCGCTGGCCGCGCTGCACCCTGACCTCGGTGCTCGTCCAATCGGCACTTGATGAGACGCTCACCGTCTTCTCGGCAATCACGGCCATCGGCTCGGCACTGCTCGTCGGGACGACCGACGGCGGTTCAGTGTTAGTTGGGCGATCCGGTGGCGTGACAGTAATCGTGTCTCGGGCGGGCGTACGATCGGGCACGGAAGTCTCCACGGGCTGGCTCGGCGGCTCCGTCTCTCGGGGCAACCCGCCGCGCTTGGCGCCGAACTCGGTGTTGCTAGGGACCGAACCCGCCGCCGTCGGCCCGCCCGCATCACTGGCGTCGAACTCGATACTCTCAATATCTTCGGCCGCGATCACCATGCGAGAGGTTGAGCGCCGGCTGGAAGTGCCCAGGTCGAGCATGATGGTGAATTCCTGCTGGTTATAAGTGACAACCTTGCCTTTGATGATGCTGCCGTTTTTGAGCCTGATGGTGTCGGCCAAGCCGCTCACACCAACCAGCAGCATCACGGTCGCGAGGATGAACGAGCGTGACAACACGGTCTGAGTCTTCACATCTACCTCCTTGGTGGCAAAAAACAGTTGGTTGTCAGGGGGAGACGGCGCTAAGCTTATCACAAAAACCGTCGCCTTGGCACTCAAACTTAAGTCGCCATTGCTAATCTGTCGCTTGAGCCATTGCGGTGGCTGCCAGCCGGCGCCATTAACCAGCCAGCAAAATAGAAGAAAAAATAAAGATGTTGTTGACTAGTTAAAGCCAGTTTAATTATACTCCGTCTGCTTGTTGGGCCCTTGATAAGCGAAGAGCAGCACGGTAGGAGGTCTTGATTGAGCCGCAGTATCGTAGTGAGAGCCATACTCCTCGTGCTCGTTCTTCCGATCTTTGCAGTGGCGCAGGAGTCCCCGGGCAGGAATAGTGACGAGGGGGCTGAGCTCAGGAATCCGGCCACCTTAACGACAGCCGACACGCTCGACCCGAAGGATTTCGCCAAGCCCGCTGTCACGCCGCGAGAAGAAAAGGCGAAGAAGCCAGGTGCGGTCAAGGCGCTGGTGGTTGACCCAGAGCCGGAAAAGATTCTCCGGTCCGAAGTGATCGAAACTGTAGAAGGTCAGATTCCGGTAGCAGTGAGCAAGGCGACTGAGGCAAGTTTGCCACCAACTGGGGAGCCAAAGCTTGACGCTCTGATCTCGTCGGCCGCCGCCAAATATGGGCTCGATCCTCGTCTGATCGTGGCCGTCATGCGGCAGGAGTCGAGCTTCAACCCGCGGGCGGTCTCGCCGAAGGGGGCGCGTGGCCTGATGCAATTGATGCCCGCGACGGCGCGGCGTTTCGGCGTGCGAGACATCCTGGACCCGGCCCAGAACATCGACGGCGGCGCACAGTACCTGCGATTCTTGCTCGACACCTTCAACGGCGATGTCGAGCTGGCGCTGGCCGGTTACAACGCGGGTGAGAACGCAGTCGCCCGATACGGCAACCGCGTCCCGCCCTATCGCGAGACAATGGACTATGTGCAGCGGATCGGCGCCCACTACAGCCGCCTGAGAAACGGCGCGGGCGTGCGGCCAGTGGTCAAGCAGATGCAAGTTGTGGCTGAGAGGCGGAATGACGCGGAAGTGATCGGCGGCGTCCGCTCGCTGGCGCAATACTAGATTTCAGAACATCCGAAGTTATTTGCTCTGATCGATTTTTCGAGTTACCTCCCTCCTTCTCCTGCTTGATTCCCACGATGCGACCATCGCATCGTGGGATTTTTTTTGCGCGGAGATCAGCCGGATGGCAAGCGCTGGAATTCTCGGGCGGGGTGGTCAGTTTAGCTATTCAGGTTTCTTCTCGCCGGCAGCCTTCTTTTCCGGACCCTGGTTCTCGGTCTCAGGTGGCGGGCCCTTAGGAGCACGGTAGCCTTGACGTGTGCGCACGGAGAGGTCGTTGCGGCCGAGATTGACTGCGATCGTGCGGTAGTTCCCATCGCGCTTATCGTTGGTCGAGTAGTAGGTCAGCGTGTATTGGTGGCGCAACTCATCGGCAATCAGGGCGAAGGCATAGGTCGTGTTCTCGATGCTCTCAGCGCGGAGGTAGCGGGCGCCGGATTGCGTGGCGAGGTCATGCAGATAGTTGGCCGCGATCAGGTAGCGATCCCTGATCGGCTGTGCCCCTTGACTACTCGGCCGGGGCGTAGCGGAGGGCGATGAACTTGACGGGGACAAAATTCCGGTGGAGGCCCGGATCGAGGAAAGAATATTGATCGGCTGTCGATCCTTCTCCTTCTCCTGCTCCGCCGGCTGCTCCGGGCGCGACTGCGGCTGTGATTGGCCCTGGGCCGCGCTCTGCCCCTGCCACCTGTTAATAAACGGCGAGACGAAAGAGCCGCGGGGGATCGAAGGGACGAAGATCGGCTTCATCACCGGGCCACCATCGTTGCGCGTCTCGTATTGGATCGCGTAGCTGATGACGCCGGAGCTCGAGACCAGTTCGAGCGTGCTCTCATAGGTCGCCAGCTTGCTCGCCGTGTCGACGCCGTCGGTGAGCAGGACGATTGCCTTGCGGCCCTGCAGCGGGGCCAACTTTTCGACCACCGTGCGATAGACCGCATCGTAGAGGCTGGTCAAGTAGCTGCTCTTCACCGCGTGGATCGCGCGCTCGAGTTCTTTATGGTCGCTGGTGAAGTCGTTGATGAACTGCACCTTCTCATCGAAGGTGACGATCAGGACGCGGTCGTTCGGCTGGAGCTGCTTGATGAATTCGAGCGCCGCCTTGCGGATGGCGCCGAGTTTATTCCTGGTGCTGCGGCTCGTGTCGATCAGCAGCGCGACGTTGAAGGGGGCTTCGGTCGAGGAGAATGAGGCAATGTCTTGCTGCGCCCCGTCTTCAAATACCGCAAAGTCGCGCCGGGCCAGGCCCGTCACAAAACGGCCGTAGCGGTCCGTGACGAAGACCGGCACCGTGACCAACGCCGTGTCGAGCTTGATCACGTCAGGCCGCTGCGGCTCCTGTTCGTTGCTCTTGCTCTGGCCAAAGGCGGATGGCCCCGCCAGCAGGAGCGCGGTCAGTACAGCCAGGATCGATTTGGAGATTGTTGCTGGTCGATTTCTCATAACACAAGCTGGCCGCCAAGCTGAATTTTACTTCACGATGGGCCTGGAATCAAAAGAAACGATGAAGGCTGAACGATGAACAATGGGGGCAGAGTTCAGTATCCAGCCTTCATCGCTCTTGCGCTTCCATCACGCGCAGGACGTTGCCGCCGAGGATCTTTTCTATTTCCGCAGTGCGGTAGCCGTGCCGCGCCAACTCGGCCGTCAACGCCGGCAGCTCGGCGACCGTCTCGAGCCCTTGCGGCACCGCCGTGATCCCGTCGAAGTCCGAGCCGATGCCGACATGTTCGACGCCGACCAGGCGCGCGATGTGGTCGATGTGATCGACGAGCCGGGCTAAAGGGATCGGCATAATCCTAGCGCGTAGCGCCTCGGCGCTGAGCCGGTCCTTTTCATAGCCCGCCGCGACGCTCTCCATCGATTCGTTAAGCTCGGCGAGTTTCGGCGCGAGGTCTGCCCACACCGATTTAGCCGCGCGGGCAAAATCCTCGTCGAGGAAGACGGGGTAGAAGACGATGCAGACCACGCCGCCCTTGGCCGCCATCGCTCGGATCATCTCATCGCTCAGATTGCGCGGGTGATGGGCCAGGGCACGGGCCGCCGAATGTGAGGCAATGACGGGCTTGGTAGCTACTGCCAGTATCTCCCAGAAGGTCCGGTCTGAGACGTGCGAGACATCCACCATCATGCCCAGCCGATTCATCTCGCGCACGACCTCCCGCCCGAATCCACTCAAGCCGCGCTCAGCGCCCTCGGCGTCGCCCGATGACCCCGCCCACGCAGTCGAGCGCGAATGCGTCAGCGTCAGGTAGCGCACGCCCCGCGAGTAGAACTCCCGCAGCACGTCCAGGTCATCATTGATCGCGTGGCCGCCTTCGACGCCCATCAAGGCCGCGATCTTTCCCGCGCCCGCAATGCGGCGGATCTCGCCGGCCGTCAGCGCGCGTTCGAGCACGTCGGTGTGGCGCTCCAACTGAGTAGTGAGTGCCGAGATGAGCGCGAGGGCGCGGTCGCATGCGCTCGCGCCCCAGTATTGGTGCGGGTCTGGCCAAATCGAGAAGAACTGGGCGTCAAGCCCCCCGGCTCGCATGCCCGTGATGTCGAGGTGCAAGCCGGGCGCACCCGCTTTCAAATCCACGTCCTGGTCGAGCACCCGCTGAACCGTATCAGCGTGCATATCGATGACGATGGCTTGACAGTGCAGTTGCAAGAGCTGGTCAGGATCAGGTTGAGTGAGGGGCGTCGTTCGCATTTCCATCATCCCGATAGTAGCAGCGGGCCTGTCGGGACGTCAATCAGCGCGGCGGCCGGCCATCGGCAAGGTGAATGAAGGATGATCAACCGCCGCCTGGCCTCAAGGCTGATAACTGATGGCTGACGGCCGGTCACGATCAATGGTAGAATGTGCCGAGGTCGGTCGGCGGGTGCGACTGCCTCGTGAACTTATGTCTCTGGAATATGCCATCGAGTACAAATGTGAAATGCGGCGGCGGTATGATGAGCCGACGCTGCGGGCGCTCGGCCGCACCGGTTCGCTGATTTCGCGCATGGTGGCGGAGACGGTCGAAGGTCTGCGGGCGCCGTCGGAAGAAAGCGTGCTCTTCGCCACGCGGTTCTCGTCGGACCTCGAACGGTCAGAGCAGGTGGCCGATTATTGCCGCCAGCATTGTCCCGCGCACGTGGGCGCGGCGCTGGATGAAGGAGAGACGCAAGTTGCCGTAGCGACCCCGCCGGCGAGGTCCGAGCCCATCGGCTGCCTGGGCCGGATCAGCTATCCGATTGAGGCCCGCTTCGAGCGTTTCCTGGCGGACCGCCTCCAATTGGCCTTCGACACCGTCGCGCCGGAGCAGTGGCCACACCTGCTGCACATCCTGCTCGACCCGGAGTCGCCGTTCGACGGCGAGGCGACGAAGGAATTGCGGCGCGTGACGGCCGAAGGCGGGTTGAGGTTTTTCGAGCTGCGGCTGCCCATCGAGTTCGCGCGCCGGGCCGCGCGGCTGACCACGGATCACGTCTTTGACCTGCTGGCCGGATTCAGGTCTGCGGACGAGGGCGCTGCCGGCTATCACCGTGAACTGCCGGTCGTGGCCTTGGCAGACTATGCCGAGTTCCTTGAGGCGTTGCTCATCCATGACCTGAGCGCGAGCGAGCAAGAGCGCTTGCATGCGCAGGGCGTGACCTACGGCCAGTATTTGCGCTTCGCCCTCGCCGTTCGCCGCGCCGAGAGCCTGGGCGTAAGAATTCTGATGGACTGATTATTGTCAGTGGTCCGTGGTCAGTTGTCCTTTGTCATTGGCTCCTGATGCTTGATTTGCAACTGACAAAGGACAACTGACCACGGACCAAGCAGTGTGATGAGTGATTCTTTCCGGCACATCAACTTTCACCTGGCCGACCGAGTCGCGCGCATCGAGTTGGCGCGTCCGCCGCTCAACGTCCTGACCATCGCCGGCATGCAGGAGATCAGCCGCGCGCTCGAGTCGATCTCGCGCGAGCGCGGCGTGTGCGCCGTGCTTTTTTCTGCGGCGGCGGGGGCGCGGGCATTCTCGGCGGGTGTGGACATCGGCGAACATCGTGCCGAGACCATTTACCGCATGCTGGAGTCTTTTCACGACATCTTCCGCGGGCTCGATGAGGTTGGCAAGCCGGTGGTGGCGGCCGTCGACGGGGCGGCGCTCGGCGGCGGGTGTGAGTTAGCGGCTTTCGCCGACATCGTCATCGCGACTGACCGGGCGACCTTCGCCCAGCCGGAGATCCGAGTCGGCGCCTTCCCCCCTTTCGCGGCCGTCTTTCTGCCGCAAGTCATCGGCCCCAAGCGTGCGGCTGAGATGATTTTTACCGGCGCCCAAATCAGCGCCCGCACGGCCGCGGCCTGGGGACTGGTGAGCCACGTCGTGGCTCCCGATCAACTCGTCGCCAAGACGGAAGAGGTCTTGCAGAGCCTGCGGAATCTGAGCGCCGCGTCGCTGGAGATGGCGCGGCGGGCCTTGCACCTCAATGCCACCCTCGATTTCCGCGGGACGCTCGAGCGCGTCGAGCGTCTCTACCTGGAGCAGTTGATGTCATTGCAGGATGCGGAAGAGGGAATTGCTGCGTTTCTAGAAAAGCGCAAGCCGGTGTGGCAGGATAAATAGGCGAAAGACGAAAGGGGCAAGGCGAAAGGCATGATCACTTTCGCCTTGCCCCTTTCGTCTTTCGCCTATTTAGTTGAGACGGCTGTCGTCGTGGTCGACTGCTCTTGCTCTATCTGGGCTTCCATGTCGCGCTTAATGGCGTCGAGGATGCCGTTGATGAATTGCGTCGCCTCGTGGGTTGAGAAACGGCGCGCGATCTCCAGCGCTTCATTGATCGCCACCGTCTTCGGCGTGTTCGGCTGATAGAGGAATTCGTAGACGGCGAGCCGCAGCAGGTTGCGGTCCACTACCGCCATGCGGGAGATGCGCCAGTGCTCGGTGCGCTGGCGGATGCGGTCGTCGATCTCGCTCAGGTAGGTGATGGCCCCAACCGCGAGTTCGGTGGCGAATTCGCGCACGTCGTCGGCCGCTTCCGCCATCTCCCCCCAGTAAGTCCGCACGAGTTCGTCCACCGACGGACGGGCTACATCATATTGGAAAAGCATTTGCAGCGCGCACTCGCGCGCTTTTCGCCGTGCACCCATAATTTTTCAATCAACTTGTGAGAGTTCTCCAGTCCATGAAGTCATGAAGAAAGTTCGGGGCACGATGACGGGGGATCAGAGCTTGACCGATTAATGAGGTTGTGTCAAGCCTGTCAACTTCGCTTCATAGTTCCTTCAACAGGTTGGCCATCTCGACGGCGCTCATCGCCGCCTCGAAGCCCTTGTTGCCTGCCTTCACACCCGCCCGGTCAATCGCCTGCTCGACCGTGTCGGCCGTGATCACGCCATAGGCGATGGGCACCCCGGTCTCCAGCGAGGCCGCCGCGATGCCCTTGGTCACTTCCGCGGCGAGATAATCATAGTGAGGCGTCTCGCCGCGGATCACCGCTCCCACACAAATAATCGCGTCGTAGCGCCCGCTCGCCGCCAGCTTTTTTGCGGCCAGCGGGATTTCAAACGAACCGGGCACGCGGACGGTGGTGACCTGCTCCTCCTGCCCTCCGAGCCGGCGCAGCGCGTCCTGCGCGCCGCCGACGAGGCGACTCACGATCAGATCATTCCACCGGCTGGCCACGATGGCAAAGCGCAGCCCGTCGGCTCTGAGCACGCCTTCAATTGTTTGGCTCACGGGGGTATTCCTTTTATCCATTCGTCGAACAAGTATAGTGACCACCCTGGGTAAGGTCAATCAAAACAGTGACAAGTGATGGGCGGCGAGTGACGACAATCGCCGTCAATCATGTCTGCTCAGCTCAACTCTTCATCACTCGTCGCTGTCCTTCAAACCAGGTTCATCGGCCTCGGGTTCTTCGGGTCGCTGTAGTCGTAGAAACCGCGTCCCGACTTGCGGCCGTAAAGGCCCGCGAGCACCATCCGCTTGAGCAGCGGCGGCGGCGCGAAGCGCTGCTCTTTGAACTCGTCGAACATGATCTGGGCGATGTAGTAGGTCGTGTCCAGGCCCACGAAGTCGCCCAAGGTCAGCGGCCCCATCGGGTGGCCGCAGCCGAGCCGCATCGCGTTGTCAATGTCGACGGTCGACGCCACGCCTTCCTCCAGCGCGCGGATCGCGTCCAGCATGTAAGGCACGAGCAGGCGGTTGACGATGAAGCCCGTGCGGTCGCTGGTCTTGACCACGGTCTTGCCGAACGACTCGGCCAACTGGACTGCCTGCGCGTAAACCCCTTCGTCGGTCAGGATGGTGCGGATGACCTCGACCAGCTTCATGATCGGCACCGGGTTGAAGAAGTGCATGCCGATGAAGCGGCGCTGACGCTCGGGTCCAGTGGCGGTCATCATCTCGGTGATCGAGAGCGAAGAGGTGTTGGAGGCGAAGACCGCCTCAGGCTTGCAAAGCTGATCCAACCGGGCGTAGGTCTCGCGCTTGACGGCGAGGTTCTCGATGATCGCCTCGATGACGAAGTCCGCGTCGGCCAAATCTTCAAAATGCGTCGTGCCGCGCAGCCGGCCCAGCGTCTCGTCCTTCTGCGCGGCGCTGATCGTGCCCTTCTCGACGAATTTGGCGAGCGACTTCTCGATGCCGCCGAGGCTGCGGCGAATCAATTCATCGTTGACCTCGACGACCGTCACTTCATAACCGCTCGCCGCCGCCACCTGCGCGATGCCCGATCCCATCAGGCCCGCGCCGAGCACACCGATTTTTTTGATTGCCATATGATCTCCTGAATCGTGGTCAGTCGCTCGTTGCCACGGACCTCGGACAACTGACCACGGACTCTGATTATTGATTGTTTGACTGAACCCGCAGGCCGTATTTGAGGCCTTCAGTCTCAAGCCACTCTTTGAAGCGCAGGCTGACTTGGTTGAAGGCACTGATGCTCGCCTGGAGGTCTGCCACTTGCGTCAAGGGCGAAGGATTGCTCAGGGCCGCTTGCTGCTTACGCAGCGCCTGCGCGAGGTCACGGCGGATGCCCTCGGCGCGCTCATCGGGGGCAGCGGTCGCTTCGAGCTCATCGGCCGCCTTAGTGATTTGCGCGAGGGCCTGTTGGCGGGCCTCCGGCTTCGCGTCAGGCTGATAAGAATTGATCGCGCTGACCATCGCCAGGTTGGCGTTGCTCACCTTCTCAATATAATTCCGCGCGATGGGCGTCACGCCCGCCAACGCGTTTGGAGCCGGCCGGCGATTGGGCGGGCTCGCCGTTGGGAGGGGAGAGGCATTCGTGCGCCCGGCGGGTGACGCCGTACGGGGCTGGGCAGGTGTCGGCGATTGGCCCAGCGCGACGCGTTTGAGTTGGGCGAAATAGGCCGGGTTTTGTTGGTAAGCCCGCACAAAGCTGTAGGCCACGGCCCCGACGCACACCGCCAGGATCGCCGGGCCCAGGACCGAAGCGCGCTCCCTGCCCGGCGCCAAGTAAGGCACGATGAGCGCCAGCACGGCCCCCGTGACGAGCCCGCCGATGTGCGCTGAATTGTCAATGAAGGGCACCGTGAACCCGATGAAGAGATTGATCGCAATCACTGGAAAGATGCCGGCTCCGAATGCACGCCGAAAGGCGGGAGGCAGTTCGTGACGATACTTGTAGCCGAAGACCACGAGCACTCCGAACAAGCCGAAGATCGCACCCGAGGCGCCCGCCGAAGGCGTGTTCGGATCCTGCGCCCGCAAGTAGTGCCCCAGGTAGCTGCCCGCCACCCCGCCGATCCCCGTGAGCAAGTAGATCAGCATGAAACGCGCTGAGCCGTAGAGCCGCTCGACCTGCGGGCCGACGATCCAGAGGGCGTAGGAGTTCGAAGCCAAATGCAGCAGTCCGATGTGAATGAAAATCGGCGTGACCAGCCGGAACCACTGGTGCTGGTCCGCGAGTAACCTGTTCGTCTTCGCTCCGAAGGCGACGAGCGTCACCGGATCGACCCCGTAGATCAGCCGCGCCGCGACCTCGCCGCCCGCCGCCACGGCCATCAGCCCGTAGACGATGAGATTGAAAATGAGGATCACGTAGGTCAGCGGCGCCGGCCGCGAGAAGAAGGCGCGGGCAAAGCGCTCTTCGGCCCGCGCCTGGTCCGTATAGACGACCGACTGCAGCGAGCGAGCGCCGCAATGGACGCAATCAGGCAACTGGCTCGGCGTCGGCTGCCCGCAGTTCGGGCAGATGCGGAAGTCACGCGGCGGAACGGCCTCCCTGCTCTCGTCGTACACTGAAGACTCCTCACCTGCTCGTGGGAGGGCGAGGCTACAAACCGCCGCGCGCTCTCACAAGCTTCTGGCTGGCACTCATCCGCTCTCGCTGACGCCCAGGCTACTGGCACGCCGCTTCGCTGATGTTTTCCAACTCAACATTATGTTCGGAAAATTGTAGCTGAAGAAAGACGCGCTGTCATGCCGCTGAAATTTCGGCCGGTACGGTACGGGGAGCGTGAGCGACCTGGACTTCCAGTGCGGGCCTCATCCGCCAAGCTCAGGTCGCTCACGCTCCCCGTACCGTACCGTACGCTCAATCATCGGCCTGAATCGGCGGGCGCAAGTTGGAATTTTGGCCGAGCAACTAAACTGGGGCCGGAGACCATTGCGTTTCCGGCCGGAAAGCTTGAGAATCTGCTTGGCCGACTTGGCGGCCCCGGACCTGCGAGGCCCTGGCTGCCGACCATCATCACGCTGGCCGCAATCGCCGTATCATTGTAGTGAAATCGAAACCATCTGCTTGCCGCCGTGGGTCAGCAAGCTTTGGTTTCTTCTCGACGACCTTCAAGGAGGAGAGATGCCGATAATCAAGGTCTTCATCTGTGTTGCTCTGGCGTGCCTGGCCGGGGCAATTACTGCTCGAGCGGCTGAAGCGGGGCGCCGGGTGGTGATCTATGACGGCGTGGCGACTGAGGTCGGTGCGCCGGCCGAAGAAGTGGCTAAAGGGTCAGCGGACCTGTGGGTGACGCTCGAAGACCTGACCCGCGCCACGAAGTTCGTGCTCAAGCCGCAGGGCGTCTGCCGCGATGAGCTGTGCGTCCCTGTTCCCAAGGCGAGGAAGAATCAATTCATTGCCAAGCGCTCATCCGTCACCTGGTTCAACCTGAGCGAATTCGCCCGGCTCTTGCGGCAGCCGGTCGCCACCGACAGCAAGCACGCGGCCTGGTACTTCGGGCCGCGGCCGGAAGACCAGAACGGGTATGTGGCGTCACTCGTCGCGCCGGACTTCACCTTGCCGGACGCGAACGGCAAGCCGCATTCGCTCTCGGACTTCCGCGGCAAGAAGGTACTGCTGCTGACCTGGGCCTCGTGGTGAGGCTGCCGGTTGGATTTGCCAGGCTGGCAAGCATTCTACCGCGAACTGAAGGACAAGAATTTTGAGATCGTCTCCGTGGCGCAAGACACCGGGGGCGTCAAGGCGGCCGGCCCGTGGATCACCGCGGCCAAGCCGGAGTATACGGTCCTGGTCGATACTCAGCACTTGGTGACCAGGCTCTACAATCTAGTCAACGTCCCGACCGCGGTCTGGATCAATGAGCAAGGGCGCATCGTCCGCCCGCCGGAGGTCGCCTACGTTGATAATCGGTACAAAAACCTGCACGGGCTCGACGCTACCCCATACCTGGACGGCATCCGCGACTGGGTGGCGAATGGGGAGCGAAGCGCTTTCGCCCTCGGCGAGCAAGAGCTCAAGCAGCGGATGCAGCCGCAGCATCCGGAATGGGCGCTGGCGGCGGCTGAGTTCGGGCTCGCCGAGTACCTTTACCAGACGGGCCACGGGACGGACGCGATCCCACATTACAAGGAGGCGCAGCGGTTGAATCCGGAGAGTTGGAATTACAAGCGCCAGGCTTGGGCTCTCTCGGACGCCGAGCGCGATTACGGGACCAGCTTCATGAAGGAAGTGCAGAAGCTCAACGGCAAGCCTTACTACGCGCCGCGGAGGCTGCCGGAAGTGAAGAAGAAAGACTGAAAAGTCAGTCGTCAGTCGTCCGTGGTCAGTGGCCAGGGAGAAATCAAACTGCGAATAGCAATCTATTGAGGAGCAATCAACATGAAAAACGTAAATCGTCGAGACTTCATCAAGACTTCAGCCGGGGCCGCCGCTGTCGGCACACTCGGCTTCAACATCCTCGCCTCCGCCCGTGAGAGTCCCAACGGCACCGTCCGGGTGGCCATCGTCGGGATCCACGGCCAGGGCGGCGCTCACATCAAAGCCTACTCTGGCATGCAGAATGTCGAGATCGCCGCGCTCTGCGACGTGGACGAATCGCAGCTCGCCAGGCGCGTCAAAGAGATCGAAGGCCTGGGCAAGAAGACGCCGCAGACCTTCACCGACATCCGCAAGCTGCTCGATGACAAAAATATTGACGCCATCTCCATCGCCACGCCGAATCACTGGCACTCGCTGATGGGCATCTGGGCCTGCCAGGCGGGCAAGGACGTCTACGTCGAAAAACCTGCCTCGCACACCTACTGGGAGGGCAAACAGCTCGTCGCCGCCGCGCGCAAGTACAGCCGGATCGTCCAGCACGGCACCAACAGCCGCTCGACTGTGGCCCTGCGCGAGGCGATGCAGAAGATGGAAGAGGGCGTCATCGGCGACGTCTACATGGCCCGCGGCCTCTGCTTCAAGTGGCGCGACACGATCGGCAAGAAGCCGGACGGGCCGGTGCCGCCGGGCGTGCATTATGATTTGTGGCTCGGCCCGGCGCCGAAGCGCCCCTTCAACCCGAATCGCTTTCACTACAACTGGCACTGGAACTGGGACTACGGCAACGGCGACATCGGCAATCAAGGCATCCACGAGATGGACATCTGCCGCTGGGGCCTCGGCGTCAAGCTGCCGACCAAGGTGAGTTCGATGGGCGGCCACTTCATGTTCGACGACGATCAGCAGACGCCAAACACGCAGGTAGCGACCTTCGAATTCAACAAGGGCGGCAAGAAGGTGATGCTCGTCTTCGAGGTCCGCCACTGGATGACTAACCACGAAGCCGGCATCGGCGAGGGCCCGCGGAAAGACCCCAACACCATCGGCAACATCTTCTACGGCTCGAAGGGCTATATGGCCATCAGTAACTACGATGGTTACAAAACCTTCCTCGGCAAGGACCAGGAGCCGGGGCCCAGCCGCAAAGAAGGCGGGAGCAACTGGGCGAACTTCATCGCCGCCGTGCGCAGCCGCAAGCAGTCGGACCTCAATGCCGAGATCGTAGAGGGCCACCTCTCTGCCTCTCTGGTCCACCTGGCCAACATCTCCTATCGGCTGGGCCGCACGCTTGACTTCGACCCGGCGGCCGAGAAGTTCATCAATGACAAAGAAGCCAATGCCATGCTCAGGCGCCAGTACCGCGAGCCGTTCGTGGTGCCGGAGAAGGTGTAAGGCAGGTTGCCGACGGTTGGCTCAAAAGTGAATAGTGAGTGCTGAGGGGCATAGTATCGATGCTCACCCTTCAGCACTCTTATTTGAAGATGCCGCTTTCCTCACGAGCCATCTTACTCCGCGGGTTTTGCCTCCCGCTCATCTGGCCTTGTGGTCCATCCCCGGTTAGAGGTCAATCCAATACCGACACCTACTGGCGAGGTGAGACCCTGTAATCGCTCAGTTACGGGTGGCAAAGTTTGGAGTTCAGCCTTCAGGCTGCGGTTTTTTCAAAGCCATCAAGCTAAAGCTTGTACTCCAAACAAAACTCGCCTCCCATCACTGAGCGATTACGAGGACCCTCAAAAAAAACTTGTTTTCGATCACGCAAAGTCCTAAGATTTACGCGCCAGGACCTGATGGTCCATTGCCCCTGTCACCCGAGATTCAACCCGTCTCGTTACTGATCACCCGTTGATCTGTCTGCCCCGAGGTCAAGTGATCTATGCCCGGTCCTTTCACTAAATGAGGTTGGAGGCAGTGTGGTGCGAATCTCTTTCTCGCCGAACTCGAAGCCGGTCGGTTCAATTTCGACGTCGCTGAATTTATGGGCTGTTCTCGGGCGATCGATCGCCTCGCTGTTTCTCCTGGCCGGGCATTCGGTCTCAGGGGCTTCGCAGGATGTGACGGGCCCTGCCGTGCGCGGGCAGGTTGTGGATCAAGCGGGCGCCGGGATCGCAAACGCAAAAATCACTTTGATCGGGCAGGGGAAGGACCTTCACCTCGAAACCGCAGACCAAGAAGGGCGGTTCGCCTTTAGTGAGGTGCCCGTCGGCCGCTATCGCATGACGGTTGAGGCGACAGGCTTCTCGAAGCACGAACAAGCGCTGAGTCTCTCGGCGACCGGCGCCAACGGCCTCAAGATCGTGCTCGGTGTGGCTGCGCTCGAGGGCGAAGTTGAGGTCAAGGGGGAGCGCCGCGGCTTGAGTACGGAGGCACAGGAAAATGCCAGTGCCGTGGTGCTCCGCGGGGATGTCGTCAGGCGGTTGCCCCGCGGCGAGCAGCAACTGATGCAGGTGCTCGAACGCATGGCGGGCGCCTTGACCAGAAATCTTGACATCTCGGTCAACGGGATGTCGGGCGCGAGCCTGCCGCCGGCGGCGACGATCAAGGAGATTCGCATCAACAGCGATCCCTTCGCCGCCTCCTACCACGAGCCCGGCATGGCGCGGGTCGAGATCGAGACGAAAGGCGGCGAGGAGCAGCGGCAGGCCGGCGCCTTTTTCAATTACCGCAACAGCGCGTTTGATGCCCGCAACGCGTTCAGCGCTGAGAGAGCGCCGCTTGAGTACCGCGACGTGGGCGGCTGGTGGAGCAGCAAACTATTCGGGCCGCGCTCATTCATCTTCGGCTACTTTGAGCGCCAGCATCATGAAGAGACGAGCACCGTCTCCGCCTACCTGCTCGACGGGTATTTCACCGCCAACGTCCCGTCGCCGAGCACTCACACGCTCACGAGCCTGCGCGCCGATTTCTTGCCCTCGGAGCGCCACACGATCAGCCTCCTCTTCAACCTCGATCATAGTCGGGAGCAAGGGCAGGGGATCACGAGCACCGACCTGCCGGAGCGCGCTTTCGACACCCGCTCCGGGGAGCAGCGCCTCCAGGCTTCGATGCGCTCCATTCTCTCACCGCGCCTCGTGAACGAAGCGCAGCTCAGGGTCGGGTGGGAGCGGATGCGTAGCTCGACTGAAAATCCTGATGGGGCGGTTGAGGTGGCCGGCGCCTTTACGAGCGGCGGGCCGCAGTGCTGTCCCGAGCGCCGAACGAATTATCGCTGGTCGCTCGCCGACAATCTTTCGCTCAGTCTGGGCCGTCACTTCCTAAAGGTCGGCGGAGGGCTGATCGGCGCACGCATCAGCGACGATAGTGAGCGCAACTTCGGCGGGTCTTATTTCTATTCGGGCCTGACCTTCTACCGGCTGCGGCGGCCGACGCTGTACACCATCAACACCGGCGACCCGCATCTCGGCTTCGGCCTCTGGCAGTTTGCGGCTTACGTCCAGGATGACATTCGCCTCAAGCCGAATTTCACCCTTTCGCCGGGGCTGCGCTATGAGGCCGAGAGCCACCTCGGTGATCATCACAACTTCGCCCCGCGGTTGGGCTTTGCCTGGTCACCATTCAAGGGCCAGAGCACGGTCATTCGCGGCGGCGCCGGAATCTTTTACCAGCAGCTTGATGAAGGGCCGCTCGGCGAGGCGCTGCGCTACGACGGCGTTCGCCAGCGCCAAATTATCATTTTCCGCCCGCGCCTACCTGATCCCTTCGGCGGTCGCCCTCTCTCGAGTTTCCCCGTGAGCATTGATTCGCTCGCGCCCGACCTCCGCACGCCTTACCAATTGCATGCGGCGCTGGGGGTCGAGCGACGATTGTTCAGAGACATGGTGGTGACCGCCACCTATAACTACGTGCGCGGCGTTCACCTCTTCCGTTCGCGCGACACTAACGCCCCGCTGCCCGACTCGGGACTGAGGCCGCGCCCCGAATTCGGGCGGGTCATACAACTCGAATCCTCCAGCACCTCGACCTACCACGGCCTGACGCTCGGCCTCTCGCAGACGCTCAATCAGCGGGTCACCATCTTCGGCAATTACACGCTCTCGCGGTCGGTTGATGATGCAGACGGCCCCGGCGCGTTGCCCGTGGACAACTACAACGTGTCGGTCGAGCGCGGGTATTCCGCTCAGGATATGCGGCACCAGGTCTTTGTCGGCGCCCTGCTCACGCTGCCTTTTAAGCTGGAAGCCTCGCCGATGGTCTCCTTCAACACGGGGCGACCCTACAACGTGACTACTGGCTTGGATGACAATAACGACACGATGGTCAACGACCGGCCCGCGGGCGTGCGGCGGAACTCCGGCCGCGGGGCGAATTATGCCAGCGTGGATTTGCGCCTGGGCAGGCGCTTCACCTTCGGGGCTTCGCAGGCTAACGGAGGAGACGAGCGGCCGTTCGGGATCGAGCTCGCCGTGGAGACGACGAATCTTTTCAACCGGGTCAATCGGACTGACTTCATCGGGGTTCAGACCTCTCCCTCTTTCGGGCGTGCCAATGCGGCCCTCAGCCCCCGTCAAATGATGTGGTCGGTCAACTTCAATTTCCATTGATTGGTGGAGCCGAGCAAGTAAGGGATAGAGGGGCAGCTAGGAAATGTGCCTTCCCACTTTGCCCTTCTTTGACAGAAACAATCGAGCAGTAACTATCATGAAGAGACTATCGAGGAGCACTCTGAATCAATTTTTCGCACATTACCGAAGCGGCAACCTGGCCGTCATCTCACTGGCCATTCTCGCGGGGCTGGTTTTATGTCTCGCGCCCAAGTCCCGTCCTCATGCCGCCACTACTAACACCATCATCCGCACTCCCGCCGGCAGCGGCCTCTACGGCTTCGGCGGAGACAACGGGCCGGCCACGGCTGCCAACGCCCGGCTGAGCACGCCGAACGGGGTGGCCGTCGACGCGGACGGCAATCTCTATATCGCCGATCTTTACAACGACCGCGTCCGCAAGGTCGACACCAACGGAATTATTACCACTTTCGCCGGAGCCGTCCCCGGCAGCTTTAGCGGCGACGGCGGGCCGGCCAATCAGGCTGGGCTCTTCGACCCGATGGGCGTGGCCGTCGATGCCGCGGGCAACGTCTACATCGCCGACTCCGACAACAACCGCATCCGCAAGGTGGACGCCTCGGGCAAGATCACGACGGTCGCTGGCAATGGGACGGATGGGTTCTCAGGCGATAATGTGAATGCCACGCAGACCGGGCTCGGTGCGCCGAGTGCTGTGGCCATAGACGCTGCCGGCAACATCTACATTGCCGATACGCTCAATCACCGCATCCGCAAAGTGGACGCGCAGGGAATCATCACCACGATCGCCGGGACCGGGCCGGCCGGCTACAAAGGAGACAGTGGTCTGGCTACCCAAGCGGAACTCGATACACCGGAAAGCATCGCCGTTGACCGGGCGGGAAACCTCTACATCGCGGACACCTTCAATAACGTCATCCGCCGGGTTGATGGGGCCGGCCAGATCACTACTTTTGCCGGCGACGGGAAAGACGGCTACGGCGGTGATAACGGTCAGGCTGCCCAGGCGACACTCAGTTCCCCACGGGGCGTGGCCGCGGATGCGGCCGGCAATGTTTATATCTCCGATGCCGGCAACGACCGCATTCGCCGGGTCGATCCGAGCGGCGTCATCACGACCTTCGCCGGGAATGGGCAGACGGGCTATAACGGCGATAGCATTCCGGCGACCCAAGCCGAATTCTTCGAGCCGGTCGGCCTGACGGTCGATCCTTATGGAGTGCTCTTCGTCGCCGACTCATACAACGACCGTATCAGGATGGTGAAGGGCGCGCAGTTCCAGGTGTTCGGGTTCTCGCGTTATGTGCTGCCTGCTGGCGGGTCGGGGGCGACAATAAACATCGTTGGCGCCGGGCTGGAGAGCGCTTCGGTGGTGATCGGTGGGCAGGCGGTCCAGGCGACGCTCGATCAAGCCACGGGCAACCTCAGCGTGACGGTGCCATCGTCGCTGCTGACTTCACCAACACCTCTCTCGGTGCAGGTGAGTGCCCCGGGGGGCCTGGCGTCGAACGATAAGAAGGTCCTGGTCGCCTCCGGGACGCAGCTCAATTCCGTGGCCCCGGTAACCGTCTCCTCCGCTTCGTACCGAACGACGTTGGCGCCGGATTCAATCGGGGCGATGTTTGGGACGCGGCTCGCCACGCAGATCGATGCCGCCAGCGCTCTTCCACTGCCGACTTCTCTGGCAGGCACCACCGTCTATTTGAATGGTATTGCCGCCCCGCTCTTCTTCGTCTCGCCCAGCCAGATCAACTACCAACTACCGTCCGGCCTCGCGGCGGGCGCGAACGTGAGCGTAGTCGTCGCGGCGGGCGACGGGGCGGTCTCGCAGGGACAGGTACAAATCGCGGCCGAGGCGCCGGGCATCTACACCGCCGACGCGAGCGGGAGCGGGGGGCCGGCGGCCGTTTGGACGGCCGATGGAGTCACCTACACTGCCGTGACAAACCCCGACAATTCATTGTACCCTATCCCGGCCGGCGCTTACCTCATCCTGTTCGGGACGGGGCTGCGCAACGCCCCCGACCCTAATCCGAGTGACGGGAATGGAGTCGCCGAGAGTCTGCAGGCGAGTTTCGGCGGCGTGAGCGCCCCGGTCGCTTTCGCTGGCGCACAAGGCGGGTTCGTCGGTCTGGACCAAATCAACTTACAAATCCCCGCGGGCCTCGCCGGCCGCGGAGTAGTGAATCTAGTGATTACCGTGAATGGCAGGGCCGCGAATACGGTCCAGGTCAGGATCGCGTAGGCGTTCAGCCTCCATTTTCAATTGAGCCTGGCGCGTGGCGGATGTGGCTGACCCTAGCTGCTACGCGCCAGCCGAAGCGTTATTCTTTCATTAGCCGGAGGGATCCAAGAGCAGGTGGTGCCCCGACCCCAATTATCTCAGCCGACTCGCACTATTCTGCTAGCCTTTATCACCACCAGGCTGTTTCTGGTTTTAGTCGGGGTCCTGACGCTCTCACTGCTCCCGATCGACACCGACCAGCAAGCGGGCAACTACATCAGCCAGCCGCCGGCCGCCAAGCCGCTGGAGATGTGGTCGCGGTGGGATGCCGAATGGTATCTGGCCATCGCCGAGCATGGCTATCGCGGAAAGCTCGACGCGGAGTATGACCTGCGGCCGGCCTTATTCCCGCTGTATCCGCTGCTCGTCGCGCCGGTGAGGCTGGTCGTCAGAAACTCCATCATCGCGGGGTTGCTGGTCTCGAATGCCGCCCTCGTGTTGCTGCTCTTCGCGCTTTGGAAACTCGTCGCATTGGATTACGGCGAAGCCGCGGCGACGCGTGCCGTGTGGCTCTACCTCCTGTTCCCTTCGAGCTTCTTCCTCTCCGGCGTCTATTCAGAGTCGGTCATGGTCGCCGCGACTGTGGGCGCCACACTAGCGGCTCGGCAATCCCGCTGGCCCGCGGCCTGCCTGCTCGCCGCGCTCGCCGTGCTCTCGCGCCCAGTGGGAATGCTCGCGCTCATCTTGCCGGGCGTCGAATACCTGGCCTCGTGCGGTTATAATTTTCGGCGGATTCAACTACGTGAAGTGTGCTGGCTCCTGGTCCCTTCGGCCCTGGCCTTCGGGGCCTACTGCTACTTCGCGGCCCAGGCCTTCGGCGACCCGCTGGCCTTCATGGCGATGCAGCAGGATTATCGGGGAGAGATGGGATGGCCGTGGCAATCTTTCGTGCGCTGTTGGGAAGAGGGGCCGCACTGGCACGGATACGCCAACTCGATTTATGACGCCTCGCTGGCCGGCCTCGCCTTGATCTCGCTGCCCTTCATCTTCAAGCGCCTGCGCCTGAGCTACGGGTGCTTCGCCACGGCCAGCGTCCTCATCGCCCTCTCCACCAGCTTAGTCTCTTTCTCGCGCATCCTGCTCGGCGTCTTCCCATGTTTGATCTGGCTGGCTGTGGTCACGGCGAGAAAATCCATTTGGTTTCCGCTACTCATCCTCTGCGGGATTCTGCTCGCAGTCTTCACCGTCATGTTTACGAGATGGCAATGGGTGGCCTGAAGGCAGTAGGCGGTAGGCAGTAAGCAGTAGGCAGCAGAGAAACTTGTTACTGCCTGGTGGTGGTTAGCCAGTCCGGCTGGTTAGACTAACTGCCTACTGCTTACTGCCTACCGCCTACTGTTCTTCGCTGTGGCAGATTTGCCTCATCTCACCATTGTGCCACAGTGGGTCTATGCTCAGGCTCACTGATGAACGAATTAACATCGTTATCGCCACGTAACCCCTGCGATTACAAGCGGTAAATTTTGAGCCGCCGGACTCTGAAGTGGCACCCGAATTGATATAACAGGTACGATTTCGCGGTGCCGGTGACTATTAGGTATCTCAGCAACCCCTTTGCGATTTTAAAGATTGGAAATTAATTGGCACCTGACGATCATCTACGGTCTTAAAGTCCGGCCAGACGCTTTCTCTGATTCATGCGAGCAAGGAGAGAATTATTTTGAGGGAACTACCGAAACTGAGAGTCAAAGCGGCCGCTAAATTCTTCTACGAGGGAAACGAAAAATTTTGGATTCGCGGGGTCACTTACGGCACCTTCCAGCCCCGGGAAGGAAGCGACTATCCGGCGCCTGAGCGGGTGGCTCAAGACTTCTCCCTGATGCGCGAGGCGGGCGTCAACACCGTGCGCATCTACACCGCCCCCCCGCGATATTTACTCGACGAGGCTGCGCGCCAGGGCCTGCGGGTGATCGTCGGCCTGGCCTGGATGCAGCATGTCTGTTTCCTCGATGACCGGAAAATAACCGAGCAAATCCGCGAGCAGGTCAGGCGAGACGTCCGCTCGTGCGCCGGGCACCCGGCGGTCTTGGCCTTCGCCATCGGCAATGAAATCCCGGCGCAGATCGTGCGCTGGCACGGGGCGAAGAAGATCACACGTTTCCTGCGCGAACTCTACGATGACGTGAAGGCCGAGGCGCCCGAGGCGCTGGTGACCTACGTCAACTATCCGCCGACCGATTACCTCGATCTCTCGTTTTTAGACTTCGTCTGCTTCAACGTCTTCCTGCACCGCGAAGCCGACTTCCGCGCCTACTTGAGCAAGCTCCAGAACGTTGCCGGCAATCATCCCCTGGTGCTCACCGAACTCGGTATGGATAGCATCCGCGAGGGGGAGGAGGGGCAGGCCCGCTTCCTCGACTGGCAATTGCGCGAGGCTTACCGCGGCGGCACGGCGGGCGTGTGTGTCTTCTCGTGGACTGATGATTGGTATCGGGGCGGGCACCAGATCGAGAATTGGGCCTTCGGCCTGGTTGACGCTGGGCGCCGGCCGAAGCAGGCGTATGCGGCGGTTCAGTCGCGCTTCGCCCGCATCCCGTTCGAGGTCGAAGCGCAGCGGCAGTGGCCGAAGGTTTCGGTCGTCATCTGCGCCTACAACGCGGCCAGCACGCTCGAAGACAATCTCGAATCGCTCACGCGGCTGCGCTACCCGAACTACGAAGTGATCGTCGTCAACGACGGTTCGCGCGACGCGACGCCTGAGATCGCCGCGCGCTACCCGTTCAAGTTGATCAGCGTGGAGAATGGCGGCCTGAGCGCGGCGCGCAACCTCGGCTGGCGCGCGGCCACGGGCGAGATCGTCGCCTACACCGACGCCGACACCCGCGTGGACGAAGACTGGCTCTCTTACCTCGTGCAGCCCTTCTTGACGACTGACGCCGTGGGCGTCGGCGGACCGAACGTGGTGCCGGCCGATGACGAGTGGATCGCCCAATGCGTTGCGCGCTCGCCCGGCGGGCCGACGCACGTGCTCTTGAATGACACGGTGGCCGAGCACATCCCGGGCTGCAACATGGCCTTCCGCAAGCAGGCACTCGAAGAGGTTGGCGGGTTCGACCCGACCTACACGAAGGCCGGCGACGATGTGGACATCTGCTGGCGGTTGCAGGAGCGCGGCTGGCACCTGGCCTTCAGCCCCTCGGCCCTGGTCTGGCATCACCACCGCAACTCGGTCAAAGCCTACTGGCGCCAGCAGGTCGGCTACGGCGAAGGCGAAAGCTTCCTGGAGCACCGCCACCAGGAGAAGTTCAATGAGCGCGGCCAGACGCGCTGGCAGGGCCGCATCTACAGCTCGCTGCCCGCTTACCGCTCGCTCTTCAAGTCGGTCGTCTACCACGGTCGCTGGGGCGCGGCGGCCTTCCCCTCGGTCTATCAAGGCGGGGTTGATGGTTGGACGTGCTTGCCGCAGATGGTCGAGTGGCAGGTGTTGACGGTCGCTGCTTTCGTCGGGTCGTTGATCGAGCCGTGGCTGCTCCTGCTCGCCGGTTTGGGCTTGAGCGCGACGCTCTGGCGCTGTCTGGCGCACGCGTGGGCGACGAAGATCGATGACCTCTTGCCGCAAAGCAATTTCAAATCTCGGATTTCAAATTTGAAATTTCGCCTGATGATTGCCTGGCTGCACTACCTCCAGCCGTGGGCGCGGGTGCGGGGGCGGCTGAAGGGGCACTTCAGCCCGAGCAATCGCACGGCCGATGGGGCGCGGATCATTGAGGCGGCCCCCTGGCTTTCACTGCGTGACACGCTGCGGCTGCTGTTTCACCGCCTCGACGCGACCTTCTGGGACGTGCATTACACGCTGACCGATGACTTCTTGAGTTCGCTGAAGTCGGCTTATGAAATGGCGTTGAGCCCGGTACGGTGCGACGACGGCTGGCAGCGGTACGATTTGCACGTGCGGGCGGGCCACACTTATTCGCTCAAGCTCAGGCTCACGGCCGAGGATCACGGCGGGACCAAGCGGCTCTTCCGCGCCAGGTTCAAGTTGTACCGGCCGTGGCGGGCGATCATCGGGTTGCTCGCGACGCTGAGCCTGATCGGCTATCTGTTTCAATCTCTCTTCGACCATTGGCTGGCGCCGGTCGCCTTGGCCGGGTTTCTGACTGCCGCCTTCGTGCTGCGCGAGGTCAGCCGGCGCGGCGGGCAAGTGCTCGCGGTGGCCGATGCGGTGGGCGAGGGGCTCAAGCTCTACCCTTGCTCGACGGCCAGAGTTCAACCGCGTGAGGAGATCGCGCCGGTGTTTGAGGAACAGTGATCGGGGGTAAGCGATTTCCCCCTTCACCTATCGCTGATTGCTGTTGTATGAACCACGAACTACAAAACAGAGTCTTTCGCTGGGCGCTCCGCTACTTGCGCCCTTACCGCGGGCAGATCACCCTGCTGCTCGTGGTCAGCGGAGTCGAGATCGCTTCCGGCCTGCTGCTGCCTTGGCCGATGAAGATCATCGTCGACCACGTGCTCGGCTCGCAGCCGATGCCGGGATGGATGGCGGCGGTTTTCGGCGCGGTTGGCAGCCACAAGCTGATGATGTTGCTCGTCGGCTGCCTGGCCTATTTTATCTTCAACCTCGTCAGCGAATTCATCTCGGTGGCGCACACGCAGATGCAGGTGGGGATCGGGCAGCGCCTGGTGCTCGACCTGCGGCAGCAGATGTTCGCCCATTTGCAGAACCTCTCGCTGCGCTTCCATCTCTCGCGCGGCACGGGCGATACCATCTACCATTTGGAGAATGATTCCGGCTGCGTCGAGAGCCTGACCCTGGGCGGCATCCTGCCGCTGGTGAGTTCGGCCGTCACGCTCGGCTCGATGTTTTTCATCCTGCTCACCATCGACTGGCAGGTCGCGGTGATGTCGCTCATCGTGCTGCCGTTCTTGTTGATGGTCAATCGCTACTACGCGGACCGGATCGTTGACCGCTCGGAAGAGGTCAAGGATATGGAGTCGAAGATCGTCAACCTCTTCCACGAGGTCTTCTCCGCGATCCGCGTGGTCAAGGCCTTCGCTCGCGAGCCGCACGAGCAGCAGAAGTTCCACCACAAATCGACGACCACGCTCAAAGCGCGCATGGAACTGACGCTGCAAGAGTCGCTCTTCGCCGCGATGATCAACGTCGTCACGACCGCCGGAACGGCCATCATCCTGTTTGTCGGCGGTTACCACGTGGTGCACGGCCGGATCAGCGTCGGCGAGATGCTGGTCGCGCTCGCTTACCTCGCCTCGGTCTTCGGCCCGCTCTCCGCGATGAGCCACACCTTCGGCAACGTGCAGGCGTCGGTGGCCAGCGCGCGGCGTGTGCTCAGGACGCTCCAGACCACGCCCGAAGTTCAGGACTCGGCCGAGGCGGTCGCGGCCCCGGCGCTGCGCGGCCGGATTGAGTTCCGCGACGTGCACTTCGCTTACGACGAAGACCGGCCCGTGCTGGGCGGCATCTCGTTTGACGCCGAGCCCGGCCAGATGATCGCGCTGGTCGGACTGACGGGCGCAGGCAAGACCAGTTTGGTGAGCCTCATCCCGCGGTTTTATGACGCGACGGCCGGCGAGGTGCTCGTTGACGGGCGCAACGTCAAGGACTACACGGTCGGCTCGCTGCGCGATCAAGTGGGCATCGTCCTGCAAGAGCCGGTGCTCTTTTCGGGGACGATTGCCGACAACATCCGCTACGGCCGGTTGGATGCGAGCGACGAGGAGGTGGTCGCGGCGGCCAAGGCGGCGGCGGCGCACGATTTCATCATGCGGAAGCCGGAAGGCTACCAGACGAAGCTCGGCGAGGACGGCACTCAGCTCTCGGGCGGCGAGCGGCAGCGCATCTCGATTGCGCGGGCGCTCTTGAAAAACGCCCCGGTCCTGATCCTCGACGAGCCGACCTCCTCGCTCGACGCGCGGGCCGAGGCGAGCATCTTCTCCGCCCTGCGCGGGCTGATGGCCGACCGCACTTCGATCGTGATCGCGCACCGGCTCTCCACCGTGCGCGACGCCGATAAGATCCTCGTCCTGGACGGCGGGGAGATCGTCGGCCAAGGCACGCACGAAGAGCTGCTCAAGAAGGTGGGGCTGTACCGCGAACTGTGCGAGCGGCTGTCGATGGGTCACCTCCGCCTGGCCCCGGAGGCGGACCTCGCGGCCGACGACGCCGAGGTGGCTGAGCACGTGGCGTAAGAGACTGTTTGAAAGCCCTGGGAGCGCACGCCATGAGACTCTCCACCGGAGAGTCTCATGGCGTGCGCTCCCAGCTCGGAGTAAAAAGGATTGTCTGAGGATAGACGAATTATTTGATGCGCACGAATTTGCTGGAAATTTTACAATGTCCATTCTGCGGCAGCAGCCTGACTCTCGAACCAAACGCCGCCCTCGAAGTGCGCGGCGAAGAGGTCATCGGCGGCGTGCTTTCCTGCCAATGCTCAGCCTACCCGATTGTTGACGGGATCCCGGTCTTCACCGCCGGCTACGCTGCCGAGACCGCCATCAAGCAGCTTGAAGCTGGAGAAAAAGAGCAGGCGCTTTTCACCATGCTCGAACTCTTTGACGCGAAGCAAGCAGAGTTCGAGCGCTTGGTGGCGAAGGGCGACGGGGCAATTTACCGCGAAGCCGTCGAGATCCTCTGTCCCGATGCTGAAGGCACTTACTTCGTTTATCGGTTTTCCGATCCAACCTACCTGGCCGGCCAAGCGATCGTGCGCGCGGCGGGCAGCGACCGGCGTTGCTTCGCCAAGCGGGCGATCGATCTGTGCGGCGGCTCGGGCCACCTGACGCGCGTGCTCTCGGAGTTGTCCGGCGGCACGGAGGTGATCCTGGCCGACGCCTACTTTTGGAAGCTCTGGCTGGCCCGGCGGATCACGGCGCCAGCCTGCGTCCCCGTATGCTGTGACGGGGAGAGCCCGCTGCCTTTCAGAAGGGAGGCGTTCTCCTTCGCCGTCTGCTCCGACGCGTTCCATTACATCTGGTCGAAGCAGTTGCTCGCGAGCGAAATGATGCGCCTGATCGATGAGCAGGGCACCATCGTTCTGTCGCATTTGCACAATGCGCTGTGTGAAAACTTCTCGGCTGGCATGCCGCTGGCCCCGCAGTGGTACCGGAATCTGTTTGAGGCATTGGGCGCCAGGGTCTTCAAAGAAAGCGCTGTGCTGGATAGCCTGCTCACCCGCAATACAGTTGACCTCTCGCCCGACTACTCCGATGAGCAATTGCGGGATGAGCCGGCACTCTTCCTGATCGCCACGCGGCTGGAAGGGTTGTTCCGGCGCTATGAACTCTCAGACGCGCGGCCGGCGGCCCGCACGGCTCGCATCAACCCGCTCTACAAAGTGGAGCGGAAGGGCGAAGATGCCGTCTTGCAGCTTCAATTCCCTTCGCCGGATTACGAGGAGGAGTTCGGGGCTTGTAAGCGCTACTTGCCGGAGAGGGTCGAATTGAAGGCTGGCACGCTGAGGCGGCTCGCGGCGGGAGAGATTGATGGCGCGCTCAGAGAGTTGGCGGAGAACTACGTCTTGCTCGATGTGCCCAAAGGTTATCTATGAGCAGTGAACAGCTAGAACCGGGGCGCTGGGAGCACGGGCCGCTGCCCGGTAACGTGCGCGTCGGCGCGGGCAGCCTGATCACCAACGACAACGCCTTCCGGCGCTTCTTCAGCGAACTCGACCCGGCGCTCCTCATCGGCCGCAACTGCACGATGGAGGTCGTCCACTTCGCGCTCGGCAAAGAGGGCCGCGTCGAGATCGGCGATTATTGTTACTTCGCCGACACGGTGCTCCTCTGCGAAGCGGAATTGCGCATCGGCAATTATGTCGTCATGAGCTGGAACGTGACGATTGCCGATACCGACTTCCATCCGATTGCGCCGGCTGAGCGGATCGCCGACGCGATTGCTTGCTCGCCGGCAGGTGACGGACGACCGCGGCCGGAGATTCAGCGCAAACCGGTGGTGATCGAAGACGCCGTCTGGATCGGGCCGGGGGCGACGATCCTCAAAGGCGTCCGCGTCGGCGCCGGCGCTTTCATCGAGCCGGGCGCGATGGTCACGCGTGACGTGCCGCCGCGAGCCCGCGTCATGGGCAACCCGGCGCAGATCATCGGGGAGGTCTAAAGCGAGATGGACGCGACGCGCACACTCCCCTGGGACTGGTATCCGGGAACGATTCCGGAAAACGTGGTGCTGGACGAAACGGCCCACTTGGCGACGACCTATAGCTTTTACCTTTACCGCAGCGAGTCGCCGGTGGGCGTGAAGATCGGTCGCGGCACTTCGGTTTATATGGGGTCACTCTTCGATGTCGGCCCGCGTGGCCGTATCACCTTGGGTGATTACGTGCTGGTCAACGGTGCGCGGTTTACTTGTGACTCCGAGATCGAGGTCGGCGATTACTGCCTGATCTCGTGGAACGTCGTGTTCATGGATACCTACCGGATGCCGTTTGACCCGGACGGGCGGCGGCAGGAGATAGAGCGTGCGGTGCGGCGCTCGCCGCGGCGGATCGACGGGCCATCGAAAGCGCGGCCGATCCGCATCGGGCGCAACGTGTGGATCGGTTTCGATGCCTGCGTGCTGCCGGGAGTCACTATCGGCGAAGGGTCGATTGTCGGCGCGCGGTCGGTGGTAGCTGAAGATGTCGCGCCTTACACGGTGGTGGCGGGCAACCCGGCCCGCGTTATTCGGCAGTTGGAGCCAATCGGAAGTTGAGGACTAGAGCAGTAATGCAAGAGGGACGTCGCAAAGGGAAGGTCATCGTTTTCGGAATCCTATTCTGGTATCCGCTGGCCGGCGTGACCTATCAGTTTCTTCACTACCTAACGGGGCTGCGGCGACTCGGCTACGATGCTTATTACATCGAAGACTCCGGCCGCTACGTCTACTCGCCGAAGCTCGGCGACTTCCCGCCCGACGCTTCGGACAACATCGCGGCCATCGCCCCGATCCTCGAAGCGCACGGTTTTGGCGGCAAGTGGGGCTTCCGCGGCGCCTACGAGGGCGGTGAGTGTTACGGAATGACGGAGAGTCAGATGCTAGAGCTCTATCGCGAGGCCGATGCGTTCCTCAATGTCACCGGGGCGCAGGAACTGCGCGAGGAGCACCTCGCCATCCCGCGCCGCATCTACGTCGAGTCCGACCCATTCGTCATGCAGGTGAAGGTCGCGCAGGGTGACGAGGGCGCTATCGCGACGCTTGAGGAGCACGACACCCTCTTCAGCTTCGGCGAGAACCTGGGGGCGGCAGACTGCACGGTGCCGATCGAGCGCTTCCGCTGGCTTCCTACTCGCCAGCCGGTCGTGGTGGACCTCTGGGACAACCCCTACGGCTTCGACGGGCAGGCTTACAACACGATCACGACGTGGAGTAATAAGGGTAAGAACGTCGTCTACCGGGGCGAGACCTATTATTGGACGAAGGACCGTGAGTTTAGGCAGGTGATCGATCTGCCGCGGCGGCGGCCCGTCCCGTTCGAACTCGCCACCGACGTGGAGGAAGACGTCCGGCAACTGCTGCGTGACCACGGCTGGCGGCAGGCGCCCGCGGTGCACATCTCGGAGGACGCGGGCCGCTACCGCGCTTACATTCAACAATCGCGCGGGGAGTTCACCGTCGCGCGTGACCAGTACGTGCGGCCACACACCGGCTGGTTCAGCGACCGCAGCGCTTGTTATCTGGCCGCGGGCCGGCCCGTGATTACGCAGGAGACCGGCTTCAGCAAGTTCCTGCCGACGGGCAAAGGGCTGTTCGGCTTCAGCAATCTGGAGGACATCCTGGCGGCCATCGACGCCATCGAAAGTGATTACGAAGGCCACTGCCGCGCCGCCCGCGAGATCGCGGCGGAGTATTTCGCCGCGGAGAAAGTGGTCGGCTCATTGATGAGGCGGGCCGGCTTGTAAAAAGGAGTGATGAGTGGAAAGTAAAAAGTAGAAAGTAAAAAGTAGAAAGTAGAAAGTAGAGAGCGCCAAAACTTTCTGCTTTCTACTCAGCACTTTTAACTCATCACTAAGTTTGATCGTGGAGGCAGAGAAAAAGTAATGGTTCAGGATGGAAGCAAGCGGAAATTGAGGGTGGCGCACATCGCCCCGGTGGCGACGACGATCCCGGCGCCGAAGCACGGGTCGGTCGAGCTCATCAGCCATATCCTCACCGAGGAGTTGGTGAAGCGTGGGCACGAGGTCACGCTCTTTGCGACCGGCACGACGAAGACTCGGGCCAAGCTCCATGCGACTTTCCCGCAGGGCTATTGGGAAGACGAAAACATGTGGCCGTGGGAGCACTACGAGATGATCCACCTCGCCGCGGCCTGCGAGCGCGCTGACGAGTTCGACGTGATCCAGTACCAGGCCGCGTTCTATCCGATGAGCCTCGCCTTCTCGCGCCTGGTCAAGACGCCGATGGTGCACACGCTGCATCACCAGCCCTTCCCCGAGCAGCGGGACCTCTGGCTGCGTTACCCCGAGGCGAACCTGGTGGCGATCTCCGAGTACCAGCGCAGCGCGCTGGAGGGCTTGAACTGCGCCGCGGTTATCTACCACGGTCTCGACATCGAGAATTTCCCGTTCAGCAACCAACCGGAAGATTACTTCGTCTTCCTCGGCCGCTTCACCGACGGCAAGGGCGTGCTGGAGGCAATCGAGGTCGCGAAGCGTGCCGGGGTGCGGTTGTTGATGGCCGCCCCGGAGGACGATTACTACCACGAGAAGGTCAAGCCGCTGGTTGACGGCCAGCAGATCGTCTACGTCGGCGAACTGGACCACGAAGGCAAGGCCCAGTTGCTCGGCGGGGCGCGGGCGCTCGTCTACCCGATTCAGGTCGGCGAGCCCTTCGGCCTGGTGCTCACCGAGGCGATGGCCTGCGGGACGCCGGTCGTCGCGCTCAACAAAGGTGCAGTGCCCGAGATCGTGATCGACGGCGTGAGCGGCTACGTGGCCGATGACCTCGATGGGCTGATCGAGAAATTGCCGGATGTTTGCAACCTGTCCCGTGAGGGCGTGCGCCGCTACGTCGAGGAGCGCTTCAGCGCCAGCGCGATGACTGACGGGTACGAGGCACTATACTATCGCTTAGTTGCCGAGCGCGCAGCCGGCGGCAGTTTTCAATGGGGAGAGAGGCTTGGCCAAGAGACCTTCGCTGTTGGCGATCTTTGCACATCCCGATGACGAGACCATCGCCGCGGGCGGCACCCTCGCGCGTTATGCGCAGGCGGGCGTGCGCACGGCGCTGCTCTGCGCCACGCGCGGCGAGTGGGGCTCGATCAGCGACGACGCGCTCGCGAGCTATCAAAACCTCGGCCGGGTGCGCGAGCGTGAGCTGCGTGCCGCGTGTGCGGTGCTCGGGGTGCGCTGGCTGCGCTTCCTGAATTTGCCCGACGGCGGGCTCTCCTGGGCGGTGGAGGAGGAGAACGCGTTAGAGAAAGTCGTGCGCCTCATCCGCAAGCTGCGCCCGCAGGTGATCGTGACCTTCGGCCCCGACGGGCTATATGGCCACGACGACCACATCATCATCGGCCAGCTCACCACCGAAGCGTTCGGCATGGCCGGCGACCCGCAAGCTTTCCCCGAGCACCTGGCTCAGGGGCTCGCGCCGCACCACCCCGCGAAGCTCTACTATGCCGCCTTCCGCCAAGGCCTCGTCCCGACTCTCGTCGAGCGGCTCGCTCAGGCCGGGCAACCGTCCAACCTGTGGGGCCTCTCGCCCGATCAATTCGGGATCCCCGAGGGAGAGATCACCGCCACGATCGATGTCCATCCGTTCCTCGACCGCAAACTCGCGGCGCTGCGTTGTCACCGGACGCAGCTTGCCTCGGACAATACCTTCGCGATGCTGACTCCGGAACTCGCGGCCGAGTTTTTGGGCGTCGAACATTTCCGCCGCTACCCGAACAATGGGAACGGGCAGATAATGGAAACAGACTTATTCGCCGGCCTGAACTTCAACCGCTGATCAGCACAGTCTCACCCGCAACTCAGAACGTTTGGCGTGAAGCCAAGTGAGCCTCGATCTCCTTGCGCGTGCGCCAGACCGGCCGCAGCTCTTTGCGGGCGACCAGCGGCAGTTGATCGGAGAGGTGCGGGGAATCGGGCTGCGACGAGGGCGGTGAGCAAACTTAGCGTGGAGTCACATCAGGAAGCAACCGGAAAGACCTGGAAAGGGCTGTTGCGTTCTTCCCATTCCTTGATAGAAGTATGGAGCTTGGTAGCCCGAAACCAGGCAGACTCATATGCCAGTCGCAAATTTCTTTCGATGATTTCTGTTTCGATTTCTCCCCAGTTGCGTGAACCAAGAGCCTTGTGCAGTCCAACCGACAGGATGCCAATCAAATCATGCCCGCAGCATACCAGCCAAGCGTCGTGCGTTTCATCTCTGATGGCCTCAATCTGTTGCTGTATTTCCTGATCTGAAAGCTGCGGCTTCTGCGAGTGATTTTTGACTGTCTTGATGAGCGCGAGTTGCCCGACAGCCAAAGTAATAAGGTCAGTAAAGTCGCGATAGTTCAGCCCCTCGAACTTTAGCGCGTGATTATGTTGCAGCGAAACCCAGCGCAAATACCCGAGGTGTAGACCTTCTTCGAGTAACACTTCTCGCACTTCTTTCCCACGCTTTTTTCTGAAATTCTCTTGCTTTGACTCTGATCCCATCTCCAACAGCAGCTTTTCCAACGCTGGGGATTTAAGCACCATCGTTTCGAGGTCGTGGGTGTCAGTCAGAAAAATGTTCCGGTAGGTGAAAATCTTGCCTTCAAGCAGATCGAAATCAGCGTCCACAATCGCCAGCAGGCCAGCGAAGTTATCGCCTTCGAGAATCGTCAGAACCTGAATAACATTCTCTTTGTTGTGGGCAGGCGTGACGAGGCATTTTTCAGCATCCACCAGCCGCTTGTAAAACCGCGCGTCCGTGTCTCCTTCGACAACCAGGAAAGCTCCCTGATGCAGGGGGCGCGTCATCCGAATCTCATTGGCAATGTCAGCGGCAGTGAGAAACTTTCTCATCGGGCTGGCCCCGTTAACTCGACAGTCAGATCCCAACGGTCGTGAATGATCTGCGGTGAGTGGGTGGCGATGAGGACATCAATGGAAGACAGCTTCGTGATTTCCTGAAGGTCCTTGAGGAATTGCTGTTGCCAAGCAACGTGCAGAGATAACTCCGGCTCATCAATCAGAATCAACGAGCCTGGTTTGACCTCGAACAGTAATTCGTAAAGCAGTACAAGTTCGTGTTGCTCGCCAGAAGACAACGCTGAGGACGGCAACGGTTTGTTGTCTGAGGTGGTGAAGATGAACCCCTTCTCTCTGTTGACCGTCATTTGCTTGTACAGGAAACGCCGGTTGACGATATTCCTGAACAATTCTATCCGGTCAGCCATGTCATCGAAAACATCCAGTTTTTTCTCAGCATCATTGACATAGATGGAAAGCACACTCCGCTTGGTCTCGTCGATTTGTGTGGGAATCTGGAAATCCGCATCGTTATCCTGGTCGAGAAGTCCTACGGCCGTCAAACGCTCGCGTTTCTCTTCCAATTTGCTCAGACGTTGGCGAAGCTCTTCTGTATTCAATGCGAGAGGGGCATTTCCTGAAACCAACCTGACTGGGAAGGTTCGGTCAAGTGATTGTGATAGCTCAGCGGATTCAGCCAGCTTCGCGCTGATGATTCCAGCCAATTCCTTGGCATACTTTTCAACTGCTGGCTGGGTGGAGGTGGCGGGTGACTCCGCCACTTTCCGGACCGGGCGATGATTTTCTGAGCTAAACAACCTTTGGGTTTGTATGAATCGAACAGGAACCTGTTTCCTGACAGCTTCCAACCATTCTGGCTCCTTTCGACCTTCAACGAAACGTGTGACGTTTTCTGGCTCTGAAGATTCTTCGTCAGATTTATACATCTCCTTTAGAAGAGGCCAAAGATCCATACTAGTAATAGAGGAGTAGTTGGGTAATAGCCTCAATCTATCTACTAACCTAGGCGAAAATGAAAGTGTTTCGCTATCCGGCTTGATGAGCTGGAATTTCGGGGACACTTCTTCCTCAAGTCGTTCCTGATCGATCTGCAGCGCAGATCGATCGTCGAAGTCTACGCGAAACTCGTCGTAGGGAATGGAACGCAGTTGGGAGTAATGCAAGTTGAGCAGCCCATCAACCAACCTCAGCAGAGCCGTTTTACCGAAACCATTCGGCCCGTGAATGATAGTGATGCGCTCCTCCGTATTCAACTGAATGGAGTGGTTGAAGGTGCCGAAAAGGTTCTTGACGGAGATTTGCCTGACTCGCATAAGGTGCTTCACTTTCTCAACGTGTTAGTTAGCCTATCCCGGCGGCTACACGCACACTATTGTACGTACTGAGCGCACGAAGAGGCAATAAGACTTCCTCAGAAAACTTTGCGTTCGGATAGGTGCGCCTCAATCTCCTTGTGCGTGCGCCAGACCGGCCGCAGCTCTTTACGGGTGACCAGCGGCAGTTGATCGGAGAGGTGCGGGGAATTCGGCTGCGACGAATTGCCGTAGCCGGTCAGCGCCATCGCCCGCACGGGGCTGGAGAACTCGATAGCGGCGACATAAGAATCGCCGCCGACAGCCTGGAAGCGCTTGCTCTCCGCGGGTGCATACCCGATGGCCCGAAAGAATTATTGCGTAGACTCCAGGGCGCGCCCCCAAGAGCTGACGAGAAGCGCTGGCTCAAGCGGCCGATTGATAGTTTATTTAATTCGGTCAGCCTGGTTTGCCGGGCCGAGGGCTTTCGGCTATGCTGGAACTTAAAAGCCTCTCGCGCGTTAGCATGGTGTCAAGCGTGTTGTCCTAAGCATTGCTGTACCTCTGCGCTGCTTGTCTCTAGTATTTGTGATGAAGGGAAGCCCAATGAAACAACTGGCCGCTCTCTTAGCGTTGCTGTTAATCGTCGCCGCGCCTGCCTTGGCTCAGGGCGGGTCGTCTAAGTCACCGAGTGAGATTGCGAAGGAGCAGTCGCAGGCGGTGGTGGTCATTGAGCTGTTAGACGGGAGCGGAAGCGTTATGGGTCAGGGAAGCGGCTTCATCGTGACGCCCGGCGGCGCCGTGGTGACGAACTTTCACGTGATCCAGGGGGCCGCCAGTCTGCGCGTCAAGCTGCCGAACGGGGATGTCTACAAGACGTCGGACGTGGTCGATTTTGACGAGAGCAAGGACATCGCCATCGTCAAAATCAAAGGGTTCAAATTGCCCGTCGTCACGCTCGGCGATTCTGACCGTGCAGAAGTGGGCGCCGCCATCGTCGCGATTGGGAGCCCCGAGGGATTGACCAATTCGCTCTCCACCGGCGTGATCAGCGGGGTGCGGCGCTTCGACACGCACCGCGTCTTTCAGATCACGGCGCCGATCAGCCACGGCAGCAGCGGCGGGGCGCTCTTCGACAGCGGCGGCTCGGTCATCGGCATCACCACCTTCGTGCTCAGGGGAGGGCAGAACATCAACTTCGCGGTGCCCATCAACTATGCGCGGGGCATGATCAGCGATCAAGTCACGACGGCTCTGGCCAAACTTCCCGTCGCCCAGCGGGCGGAAGGAGGCATCACCGCTCCTCAGACGGAAAATCCTCGGACACAGGATGAGGAGGGCTTGCTCAATGGCCGCATCAGCCACGCGGCGCGGGGCCGCCTCGGCCAATCGCCGCAGGAGCCGATGTTTCTGAGGCCGGATGAGGCCCTGGCTTTCTTCTACCGCTTGGTCGAAGGCATTGGCCACTACGGCATCCGCGAAGTAGCCGACCTGACACGCACGGCCCCGCCGGTCAAGACTCGAGAGACGGCGACGACGGAAGAGTATACGATCAAGTATCTCAGCTTCTACAGCGGGCTGACGCTCAGCTTCAGCAAGCCGGATCGGATGCTGAGCAGCGTCGAGTTGCTCGTCAATTGGTCGGTCGAGGATCTGGAGCGGGCCTTCGGGAATAAATACAAGAAAAAGACGATGGACGGTAAGAAGTATCTTGAATTCAAAGAGCAAGAGGGCAAACAGATCATCGCTGCCCTGGACAGCCACGGCACCATCCGTTCAGTTCGCTTCTTGAAAACCAAGTGACGGGAATTTGGGGTCAAATCAAAGGGTCCGACGAGACACCTTCCTGGCCCCCGTCGAGGGGGGCAAATTTTATCGTTGCAAATAGGCAGCTTAGGATCGTACAATGGCGATGTCTGAGCACGCTAAGCCGGTGGCGCGCTTGACTGAAGCGTTCGGCTGGCCGGCACAGCTCGCTTTAACCGCTGAAGAGTCAGATCGCTCATCACGAGATTCGCAGTGAGCCCGCGCTCCTCGCAGCACTCCGGCAGTCTCCTCTAGGGCTCCGGCAGCGCGGTTCCAGACTCCGCGGCGGTAATCGTAGAAACTCACATCACCCATTTCGAGATCCGGCTATCGAGATGTGGGGCAGTAGGCTGAGTAACTAAGTCTGGCCTTTGCAGTCACGATGCTTTGCGGGGCGACCGTCGGAGCGCAAGTCCGGGTCCTTAGTTCTCCGCATTCGACTCAACCAAAGGCCGCAACTTTCCGTAAAGAAAGCTTGCGCTTCAGGGGCAGGATCCGCAATAATGCGTGCGACCTCCGTAAAATCAGGTTCTTTTCCGTGCCCCGGAAATGGGCTGGTATTTCTCATGATTCGTCACTCCGCTGTCTGTGTGTTGCTCATTTGCCTACTGGCGGGAGGAGTGCAAGCTGATCCGATCACCTATCAGCAGGTGCGCCAGGGGGAGCGCGCCTTCGCTACTCCGGTCTCATCGACAATCAACCTCGACGGCCCGCGACAGGACCAGCAGCCGCGCGTCGAAGAGAGCCAGAATCATCCGGAATTTGTCCGCCTGCCAGACGGCCGCATCGTCCCTTACGGGCCGGGCATTATCTGCGCCGAGAATTGTGTTGAGCCCTTTGAGGCCACCGCCCCAAGAGCGCCTCGCCTCTGGTTGGTCGCCCCGCCACTGCTCGCTGGCGGGATTATTTGCGCGGTGCTGTGCGGAGGAGCTGTGGGCGGCAGCAGTCGCGGCCCGACCACGCCGGGAAGCCCACAAGTGACTCCGACGCCGCCGGGGGGGGGAGAAGTCCCCGAGCCGGCGACGCTCATCCTGCTTGGTCTTGGGCTCGCGATCTTTGCGCGGCGCAGGCTGTTCGGGAAACACGGGCTCTCCTAAACCCGAAAGCTTGCTCCCCCGCTCATTCCACTCCCCCTCTCTCCTTCCCGCTGCCTTTGAAGACGCTTGCGCCGCCGATGGAAATCCGGCCGAGATTCAGCTAACATGCTCTCCACCCCTTAATGATCAGTGGCCGATCACTGTGCCCGGCTCCGGCAACCCATATCGACCAGTAGGCCTCTAACATTTGCGCTTACTCGCCCGACCGGGCAGCGCGATCACCGGAATTAAAGGAGAAATCATATGAAGAGAGTCTGCGCCACCCTGGCAATGTTGGTCCTGGCGGCCGTGACTGTGTGGGCGAACGACTTCGATTGGGAGAAAGCCGTCTCGCTCTACAAGCAAGGCCAGTTTCGCGCGGCCATTGCCGAGTTCCAGAACGTCGTCGCCGAATTCCCCAACCACGCCGACAGTTGGAAGTTCATCGGGCTCGCCTACTACCAGCTCCAGGAGTACGGCCGGGCGGCCGAGCCGCTTGAGAAGGCGTTGGCGCTCAAGCGGGCCGAGGGCAAAACCGATCACGACATTTTGTTCGCCCTCGGGCGGATTCAGATCAACCTCAAGCAGTATGACAAAGCGCTCCCTTATTTAGAGACGATCACCAAGCAGCAGCCTGAGGTGGCCGCGAACTTCTACAACCTCGGCGTCATCTACTTAAACCTCAACCGGACTGCGGACGCCGCCGCCGCCTTCCGCGCGGCCGTGAAGCTGGACCCCAAGGACGTGGACTCATGGTACAAACTGAGCGCTTTGCAGTTGCAGGCCGGCAAGCTTGACGACGCGATCTCGGCGCTCAGGAGCGGACTGGCTGCCGCGCCGAAAAATGTTGAGGTGATGAAGGCGCTCGCCGGGCTGCTGCTGAACCGTGGCGAGGCGGAAACCAACGGGCAGAAGGCCAATGCCTTTTACGAGGAGGCCATCCGAGTAGCGACCGCACTCAAAGCCCTGAGCGACGATGCGACCTCGGCCGAGCTGCTCGGTCGGGCCTTTCTGTCGGCCAAGAAATACGCGAACGCCGAAGTGGCGCTGGAGCACGCTCTTTCCCTGACCAAGCAGCCGGCCCCGTCACTCTATTTCGTCCTTGGCTTTGCGCACGCGCAGAACAAAGCCTGGCCGCGCGCCGCCGAGATGCTGGTGCAGGCTGACAAGCTCAATCCGGGGAATGTCGACACCCTCACTTATCTCGGCTTCGTCTATGAAAACCTGCGCCGCTACCCGCAGGCGCTCGACGCTTACTCGCGCGCCTATGAAGCGGGCGGACGGAGTAGCGCCGAGCTCAAAGCCAGTATTGATCGCGTCACCCCTTTCGCAAAACCACAGTAGGCAGTAAGCAGTAGGCGGTAGGCAGTAAGCAGAGTGTAGGAGCTTGCTATTAACTGCCTACTGCTTACTGCCTACTGCCTTGCATGCTTGCCTTTCCCCCATGTGGCTGCTAGATTAACTGAGCCACGCCCCGCGAAGTCCGTTCTCTTAAAGGAAGTTTTATGTATTCGAACCAATGGATCGGCACTACCCGCCTGGTGGCTATTCCAATCCTGCTGCTTGGCTTGAGCTGGCTGGCCGCCTGCTCAAGCGATGAGGCGCGCACCCAAACGGCCGTCGTCGTGCCTGAGCGCCTGGAACTGCACAGCTCGACGGCCAAAGTCTCGCGCGGGGTCGGTGAGTTGCGCCGCGGTGATCAGGTGACGGTGGTTGAGCGCGTCGAGGACGGGAGCACCAACTGGGCGAAGCTGCGCGCTCGGGATGGGCAGACGGGGTGGGTGGAGGCGGGTTACTTGGTCAACCAGGAGGTCGTTGAGCGCTCGCGCAAACTGGCCACTGAGGTGAAAGATGTCCAACCTCAAGCTGCCGGCCGCTCGAAGGCCAAGCTCAAGCTCAGGCTGACGCCCGATCGTTCGACGGAAGACAATGTGGCGACCATGCTCCTGGCCGGGACTACTTTTGAGATCGTGAGCCGTGCCCGCCGCCCACGCCCCGCACTCCCTGAAAAGGGCGTCACTCAACCGGTGGCGAATGTCAAAGAGGGCGAGGAGCAGGGGAGCACCAAATATGACGAATGGTACGAGGTGCGGCTGAAAGACAACTCGTTGATGCCCGCGGGTTGGATCTACGCCGGCTCGGTCGAGTTGGAGGTGCCGCCTGAGATCAGCTACTACGTCTCGAGCGGGCGGCGGATCGTCGGCTGGCAGAAGATCGGCACGGCGAGCGACGATCAAGGGCGGTCGGGCGACCACTATCTGGCGCTCGAACGCGGGACCTCCAACGCGGATGACAAAGTCGATTTTGACCGCCTCCAGGTGCTGGCTTACAACCCCGCGGCGCGGGAGTATGGCGTCCCCTTCCGCGAGGACGTCCACGGGCGCTTCCCGCTGACGCTCAAGATGGACGGCAGTCACGGGAAGTTCCAAGTCAACGCCCTCGACAAGAACGGCAACGCGCAGACCATCGACTACAGCATCGAATTGGCCGAAGGCGGCCGGGTCCGCGTCACCCGCATCACGCCCAAAGAGCCGGCGCGCGGCAAGCGGAAACACTGAGGGCGAATGCGGAATGCGGATTTCGGAATGCGGAATGATGACCGTAGTATCAATCCGCATTCCGCATTCTACATTCCGCAATCGGCAGGTTCTTCAGATCGACTTAACTTGACTCCGACCACCCTCTGATTTACTCTGGCAGCCTGAAATCAGCGAGCCTGGAGTTGGCCTACACGCCGTGCCTCCGCACTTAAATGTCGACGAACAGGAGGGCGCGATAGATCTTCAGACGACTCACAGTTGCCCGCCACCCTTGAAATGAAGAGCGCACCAGAGAAGGCGCAACGACCATCACACCTAGCCAGCTTGGGATGAAGAAAGCAGTCCTTGACCGTAACCACTTTGGGCGCTGAAGCGGCGTGCCGTTAAGAGCCCAGAAGCTGTAATCCCAATCTTTAGTCAAGAGAGGTAGCCTATGTCTAAATCAACCCCGTATCGATTACTTTGCGTAGTCGCACTCTGTACGCTCTCACTCATCTGCGGGGCGACCCGGATCGCCGCGCAGTCGCAAGCCAGCACTGGGCAGATTGCGGGTGCGGTGCGCGACAGCGCCGGAGCCGCCGTCCCGAACGCAAAGGTCAAAGCCGCCAACACCCAGACCGGCTTGGAGCGCACGGCGACGACGAGTGAAGACGGCCTGTTCCGTTTCGTGCTCCTGCCGCCCGGCACTTATGATATTTCGGCTGAGGCCAGCGGCTTTACGAAGACCGAACTCAAGGGCTTCGTCGTCGCCGTCGGTCAGATCACCGACGCCAATATCACGCTCGGCGTCGGCGGCGTGCAGGAAGCCGTGACCGTCACCGCGGAGGCTGTGCAAACGACCGTCTCGCAGCCCGACGCGCTGATCAATGAAACGGCGATCAACAACCTGCCCATCAATGGCCGTCGCTTCCAGGACTTCGTCACGCTCACGCCGACCGCGCAGGTGGATACGCAGCGCGGCCAGATTTCGCTTTCGGGGCAGCGCGGCATCAACTCGAACATCAACATTGACGGCGTCGATTACAACCAGCCTTTCTTCGGCGGGATTCGCGGCGGCGAGCGCTCGAACACGGCCTTCACGATTCCGCAGGAATCCATCAAAGAGTTCCAGGTCGTCGCCTCCGGCTACTCGGCTGAGTTTGGCCGTTCGACCGGCGGGGTCGTCACGGCGGTGACCAAGTCGGGCACGAATCAGATTCACGGCTCGGCCTTCTACGTCATCCGCCATCGCAATTTATCGCGCAACAACGATTTCTACGATGCGCTCGCCGCCAACCTGGGTCGCGACGTGATCGCCGCGCCGACGCAGCAGCAGTTCGGTGGCTCCATCGGCGGCCCGATCAAGAAGGACAAAGCCTTCTACTTCGGCTCCTACGAACAGCAGCGCGTGCGCAACCCGCGCCAGGTCTTCTTCGACAATATCTCGACCTTCACGCCGACCGCGAACACGCAGGAAGCGTTCGATTTCTACAAGGCGCTGCAAACGCCCTTCGAGCAGACCAACGACGCGAAGGCGGGACTGGTCCGCTTCGACTACAGCTTCAGCGAAGCGCATCGCTTCAACGTGCGCTACAGCCAGAGCACCAACAATGCGCTCAACGCCAATGCGACCGGCAACCAGTTGTTCCCGACCACCATCAGCGCGCTCTCGAACAACGGCACGGAGCAAGACCGCACCTACTCGGTCGTCGGCCAGTTGACCGACTTCTTCGCGTCCAATCTGGTCAACGAGCTGCGCGCGCAATACTCGCGCGAGGTGCGCCCGCGGCTGGCCAACGCGCAACAGACAAACGTGACCGACAACATCGGGCGCTTCGGGACGGTCAACTTCTTGCCGACGACGCAGTTCGATTGGCGCGTCCAGGTCTTCAACAACCTGACCTGGATTCTCGGCAATCACACGACCAAGTTCGGCGCGGAGATCAATCACACCTTCGCGGATCAGACCTTCGCCTTCAATCAGTTCGGGGTCTTCAACATTTCGGGCACGGTCGCGGCGACGATCCTCGACATTTTGTCGTACACGCCCAACTTCGTTCCGCCTCAGGGCCAGACAACGACGGTCAACCGCTTTGATTCGTCTGCCGTCACTTATCTGCGGCAGATCGGCAACGGGCGACTCAGTCTGAAGGTCAACGAGTTTGCGTTCTTCGTGCAGGATTCGTGGCGCATCCGCCCGAATTTCACCCTCAACTACGGCCTGCGCTGGGAGGGCCAGTTCAATCCATCGCCGGAAGCCAACAACGACATCCTACTCAACCAGGTGCGCGGCTTCCGCTTCCCGTCGGGCCACACGGTGGATCCGACGTTCATTCCGGACGTGACCGAACAAGTCGCCCCGCGTCTCGGCTTCGCGTGGGACCCGTTCAAGAACGGCAAGACGGTGATCCGCGCCTACAGCGGCATCTACTACGCGCGCACCCCGATGTTGTTGCTCGCCGGACCGCTCAACAACTTCCGCAATCCGCCGGGCGACCTCTCGATTCAGCTTCCGCTCTCGACTACGAGTCTGGCGGCGAGTAATCCCAACAAGAACTGCACGACGGTCTATTGCCAGTTCAAGCTGATCGGCGTTGACCTCAACACCTTCACCCTCGACAAGCTGCCGATCCTCACGGTGCAACAGGTGCAATCCGTCGCGACCGCGCTGGGGCTGGCGAACTTCAACCCGTTCACCGGCGCCGCGCCGATCACCTGGGCGAACGACTACAAGAATCCGAAGTCGTATCAGTTCGGCGGCGGCGTTGAGCGCGAATTGGGCCGCGGCCTGAGCCTGGGCGTTGACTACAGTCAAGTCAACACGTTCTACCTCCAGCGCAACCGCGAGCTGAATCTGCCGCTGCCGGTCTTGCGTTCGACGACCGTGGATCCGGCGCAGCGCCCGTTCTACGGCGTGCGGAGCGGCTCCGTCCCGCTCCAGTCGCGTCCGGTTCCCGGACTGGGCAGCATTCAGGTGCGCGAATCCACTGGCCGCTCGGTCTATCAGGCCATGACCGTGCGTGCCAACCTCAGACGCAAGCGCGTGCAGTTCAATGCCTTCTACACGCTTTCGCGCTCGCTTTCGGATGACGACAACGAACGCGATGCGGGCGGCGTCAGCTACGAAAACACCTTCAACCTGCACCCCGAATTCAACTACGCGCGGCTGGATCGGCGGAATCAATTCGTCGCCAGCACGGTCGTTTTCCTGCCCTACGGCGTCGAGGCGTCGAGCGCGCTGCGGCTGCGTTCGGCGCTCCCGATTGATGTAGGCTCTGGCCTCACCGATCCTAACGGCGACCTCGGCGGTCCCGACCGGCCCTACAGCGCGCCCGGCGTGCCCTTCAAACGCAACGCCTTCCGCAACCTCGCCGTCCGTGACATTGACCTGCGCGTGCAGAAGAGCATCCATCTCAGCGAGGATCGGCGCTTGATCTTCTCGGTCGAGTTCTTCAATCTGCCGAACCTCAAGAACATTCAGCTCTCCGGCAGCCGCGTGACGAACTATTGCGCCGCTCCGGTTCCGGCTGACTGCGGCTTCAGCGCGCCGAGCAATGTAGACTTCCTCAAGATTAAAGACACCAGCGGCAACTTCATCCTGACCAACAACCCCGGCGCACCGTTCCAGGTGCAGTTCGGCGCGCGCTTCCAGTTCTAGAGAACACGGTTGGCATAAAACTTTGGCGGTAGCGAGACTCACCTTGCTACCGCCATTTGTTTGTTCAGCGTTTAGACTCAGGGTTGAAAGTCGCGTGGATGCCCGCGTCCGGCGATACCAGCATCTCTCATTCCATCTGATCGAGCCTGGCGATCACATCCCGGCTGTGCTTGGCCGTATCGACTTTCTTGAAGATGTGTGCGATGCGGCCCTGCTCATCGATGATCCATCGCGGCTTACTCCAGGGGGCGCAGATTGGGTAAGGTTGCCGATTCGTCGAAGGTGACGTTTTCGTAAACCTCGCGCAGCGCCAGTTCGCAATCGAGCGAGACCAGCTTGACGGCCGCAGTCAGATCGTTGTATTCGCGCTGATTCCACGAACCGTCATCCTGCCCGACGAAATGACTGAGGTGCGGGCGATGCTGCGCCACCAGCAAATATTCCGAGAAGCTCGGGATTGATTTATAGTGCGTGAACTTGTCGCCGCGGTCATAGGCTTCAGTCGAATCCGACAGCACTTCGATGATCAGCGCCGGGTTAGTCAACACCTTCAGACCGCCGATAGTTTCATACTGCGGTTCTCCACACAGGGCCGATGAATCGCCATAACGATACGGCGGCGCGCTCGGAACTTTGATCCGCATATTCGCCAGAAAGGTGCGGCAATTCCGGCCTTGAAGCTTCACCCTCAAGTGATAATGCAGATTGCTTTCAATCTGATCGTGTTCCGGGCTGACGCCGCTCATATCGAACACTTCACCATTCCAATACTCCAGCCGCGCTTCCGATTTGTAATCCAGTTCCAGGTACTCTTCCAGCGTGTACTTTGGTTTCGGTTGAGCAGACATGACCTGTTCACCTCCTGCCGCTAATCTACCCTAAGTTGAAAGTGGGGGCCTTGTCTCCGACTTTGAGCGTCTGCGGTTGAGATTGGGTTGATGAACTTGGCATCGTCCTTGATTCTCCGGCGCGTCTGTCGGCGCAACAAGTAAAAACACGGTTGCGATTGCTTCCCCAAGCCTCGCTGAGGTAAGGGGAGCACTGAAGTGGCCGAACAGCTACTCGGTCGCCGCTTCATTGTGATTGTGCAGCCAGCGGATGAGGTCATCGATTGAGTTGAAGTCGAGCAAGTCTTCGCTCAGTTGGTCGAGGCTGGGCAGCGACAACGCCGCCACCTGCTCTTGCAGCTCGGCCGGGATTGGTCCGAGGCTGTGGTTGAGTTGCCGCTGGATAACAGCCAGCCGCCCTTTCTGCTCGCCGCGTTGCTCGCCGCGTTGCTCGCCACGTTGCTCGCCGCGCTGCTCGCCTTTTTCCAGGATCTCGCGATAAATCACCGATTCGATCATAACTTCCTCCCGAAAGAGACTATGGACCAGTTGCTTATCAAAGCGTAGCCCTGCCAGAATGCCTGCCGCTGCCGTCAGGTCGCTACGCTCCCCCGCGTCTGGTATTTTACCTACTTCCGCCGCCACTTTCACCAGCAACTGCTCTGGTTGCGCCGCCCGCGCTAGCACGGCCAGCGGCAACAACCCCTCTTCTTGTAGCAAGGGCGTGGGGTCCTGCTCCCACATTTTGATCACCCGGTAGCGGTGTAGTGTGTCGCCGACCCGAAACTCATCAGGGATGTGCGCGCCGGTCTCGGCCAGCACGATCACCGCCTGGCGAACCCGCCTCCGTTCCCGCCGATAGATGCGCACGAAGTAATCGAGCATCCGCAATGGCAGCGGCGGTTCACTGTCGGTCGGGTCGGTCTCGAACTCGGCGTGCAGAATCTCGTCCGTAGTCTCGATCAAGATGATCCAGTCGGCGCGGATGGGTTGCAGTGATAGCTCGCTTTTGAGCAAGCGCACGCGACTGAGCGCCGCGACGGGCTGGCCGAGTAACCACGACGCGAGAGGCACCGAGTAATTCTCGGCCAGGTACTTGAGCAGGTTATCGTATTCGGAGGGCTGCGACATACCACTCACTCGCTGCTCTCATTGAAGACCTTGAAGGCCATCGTCAGGCCCTCCCAACAGGCGGGGAACCCGGCGTAGGGCGCGATGTGGAGCAGCGTTTCGATAATCTCTTGTTGGCTGGCGCCGTTGCGCAGCGCCATGCGGATGTTCAGGTCTAACCCTTGCGGCCGGCCGATGGCGGCGAGCGCTGCGATGGTGCAGAGGCTCTTCGTCCGACGGTCAAGGCCGGGGCGGTCCCACACCTCACCGGCGAGGAATTCGACCACGTAGCGTTCGAAGTCGGGGCTCAACGCCTGCCAGGCTTCGCGGATCTGCCGCGACCGCTCCTGGCCGAGCATCTCTGCCATCACTTTCAGGCCCCGCTCCCGCCGTTCGTTATTGTCCGTCGTGTCGTTCATCCTTACCTCACGCGAGTCCGAATCCCGACGAGACCTGAATCGTCTCGCCCGTGATGCTGTCGCTTTCACTCGAAGCCAGGAAGACGGCCGTCGCCGCGACGTGGGCGGGTTCGACGAAACGCTCCAGGGCGAGTCTCCCGGTATATTCGCGCTCGACCTCCTCGACGGGGCGGCCGGTCTGAGCGGCCCGTCGGCGGATGACCTCATCCATCCGCTCGCCGCGCACGGGGCCGGGCGAGATCGTGTTGACCTGGATATTGTAGCGCCCCCATTCCTGCGCGAGCGTGCGGCTCAGGCCGATCATCCCCCACTTCGAGACGGCGTAGGGGCTGCGCAGCGGGTAGCCGATGTGCCCGGCCACCGAAGCGATGTTGATGATCTTGCCCTGCCGCCGCTCGGCCATCTGCGGAAGCACCGCCTTGGCGCAGAGGAAGGCGCCGGTCAGGTTGACAGCCAGCGTCCGGTCCCAGTCCTCACGCGCGATCTCGGTGACGACCGCCGTCGGGCCGATGATCCCGGCATTATTGACCAGCACATCGATTTGGCCGAACTCCGCGAGCGTGGCTTCGACCAGATGATTGACTGCGCCTTCGTCTGAAACGTCGGCGACGACGGCCATCGCGCGTCGGCCACTCGCCTGAATCCCAGAGGCTACCGCTGCAAGAGCGCCTTCGCCCGTGCCGGCTACAACCACGTGGGCGCCCTCTTGTGCAAAAGCCAGCGCAAAGTCGCGGCCAAGGCCACGGCCGCCGCCAGTGATGATGCAAACGCGATCTTTAAGTTTCATAGAAAATAGTCAGTTGTTAATTGCCAGCAGGTAGTTAGTTGTGTGTTTATGGCTTTGCGTTTATCAAGCCCTCTTTATTATCAGGTTCTCAGTACCACACTGCGCCCCAAATAAAAAGGAGAATATTCGAGATGCATGAGTATCTTTAGCGCCCATATTAGCCGTGTGTCTTTGGTTAACCATGCGCTTTCACTTTAGCCGCCAAAATGCGGAGGGCTCAGATATGCTTCGCCTGTCTGCGATGCATGGCGCCTTATCCGATTTACAACGTCAATGAAGTTGAAAACTCCGCCGAGCATTAGGTAAATGTGACTGTGATCAAGAAGAAGCAAGGGTGTTCTAGGTCCAGAGGCCGCATGAATTGCCACAGACGAGTAACCTGAAATGGACACCATTAGGCCCATAGTATTGTCAGCCTTATCGTGGACTTTCTTTAGAAATGTATCTATAGCAGGGGCGCTAACCTGCTCAGCCGTAAATTTCAGCTCAACTAAATATGTCGTTCCGTCAAGAGTCACAGAGCCGTCAATCTGGCGACCGTCTGATACATATGGGCGCCGGCTAATGACCTCATAGAAATCCATTAAGTCGAAGAACCAGTCTTGAAACGCATATCCTGCATCTGAGGACCCAATGGATTTTGCTAGCTCATTCAATCGAGCATCAAGTTTTGCTAGGTCTTGCCGCTGTTTGATAGTTTCTTGGAGGATTGCTTGGGCTCTCTTACGTGTTTCTTCCTGGTCGCGTATGTCTTCAGCATCTTGTTGTTGTTTTCGTAAATATTTCCTGAGAGCAGCCACGGCTATTGTTGCAGCTTGTTTCTTTTCTGCTGAGTCCTCCCACTTTTCAAGATCGGGAAAAGCAGATTGATCGGCAAGGTGCTTTGCCATGGTTTTGATAACTGATCTTCCATTTGCATTACTCTCAAGCAGTGGAAAGAGTCGATATAGCAAGTCTCTTTTACTTTCTTCATGGCTCCAGGTGGCCAGAAACTGCTGCGACACATGACAACGACGTAGAAACGAATGAAGCGCTCGCCGCGTCCAAAATGATTTTAGAGCAGCATCAAATACTAGGTCGATGAAATGAGGTGGAAGTGCGTCGGACATACTCGAATTATAACCGGGGCGCTCGCAGCATCCTAACAGCCTATTCGATTGCCAGAGGACGCTCCAATCTTAGCCGGACAATCGCCCCTTGATCCAACCTCACCTCTTTACCCTTAGTGAGGAGAACGCCTGCAATCATGCTCCCGCCAATGACTGCGGCCCCGGCCACTGCGCCCCCGCGACTGATCCCGATGCCGCGGCCGAAGCCGGTGGTCGAGTTGCGGTCGGCGCTCGCGAGGATGATGACCGTCGCGCCGAGGCCGCCAATCGCCCCGGCCGTCGCGACGTTCTGTAGAACTTGACCGCCGCTGGCGCCCTCTTTGAGCGTGCCTTCGCTGTCGCTCTTCACCTTCTCGTCGCGCGTGAAGTCGGAGGCTGATTTGATGATGGCTGAGAGCCGCTGCTCCTGGCCTTCGAGCCTGATCCGTTCGAAGGTCACGTGGAGTTTGCCGCCTTTCAGGAGCCGTCCGGCCCGCTGCGCGATGGTGACGCGGCCGATCACTTCGGTGCCTTTCCGGAGCAGCGTGCGGCCATTAACCACCACGTCGCGGCGGACCGTCGCCAGCACTTCATCGCCTACCTCGCTCAGCTTGGAACTGAGCGGGTCGTGCAGGCTCAGTTGAATCTCAGTCCCTTCCGGGATCACCACCTCAGGCGGTTTCTCGGATGATTGCGCGGGAATTACTGGGCACACTAGCATGAGCAAACAGATCAACGTGCAGAGTCGTCTAGCCATGACGCTACCTCCTAAAGCAACGATTCGTAACGATTGAGCTACGTACCTGGTGTTTGTCTTTGATGCCGGGCTAAGCTCACCTTCGGAGACGGCTGCATGGTACTCCTGCTGATGAGTGGTATCAAGTTGAATCGCGGCCGGTGGTCACTCATCACAGTGATCAGTGGCCTGTCGCGCTGAATACGGGGCACTGGGCTTCGGCTTGCGGGCTCGGGTGGGCGGCGGTTATGATGCGCAGGTCAGGGCAACCAATCATCACGATGGGAGAGACGACCGAGACCATTCTGGGCCTGGCGATGCTCGCGGCGATTCTGATTGTGAGCGCTTGGCTGACGAACCTGTTTGCCCGCGCGATGTACAATCGCTGCTTGGGGTGCGGCGTGCTCAACGCGAAACGCCGCACGCGTTGCCGCGGCTGCGGTCGTGCCATCGGCCAGTGACGGCCGGGCGCGTGAGAATGAATGTCAAGTTATGGAAGAGTTGATTGAGGGCGAGGATTTTTATTGGGACGGCGGGCTGATGGTCTTCACGCGGCAGTTCCACTTGCGGCGCGGCCATTGTTGCGGCTCCGGCTGCCGCCATTGCCCTTATGAACCGCGGTGGTGCGCCGGCTCCACGGCGGTTGCTGAGGAAGACTCTGAAACAGTGATGAGTGACGAGTAATGAGTGATGCGTAAATTGGCTTTTCACGCATCACTCATTACTCATCACTCATCACTGTCTAATCACTCAGGTGGTGCGGGACGCTGGTGACGATCTTATTCTTGGTGAAGAGCAGCGCCCCTTTGATCATGAGCGAAGTCTGGTTGTGCAGCAGGTGGTGCCACCACCGCGCGGGCACGAACTCCGGGAGCACGATCGTCAGCAGGTCGTCGTCGCGCTTGACCTCCTGCCGGTGGATGTAGCGCATCAGCGGCCCGATGATTGACCGGTAGGGAGAATCGAGCACTACCAGGGGCACTCCGCCACCCCACTTGTCCCACTTCTCACGCACTTTGGCCGTGGCCTCGTCATCGAGGTTGACGTAGACGGCGGTCACGTGGCCGGGCGCAATCGACCGCGCGTACCGGAGCGCGGTAATCACGCCGCAGTGAACCCCGGAGACCGGCACGATCACCGTGTGATTGATCGGCGCGAGGACCTCGGCCGGGTCAACTTTCTCCAGCGATAATTGCCGCGCGACATAGTCATAGTGACTGCGCACGCCTTTGAAGAGCAAGACCAGGAGCGGCATGAGCGCGATCACGACCCAGGCGCCGTGAGTGAACTTCGTGATGACGAAGACGGCGAGCACGACTGCGGTCACGACCGCGCCGGTCGCGTTGATGACGATTGATTTGCGCCAGCCGCTGACCTCGGTCATCCCGGCCCAGGCGGCTGAACGCGAGTCGGCGGCGGCCGGCTCAACGCCGAGTCGCTCGCGGCGCTCAGGCGAATGCGTGATCTCGGCCAGCGCCTCGTGATGAGCCATATGCGCCTGGATGGCGGCCCGGCTCAGGTCTCGTTCCTTGAGCCAATGCCGCACCATCCCGCTCTGCGAGAGCGTGAAGGAGAGGAAGACGCCGACGGCATAGAGCGGGATCAACGCGTGCGTGTCGCCGCCGAAGATGATCAGCAGCAGCATCGCGAGCAGGGCGAGCACGATGATGCCGTTGGAGAAGACCAGCCGGTCGCCGCGACTCGCGAACTGCCGCGGCAGGTAGCGGTCCTTTGCCAGGATCGAAGCCAGGCGCGGGAAGTCGGCGAAGCTCGTGTTGGCGGCCAGGATCAAGATCGCCGCGGTGGCGGCCTGGACGACGTAATAGAAGAAGGCGAAGTGCGTGTCGCCGAAGATCGAGCGCGCGAGCTGTGACACCACCGTCTCCTCATGGACCGGCCCGATGCGGTAGAGGTAGGCGAGCACCGTGATGCCGGAGAAGAGCGTGATCAGGATGGCCGCCATCCAGGCGAGCGTCGTCGCGGCGTTGCGCGACTCGGGCGGCTTGAAGGCGGGGATGCCGTTGGAGATCGCTTCGACTCCGGTCAGCGCGGTGCAGCCGGAGGCGAAAGCGCGCAGCAGGAGGAAGAGGGTGATGCCCTGCACCTCGCTCCCGATGGCGATGCGCGGCTGATGCTGGTGCGCCATCTCCGCCCCGCCCAGCCAGTAGTATCTGACCAGGCCGACCACGATCATCACCAGAAAACTGAAGACGAACAGGTAGGTGGGCACGGCGAAGATGTTGCCTGCTTCCTTAACCCCACGCAGGTTGGCGAGCGCGATCAGGAGCACGGCGGCCAGACACAGCCACACGCGGTAGGGGAGCAGCGGCTCGTAAGCTGAAGTGATCGCCGCCACCCCCGCGGCCACCGAGACCGCGACCGTGAGTACGTAGTCGATCAGCAGCGCCGCGCCCGCCGTCAGCCCTGGCAATTCACCCAGGTTTTCCCGCGAAACGATGTAGGCGCCGCCCCCGCTCGGGTAGGCGTGAATCGTCTGGCGGTAGGAGATCGACACGATCACCAGCAGGGCGACAATCGCGAGGCCGATGGGGAGCGAGTACCAGAGCGCGGCGACCCCGACCACGGGGACTGCTGCTGCCAGGACGAGCAGAATCTCTTCAGTCGCGTACGCCACCGAAGAGAGCGCGTCGGAAGAGAAGACGGCGAGCGCCGTCCGCTTCGTCAGCCGCTCGTGATGGGCGAGGTAAGATGCAATCGGGTTGCCGATGAAAAAGCGCTTGAGCGCAACAGCCATGGCCTGGCCTCCTGTGAAAGATAAAAGGCCGCCCCTCGCACCTTCGTGCAGCGGCGGCCTACTTTGGATGGCAGCAAAGTTTTTGCCACTTCCTCAATCTGCCTACGAGGTTAGCTGCCGGGTTCGGGCTCGGGAAGCGCCCTACTGAGCCGCGCGGCTCAGATTCACCCCCAGAAATTTGGGTCCCCCGCTGCGCGCACCGGCACGCATTCGGCTGGCGAAGCTCTTCAGACTAAAACGGGTTTGAGCTCGGTTTACGAATTTATCTTACGCTTTTTTTAGTTGAGGTCAAGCAGGTGATCTAAGACTGCTGACTTCAAGCTCCGCCGACAACAATCCCTCCGCCTCAGGGGGGTGAGACGTGGCAGGCGCGAACATTGATCAGAGGGCGTCAGTGGCCAGTGTTCGTCCCGTTGGCGCGGGCGAAGGCGCGCGTATGCTTATTGCAGGCTCCGCGTAAAGCGGAATCGACTTTGGGCCCGACCCGAGCTTCGGGCAAGCCGCAGACTAAAGCCAGTTCGCTGATGATCAAGTACCGGGCCCGCTCGAGCATCTGCTTCTCTCGGAACGAGAGCGGCTTGATCTGATTCAAGTAAGTCAGCGTCTTGAGCACTTCGGCGACCAAAAAGATGTTGCCGCTGCGCATCTTCCTGGAAAAGACCCGAAAGCGATCTTTCCAATCCGTCGGGGGCGCCGAAAAGTCCTTCGACAGGGCCTTGAGGAGCGCCTCGCATTGGCTGTTGCCGATTGGCTGGCGTAGCCCCACCTCGTCCGCGTTCCGGGTTGGAACCAGGACGAGCGAATTGGTTGCCCACAAGCGCAAGAGGTAAAATTCGCTCTGCTCTCCGTTGATGTGTCTGGTATCGATCTCTTCGATGGTGCCGATGCCGTGGTTAGGATAGACGACCTTTTGTCCGATCTTGAAAATCACACCGTCCTCCTCTCGTTGATTCCCCGGGCCGCGAGTCTCTTGAGGTGGTCCTCGCAGGATTTGATGGAAGTCTAACACCGGGTTGTGAGGAGCGTCAAGAAGGGCAGGAGGAGGCGGAAGGTGTGAAAGAGGAGAGTAGGTGAGTGGGCGACGGGGCGACGGGGCGACGGGGTAAAAGGGTGAAAAAACTCCTGCTTCATATTTCTTATTCGCCCCGTCGCCCCGTCGCTCCATCGCCCCATCTCGCTTTATTACTCGTACCGTAGCGCCTCAATCGGGTCTAAGCGCGCGGCTTTGATCGCCGGGTAGAGGCCGAAGACGAGGCCGATAAAGACTGAGAAGCCGAAGCCGACGGCGACCCAGAGCAGGGGGACCGACGATGGCAGGCTCGGCAAGAGCACGTTGAGCAGGAAGCTGATCAAGAAGCCGAGGGCGATGCCAATCAGACCGCCGAGCCCGGTGAGGGCCATCGCTTCGAGCAAGAATTGCCAAATGATGTCAGCCCGGCGAGCCCCAATCGCCCGCCGGACCCCGATCTCTTTGGTCCGCTCGGTGACCGAGACGAGCATGATGTTCATGACGCCGATGCCGCCCACGAGCAGCGCCACGCCCACGATCGGGATCACGATCAGGGAGACGACCCAGAGCACGCCTTTGAAGGTGTCGATGATCCCGCTCGGCGTGTTGATCACGAAATTGTCCGGCTTATCGGCCGGCACTTTGCGGCGGCGGCGCAGCAGGTCGGTGGCTTGATCGATCAGCTTATCGAGCTGCCCGTCGCGGGCGGCCAGCGCGACGAAATGGTCATCCTGCGCCGGGTACATCGCTTTCATCGCGCTGTAGGGAATGAAAATGAAACTGTCAACCGGCGGGCCGCCGATCCCCGCCTTCGCTTTCTCCAGCACGCCGATGACGGTGAAGTTCTTGTTGCCGATGGTGATCTCTTTGCCCAGCGGCTCATAGCCCGAGAGCAGCTTCTCGGCGATGTCGTAGCCGATCACGCAGACCGAGAGCTTATGCTCGTCCTCGCTCTCACTGAAGAACCGGCCCCGCGTGATGTTGACTTCACGCGTCATCGCGTAGCTCGCCCAGGTGCCGCGGACCTGCGGCGTGCGGACCTCGTTGTTGCGGTACTTGACTGCGGGCGGCAGTCCCGATGGCCGCAGGATCGGCGAGGAGGCCACGGCGAGCGGCAATTGGCTGAGGGCGATGGCGTCTTCGAGCGTGATGGGTTTGCGCTGGCGCTCCTCTTCGGTCAGGTCGCTGACGCGCGGCCCCCCACCCCACCGGCTGATGAAAGCAACGTTGGTGCCGAATTGCTCGACCTGCTCTTTGAAACTCTGCTCCAGGCCGCTCGCGAGCGAGGCCACCGCGATCACTGTCGCCGTCCCGATCACCACCCCGAGCACCGTCAGAAACGAGCGGAACTTGTGCGACCAGAGCGTGACCATCGCCTGAGAAAAGAGTTCTTTGATTTCTTGTTTCTGCATATCTATTCAGAAGGCGAAAGACGAAAGGCGAAAGGCGAAAGTCAGAGCAGTTTTCTTCCGGCCCCTTTCGCCTTGCCCCTTTCGTCTTCCGTCTTACTCTGCCCTGAGGGCGACAATCGGGTCCAGCCGCGACGCCTTCCACGCCGGGTAGATGCCGAAGATGAGGCCGACCCCGCTGGAGACGGTGATGGCCAGGACCGCCGCCCAAATCGGCAAACTCGCCGGGATCGGCGTCAGGGCCACCAGCAACCGCCCGATCAAGTAAGCCAAACTCAGCCCGATGAGCCCGCCGATTCCCGAAAGCACCGTAGCTTCGACGAGGAACTGCATCAGGATGTCGTGCCGGCGTGCGCCCAGGCTTTTGCGGATGCCGATCTCGCGCGTGCGCTCGGTGACCGAGACGAGCATGATGTTCATGATCACGACCCCGCCCACGATCAGGGAGATCGACGTCACGCCCAGCGCGACGGCGGCGATCAGGCCGAAGATATTCTTGACGAACTCATTGATCGCATCGGCGGTGACGATCCCGAAGGTGTCCTTGTCGTTGTAGCCCAGATGGTGGCGGGCGCGCATCGTCATCCGGACTTGATCTTGCAAATCCTGGAGGCCGGTCTTCTCGGCCCCTTTGACGGAAATGTTGAGGCTCTGCCGCGTCCCCCACAGCTTCTGGAAGACGGTGATCGGGATGATGACGAAGTTGTCGCGCGACTGGCCGAAGGAGGTGCCTTGCTCTTTGGCCACGCCGATGACTTCAAAGGGCAGGCCGTCGATCTTCACTTCGCGCCCGACGACCTCCGTGCTGTTGAAGAGCCGCTTGGCGACCTCCGAGCCGATCATCGTCACGTAGCGGCGCCGCTCCTCATCGATCTCGCTGACGTAGCGCCCGACTTCAGCCTGCACCGTGTCAATGTTGATCATGCTGGCCGAGACGCCGCGCACCCGGATCCCGGTCAGCTTTTGGTCCGCGGCCCTGACCTCCGTGCTCGCGCCCCCCTCGGCTGCGATGTACTGCGCCAGCGTCAAGTGCTCGCGCAAGTACTCCAGGTCTCCGAGCGTGAGGTCCTTGTTCCGCTTATTGGCGTCGATGAACTCCTCGAAGCTGGTGATGATCCCGTACTTGTCGAGCACGACGGTGTTGACCCCCAGGTCGCTGGTCACCGTCTGGTCGACGTATTTGAAGAAGCCCTCGATGACCGAGGCGACCGCGACCACTGTCATGACGCCGAAGATGACGCCGAGCAGTGTCAGAAACGACCGCAGTTTGTGGGCCCGCAATGAGGCGAACGCGAGTTTGATGGCTTCGAGAAATTTCATAAGTTTCAGTTACAGCACGCACGCCAGCCGCTCTTCATGTAAGGCAAGGAATCCGTGCCTCTCGTAAAAACGACGCGCCCCTTCGTTCTCAAGATGGACGCTGGTGTCCAGGCGCCGGACGCCTTGTTTCCGCAGCTCTGCTTTCAACTGGTCGAGCAGCGCGGACCCGACGCCCTCGCCTTGCCTCCCGTCCTTGACAAAGACATCATCGAGCTTGGCGACGACTGCCCCGATGGAGGTGGAGATGGCGTAACACACGACGCAGACGCCGACGGCTTCGCCGCGGTCATCAGCGAGCCAGACGAAGCCTAACTCCGGGCGGGCGAGGAAAAGCTCAAGCGCGCCCTTGAGAGCGGCGCGACCGCCATCGCCGTAAGCCGGGCTGCTCGCGAGATAATATTCATCTTGACTGAGGAAGGCGCCGAGTAACTCCTCGGCATCTCCCAGAAACTTGCTTGTCATTCGGTGGCATTCGACCACGTGGTTAGCCCTCTGACCTTTTACTTGGCTCAGGTTCGCTCGACTGCAGGCGTGTCAGAAGCCCGACCGTAAGGGAGGGCGTCAATCGCTGAGTCAACGCCCTCCCTCACGGTTCTGACACCTCGGGTGATGCGCAGTCTGAGAACCATAAGGTGAGAACGAAGGCTTGGAGGGATAGGTTGCAACTATTCGCCGGGAGTTTACTGCTCTACTGTGGCGGGCCGAAGCGGGTGACGTAAAAAGAATGAACTTCACTCATCCGCTGGCGGATCTCTTCGGCTAACCTCTTGGCGCCCTCGTCCCAATCCTGCCCCCGGTAGCCCAGCCTTCGGGCAAGGGATTTAAACTCTGCGGAAGTGCTCTCCGGGAGGATGAGGTCGCGGGCATTGCCCCTCACGATTCTGAGCGCGTCGATCAAAGTCCGCAAAAAAAGATAGGCCTCGCGCAGAGTGCCGTGCTCTCTCTCGGAAATAATTCGCAAGCGACACAGTTGGTCGAGCGCCTCCAGCGTGCTGGTAGTCCGGAGCTCAGGGTGATCTTTCCCATAGAGGATTTGGAGGTACTGTGCCGCGTACTCGATGTCGATGATTCCTCCGGGGCTATACTTCACGTTGAGCTGGCCCGGCTTGACGAGTTCGCGGATTTGGCGCTGCCGGAGGTGCAGGGCGGTGGCTGGATCCCAATCCTGGCCGCCGTAGGTGAAGCGGTCGCGGTGAGCCTCCATCCTCCGGCCCAAAGACTCATCCCCGGCCACCCACCTCAATTTGATGAGTGCCTGCCTTTCAAAGGGGGCCGCCTCTCCGTTCGCGCTGTAATAGGCCATCACTTGCCCGATGGGGCTGGCCAGCGCGCCGGCCTTCCCGTACGGCCTGAGCCTGAGGTCGATGTGGAAAATGCCTCTCTCCCGGGCTTCGATGAACTCGACGATTTTTTGGACTAGCAAGTCGAAGTATAGGCCGTTGTCAATCGGCTGCTGGCCCCGTGTTCGCCCCGGACCGGCGTAGATGAATAACGCCTCGATGTCGGAGGCGTAGCCCATCTCTCGCCCGCCGAACTTACCCAGGCCACAGATCGAGAAGGGGCATTCCGTCCCGTCCTCCTGCAGCGGCCGGCCGTATTGCTCAGCCAGATGGCGGTGGCAGATGGCGGCGGCCTCATCCAGTAACACTTCCGTCAGGTCCGTCAGCGCGTGGGAGAAATCGATGAGGGTGCCGCGCGGCTCCAGGAGGTGCTTGACGTCGATCAGGAACACCTGGCCGTCCTTGAATTCATTGAACGCCCGCTTCTGTTCTTCGTAAGTCGGTACCTCGGCCAAACGTGCGATGAGTTCCCGCCGCAGCGACTCCTTGCCCGGCTTTAAGTCTGTCCTGGCGATGTCTTCCAAAATGGGCAGGAGGTCTTTGAAGTGGATGCGCAAGAAGTCTTCCCACAGGAAATCGCTGCTGCCCAGGAGGTGAGCCAGGAGTTCCATTCCTTCTCGGCCGACGAAGAAAGACATGACCTCCTCGGCCAGCCCTTCTTCCATCGTCTTATCGAGGAACTGATCGAAGTGCCGCAGGGCTTTGGCCGGGTCCGGGGCCGAGGGTAAGAAGTAGGTGAACTGTTTGATCAGCACCACCGCCATGCTCAGAGTTTTTTGCTCCCGCTCATCTTCGATCTTGCGCCCCCACCGGTCGGAGATGAAGAACTGGTCCCTGACCTCTGGGCCGACGCTTTGGATTCTGACCTTGTGGATGTAGATGCCGCGCATGGCGAGCGCGTTCGAGAAGGCATAGAGGAAGGCCGGCGCGTCTTGCGAGCGGACATCCATCACGGTCCAGTCTGGAGAGAGACGATTGTCGAAATAGACCTCGACGGGGTAGAGCAGGCCAGTCAACTGCGCATTCACTTGTTCGAGGCGCTCGACCAGGTAGCGATTCAACCGCTCCCTCGCCTCCTGGAACGAGCCCGCGGCCAGGAGGCGGATCAGGGTGTGCAACTCCTGCTCGAACTCATTCCTCCTTGAGGCATCGAATGTTTCTCCCGGTTTGAGGCGGACGTTGAAGACGTCGACGATTTTCCTCGGGGACCTTGTGGTTGGCCGGGCGACCCTCTGACGCCGGGGCTGCGGTCGCTTTGCTTCAGATGCTTGTCTGGCGAATGAGTAGATATTCCCGGCGCGGATGTCAAAGCCGAAGGCAGACAGCAGGCCGCAAAAGATGGAGAACTCCGAAGAGTAATCGAACCCCACAATCAGGATGTCGAACTCGCCCTCCCCGCGGGGCGTGATCTTACATTGAACGGGATGCTCCGGGTCCAGGGCGCAAGACATTCTCAGGTGGGCGCAGATTTCTTCGGGCGTGTAGGTTGAAAAATAGTCCTCGTCCATGCGGGAAAAGAAATCCTGGACCACCTCTCTTCCCACATCCGGACAGAGGGCCTCGATCCTCTGCTTGAGCTCCATCCCGATCATGCCTCGCCGGCTCCCGGAAATAATGAATTCTTCTTCTGATACTATACCGAACCTCGGTCACTCTGTTCAAAGCTGCACCCCGGAGGAATAATAACGGGCGGGCTCACGGCACAAGTTGCTTCACCGCTCACGGTGCCGATACAATCCTCATCAGATCACTATTAGCATGTATGGCGCAACTGAACGCAACAGACCTGCTCCTCGCTCCCCGGCTGGATCGCCGGCAGGTGGCTTCGTTGCTAGAGCCCTACGGGTTTCAGGAGGTCGAGAAGGCCGATGCCAATCTTCAGGCGATGGCCGATGACCTGACGGCGAGGCAACTCCTGGCCGGGATCATTGACGAGCTCTTGTTCTGCCTGGCTCAGGCGGCCGATCCCGACCAGGCCCTCAACTACTTCGAGCGGTTCACCCGGTCGGCCGTCAATAAAATCCATCTCTTCTCTTTTCTCAAAGAAGCCCCCCGCACGCTCGAGATCCTGGCCAAGACGCTCGGCGGGAGCCCCTATATGGCCGAGATCTTGATCAGGCACCCCGCTTATCTGTATTGGGTGGCTGACCCGCAGATTCTCTACCAATGCCGGAAGAAGCGAGACCTCGCACGTGAGCTGGCGCGCGGTCTGAAGTCCCTCCAGACGGAGCCGCAGCAACTGAACTTCCTCCGTACCTTCAAGCGGAAGGAGATGCTGCAAATCGGCGTCCGGGACCTCTTAAGGCTCTCCTCCGTTGAAGAGACGTTGGCTGCTTTATCGACCCTGGCCGAGGCCCTGATCTCCGCGGCTTACCGGCTTTGTGATGCCTCCCTGCGCGGTGAGTACGGGCTCCCAATCCGCCGGGGTGCGAAGGCCCTCACCGGCTTCACCGTCTTCGGCATGGGGAAACTGGGCGGGGGGGAGCTCAATTTCAGCTCAGATGTCGATCTGATCTACCTCTACGCCTCCGACTCGGAGGAGGCGACCATCACCCGCTCAGAGATCCAAGCCGCTTCGGTCTCGGCGCCGGAATATTTCCGGCGCCTCTCCCAAAAGATCACTTCGGCCCTGGCCGACGTCACGAGCGAAGGGTACGTTTACCGAGTTGACTTGAGGCTCCGCCCGGAAGGGAAGGCGGGCAACATTGCCTATTCGCTCGACGGGTTCAAGCGCTACTACCATGCGCGCGGGGAGACGTGGGAGCGCCTGGCGCTGCTGAAAGCCTGGCCCGTCGCCGGCGACCGCGGGCTCGGCCTGAAGTTTCTGGAGATGGTGCGCCCTTTTGTTTATGACCGGCCTTTCGACCTCAAGGCCCTGAATGAAGTGAGGGGCATCAAAAGGAAGATCGATCAGCGGATGTCCGTTCGCCAGCAGAGCCGCCGCAATGTCAAATTAGGCTTTGGCGGAATCCGGGAGATCGAATTGGTCGTCCAGGCGCTTCAGGTCTCTTTAGGAGGCAAGTTCCCCGAGGTCTGCGAACGGAATACGCTGAAGGCCTTGCAGGCACTCTGCCGGCGGCAGCTCATTTCCGATGAGGAGTACCAGGCGCTCTCTCAGGCCTACCTCTTCTTGCGGGATGTCGAGAACAAACTGCAGATGGTCAATGACGCCCAAACCCATTCGATCCCGGCCAAGGCGGAAGAGGTGAGGGCCTGCGCCCGCCGGCTGGGCTACGAGGACACCGATCACGGCCGTGCCGAGGAACAGTTCTTAGGTGACTACCGGCGGCACACCGGCCGGGTGAATCAGATCTTCGAGAGTGTCTTCGGCACGTCCGAACCGTTACGCTTCCGCCAGGTGAGCTTATAAGCCATCCGAAAGATCTTACCTGCCGATGATGTGATCTGCCCCGTGGGAAGGGGTTGTGACCCGCATTCAGATTGCAGTGCGCGTGTTGGACTCCGCTCCGGCGTGGACAAAGCTATGATCGGGCAGGCTTGAAGACAGTGATCCCAGTTACAGAATCAAAGTCATCATCGTTCGTGGCAAGGTAGCTCACACCTAGCTTCTCCATTACGGCGAGTGCCAGCGCATCATTAGTCAGCAGCCGCATCTGAGCCGAAAGGTCCGCACCTCTAGCCAAAAGATCGAGGGTAATGGACTCTACCGGGAGATTGAGCGCGCGAACAGTGGCAGAAACTCTTTTGTGCTCGGTGAGCCCGTCGAGCAACTCAGGGTGCCGTTTGACCCTGGCAACCAACCCTTTGTGATCGACCCCGTGCCGCTGCACCACTTCCGCTAACATCACTTTGTGGGTTGCTTCGGCAATCGCCACGGTGGAGGTCACACCGCTCAGGCGGCCCGCCTCGGCGCGCTTGAGGAAATCCGAGCAGTCATCGGAAAGCGGGGGCGCACCGACCAGGTGATAGTAGAAAACTGTCGCGTCAATATAGCAGGCTGCCCCGTCGGGCATGTCACTCAACACAGTCTAGCTCTCAATGAGGTCGTATTCGTGGTGGTCGCCGATTTCGCGCGCGACCCGAGAGTCGATTTGAATTCGGTTCCTGCGCTGTTGGTCAATGATACTGGCCGGTTCCTGAGCAGTACTGACCGCCTCGACCGTCAGCCGGACCCTGGCATGCTCTTCGAGGTCGGGCAAGGGTGAGAGTGGCTTGAGAACCCCGGATTCATAAACCGCTTCAATCGTAATGCTCATAGCTTCGAACTCCTTATGGCGCACATTCTAGCACAAACTGGGTTAGCTCTTTAGCTTGCCGAGTCAGTGATGCCATCAGATGACACCGTACCCGGAGCATAGTTCACTGCGAACTGGCGGTAAAGCACAACGGTGAGATGGCAGACACCCGAATGCAAGTGACCACGGAGGGCAGTGAAGCGCAGATAGAAATAGACCGCAAACGGAAGCGGAGGTAGAAATTCACGGATTGCTGACCCGTGCTAACCCGCCACACCCGCCGCCGTCCGCGGTCTATCTCAGAAAGACTTGCCGACTGCTCTTTAAATGTCGAAATACAGCGCGAACTCCCACGGATGGGGCCGGAGGCGGATGGCGTCCACCTCGTTCTTGCGCTTGTAGTCGATCCAGGTCTCGATCAAGTCCGGGGTGAAGACGTCGCCCTTCAGGAGGAAGGCGTGGTCCTGCTCCAAGGCGTTGAGCACCTCATCGAGCGAGCCGGGGAGTTGCTTGATCTCCGCCGCTTCCTCCGGCGGCAACTCGTAGAGGTCCTTGTCCATCGGCTTGCCCGGGTCGATCTTGTTCGCGACCCCGTCGAGCCCGGCCATGACGCAGGCCGCGAACGAGAGGTAGGGGTTGCAGGTCGGGTCCGGGGTCCGGAACTCGATGCGCTTGGCCTTCTCGGACTTCGAATACATCGGGATGCGCACGGCCGCCGAGCGGTTGCGCTGGCTGTAGGCCAGGTTGATCGGCGCCTCATAGCCCGGCACCAGGCGCCGGTAGGAGTTGGTCGTCGGGGCGATCAAGGCGCAGAGCGCCGGGGCGTGCTTGAGAATGCCGCCGATGTAATACAAGCACATCTGCGAGATGTCCGCGTAGCCGCCCTTCTCGTAGAAGAGATTCTTCTCGTTCTTCCACAGCGACTGGTGGGTGTGCATCCCGGAGCCGTTGTCCTGGAAGATCGGCTTGGGCATAAAGGTCGCGGTCTTGTTGTACTTGCGGGCCGTGTTCTTGGCGCAGTACTTATACCACAGCACGCTGTCAGCCATCTTGAGCAGCGTGTCGAAGCGCATATCGACTTCGGTCTGGCCGCCGGTCGAGACCTCGTGGTGATGGACCTCGACCTTGACCCCGACGCTCTCCAAGGCCAGCACCATATCGGAGCGGATGTCCTGGAACTGGTCCATGGGCGGAACAGGGAAGTAGCCCTGCTTATAGCGCGGCTTGTAGCCCAGATTGGGCCTCTCGGGCGTCCCCTCGCGGCCCGAGTTCCAGAAGCCGGCTTCGGAGTCGATGTAATAGAAGCCGTAGTTATAGCTCTGGTCGAACCGGACCTGGTCGAGGAAGAAGAACTCCAGCTCCGGCCCGATGTAGATCGTGTCGGCGAGGCCGGTCTTCTTGACGTATTCCTCCGCCTTCTTCGCCACATACCTCGGATCGCGAGTATAGTTCGCCCCAGTGATCGGGTCCTTGACGTCGCAGATCAGCACCAGGGTGGGGTGAGCGGTGAAGGGGTCCATGACCGCGGTCGCGGGGTCTGGAAACAGCAGCATGTCAGACTCGTCAATCGTCTGGAAGCCGCGGATCGATGAGCCGTCGAAACCGATGCCTTCGGCGAAGAGCGCCTCGGTCAGGTCGCCCGCCGGGATGGAGAAGTGCTGCCAGAGTCCTGGCAGATCGATGAAGCGCAGGTCCACGATCTTGGCGCCTTTCTCCTTGGCCAACTCAATCACTTTCTTTGGGGTCATGCGTCGTCTCCTTTTGGGCGCACGGCACCGGACAGGGCCGCGGCCCGGAATGATATTAGGGGGAAAATTAAAGCCTGGTTAGCGATCAACTGAAACTCATCGCCCGCTGCCTCCCGCCCTTGGGTTGTGAGCCCACGAGTTCGTCTAGCTCACGAGCTTCTCGGTCGAGCTGTAAGGCAAGGGCGATTTTTCGAGGTAGCTGGGGCGCATCGAGATCTCGATGTTGAGCCCGCGGAGGTCCGTGACGAAGCGGCGGATCGACTCGACCGCGAAGGCTTTGAACTCCTCTTCGGTCGCGTAGCGATCCCGCTCTTTGAGCAGACAGGCCATCAACTCACCATAGCTCTTGCCGCTCATCTCATAGCTTCCACTCATTTGTCCACTCCTTAGAAGCAATAGTCCGTGGTCAATGATCCGTTGTCCATTGTCCGTCGCATTGCAATTGACCACGGACCACTGACTGCTTGAAGATTTTTAGTTAGCAAGCCCCTTGCCAGGTCCTCGCCCGGCCCCGGTGACGAGCGGTAAGCGTCAGAGAATACAGCGCAAATAAATCCCGGGCCGAAAACCGCCAGCCTCATGACCGCCCTCGAAAATGTAGCTCCCCCTATTTTCTCTGACAATATTGTCGGATTTCGGGAAGGCGACCTCTCAACCCCGGAAGCGGCGGCAGTCAATCTTGTACTTCTCCACTTTATAGCCCAGGATGCGCTCGGTGGTGTCGAGCATCCGGGCCGCCCGCGCCCGATTGCCGCGGGTGGTTTTGAGGGCGTCCTGGATCAAGTCCTTCTCATAGGCCTCGACCGCCTGGGCCAGGCTCATCCGGGTGACGGTGCCCGAGCCTTCGGCGGTTTGCAGCGTCGGCGGCAGGTGGTAGCCGTGGATGACGTTGCCCTCGCAGACCAGGGTCGCGCGCTCGATGGCGTTCTCCAACTCCCGCACGTTGCCCGGCCAGTGGTAGCTCATGAGCATATCGATCGCGGGCGTCGAGATGCGCTTGATCCGGCGGCCGTTCTGGCGGCCGTACTTCTCCAGGAAGTGGTCGGCCAGGAGCAGCACGTCGGGCTTCCGCTCGCGCAGCGGCGGCAGGTAGATCGAAAAGACGTTGAGGCGGTAATAGAGGTCCGAGCGGAAGCGCCCGTCCTGCACCGCCTGCTCCAGATCGACGTTGGTGGCCGTGATCAGGCGGACGTTGACGCGGACCGTCTCGGTCCCCCCGACGCGCTCGAACTCGCGCTCTTGCAGGACGCGCAGCAGCTTGACCTGGAGCGACGGGGACAGGTCCCCGATCTCGTCTAGGAAGAGCGTCCCGCCTTCGGCCAACTCAAAGCGCCCGCGCTTGCGCGTGTGAGCCCCGGTAAAGCTGCCCTTCTCGTGGCCGAAGAGTTCGGATTCGATGAGCGATTCGGGCAGCGCGGCGCAACTCACCTTAACGAACGGCTTGGCGGCGCGCGGGCTGTTGTAGTGGATCGCGTGGGCGACCAACTCCTTGCCCGTCCCCGACTCGCCGCGGATGAGGACAGTCGTGTTCGTGGGCGCCACCTGGGCGACCTGCTCGTAGACCTCGCGCATCTCCTTGCTCGTGCCGACGATGTTGCGGAAGTCGTACTTCTCCTGCAACTCGCGTTTGAGCAGGGCGTTCTCGTCCACCAGTTGCGCCTTCTCTTGCTCGACCAGGTGCGCCAGCCGCAGGCTCTGGGCAATCATCGAGGCGATGATCGTCAACAGCTTGATCGAATCGTCATGGTTCCGGCCCGGTTTGAAGGGGTGGCTGATCGAGAGTGCCCCGATCGTCTTGCGCCGGTCCTTGATCGGGACACAGAGGAAGGACTCCTCCTCATCGGCCGGGCGCTTGCGCGTCCGGTTGAGGAAGAGCGGCTCTTTGCTCACCTGCGGGACGACGACGGGCTTGCCGGTCGAGACGACCTTGCCGGTGATGCCCTCGTCCAGCCGGTAGCGCCCGCGCCGCCGCTCGCCCTCGCTCAACCCGTGCGCGTATTGGATCGCCAGGTTGTCGCTTCCCTCTTCGAGCAGCGCAATCGCGCCGCGCCTCATCCCCAACTCGCGGTCGAGAATTTCGAGCACCCGTTCCAGCGCCGCGTTCAGGTCCAGGGTCGAGCCGAGCGCCTGGCTCACGTCGAGCAGCGCCGACAGCCGCCGAATCTGAATCGCCTGTTCATCCATAATCCATTGCCTCTTCTAGCCTTAATCTGGGGCACCAGGGCGAAAAGACGAATTTGTCAGTTCGCGCGCACAAGATAACATTTTTGTATGGGAAGATAAAGCGGAAGGAGAGCGACGGGGCGATGGGGCGACAGGGCGACAGGGTGAAAGGAAGAAAAGCGCCTGCTCTATATCTTCTATTCGCCCCGTCGCCCCGTCGCCCCGTCGCCCACTCGCCCCGTCGCCTCCTTCGCCCGCTCGACCGCCTCGGCGACCGTCTCCGCCCCGCCGGAGTAGTATTCGCTCGCCATTTCAATCAGCATCACCGCGAGCGTGGCGACCACCGGCCCGAGCACGAAGCCGAGGAAGCCGAAGACCGCGAGGCCGCCGAGAGCGCTGAAGAAGACGAGCAGCGTGTGCAACCGCACCTGGCCGCCGACCAGGATCGGGTAGAGAATGTTGTCAGCGAGGCTGAGCGCGGTCAATCCCCAGATGGCCAGCAGCAGGGCCTTGATCGCATGGCCCTGCAGCAAGAGCACGAAGGTGGCCGGCACCCACACGATTGAGATGCCGACAACGGGGATGACTGAGGCGAAGGCGCCGACCGTGCCCCAGAGCACCGGAGAGTGGATGCCGAGGACCCAGAAGGCGAGCCCGGCCAAGGTGCCTTTGACCAGGCCGATGACGACCACGCCGTTGACCGCCGCGCGGATGACCTCCCCGATCAGGCTGTAAATTTCATAGGCGGTCTCCGACTTGATCGGGACGATGCGCTGGAGATGATGGAGGATGAGCCGGCCGTCGCGGAAGAAGAAGAAGAGGATGAAGATGACGAGCACCACGTTCAAGACAAAAGACGAAAGGTTGGTGATCGTGCCCTTCGCCAAAGTGAACGCGACATCGCCGGCGCGCTGCACAGCGTCGCCGGCTACTGAACTGAGGTCGATGCCCCACTGCCGGAAGTGGGCTTGCAGCCATTGCCAGGCGTGGCCGATGACCGGGACTTGGCTGATCGCCGTGGACGGGTCAGTGCCGCTGCCGATGCCAGCCGTGATTTGTTTGTAGCCTTGGGCCGCCTCGCGCGCAATCGCGAAGCCGAGTATGGCCAGCGGGAGGACGGCGATGAGCGTCGCCAGCGCGGTGCTGACCCCGGCGCTCAGACTCTCACGCTTGAGCGCCTGCTGGACGCGCCGGTGCATCGGCTCGAAGACGACCGCCAGGATCGTGGCCCACGCAATGGCCGTGAGGAACGGCTGGATGATTTGGTAGCAGAGGTAGGCGAGCAGGGCCGCGACGACGACCAGAAAGATCGTCGTCGCGGTATTCCGCGTCAGGACGATGTGCCTGCGGGCCGCTACTTTTCCTTCTTCGGTTCGCATTCCTTGTGGCCGCAGTTGCACCGCTCCTTGCGCTCCTCGGCGTAGGCCGCGCAGTAGTGGCTGCAATAATGACGGCCCGACCAGTCGATGCGCGTGCCGTGGGAGACCTGACATTGGCAGGGCGGGTTCTGGCATTTTTGGACGAACATGGATCGCTTCGCTCCCGATCTCGAATTTTCAAATTTCAGATGTGAGATTCTAGGGTGCACGGGGCGCAGTTGCAAATGCTGCTGAGATTCCTAAAATACTTGCTGCGAGATCGGGAGCCTTGAGCGAGGACTATGCTTCGTCATTTGATCCATCATTGGGAACGGCACCTCTACCGGCGTGACAGCAATCGCCTGGTACGGCCCTTCGAGTGGGGGCTGGAGTTTTTAGGCAACGGCCACACCGCGCACGACCCGCGCCAGTTCATCGAGCAATTCAACGCCGAGGTGCTCTCCTCGAGCGAGCGCTTTTTCACGCCGCCGCCGAGCCGCGAGGCCGATTTCGAATTCGATGGCCACTGGCTGCGCTTTGAGAGCGGCGTCCAGACTCCGTACCCGAAGAACAACACTGCCCACGCCCGCTATTTCCCAGCCGGCGCGGGTGACCGTGCAGTAATCGTCCTGCCGCAGTGGAATGCGGATGAAGAGAGTCACCTCGCGCTCTGCCGGTTACTCAACCGCTTCGGCATCGCGGCCCTCCGCTTGAGCCTGCCTTACCATGAACAGCGCAAACTCGATCACCTGGAGCGGGCGGAGTACATGGTCAGCCCCAACGTCGGGCGCACGATTCAGGCGGTGCAACAAGCGGTCCAGGACGTGCGCCGCGCCGCCGACTGGCTCATCGGCCGCGGGACGAAACACGTCGGCGTGATGGGCACCAGCGTCGGCTCCTGCGTCACTTTCCTGACTTTCGCTCACGACGAGCGGCTGGAGGTGGGCGTCTTCAATCACGTCTCGAGCTACTTCGGCGATGTCGTCTGGCGTGGCTTGACGACCACCCACATTCGACAGAGCCTCGAACCGCATTTGACCCACGAAGAGGCGCGGCGCGTCTGGCTGACGATCAGTCCGAGCGCCTACGTTGCCAGGATGAGCCGGCACGAGCGTCGGGCGCTGCTCATCTCCGCGCGCTACGACCTGACTTTTTTACCCGACCTCTCGCGCATCCTCTTTGACGACTGTGAGCGTCACGGGGTGCCGGTCCGCAAGGCGCTGCTGCGCTGCGGGCATTACAGTCTCGGCCGCGCGCCATTCAAATATCTCGACGCCTGGTACATCGTCAACTTCTTCCGCCAGGCGTGGAAATAATCGAAACCCACTTGGGTTGACATCACTCCATCGCTTGCAAGCCGACTCTCGTGACGCCATATGAAAACACTGCTGCTCCTCTGTTGCTTGATCACCGCGGCCCCGGTTGCTTTGGCCCAGACGGTCGCGCCCGAAAAGATCAAAGACTTCTTCCCGGTCTCCGTCTGGTACGCGGGCGGCAAGGCACGCGCCCCGATGCTCGAACGCGTCACCGAGGAGAGCGCCGCGCGTTGGGGGCGCGACCTCGATCAAATCAAAGCGCTCGGCTTCAACGCCGTGCGCTGCTGGGTCGAGTGGGCGAGCGTCGAGCGGCGTGAAGGCCAGTATGATTTTTCGGCCCTGGAACTCCTGACCGATTTGGCGGCCGAGCGCGGCTTGAAAGATCGCGGGGCTGGTCAACTCACCTTCGAGCGCGCGATGAAGCCGCAAGAGGTGTGGGTGGTGCAAGTGAAAGAGAAATAGATGCGGAATCAATTTAGAAGGAAGGCAGAGCACTAGCTGGGGATTCGAGTCAATAGTTCAGCCGCAGTGAGGATGTGGATACTTTGATACTTCTTCAAGTTCAGCAAGTGACTGTCCCCGGAAACGATGATTTCAGCGTCGGCAGCAACAGCGCACGCTAGCACGAAATCATCATCAGGATCGGCGACAACAACCGGATCGATAGCGGCGGGATCAACCAGCAAGGCTAGCGCAGCATATCCTAAAACCAAATCGCGAGGCGTCAGGCCAACGAGCGCCAACCGCTGAGCAAATTTTTCGCGGCTGAGCACATCTTCCAACTCAGCGAGCAGCACAGCACTGGTGAATAACTCTATCGTGCCAGCGCGAGCGGCATCCAGCACGCGGCGTGGTGTGCCAGACCAGAGCAGGCCGGAAATCACCGTATTGGTGTCAGCCACCACTCGCATGAGGAGCGCGCCTCTCGTTGCGAACAGCCTGGACCTCAGCTTCCACTTCAGCTTCTGTTAGCGGTGGCATCTCCAGGGCCGCTAAGCGGTCGGCTGCTTCAAACAACTGATCGACGCGGCGGCGGCGGATTTCCGCACGGATTAAGGATTCGATGGCCTCAGGCGTCAGCAGTCCGCGAGCCTCAGCCTCACGGGCCACACTGTCAGGCAAGACTAACTTGATTTCAAGCTCGGCCATTTTCTCGTCCCCTTTCTGCCAGGTTTAGATCATATGCCAATCAGCAGGCGAATCAAGCAGGTTTTTTGACCTGCTGCGGTCTGTTTCTCTTGGCAAGCTTATTTTGGTGCTTTGCGCGAACGGCAGTAGAATGGCACTGGAGGTCAATGTTTATGTCAATCAATTCACGCGAACAAGCATCACCGGAACAGCCGGGCGCTGTTCCCTCGGATCCGCGCAGCGCCGAGTTGGAACGGCTGGACAAAGACGCTCCTCCGATTACGACCAATCCCCGGCGACTGGGTGGCGCGTCGGTCATCGGCATTCAGCGGATGCCGGTCACGACGCTGCTCGACTATCTCAGCGAAGGCTATTCGGTGGATGAGTTCATCGAGTGTTTCCCGGGCACCGACCGCGACAAGGTGATCGGCGCGCTGCGCAAAATCCGCGAAGCCTTCGACGACGGATCGCTGACCGAACTGCTGGCCGAGAAAGTGGACTACTGATACGCCTGCTGCTCGAACTCCGCATTCTTCATCACCTCACCTTTATCCTGTAAGCCAGAGTGCTATACTGCCGGACGATCCCAACGACCTTGGCCGTGCGGTGGCGAAGCCTATGGAGTGCTGCGACCCGGCGCAGCTTTGGTAGTCTCGATGGGGTGTGCCGGATCGCGAAAGACTACCAAAGCGGTGAGAGCTCACCGCACTCCATATGCTGGCCGTGCGGTGGCATCATCATTGCGGGGGCATCGCGACCAGCGACTGGGAGAGATTCTAGGTGGTGAGGAGGATCAAGCCAATGGACAGGGAGAAAGAGACATTCGCATCCGCAGAGACGATCCCACAGGGCCTCCGCCTTCTCCACACGCTTCGCGGGCATGAAGGATCGATTTGGGAAATAGCGTGGTCGCCGGACGGTCAGCGGCTCGCCTCGGCATCTGAAGATCGGACAATCCGCCTCTGGGATGCGCAAAGCGGCAAACCACTGCGGACTCTCGAAGGACACAAGTATATTGTCAACAGCGTGGCGTGGTCGCCGGACGGTCAGCGGCTCGCCTCGGCATCTGATTGTACGGTCCGCCTCTGGAATGCGCAAAGCGGCAAACCACTGCGGACTCTCGGAAGACACAGTCAATTTGTCACCGGCGTGACTTGGTCACCGGACGGGCGGAGGCTCCTCTCTGCATCTGAGAATGGAACGGTCTGTCTTTGGGATGCGCAAAGCGGTAAAGAACTGTGGACTTTCGGTAGCAGGGGAGGTTGCTCCAGCGTGGCGTGGTCGCCGGACGGCCAGCGTCTCGCTTCGGCGTCTGGTAACTGGACGATCCTCCTCTGGGATACACAAAACGGCGAACCACTGCGGACTCTCAAAGGACACAAGGGACCTGTTCACAGCGTAGCATGGTCGCCGGACAGTCAGCGGTTCGCCTCGGCATCTGGTGACCATACCATTCGCATCTGGACCCCAGAGACTGGAGCAACGGTGGTCATTCTCGAAGCCCACACCCAACCAGTAAAGTCTGTTCGTTTCTCCTATGATGGTCGGTTGCTAGCTTCGAAGGGTATAGACAGTTGCTTACGGCTCTGGCGCTGCGACTCCTGGGAACAAGTGGCAGCCATCAGCGAACCTGTAGGGCAGAGTCTTGGTGGTCTCGCCTTTCATCCCAATGAACCCAGACTAGCTACACTCGGCGAGAGAGATCTGGTCATCCGGATCTGGCAATTGGACTATGATCTCCTGCTCGGCGCCACGGCATCATCCGAGACCTGCCATTATCGCAATGCCAAAGTCGTGCTGTTAGGCGATTCGGGCGTAGGCAAAACGGGCCTGGGATTGGTGTTGACGGGTAAGCCATGGGAGGCGACCGAATCCACTCACGGTCGCCACGTCTGGTCGTTCGAGAGCGATGAAGCGGCGCTGCCTGAAGGCCGCCGGGAGATGCGCGAGACGTTGCTCTGGGACCTGGCCGGCCAGCCGGGATACCGCCTCGTCCATCAGTTGCACCTGAACGAGGTGGCGGTGGCGCTGGTGGTCTTTGACGCCCGCAGCGAGACCGAGCCGTTTTCGGGCGTGCGGCATTGGGACCGCGCTCTGCGCCAGGCGCAACGGGTCCAGAGCGGTGATGCCGTGCCGCTCAAGAAATACCTCGTCGCCGCCCGCGCCGACCGCGGCGGCATTCCCGTCAGCCGCGAGCGCATTGACGCCACGGTCCGCGAGTTTGGTTTTGACGGCTTCTTCGAGACGAGCGCGAAAGAAGGTTGGCGCATCCCGGAACTCATCAATGCGATCAAACAGAGCATCAGTTGGGACCTCTTGCCCCAGGTCAGCTCGAACGAGTTGTTCCAGACGATCAAGGAATTCCTCGTCGCCGAAAAAGAGGCCGGTCGATTGCTCTCGACCGCTGACGATCTCTACCGCTCGTTTTGCCAAACTCATCAAGACCTCACCAAAGATGGAGACCTGCGCGCCAAATTCGAGACCTGCATCGGGCGCGTCGAGAATCGCGGCCTGATCCGCCGGCTGAGCTTCGGCGGGTACGTGCTGCTCCAGCCGGAGAAACTCGACGCCTACGCCTCGGCGATGGTCAACGCGGCCAAAAGCGAGCCGGACGGCCTCGGGTTCATCGCCGAAGAGGACGCGCTCGCCGGCCGCTTCAAGATGCCGTCAGACGAGCGCGTGGCCAACAAGGATCAGGAGAAGCTGCTCTTGATCGCGACCGTGGAGGAGTTGCTGCGGCACGAGATCGTGCTCAAGGAGGTTGCCGAGGGCGCGGCGGATCTCGTCTTCCCCTCGCAGTTCACACGCGAAGGGCCTGACGCGCCGGACGTGCCGGGCAAGGCCGTGGTCTTCACTTTCAACGGGCCGGTGCTGAACATCTACGTGACACTGGCGGTGCGGCTGTCGCATAGCCGGATCTTCCAGAAGCAAGCGATGTGGAAAAACACCGCCAGTTACCAGGCGAGGGTCGGCGGCTCTTGCGGCATCTACCTGCGGGAGCTTGAAGAGGGGCAAGGGGAACTCACGCTCTTCTTCGACGACCAAGCCGTCGAGGTGACGCGCTATCAGTTCGAGGATTACATCGCGGCCCATCTGCAACGCCGGGCCTTGCCCGACAGCGTCCTTCGGCGGCGAATCTTCGTGTGCCCAGATTGCGGTGTGACCATCACGGATGAGATGAGCAGACTGCGCCGCGAACGGGGCTTCACGACGATGAACTGTTCGGTGTGCGACACCAAGATCTCGCTCCTTGACCGGGAAGAGCGCCTCACCGCGACGCCGAGGTCCAGCCAAATCATCGCGGAGATGGATCGGGCGGCCGATGACAAGCGCGACCGCGATGCCGCCGCGATGACGATCAAGGGCAAGATCGAGTCCAATGACTATGACGTCTTCCTCTGCCATCACAGCAAGGACAAGCCTTCGGTGAAGAGTGTCGGTGAGCGCTTGAAAGAGCAGGGAATTCTGCCGTGGCTGGACGAGTGGGAATTGCGGCCAGGATTGCCGTGGCAACGGGCACTCGAAAGGCAAATCGAAACCATCAAGGCGGCAGCAGTGTTTGTCGGGCCTGATGGCCTTGGTCCCTGGCAGAATGTGGAGCAAGAAGCCTTCCTCCGTGAGTTTGTGCAGCGAGAATGTCCAGTGATTCCCGTGATCTTACCGAAATGCACGAAGGTTCCGGAACTCCCGATTTTCCTGCGCGGAATGACGTGGGTTGATTTCCGCAAGTCAGAGCCCGAGCCGCTTCAACAGTTAATTTGGGGAATCACTGGCAAACGGTGAGAGTAGCCTTGGCGTGAATCCTTTGCGCCTTTGCGCCTTGGCGAGAGACCTTCCCGCTCGCCAAGGCGCAAAGGAAAGAGAGGGCCGCACTCAGGAAGGTTGCGCTGAGGGTCTGACCATCTCGGCGACCTCCGGGTGGCCTTTCTCGATGGCCATCTCGAAGGGGGTCTTCCCCTCCTCATTTTTAGCGTTCACGTCGGCCCCGTGCGAAAGGAGCAGTTGGACCATCTCCTGATGACCGCGCGCGGCGGCTTCGTGCAAAGGCGTCCACTCTCCCTGCTGCCTGATGTTCGCCTCTGCGCCTCGCTCGAGCAGCATCTTCACCACCGCCAGGGCGACTTCGGGATGACGGTGCGCGACCGCGGCGTGGAGGGGGCAGACGCGCATTTGATTCCTGGCGGGTTGATCGACCTGGGCGCCGGCATTGAGCAACAACTCAAGCGTCTCGGGATGGCCGAAGAAAGCCGCATAGCCGAGCGCGGTGAAACCATCCGGCGAGTAGGCATTGATGCTGGAGGAGTCCTGCTTGATCAAGTGAGCCACACGATGATTGTCTCCCAAGGCCGCCGCCTCAAAGAAGTCCAATTCCTGACCGTTGGCCAACTCAGAGGCGAGTTCAACGTGCCCGTAGTAGATCGCCAGCATCACGGCCGAGACGCCCACCTCAGTGCGAGCATGGATTAACTCCGGCTGGTGATTGAGCAGACTGTGGACCTTAGTCCGGTCGCCTGCTTTCACCGCTTCAAGGAACTCTTGGTTTTGATTGTCTTCCACCGTTCCTCCAAAAATGAATCGTTCGCCTCATCGAGCGTAGCACAGCTTACCACACCGGCCGACCACTACTCATACCGCAGCGCCACCATCGGATCCACTCGCAGCGCCCGCCGCGCAGGGATATAGCCCGCCAGGAGCGCGACCGAGGTCAGCAGCAACGCGACGCCCGCGAGCGTCAGCGGGTCAGTCGCGCTGACTTCGTAGAGCAAGCCGGAGATGACTCGCGTCAAGACGAGAGTTGCTACCAGTCCAAGGCCCAAGCCGATGAGGGTCAGCTTCAGCGACTCACCCAGCACCAGCTTGAGCACATCGCTCGGCCGTGCTCCTAACGCCAGGCGGACGCCGATTTCATGCGCGCGCTGACTGACCAGATAAGCCATGATCCCATAAATCCCGACCACCGCCAGCACGAGGGCGATGGCGGCCAGCAGGCCCAGGAGCAGCATCGAGAATCGGTCCGGTCCGACGGAACGCGCCATCAACTCTTCCATCGTGACGATGCTGTGGACCGGCTGCGCGGGGTCGAGCTTGAGCGCTTCCTGCCGGACGGCTTGAGCGAGGTGTTGAGGGCTTGCGGCCGTCCGCACCACGACGTTCATGGTGAGGTAAGAGTTCTGCGCATGAGGGATGAAGATCTCCGGCTGCGGCTGGCTCTTCAGCCCGTAAAATTTGGTGTCGCTCGCGACGCCCACCACCTCGTACGGATACTTCCCGCGGTTGTAATTGATCACCAGTTGCTTGCCGACTGCGTCTTGGCCGGGCCAGACCTGACGCGCCATCGTCTCATTGACCATCAGCACGGCCGGCGTGTTGACCTGGTCATGCTCGGTAAAAGCTCGCCCTGCCTGCACCGGGATGCTCATGGTCTTGAAGTAGTCCGGCGTGACCATGCGAATGCTCGCCTTGGGTGCCGCGCCGCCAGGGTCGGACTCTCCCTCGCGCCAGAAGGGACGGTCAAAATCTACGCCCACGTCACTCATCGGCAGGGCCGTCGTGGCCGCTACCGAGTTCACCGACGGGAGCGCCCTCAATCGTTCGATCAATGTCTGGAAGTAAGCCGACGACTGGGCTGCGGTGCGGTAGGAGTTGTTATCCAAGAAGATGCGCATGACCAGCAGATGCTTGGAATCGAAGCCGGGATTAACTGCCAGCACGCGGGCGAAACTGCGCGCCAGCAATCCCGCCCCGACTAGCAGGACGAGCGCAATGGCTACCTCCGAGGCCACCAGCAGGCTGCGGAAGCGGTGGTGACGGAGACTCGAAGTGGCGCCCTTGCTCCCTCCCTCTTTGAGCGCCGCCGTCAAGTCGGCCTTTGAGCCTTCGAGCGCCGGGGCCAAGCCGCAAATGATGCCTGTCGCCACGGCCACAACGAAGGTGAAGACGAGCACTCGGACATCGAGGCCGACCTCGTCAACACGCGGGAGCTTGCCGGGGTTGAGCAACATCAACAGGTTTTTGCCCCAGAAGGCGAGTGCCAGGCCAATGACGCCTCCCGCCGTCGCGAGCATCACGCTTTCCGTCAGCAGTTGCTGAATCAGACGCAGGCGAGAGGCGCCCAACGCGATCCGCACTGCTACCTCGCGCTGTCGCCCTGATGCCCGGACCAAGAGGAGGCTCGCCACGTTCGCGCAGGCGATCAGCAGCACGAAACCCACGGCGCCGAACAGGACCAGCAACGCGGCTCGCGAGTCGCCCACGATCTCTCCGTGCAATGGCACGAGCCTGACGCCCCAACCCTTGTTTGCCTTCGGATACCGCGTTTCAAGCTCCGCGGCGAGTGCGGCCATCCGGGCTTGGGCCTGTTCAAGCGTCACGCCCGCTTTGAGGCGCCCCAGCACGTGCAGAAAACGGAAGTCGCGCGGCGGCCCGTCAGGGAAACGCTGCGGGTTGTAGGGTCGAGCTATATCCCAAGGAATCCATAGGTCCACTCCGTGACCGGGCAGCGCAAAGCCTGCGGGCATGACCCCGAGCACCTGCCAATCTCGGCCGTCGAGCGAGATCATCCGGCCGACGACGCCTGGATCGCCTCCGAACCGGCGCCGCCACAGCCCATCACTGATCACCACCAAGCGGTCCCCGCTGATATATTGATTGGCCGAGTTGTAGCTCACACCGGGAACCTCTTCGGGGGAAAAAGTCCGCCCCGCGGCCGCCGCGATGCCAAAGACTCGGAAGTAATCCCCGACGACCTGAGCCACTTGAATCTGTTCGGCCTCGTGCTCACTGCGCAACGTGCGGGACGTTTCATACCAGGCGGTGAGCCCGTCAAAGACCTGACCGCGCGACCTCCAATCGAGGAAGTTTCCGGGCGACGGCCGGTCGTGGTCCCGGAACTGCTCCCGATTCGTGTCCCACACCATGACCAGCCGATCAGGATTCCGATACGGCAAGGGCCGCAGCAGGACGGCATTGACGACGCTGAAGATGGCCGAGTTCGCCCCGATGCCCAAGGCCAGGGTGAGCACCGCCACCGCCGTGAAGCCGGGTTGTTTGATCAGCGTCCGAACGGCGTATCGGAGATCGTGCATAAGATCAGCTAACATTTCGTTCTCTCTCCTAAATCAGGGCATGGAGTTCCGGCTTCAGCCGGGTTTTGCGTGTCGCCGACGCAAAACCCGGCTGAAGCCGGAACTCCATGCCCCGTGCAGCAGCTTACGAGCCGGCCTTAACTTGGGCGATACTCTTCAAGAGAATGGCCTTCACCCCGTCACGCTCGACCATCGTCCCAGTCACGCTCACCGGCTGGCCGGCGAGATTCGCGACCTTCTCTTTCACGGAGAAAGGCTTCTCGTCCAAAAGCAGGTGGAGTTTGCCGTCTTCCGAGAGGAAGCCGACTGACACGCCCCGGCTGATGCACGCGTTAGAACACCCGGCGTGCTCCGGCCCCTTCGCCCCGCGCGTCACATAGCAGTGCAGGTCCACCACTTCTCCTTTCAGAGTGACCTCTTCACTTTTGGAGGTCTGCCCAATCAGCGGTAAAGGCGTGCCGAGCCCGACGAACCAGATCACCAGCCCTGCTGCTCCAAAGAGCGCCAGAAGTTTTTTCATTTTCTCTCTCCTCTCGTTAGGTGGAATTGTTCAGCACCAAGCTGCATCGCGGCCGACTTTAGTCCGGCCCCGCCACATCAGCCAATAGATTGGAGATGAATTATGGGTGAGTTAAAGCTGAGGGGCTAAGGCGCTGCGGAATTGCGGTTTGCTCGGCCGGTGAGAGAAGGGTGAGTTTTGCCCCCGGCTTGTTTACCGATATAATTGCGGCGGCCGTCAGACTAGATCGGATTTCAATTGCGTGTACGGATCAGAACCGCGAGCGGTAGCGAGCGTGGCTCACAGTGGAGCCATCTCGGATGCGACGCTCGCTACCGCTCGCGGTTCTGATCCGGCGTGTTCCATACATTCAATTGAAAACCGATCTAGGGTTCCAAGGAGGGAATGTTGGGCGGGCGCTCTACACTCTCTCTCAGAGTTGCCACCATGAGTCTAAATGTTTCGGCCGCAGCATCGCTTCGCTTCGGGGTCTTCGTGTTAGACCTGGAGACCGGCGAGCTGCGCAACCAGAGCGGGGTGCTGATCAAACTGCAACCGCAGCCCGCGAAGGTCCTCGTGCTGCTCGCCAGCCGTCCCGGTCAACTGGTGACGCGCGAGGAGATTCAGCAGCAACTCTGGCAGGGCGAGACCTTCGTCGATTACGAGCACGGGGTCAACTTCTGCATCAAGCAGATCCGCGCCGCGCTCGGTGATGACGCCCAGGCGCCGCGCTACGTCGAGACCCTGCCTCGCCGCGGCTATCGCTTCATCGCGCCGGTCGAGAGGCCGGAAGAAAAACTGAAAGAAGAATCGGATGAGCCGGCTCCGCCCGTGAAACTGGCGCCTGAGCCTCCGGCCAACCCACAAACTCGAAGATACTCTATTCTGATTGCCAGCCTCACGACGGCAGTTGTCCTGGTGGTGGCCGCCTACCTCGCGTGGCAAAGGTGGGGGGCGCAGGCTCCTCCTCCCGCCGGGAAGATCATGCTGGCGGTGCTCCCGTTCGAGAACTTGAGCGCGAGCCCGGAGCAGGACTACTTCAGTGACGGCTTGACCGAGGAGATGATTACGCAACTCGGACGCTTGCACCCGCAGCGCCTGGGCGTCATCGCCCGCACCTCGGCCATGACCTACAAGGGCGGCAAAAAGGACGTGAGCCAGATCGGCCACGAGTTGGGCGTGAGCTATGTCCTCGAAGGCAGCGTTCGCCGCGACGGCGACCAGTTGCGCATCACCGCCCAATTGATCCAGGTCCGCGACCAGAGCCATCTCTGGGCCGAGACCTATGACCGCCACGTCCGCGACATCCTCGCCATCCAACAAGAAGTCGCCGGACGCATCGCCCGCTCGCTCGCCGTCGAACTGCTTCCCTCTGAGCAGTCGGCGTTCGCGCCATCCTCCGTTCGTAGCCCTGAGGCTTATGACGCCTACCTCAAAGGCCGCTACCTCTGGAACAAGGGGACGGGCGAGAGCCTCAAGCAGTCCATCGAGTATTTCGAGCAGGCCGTGGGTCAGGACCCGAACTTTGCGCTCGCCTATGCCGGGCTGGCCGACGCTTATCACCTCCTGGCGACCTTCTCCATCTTGCCGTCGCGTGAGGTCTATCCCAAAGCGAAGGCCGCCGCCCTCAAGGCGCTGGAGTTGGATGATTCGCTGTCTGAAGCGCACACGACGCTGGGCTCGGCCCTCTTCCGCTTCGACTGGAATTGGGCGGCGGCCGAAAAATCCTTCCGGCGGGCGCTGGAACTCAATCCTAGCTCCGCGATCGCGCACCACGACTACGCCTGGTATTTGGTCGCCCTCGGCCGCTTCGAAGAAGGGATTGCCGAGATCAAGCGGGCGCAAGCGCTCGACCCGCTCTCGCCTCGCGCCAATGTGGACATCGGTTGGGTCTACATTCGCACGCGCCGGTTCGACGAGGCCATTGCGCACATCCGCCGGCTGCTGGAATTTGAGCCGAACTCCGTCGGTGCGCAGCATTGCCTGGAGCAAGCCTACATGCACCAAGGTCAGTATGACCAAGCCCTCGCCGAAGCGCGAAAGAATCTAGCTCCTTTAGGCAGAAGCCCGGAAGAGGTAGCGGCCTTAAGCCGGAGTGATGCGGCGCAAGGGATGCGGACCGTGCTGCGGTGGCGGCTCGAAAGGTTGCAAGAGTCGGCGCGGCAGCGTTACGTCAGCCCGAACTCTATGGCCGCGCTCTATGCCGTGCTCGATGAAAAGGACCAGGCGTTTGAGTGGCTGGAGCGGGCTTACCAAGAGCGCGACCCGGCTTTAGTCTCGCTCAAGGTAGACCCCGTCTATGACAACTTGCGTGTGGATCGACGTTTTGCGGAGCTGGTTCGGCGGCTTGATTTCCCCAAATAAAAGTTGTGACAAGCAATGGACCGCGGATGACGCAGATTGGGCGGATCAACGCGGATGATTCTATGGGGTTGATCCGCGCCCATCCGCTCGATCCGCCTGATCCGCGGTCTATGCACGCCCGGCGATGCGTGCTATACCGGGCATGCGGCAATCAACAACAACCAGCAAAGGAGCGATGAAAGGAGAGCTATGCGCATTGGAATCATTGGCGCCGGAAACGTCGGCGGAAATCTTGGGAAGGTGTGGGCCGGGAAGGGCCACGAGGTGATGTTCGGAGTCCGCGACCCGCAAAGCCCTAAAGTTCGAGCCTTAGTCGGTGGGCTTGGCGAGCCAGCGCGGGCCGGCGGCGTGAAGGAGGCGGCTGCGTTCGGTGAGGTCGTGGTGCTCACTACGCCTTGGCCGGCAACTCAGGAGGCGATTCAAGCGGCCGGGGATTTGGCCGGAAAGATTCTGATGGATTGCACTAACCCGGTGAAGCCGGATTTGACCGGACTGTCGCTGGGACAGACGACCTCTGCGGCCGAAGAGATTGCCCGATGGGCGCCGGGCGCACGGGTGGTGAAAGCCTTCAATACGATTGGCGCTCAGCAGATGCTCAATCCGCAGTTTGGCTCGCAGGCGGCGAGCATGTTCATCTGCGGTGACGACGCGGCGGCCAAGTCGGTGGTGGCCAGGCTGACAGAGGAGAGCGGCTTTGAGGTTGTTGATGCTGGCCCTCTTTCCAACGCTCGGCTCTTGGAGCCGCTGGCCATGCTCTGGATTTATCTGGCCGTCAAACAGGGCTTGGGCACTGAGATCGCTTTTAAATTGCTGCGGCGTTAGCCGGTGCGATTAAGCCGAGGCGCGGCAGCAGAGGGAAGAGTATTAAGGAGCCGGACGCAACTCGCTGGCTGGCTGCGCCCCGTCGCTGGCGGCGGTCAAGGGGATCTCACGCTCGCCGGAATCGAAGAGCATCCCGGTCCGGCTACTCAAGACCTGGTACTCAAAAATGATTGAGCCGGTCAGCTCCCGCGGGAGTTCGAGGGTGAACTCCTGGCTCGATTGCCCGTTAGGACTCGCGCCCTTCCGATGATCGCGCAAGAGGATCGTGCCGCGCCCGTCCCTGGCGGTGACCTCCAGGCGATAACTGTGCTGGGAGCGGCTTTGGAGTTTAATCACGATGCGCGCTACTTCGCCCGGAGCATAGGCGGGGCGGTCGAGCTTGAGTTCGCTCACCGAGGCATGGTCCTCCTGCATCAATCGATCAAGGTCCGCCTCGCCACGAGCCAGCAGGCGGCCGGCCGCGTCAATCAAGGTGTAACCGATTTTTCGTGCGTCGAGTTTGGCGGGCAGTGGGAACTCAAGACTGGCGCGGTCAAGGATGGTGATCGCCTGGCGTTGCTTGAAACCTTTCGCTTCAACGCTGAAGCTGGCATTGGTGATGGGCTGAGGCGCTGCCACATCGAAGGCGAGGATCAAGGGCGTCTCTTCGCTGGGCAACTTAAGCTCGATCTCGCCGCTGCTGGCCAGCCCATCTCCCGGCCCGCCTGCGAGCCGGGCTCGCACCTCGACCTCTCTGGTGCCGGATGAACCGGGCGCCGCGGTCGGTCTGGCCGGAGCCGTGCTGGAGAGTTGGGTGATAGACGCAATCTTGTAAAAAACGAGCGTCCCGGCCGAGTTGTAGATCCTCAGCACATACTGATTGCCTGGGATGGCTGGTGAATCTAGTGGCGCAAGGAGTGTTTCTCGCGGAGCCAACGTGAGCGAGAATTTGGCAACTTGAGTTTGCTGAGTAGCCGTGCCGAGGCTGATCTGAGCGGTGCCTTGAAATCCGTCAAGCTCGTCCGTGTTGGCCAGGTTGAGGCGGAGTTGGCCGCCTGTGCTCTCGATGCCGCCCACGAGTGTCGGCGCAAGTGCCGGGCGATGGAAGCTGCTGGATGCTTGCGCCCAGACAATCTGCGACCCGGCAGCCCAGGCCAGTGCCACCAGAAGATGACAGAGTCGATTCACCATTTGACCTTCTCCTTTTCGCCGCTCAGTGTTCGGAGTGCCGACTTCAGTCGGGTTTTTCTCTCCGCGATCAGAAAAGCCCGACTGATGGTCTTTGAGGAAATAATGCAACCATCACTGCCGGGTGTTCAGAGTACCGACTTTAGTCGGGTTTTTCTGGTGGCGTGAAGCAAAACCCGGCTGAAGCCGGTACTCTGAACACCCGCCCTCAGTGTTAAGTTATTTCTTCAAAGATCATCAGTCGGTACGCCGAACGCGTGGTCTGCATTACAGCGAGTTGAGGAACGTGATGAGCTGGTTCTTCTGGTTGTCACTCAGCCCGCGGTAGCGATTGATCACGCTGTTGGCTTCGCCCGCGTGGCGGAGGATCGCATCGCTGCGCGTCACCGACAACCCATCGTGCATCAGCCGAATCCGCGTGCGCATCCCCCACAGCGGGGGCGTGCGGAGTTTGTTTCTGGTTGATTGCCCGCCATTCTGCACGATCCCATCGCCCGTGCCCACGTCGTGCAGCAGGAAGTCGCCGAACGGATGGATGCGCTTGTTGCCGAGGGCCGCGGGCACGTTGAAGGTCCCGGCGTTAACCGGAGCGCCCGGAGGAGCGGTCACGATGTCGCGGACGTGGCAGATGGCGCAGCCGATTTGGTTGAAGAGGTTCGAGCCGGCGACGGCGTCGGGAGTGGCAGCAAGCGCGGCGTCGCGTGGCGGGGCCTTGGTGGCGCGCATAAAGCGGACGAAGGCTTCAATGTTTCCTCCGAAGGGCGCCGTCGGCGTCGCCGGGTCCTCCGGGTCGTCTACCGTGTCATAATCGGCCACGGAGTTGCCGTTGGAGGTATTCTCGGTCAGCATCAGCGGGCTGGTGACGCCCATCTCGTTGAGATAGGCGTCGGCGGCGAACGAGAGCAAGCTGGCGTGTTGATTCTTCCAGCCGAAGCGGCCGGCGCGATTATTGCCCGGGGCCTCCAGCAGCGGCACCTGAATGATCTGGCCGCGCATGTTCGAGGGCTGGCTGTTGGCAATGGCGACGAGCGTGTTGGTGTCGATGCACTCGACAAATCCGTCGCCCAGGATGTTCAGCGACAAGCGGAGCGCCCGCACCTCATTGCCGGCGAGCACCCGTTCCTGGATCTCTGGATAGAGCGCCCGATCATTGATCAGCGAGCCGCCGGGATGGTCCACGAAATTGGAGCCGTTGAAATGCCCGGCCCTCAATTCGGTCACCTGGCTGCTCGCACCCGAGACCGGATTCCGATGGCACTCGCGGCAAGACTCCGCGTTGTAGAGTGGGCCGAGCCCTTCCTCGATGCTCTCGACTTCATCGAAGATGGCTTTCGCGCCCAAGAAGGTCTCCGGGTCGCTCGCGTCGCCTTGCGGAATGAACCCGTTGGTTTGCTCGTCGAAGCCAGTCGGGGCTTCGGTAATGCTCGCCTGACTTTGGACGGTGCTCCGCCCGCCAAGCAGCGAAAAAGAAAACGCCAGGAAACACGCCAGGACAATCAGCTTCGGAAGTCTCATCTCTGAATCTCCTTTTGGTAGCTTGTTAGGGGCACACTTCATCCAGGGGCAGCCTCGGGGGGCTCCCTTACTGCCTGAAGTTGACAATGATGCGAGTTAACTCAGTCTTGAGTTATCAGTAAGCTATAGCTCACCTGGAAGGACGCTAGCGGCACACTAGTCCAAGATAGCTGTGAGCCCGATAGTTCATGTCGCACGGGGCAAGGTGTTACTTGCGACGATCAAGCCAAAGGATTGATGAAACCGAAAGAGCGAAAAAATCAAACCGCACAAGAGAACGAATGTTTGTTATGAGTGAGTGTGTTCAGTCAGTTTCGATAACGGGCGATATACTATGCCCGGCCTGAAGGCTTGTCAACTTAAATTGGAACCGGGGCGGCGTGGCGGGTCAAATGCGTGATGCGTGGGTACGGTACGGGGAGCTGAAAACGGCTCTGTGCGAAAGCACCAGGTCGCTCGTGCTCCCCGTACTGCATCGTTTATTTAGCGCAGCTACCTAATCGCAATCGTCACGCCATTGCTCGGCACGCCGTTGCGGGTCACTACCAGCGTGTGGTTGCCTGAGCTGATGCCGGCCGGCAGGGTCACATTCAACTGATTGAGACCGATGAAGCCCGGGGCGGGGCCGGCGTAGCCGACCGTCACCGGGTTCCCATCAATCGTCACCTGCACGTTCCCGCTCACGTTCACCCCGCCCACGTCGGTGGCATCAGCACCGAGGCCCGTGCCGAAGACCGAGATGATGTTGGGTGAGCCGTCCGCTCGGGTGGCGGCAAAGGGGGCGAGTGTGCCCGCGAACGCGTCGACGGCCGCCGCCGGGCCTGACCCGCTCTGGTTGAAGGTGAAGATGGCCGGCGCGGCCGGCGCGATCAGCATGGCTCCGGCGCGGATGAGTTGGCCGTTGTTGACGATCTCGATGGTGACGGTCCTGGATTGCAGCGTGGGCAGGGCAGGGATGCTCGTGGTCGCCGTGGTCGTGCGCGGGAGTTCAAAGTTGATCTGGCCCGGCGCCGCGAAAAAGAGCGGTGCCGGAGTGCCGTTGATGAGTACCTGCGTCCCGGCCAGCGTGGTCGGGAGCGGCTGCACAGTCGCCACTTGGGTGCTTCCGTCCGTGAGGCCCGTTCCGAAGAGCGCGACGATCCCGGCAGGCGAGAGCGTGGTCACAAAGCTGGCGGCGGAGGCCGCCGCAATCACCCGCGAGGTGCTGGTGTCAGAGAGCCCGGTATTGAAGCTCCCCAGATAGTCGGTCGATTGGCCGAAGTAACTCTCCCAGGCCAGGCGGAAGCGCGTGACTTTGCTGAGCGTGGCGGCCGAAGGTTGGGTGCCTTGTTTGACCAGCAAGACCACCGCGGAGCGGAAACTCTTCGGCGCCGCGGCAGCGCCAGGGCTGCGCGGGCCGTTGGCCTGGATGATCTGGTCGATCGTGACGGTCTGCTTGGTCCCGTTCAGCGTCACGCCGGGCTGCGGGGCGTCGCTATTCAGGTGTGAGCCGGTCGGGTTGGTGATCACAAACGTGTCCGGCACTTCGGTCGAGGGGCGGAGGCCGATGGCGTACTGGTCGAGCCGCGAATAGCCGTCGGTCAGGGTGAGTGAGGTGAATGACCCGTTGCCGTTATCGCGCCAGACGTTGCCCTCCATCGAAGAGGCCCGCCGCGCGGCCGGAGTGCTCAGCGTCGACTCGATATTGAAGAAAAAACTCCAATGCTGCTTGGCCCGGCCGAGGAGCAAGTTCGGGTCAGCGCCCGGGTACAGGACATAAGCCAGCCAGCGGTGGCCCTGCTCCTGACCCATAATCGAAAGCGCGCTGTTGACGCCTTCGGCCCCCAGCACGATGTCAGTCGGGTAATCAGGATACGACGTGCTGATGTCGCTGAGGTCGAGTAGCCCCTGGACTCGGCGGGCCCCCAGCAGCCCGGTCGGATCGCCATCGAAGGTCGGTTGGCCGATGCCCGAGATGTCATTGCGGAAGGGTTCGTAGAAGGCAAAGGCGGTGACGCCGAGGCTGGAACTGAAGTCGGTGACCAAGTAAATGAAGTCGTAGACGTCACGATTCGGATGCGTCGCGTAGAAGGCCTGGACGACCCCAATCGTATCGACCTTGAAGTCGGTGGCGAAGAACTCGGCGATGGGGAGGGTGATCGCGCCGGAGGGCGGGTTGTCGAGGTCCACCGACCTGAGGTTTGACGCATTGCCCGGCGAGATGCCGGCCAGGGCGGTGTCGAGCAACTGAATCGAGGAGTAAGTGAAAAGAATGCGGCCGTCGCTGAAGAGCGTGATCTGAAAGCGCTGCACCCCGGCCGGGTCGCTCGGGAGGTCCTGAAAATCGCGGATGTTGTTATAGGTGACGAGCACCCGGTCGCTGTCACGCCGAAGGTAGATGCCGTTGCTCCCTTGCACGTTGGCGGCCTTCGCGTCGAGGTCATGCCAGAAAGCGGCGATCCGCGGCAACCCCCTGGTCAACTCGTCGAGTGATTCGAGTGACGAGACGGCCCCATCGTTGAAGGCCGCGTTGCTGATGCCGGCCGGGCGGAAGACCAAATTGCCATTGCTGCTCACGGCCACGCTGGTGTAGCTGGTCCCATAGAAGCTGAAGCTGAAGCCCAGGCTCTGCAGGATGTAGGCGTCATCCCCAGGCTCGGCGTCGGGGAGCTTCGGGTTGACGGCCGGCGAGGTGGTCAAATCCAGCTTCGTGCCGAAGTTGGTGTCGAAGTTCCCGGTGGTCGAGGTTACGGTGTAGCCCGAGCCCGAAGGCGTGAATTGGACCGCGCGGCCGACCAGGTCAAACTGATTCGGCGGAGTGATCAGCGTCCCGTCGTCCTGGAGCACCGAGATGTCATTGGTGTCGGCGTTGTTGACCTCGGGCCCGACGGCGTCGAGGCCGTGCCGGGCGAGCCGCTGCCGGTTCACCTCGTGCCAGAGCCACGCCTCACGCGTGCGCTGCTGGCCGTCTTCATCATTGCGGGCGGCAGGCTTTCGCGGGCGGGATAATCGAAGGGTAGGCTGGCCGTCGGCGCTTGAGCCAGTCTGTCCCTGGGCCGCCGGGTGTGAAATCAGCGCCGCCGAAAAGAGCGCCATCATCAGCGCGACTGTCAGTAATCGCTTTGCTCGTTTGATTCGATTTAGCATAAAACCTCTACGACTCCTGTCAAAGTTGTTCGCATTGAATCGAAGACATCCGTGTCTCAGTCGCGGCAGAGATGAGCGTCTCGCCAGCAGAAAGAAACGTGGAATTCTGGATGAGAGCTGATCGCCAATTCAGGCTTGGGCATGCTACCGTTTGAGCGGCCAGGGTTCAAGGGGCGCGCGAAATCAGTCGGGCGCCAGCTCGACGATCAGGCCGTCACTCCAGCCGTACTTCTCTTCGGAAAGCTCACGCACGCGGCGCCAGAGTTCAGGCTCGCCTGCCTCATCCACCACCCGCCCCAGGCCCGTGAAGTGCTGGCTCCCGACCCGGAAGGAGATGCGCGGGTGGTGGCGGATGTTCTTGACCCACTGCGTCTGCTCGCGGCGCTCGGCGATCAGGTAGTAGTGGCCGCCGTCGGCGGTGAACCAGATTTCGATCTCTCGCGGCCGGCCGCTCTTCCGGCCGGTAGTGGTCAAGTAAAGGTATTGGGGCTCGCTCATAACGGAGTGCTGAGTGCTGAGTTGAAAGTGGAAAGTGTCCTGTCGCTTTTACTCAGCACTTTCCACTTTCAACTCAGCACTCAATAGAAGAGGTACTTCCGCCACGCCGCGTCGCTGCGCCCCAGGTAACGCATGATCTGGCGATTGACGTGGAGGCTGAAGGCTTGCGGGCGTTTGATCAAGCGCATGCCGACCTCTTCGGGCAGGCAGTTGCCTTTCCGGTTGTTGCAGCGCTTGCAGCAGGCGACCAGGTTATCCCAGTTCGAGTGCCCGCCGCGCGACTTCGGCATGACATGGTCGAGCGTCAATTCAGCGGGGGTCCCGACGCGGGCGCAGTACTGGCAGGTGTTGTGATCGCGCAGGAGAATATTTTTGCGCGAGAGACTCTTGCGCTCGAATGGGATGTGGACGTACTCGATCAGGCGGATGACCGAGGGAACCGGGACCGCGGCCCGCGACGAGTGGAAGCATTGTTCACTTCGTTCCTCGGCCCGGGCGATGCCTTTGAGGATCAGCACGATGGCGCGTCGCGTCGTGCAGACGTTGATCGGCTCGTAGGTCGAATTGAGAACCAGAACTCTATCCGTCATCGGAAAACCTTTCGACAACTGTGGCCCCGGGCGCCACCTCAGAGATCGAAGCTTTCCCGCACGCAGCAGCGCGTGCTGCCTGCTCGCGAAAGATTGGGACTGTGGTTGATGCTGAGCCGACGCGCACACCAAGGTCGAGCGCGGCGGCGGCGCCTAAGAAGAGAAGATGAACTTGAGAATGGTCAGTCGTGAGCGAGTGTCTTGAGAAAATTGCACCTCAATGATCGCACTAAAGTGTGTCGGCCAGGCTCTCCTTGGCAGATAATCTTGCTGCCGCCTCGCGGCTGCTGACCGGATGGCTGGCCCGACAAGCGGGATTATAGCACAGGTTTCTGATTTCGCGACGAGTGGGAGACGAGGAAGATTGTTCTCCGTCTCTCGGCTGGCCCCCGCCGCGGGCCACTTACTTGAGGACTGCTTTTCTCAGTTGGAGGGGATTCTCGAAGAGTGTCCCCAGCCCGCGCACGACCGCCCGCGCGGGGCTCTCGGCCAACTGCACGGCCAACTCCGTCTCTTTTGACAGCCGCTCGTCGAAGCCGGCTAAGAGCGCGGTGCCGCCTGCGAGCATCATCCCGCGGTCGTAGATATCGCCGGAGGCCTCGGGCGGCAGAGATTCGAGCGCGTCCTGAACCGACTTGATGACGCGCGAGATGATCGGCTCCATCGCCTCGTGAATCTCGATGCTGTTGATGATCGCCATTTCAGGGGCGCCGGTGACGGTGCTGCGGCCCTTGACCATCGTCGTCTGCTCTTGTTCGAGCGGGACCGCGCAGCCCAACTCGATCTTCACGCGCTCGGCCGTGCGCGGCCCGACCAGCAGGTTGTGGTTGTACTTGACCATCGAGGTGATCGCGGCGTCCAGGTCATTGCCCCCGACGCGCATGGTCCGGGCAAAGATCAGGTGGTCGTGGATCATCGCGGCCACCGTCGTCGTCCCGGCGCCGACATCGACCACGAGCGTGGCCCGCTGGTCCTCCGGGTCAAAGCCGGCGCCGAGCGTGGCGGCCAGGCCCTTGTTGATGAAGTGGACGTTGTTCACGCCCGCCTCTTTGGAGGCGTAGCGCAGCGCGTAGTGCTCGATGTCGCTGGCATCGGCCTGGACCGCGATGAGCACGCGGCGCGAGAGGTGCGAGCGCCCGTCACGCGCCTTGCGGATGTAGCTGCCGAGCAGTTGGCCGGCGAAGTTCGAGTCGGCGACCACGCCGTCGTGCAGCGGGCTGATGATCTGGACGTCTTCCGACGCCCGCCCCTCCAACTCCAGCGCCTCCATGCCGACGGCGACCACCTCGCGCGTCGGCGTGTCGTAGGCCAGCAGTGAAGGCTCGTTGACCACGATCCCGCGGCCCCGCGCAAAGACGCGGGTGCGCGAGGTGCCGAGATCGACCGCCAGGTCATCCGTGACTAAGTTTCGCAACGAAGGGATCTTCATAATCCAATTCTACCTTACCCCACAATTCCCGTCCTGCCGAATGCGTCGTCGAAGCAGCCACCGCACGCTGGTGAGAGTCAAATCGGTCGGAGCAGCAGAGACACCCGTATGTTACTCAGCTAGCAGTCTGGATAGCAAGCGATTTTCGGAGAACAGTAGGCAGTAAACAGTAGGCAGTAGGCAGTAAGCAGTAGGCAGTGGACGGAAGGAAGTCAAACACGGTGAATTTGCCATTTACTGCCTACTGCTTACTGCCTACTGCCTACTTTCAATTGAAGTGGCTCGTCGCGCGGGCGAGAGTGAGCACGCTGACGGCGCGTGCCCCGCCGGCGAACAGCGCCTGAGACATCTCGTGAACGGTCGTCCCCGAAGTCATCACATCATCGATGAGCAGCACCGCGCGGCCCTCGATCAAGCGCGGCGCCCGGACGCGGAAAGCCCCCTTCAATGACCGCGCCCGTTCTTCAGCGCCCATCCCCGCGCGGTGAGGGTCCGTCGCCTTGACGCGGACCACACTCGCCGTGTCCACATACAACCCAATAACAGCGGCGAGCGCCCGCGCGATCAACTCCGCTTGATTGAAGCCGCGCTCGCGCAGTCGCGCCGGGTGCAGCGGGACGGGGATGATCGTTTCGCTCGCTTGCACTACTGAAAGGGCTGCGAACGTGGCCCGCAGCAACCCGCGCAGTCGCGGCGCCAGGTGCGGATGGAGCTTGAGCCAGAGCACGCTCTCGCGCAGCGCCCCTTCGTAAGGCCCGCAAGACCGGGCGCAGGTGAAGGCCCAATCCTGGCACTGGCCGCAACGCCGTGCGGTGACTTCGGGGTGCGCCTCGAGTGGCATGAGAGGCAGCCCGCATTTCGCGCAAAGATCGTCGTTCGACGGTGATCTCTCAATTGCCTGCCAGCACTGCGCGCAGGCCACGCCGTCGCGCCACGACTCGATCATAGCGCCACAAACCTGGCAGGCGCTCGGGTAGAGCAGCGCCAGCGCGGCATCACGCAGTCCCGCGGCGAAGCCCAATTTGCGCTTGAGCTGAGTGAGCAGGATAGATTGCGGAGGGGGACGGTCACTCACATCATTTGAAAAGAGCCAGCCTTCACTCGCATCGGCCATTGCGCGATGTGAGAGAGGCCGGCCTTACTCCTAGTCGCGTGGTTTGACGTTCGCTTTGATGTATTTGATGATCTCTTCGGTGCTGGTGCCGGGGAGAAAGACTTCGGCCACGCCCGATGCTTTGAGCTTGGGGATATCGTCCTCCGGGATGATGCCGCCGCCGAAAAGCAGGACGTCATCCAGGCCGCGCTCGCGCATCAATTCGAGCACGCGCGGAAAGATCGTCATATGGGCTCCCGACAGAATCGAGAGGCCGACGATGTCCACGTCCTCTTGCAAGGCCGCGCTGGCGATCTGCTCCGGCGTCTGCCGCAGCCCGGTGTAGATGACCTCCATCCCCGCGTCGCGCAGCGCCCGCGCAATCACCTTGACCCCGCGGTCGTGGCCGTCCAAGCCGGGCTTGGCGAGCAGGACTCTGATCTTTGGCTCTGCCATAGGTGATTAGGTATTCAGGTTTGGTACCGCCTTCAGGCGGGTTTTTCAGCACCGCCAAAACCCGCCTGAAGGCGGTACTCCAAACTTCATTACCTGCTTTTTACTTGCTGCTCCCGCTCGTCTCGGGCGTAGGCGATTTTAGCAGCTTGCCTTCGGTGTCGTAAATCTCTACCGTCCCGTATTTCTTGAGCACATCAGCAATCTGCTTGGCATCACCGACCGCGACGACTTGCAGGCGGCTGAGGTCGAGGTACTTCTGCGCCACGCGCTGCGCCTCCTCCGGCGTGACGGCCGAGATCTTCTGCGGGTAAGTGTCCCAGTAGTCGGCAGGCAGGCCGTAGATTTTTTGCGTGATGATGTTCTGCAGTACCGTCTGGGGGGATTCAAGCTGGAGCGCGAAGCTGCCGACGATGGCTCGCTTGGCATTCTCGAACTCTTCCTGCGGGGCTTTCTCATCGCGAATCCGCTTGAGTTCGTACATCAGCTCCTTCATCGAGCCCTCGGTGACGTCGGTCCGCACTTCGGTGCTGGCCCGGAAAACTCCGCGGTATTTGAGCGCCGAGACGCCGCTGTAGGCGCCATAAGTGTAGCCCTTGTCCTCGCGCAGATTGAGGAAGAGCCGCGAGCTCGGCCCCGCGCCGAAGACCTGATTCATGACCTCCAGAGCGAAATAGTCCGGATCGGTCCGCTCAATGGTGAGGTTGCCGAGCAGGAGGTTGGTCTGCACCGAGCCGGGCCGGTCGATCAGGTAGATCTTCGCCTTGCCTGTATCACTCACCTTGGGAATGTTGGTCGCCGGCACGTCGCCGCGCTGCCAGGAGCCGAACGCCTTTTCGAGCTTGGCGACGATCTCGGCGGGCTTGACGTCGCCGACGACGGCGAAGATGGCGTTGTTCGGCCGGTAGTAGGTGTCGTGGAACTTTTGCAGCTTCTCCGGCGTGAGCCGCTGAATCTCTTCTGCTGAAGCCGAGACGCGGCCGGCCGGGTGCTCGCCGTACATCACCTTCGAGAACATCTCGGAGGCGAGGAAAAAAGGCTGCGAGCGCTGGAAGCGGAGCTGGGCGAGCGTCCGAGTCTTGAGCTTGTTGACCTCATCAGCCGGGAAGGTCGGATTGAGGATCGCGTCCGCGAACAGCTCCATGATCTGGTCGAAGTTGTCCGTGAGGCCCGAGGCCGAGGCCGTGCTCGTGAGCGACGAGAGGCCGGAGGAGGCGGAGAGCGAGGCGCCGAGCGATTCGATCTGCTCAGCGATCTGCTTGCTGTTGCGCGTCTTGGTCCCCTCGCGCAGCAGCGCGGCGGTGAACTGCGCCTGCCCGCGCTGATCGGCCGGGTTTGCCAGGCCGCCGCTCAAGACGACCATCTGCATACTGAAGGTCGGCAGCTTGTGGTTTTCGAGCACGACTACCTGGAGGCCATTGCTCAACTTGGTTTCGTAGGGTTTGGGCAGGTTGACTTTGAGCACCTCTTTGCTCACCGGCGCCTTGCCCTTGACCACGGCGCCTTTGGTCGACGGCGGCTGCACCGTGCCCTGCGCCAAGCTGAGCGTCGCCGCCAGCATCAGGGCGCCGAAGACGGCCAGCGCACGATTGAAGATCGATCTCATCTTTTTCATAACTCATCTCCGTGTCGCAGAGGACGGCAATCAGCAAACGGCCCGACCGGAAGCCGGCCCGGGATTCCAATCACTGCTGCCCGCCGCCTTCTGCATTCGTAGCTTACCGTTCGGTTGTGCCGGTCGCGCCGGCCGCTTTGGCTTTCGGCGTGGTGAGGGCGACAGTGCGATTGGCCGCTTTCAAGTACTCCTTGGCGACGCGCTGCACGTCGGCCTTGGTGACCGCCGCGATCTTCTCAAACCGGGTGTTGATCAGGTTCGGGTCGTTATAGAAGACCGTATCCTGACTGAGACGGATCGCGGTGCCGATGGTGCTCTGGAGCGATTGGATCGCCGCCCGCCGCGCGGAGTTCTTGGCTTTCTCCAACTCCCAGTCGGCGATCGGCTCCTGCTGGAGCTTGGCGATCTCCTCATAGATTACGGTCTCCACGTCCTCGAACTTCTTGCCCGGCGCGAGCGTCGCCTGGAGTTGATAAGAGCCGGGCCCACGCTTCTCGTCAACGAAGCCGTTGATGCCGGTGACCAGTTCCTTCTCCTTGACCAGGCGTTGGTAGAGGCGCGAACTCTGGCCTCGGGCGAGCGCCTGGTTGAGCACTTGCATGGCGTAATAGTCCGGCGTGTTGCCGACCACACCCTTGTAGCCGATGTTGATACGCGCGAGCCGCGCCAGCTGGTCTTCAATCGAGAAGCGGCGCTCGGCCTTCTGCTCCGGCTCGGTCGTATCGACCGGGGGCGGCGCCGGCTGCGAGGGGATGGCCTCAAAATATTTCTTGATCTTGGCCAGCGCCTCCTCCGTCTTGAAATCGCCGACCAGGGCCAGCACGGCGTTGTTCGGCGCGTAGTAGATGCGGAAGAACTCCTTCACGTCCTCCACCCCGGCCGCATTCAAGTCCTCCATCGAGCCGATGACCGAGTGCTTGTAGGCGAAGTTGTCGTACATCGTCTCCTGGAATTTCTCCTCGGTCTGGCCGTAAGGCTGATTATCGACGCCGAGGCGGCGCTCCTCCTGCACGGCGTTGCGCTGGTTGTCGAGGTTCTCTTTGGTGATGGCCGTGGGCAGCGAGCGCATGCGGTCGGCTTCGAGGAAGAGCGCCAGGTCGAGCTGGTTGGCAGGCAACTGCTCGAAGTAGTTGGTGCGGTCCTCGCTGGTCGTGCCGTTGAGTTCGCCGCCGTTGTTGAAGACGAGCAGCATGTGCTCGCCCGTGCCGACGTTCTCCGAGCCCTTGAACATCATGTGTTCGAAGAGGTGGGCGAACCCCGTGCGACCCTGTCGCTCATTGCGCGAGCCAACGTTGTAGGTCACGGCCAGCGAGACGACCGGGGCGCTGTGATCCTCGGCGATGAGCACGCGGAGGCTGTTCTTGAGCTTGAGATCTTTGTAATTGACCTTGACGGTTTTTGCGGCGGGCGCTGTTTTCTCCGTCGGCTTCGGCTTGCTCTGGGCAAAGACCGCGACGCTCGACATCACTAGCGCGCAGGAGAGCAGCGCACACCACAGGCGGTGAGTAGTCTTCATCGTGGGACTCCTTTCAATTGATTGTCCGATAAAATAAGGAAAGAATACTTGAGCGATAACTCGCGATCAGGATGGGCGAAGGTTGATGCCATCGCCCGCCAATCTCTATAAACGTAACACCGCAGCCGAGGTTTCAGGAATAATCAGCCTCCAGGCATGAGTCAGCCTGAGGGGGATGATCCCTGCCCATCGGTTGCCGAAAACTCTGGCCTTCAAGAAAATGAATCTCGGCGCCGCGCTGTCCCGCGACCTGTTAGGTTGCGGTGGCTTCCGCAACAAGTTCTGTGACCGCTACCGGACCTGTTGGCGAACGCACCCGCAACCTAACAGGTCGCGGGACAGGCTTTCCCTTGCACTCTATAACCGCTGACGCTAGAAGTCTGGTTCCTGATACTCGCCGAAAATCGGGCGGAGGGCGTCGCAGATCTCGCCGAGCGTACAGTCAGCGCGGGCGCAGTCGATGAGCAGCGGCATAGTATTCACCTTCGGGTCTTCCGCCCCGCGTTTTAAAGCCTCAATCGCCCGGCGTGCCGCCGCCTGATCACGCTCGGCACGAAGCTTGTGCAAGCGCTCCGCCTGCAAGTGGGCGACCGACTCGTCGATCTGCAAAATGTTCGGCTCGCCCAACTCGTCACCCTCCATGACGAACTCGTTGACGCCGACGATGACTTTATCCTTGCGCTCGACCGCCCGCTGGAACTGATAAGCCGACTCGTGAATCTCCTTCTGCGGGAACCCGGCTTCGATGGCCTCGATCATCCCGCCCATCGCATCGATCTTGCGGAAGTATTCATCTGCCTCTTCCTCAAGCTCCCGAGTCAGCTTCTCAACGAAGTAGGACCCGCCAAGCGGATCGACGGTGTTGGCGACGCCCGTCTCGTGGGCGATGATCTGCTGTGTGCGGAGCGCGACGAGCGCGGCGCGTTCGGTCGGCAGTGCGAGGGCCTCGTCGTAGCCGTCGCAGTGCAGCGACTGCGTGCCGCCGAGCACCCCGGCGAGCGCCTGGATCGCGACGCGGATGATGTTGTTGATCGGCTGCTGCACGGTCAGGCTGACGCCCGCCGTCTGCGTGTGGAAGCGCAACTGGCACGAGCGCTCGTCCTGCGCCTTGAACCGCTCCTTCATCACGCGATACCAGATGCGGCGGGCGGCGCGGTACTTGGCGATCTCCTCGAAGAAATCGTTATGCGCGTTGAAGAAGAAGGAGAGGCGTGGCGCAAACTCATCCACCTCCAGCCCGGCGCGCAGGCCGTACTCGACGTACTCGATGCCGTCGCGCAAGGTAAAGGCGAGTTCTTGAGCCGCTGTCGCGCCGGCCTCGCGGATGTGGTAGCCGGAGATCGAAATTGAATTCCAGCGCGGGACTTCCTGGGCGCAGAACTTGAAGACATCGGTGATCAGCCGCATCGAGGGGCGCGGCGGGTAGATCCACTCCTTCTGCGCGATGTACTCTTTGAGAATGTCGTTCTGCAGCGTGCCCGACACCTTCTTCCAATCCGCCCCTTGCTTTTCAGCCGCGGCCAGGAAGAAAGCGAAGATCATCGAAGCCGGCGCATTGATCGTCATCGAGGTCGTCACTTGATCGAGCGGAATGCGGTCAAACAAGACCTCCATATCCTGGCGCGAAGAGATTGCGACGCCGCATTTGCCGACCTCACCCTCAGACATCGGATGGTCAGAGTCGTAGCCCATCAGCGTCGGCAGATCAAAGGCCGTCGAGAGGCCCGTCTGCCCGTGGGCGAGGAGATATTTGAAACGCCCGTTGGTATCGAAAGCCGAGCCGAAGCCGGCGAATTGCCGCATCGTCCACGGCTTGGCGCGGTAGCCGGTCGGGTGGATGCCACGCGTGTACGGCGCCGCCCCAGGGAAGTTGATGTCGCGCTCGAAGTCAATCTCCTCCAGATCGTTCGGGGTATAGAGTCGCTTGATCGGCTTGAGCGAGACCGTGGTGAACTCTTCTTTACTCTCCGGCAAACGGCGCCGCGAGGGCTCCAGATATTTCTCTTCCCACTCCTGTTGCAACTCATCAAGCTGGCCGTTGATGATGTCAGTATCGGCGGGCTTCTTCATCGACTGCACTCCTTAGGCTTTCTTCAGGGGCCCCGACTTTAGGCAATGTCTGTTGGGATGCTTGCACTTAAGTAGCGATGATAGTTGAGCGCTCCTAGGGGTGTCAACCAGAGTGACCAGCCATCAGCCGTTCGGCAAAAGTCATTAGTGAGGAAGTCTCATCACCGGTTGGTGCTGAAAGCTGAGGGTCGGGAGCTGACTGCTATTCGAGCGCGGCGTGCAGAAGTAGGTGCGTGAGGTAGAAGAGCGCCACGCCGGCGAAGACCAGGAGCGAGGTGCGTGCCCCGCCTTCACGGTTGACTTCCGGGATCAGGTCGGAGGCCGCGACGTAGAGTGTCACCCCGGCGGAGAAGGGCAGCGCGTAGACCACTGCGATTTGGGCGGCGGCGACTGAAACGATTCCGGCCAGCGTGGCGACCGCGATCAGGATCGTTGCCCGGCGTGCGGCCCGGCGGTCACGGCCTGAAGTCATCATAATGGAAGCGACCGTGAAGCCTTCGGGCACCTTGTGCAAGAGCACCGCGAGAAAGAGCAAGACCCCGAGTCTGAAATTGGTCAGCAGCCCCGAGGCGATCGTCACCCCATCAAAAAAGGTATGGATCGAGAGTGCCCCCACGGCGGTCGTTGCGGCCCCGCGTCGCAGCATCTCCTCAGCGTGAATCTCTTCGCCGAAATGGAAGTGGGGCGCGAGCGTGTGTTCGACAAATTGAATCAAGAGATAGCCGGCCAGCAACCAAGCCATAGCTGTGGCCGTCTGGCGGCCCCATTCTTGCGCCGCCACGGGGATGACTTCCAAGAAGACTGCTGCTAACATAAAGCCCGCCCCGAGTGCTACGAGATACTTCAGTCGCGCAGGCTCGGCCGGACGTGACTTGGTAATCAGAAATCCGCCGAGCAGATTCCCGGCGGCGGCCAACAGGCCGAAGATCAACAGTTGGGTGAATGGTCTCATCTGCTCTCGGCAATTAGCTTTCAGCAAGGGAGTAAAACGCGCGCCAATATAGCATAGCTTGCATTACCAGTCTCGGTCAGCGCAGGAAAAAGATCTCACTATTAATCAAATTGCCGATGTGGGCCGAGGGCATAGATCAGTTTCCCATATCTCTCAAGGGTTTAGCTTCTATTCCCTGAAGTCCTAAATTAGGCTCCGCCGCATAACAAAATAGCTTGACACTAAGATAGCACTAGCGTACCATACGCCGCATAAGTGGGAAATTGTGGTTTAAAGTGGGTGGTTTTAGTAGGTTGCCGCGACTTCTCTAAAGAGTTACTAGAGGTTCTAAGCAACTGATTAAAAAGGGGCTTAGCCTTCTTGGCTGGATGTTGCGAGGCAGTTATACAGCTCGGATGGATGATAAAGGTCGGCTTAAGATTCCGGCTGATTTCAAACGCCATCTCGACCAGAAATATGGGAGTCCAGACCTCTACGTGACCAGCTTAAGCGGCGAATACGCGAGAATCTACCCACTGAAAGAATGGGAAGAGATTGAAAATCGGTTGGCGCTCTTGCCCTCGATGGACCCGGCGAAACGGAAATTTCTTGACCGGACCAATTATTACGGGCAGCTCCAGCAACTTGATGCGCAAGGGCGCCTCCTGGTTCACCCCTTGCTCCGCGGCGCGGCAGAGTTGCTGGGTGATGTGACGGTCTTAGGCTATTTGACCTACCTTGAGGTTTGGAGCGCTGAGCGCTTCCGTCGGGTGCGGCTGGAGGAGCAGCCTTACGCCGATGAGGATGCGGAGGCAATTGCGCGGTTGGGAATTTGAGCGGGCGTGAGTTCAACTAGCGCTCGGCCGCGCTTTGGTTGGTCTCATGCAGCTCCACCGTCCGGTCATGCTCGCCGAAGCGCTGACTTACCTTGAGGCTACTGGCGGTGGGTTATTCGTTGATGCGACGCTCGGGTTGGGTGGGCATACCGAAGCCATCTTGCGAGCCTCGCCGCATAATCGCGTGATCGGCTTCGACCGCGACTCGGAGGCGATCGGGCTTGCGCGGGAGAGGCTCAAGGAGTTCAGCGCTCGCTTTGAGGCGGTGCATACGGACTACCGCCGCGTCAAACAGGTGCTCATTGAAAAAGGGACTGGGCCGGTCGCGGGCATCCTTGCCGACCTCGGAGTTTCATCTTTTCAGCTTGAGACTCCGGAGCGGGGCTTCAGCTTCCGTCCCACAGCCGGCGGTAGCCCGGAAGGCGAGCCGTCGCTCGATATGCGGATGGACCGCACTGAGCGGCTGACGGCGGCGGACTTGGTCAATGGTTTGAGCGAGCGCGAGCTAGCCGACATCATCTGGCAGTACGGCGAAGAGAGGGCGGCGAGGCGCATCGCCCGCCGGGTCGTAGAAGCACGGGCGAAGGCGCCAATTACGACTGCCGCTCAGCTCGCCGATCTGGTCGTCAGGGCGGCTCACCAACCCGGTCGCTGGCGTCTCCATCCGGCGACGCGGACTTTTCAAGCCCTGCGCATCGCGGTCAACCGCGAGTTGGAGGGCCTCGAAGGGTTTGTAGCTGATGCCGTCGAGCTGTTGGAGTCGGGCGGGCGGTTGGTGGTGATTACTTTTCACTCGCTTGAGGATCGGCTCATCAAGCGGGCTTTTAAGTTTCAGTCCGGGCAGTGCGTCTGTCCTCCTCAGCAGCCGGACTGCCGATGCGGAGCCACACGGCGCGTTGAACTCCTCACCCGCAAGGCCGTTCAACCGAGCGCCGATGAGATTGCCAGCAATCCACGAGCCCGCAGCGCCAAGCTGCGAGCCTGCCGCAAACTTTAGCGCGCGAACGCTAGGCCCCGGTTGAGAGTGAAGCTACCAAAGGAGACTTGAATGATGGCGGAATTCGGATGGCGGATGGCGGATTGGAAAGATGGGCACTTCTCTTCAATCCGCAATCCGCAATCCGAATTCCGCAATCCGCAATCGAAGGAGTGAGGGATGAGAATTTATTACCGCCCTGGGATTCAGAACGGGCATATTTCAAAGCGTTCGCCTGGAAAAATTCACGCGGCCTTGCCTGCCCGCTCAGCTCGGCTGCCACGCCTTGACGGATCCAGGCAATTGCATGTCTTGCTTCTCTTGGTCGGGGCCGGCGCCGCGATTGCCGCCGGGTTCGTCTTCAGCTTGCACCAACACTTCACTGCCAGCGCCATCGGGCGCGAAGAAGTCCGGCTCAAAGCGAACATCGACCAACTCTACTCCGAGCAGCGGCACCTCGAACTGAAACGCACTCACGCGCTCAGCCCCGGAGAGGTCGAGCGTGAGGCTCGCCGCCAGGGCCGCCTCGGCCCGCTGAAACTCGATCAGCCTGAGGCGTTGCGTGCGGCGTCCGCCGCGGCCAAGCCGGAGAAGGCCAGCCGCCGCGTTGAAACGATGTCGATCAGGGAGATACCCTCGACTCAACCGGCTGCCGACGCACCGGCAACGGAATTCAGATAACTTCAGATTTCAAACCAGTGAGCATGAGAGTCAAGCGGGAGGAGAAACAATCAGGGAGGCGCCATCTCTTAATCGCCTTGTTGTTCATCGTCTGGATGGCGGTGATCATCTGGCGCCTGGCCTACCTCCAAGTGACCCGTCACGACGAATACCGTGCCCGCGCTGAAGCGCAGCGCCAGCAGACAATCACTGTCAGCCCGCTGCGCGGCCCCATCGTTGATCGCCGCGGCTGGGAACTGGCCCGCAGCATCGATACTGATTCTGTCTTTGCCTACGGCCGGGAGATAAAAGACCCGGAGAAGATTGCGCATACGCTCGCGCCCCTGCTCGGCGAACGCGAAGGCGATCTGCTCAAGAAGCTGACTGGCGGGGCAAATTTCGTTTGGCTGAAGCGCAAAGTTGATTTCGATACGGCCCAGGCCGTCAGCCGTGAGGTGGAACGCAGCAAACTGGACGGCGTGCACTTGGTCAAAGAGCCGCAGCGCTTTTACCCCAACGGCCCGCTCGCGGCCCACCTGCTCGGCAGCGTCGACATCGACGAGCAGGGAATCGCGGGGCTGGAGTTGACCGAGGACCGTGCCCTACGCGGGGCGCCGGGGCAGGTCTTCTTCGAGGCTGACGCCCGCCGCCGCCCTTACGAGCGCCATGACCGCCCGGCGAAGAGCGGGGCGCAGCTTGTGACCACGCTCGATGCCACCTTGCAGCACAAGGTCGAGATGATCATCGGTGAGGCCCTGCTGGAGACGCAGGCGCGGGGCGTGACCGCGATCGTCCTGGAGCCGCAGACGGGCGAGATCCTCGCCCTGGCCAACGCCCCGGCCTTCGACCCGAATCAGCGGCCGAAGCGGCAGGAGGGCGAAGACGGCAGCCTTCGCCGCAATCGCGCCGTGACTGACATCTACGAGCCCGGCTCGGTCTTCAAGATGGTGACCTATTCGGCCGCGATTGAAGAGGGGCTGGCGCGGCCTGACGAAAAGATTGATTGCCTCAACGGTCAGATTGTGCTGGCCGGCCGCACGATTCATGACTCGCATGCCTACGGGTTGATTACGGTCGCCGACGCCCTGGCCAAGTCATCCAACGTCGGCGCGATCCGCCTCGCCCTGCGCGTGGGCGACGAGCGGTTGGCCGATTACATCTCGCGCTTCGGCTTTGGGCGCCGGACGGGGATCGAAATCCCCGGCGAGGCGGCGGGCCTCGTCAGGCCGGTCGGCGAGTGGCAGCAGAGTTCCATCGGCTCGGTAGCTATCGGCCACGAGGTCGGGGTGACGGCTCTGCAAGCGGTGGCGGCGATGAGTGCGATTGCCAACCGCGGCCTGTGGGTCCAGCCGCACCTCGTCAGGCAGGTGATCGGGGCCGACGGGCGCGTGGCTTACGAAGCGAAGCCGGAGGAGCGTCGCGTGCTGAATGAGCAGACGGCGCTGACCATCACGGACATGCTGAAAGGCGTTGTCACTTACGGGACGGCGCGGCGGGCGATGCAACTGGCCGGCTACAGTTCGGCCGGCAAGACCGGGACGGCGCAGAAGGTCGACCCGCTCACGCATCATTATTCGAAGACCAAGTTCGTCGCCTCCTTCGCGGGCTTTCTGCCGGCCACCAACCCACGCTTCGCGATCATCGTCACGCTCGATGAGCCGGTCGGCTTGCATCAGGGCGGGCAGGTCGCCGCGCCGGTCTTCAACCGGATTGCCGAGGCCGTGCTCGGCGACTACGCCGTGCCGCCCGATTCTGAGGCTTATCAGCAGGTGTTGGCTAAACTCGAAGAGAAGTTCCGCGCTCAAGCGAGCAGCGAAGCGCCGCAGAAGGTTGATCAAGCGACCTCTGTCGCCTCTGAGCATGAAGGGGCACCTGGTCGGTTGGTCGCGGCGAATTTCAAGCTCGAGCAAGGGATCATGCCGGATTTTCACGGGCGCAGTATGCGAGCCGTGGTGCGCACCTGCGCGAATTTGGATTTGAAACTACGGGTGATCGGCTCCGGACTTGCCGCGCGCCAAAGCCCCCTGCCGGGCGCTCGCATCAAGCCCGGAGAAGTATGCCAAGTCGAATTTCAATAGGTGTCAGTGGTCCGTGGTCAGTTGTCCGTTGCTACTGACCACTGACCACTGACCACTGACAATTATGGCGACGTTGGGTGAAATCGCGGACCAACTCAGAGCACGGGCGAGCGGCGAAGGGCTCGGCGCCGAGGTCCGTGCGACTGGTTCTGCGGTCACCCACGACTCGCGCCGCGTGGTGCCGGGGGGCATGTTCGTTGCAATCGAAGGCGCACATACCGACGGCAATCGCTACGTCGGCGAGGCAACGAAGCGCGGCGCGAGGGTTGTGATCTCCGAGAAGCCGCCTCCGGCCGGCTTCTCGGGGGTCTGGTTGGAGGTCGCTGATGCCCGCGCCGCGCTCGCGCAAGCGGCGGCGCTCGTGCACGGCCACCCGTCACGTAAACTCAAGCTGGTCGGCATCACGGGCACCAACGGCAAGACGACGACGGCCCATCTGGTCGAATCAATTTTTCGCGCCGCCGGCGAGGTGCCTGCGATGATGGGGACGATCAGCTACCGCATCGGCAGTCGGGAGGTGACGGCTGAGCATACCACTCCGGAGGCGTCGGAGATTCAGGACTTCTTGCGCCGGGCGGTCGAGGCCGGCTCGCGCTATGCGGTCATGGAGGTGTCGTCGCACGCGATTGATCTGCGTCGCGTGGAAGGGCTGGAATTCGCCGTCGCCGCCTTCACCAATCTGACGCAGGATCACCTCGACTACCACCGCACGATGGAGGAGTATTTCGCCGTCAAGCGGCGGCTCTTTGACGGCGGCATCGGCACGCGCCCCGCGCGCTCGGTCGTCAATCTCGATGACCCGCGCGGCGCCGAGTTGAAAGCTCTCGGCGGGACAAGCGCTCTCACTTACGCGCTCGATGCCCCTGCTGACATCACGAGCGAGGCGCGTGCTTTGGGCCTCGACGGGTTGCGTTTCACGGCCCGCACGCCGCAGGGTGAGATCGAAGTCGATTCTACGCTCGTTGGGCGTCCGCATGCTTACAACATTCTGTGCGCAGTTGGCATTGGTTTAGCCTTGGACTTTTCAAGCGGTGTCATTGCGCGCGGGATTGCCGAATGCCGCCGTGTCGCGGGACGGTTCGAGCGGGCGAGTGAGGCGGAGGATGAGATCACGGTCGTGGTCGATTACGCCCACACGCCCGACGCGCTCGCGAGCGTGCTGCGCACGGTGCGTGACGCCGCGGGTGAAAACGGCCGGCGCGTGATCACCGTCATGGGCTGCGGCGGCGACCGCGACAAGACCAAGCGCCCACTGATGGGCGAGGCGGCAGCAAGGTTGAGTGACCGAGTGATCGCGACCTCGGACAACCCGCGCAGCGAAGACCCGGAAGCGATTCTCAAAGACATCGAAGTAGGGCTCGCCAGGGCGGGCAGCAATTACGAGCTGTTGGTGGATCGCCGCGAAGCCATCTTTCGCGCGATTGCCGCGGCTGCGCCGGGAGATGTGGTAGTGATTGCCGGCAAGGGGCACGAGGACTATCAGGTGTTGGCGAGCGGCAAGATTCATTTCGACGACCGGGAAGTGGCGCGCGAGGCGCTGGCTAGCAGAAAGAATCTCAAATTTGAGATTTGAGATTTGAGATTGGGGGCGAGGTAGGTTAGTTGAAGTTACGCGAGATTGCGCAGTTGTGCGGCGCGAGCCACAGCCTGAGTGAGGCGCTGGCTGAGACCGAGCCTTCGGGTTTTGCCATCGATTCGCGCGTGATCAAACCGGGCGAGTTGTTCGTCGCCATCCCGGGCGAGCGCGTGGACGGCCATCAGTTCACGCGAGAGGTCCTTGACAAAGGGGCGTGCGCGGCTTTGGTCGTGCATAGGCGGCTGCCCTTCGCGGCGAATTTAGGAGCTGCCGCCGACCGGTTGCTGTTTGTCGTCGATACCGCGTTCGCGCTCCAGCAGTTGGCCACGCGGGTGATTGCTGGGTGGGGCCGGCCGGTGGTCGGCATCACGGCCAGCGCCGGCAAGACGACGATGAAGGATTTGACCGCGCACGTGCTCGGCGCCGCGGGCCGCGTCTTCAAGTCGCTCGGCAATCTGAACACCGGCTACGGCCTGCCGCTCGCGGTCTCGCGAATGATCGTGGCCGGCGCGACGCCGCAGGATTTCGATCTGGCCGTGCTTGAGATGGGGATGAACTCCTACGGCGAGATCCGGCGTTTGACCGAGATTGCGCCGCCGTCGGTCTCGGTCGTCGGCAACGTGGGAACGGCGCACATCGAATTGTTCGGCACCAGGGAGGCGATTGCGAGGGCTAAGGCGGAACTGGTCGATGGGCTCCAGCCCGGCGGCACGGCGGTCTTGAATGCTGACGACCCGCTCGTGATCAAGATGAAGGAGCGGAGGGCGGACGTCTCGGTCTTGAGTTTCGGGATCGAGGCGCCGGCTGAGGTCATGGCCCGCAAGGTCGTGAGCGAGGATGATCTGAGCGGGACTCGCTTCGAGTTGATCACGCCGCGGGGCAGGGCGTCGGTCAGGCTGCCGCTGCTCGGCCGGCATAACGTCTATAACGCGCTGGCCGCCGCCACCGTCGGGCATCATTTCGGTTTGACGCCGGAGCGCATTGCCGACCGACTGGCGACGGCCGTGCCCTCGAAGATGCGCGGCGAGTTGCTGCGCTTCAGCAACGGCGTGACCGTGATTGATGACTCCTACAACTCGAACCCGCAAGCCTTGACTGAAGCGGTCCGCGCGCTGGCCCAGGCGCGTGGCTTCCGGCGGCGGGTGGTCGTAGCGGGCGAGATGCTCGAACTCGGGGCGCAGGGCCCTGAGCTTCATCGCCAGTGCGGCCGTGAGATTGCCGCCGCAGGCGTGGAGCGACTCATCGGCGTGCGCGGTTTGGCGAGCGAGTTGGTGGCCGCCGCCGCCAGGGACGGGGGAATGGGCGAGGAGCGGGCCACCTTTTGCGAGACGCCGGAAGCGGCCGCCGAGGAGTTAGTGGCCGAAGCGCGTGAGGGCGACTTGATCCTGGTCAAGGGCTCGCGCGGGGTGCGCACGGAGAGAGTGGTCGAAAGATTACGCGCCGCGTTCGGCGCGGCAGGCGCCTAGGGAGTGTGAAGGCGAGAGCGCATGTTCTATTACCTCTTCTACGAATTGCTCTTTCGGAAATACGCCTCACAGTTTCCCGCGCTGCGGGCGCTGAACGTCTTCCAGTACGTGACGTTTCGCACGGCGTATGCGGCGATCACGGCGCTGGTGCTGAGCCTAGTGTTGGGGCCGTGGATGATTCGCAAGCTGCGCGAGTTCAACTTCGGGCAGCAGATTCGCGAAGAGGGGCCGGCCTCGCACCAGTCCAAGCGCGGGACGCCGACGATGGGCGGCGTGCTGATCATCTCTTCGGTGCTCATCTCCACGCTGTTGTGGGCGGATTTGCGGAATCGCTATGTGTGGATCGGGGTGTTCGGGATGCTGAGCTATGCGGCCATCGGCTTCGCGGATGATTATGTGAAGATCGCTAAGCAGCGCAGCCTCGGGCTGACTGGCCGGCAGAAGATTCTGGGACAAGTGATCATCGGGTTGGGCGTGTGGGGGATGCTCTTCTGGCTGACGAACTACTCGACGGTCTTGGGCGTGCCCTTCTTCAAGAACTTTCATCCGGCGCTGCCGCTCTGGCTCTACTTGATCGTGATCCTGATCGTCCTCGTCGGCTCGTCGAATGCCGTGAATCTGACCGATGGGCTGGACGGATTGGCGATCAGCGTGACCGTGGTGGCGGCTTCGGCCCTCACGGCGCTGACTTATGTGACGGGCCATGCCAAGTTCGCGAGCTACCTTGACATCGTCCATCTGCCCGGAGTGGATGAACTGACTATCCTGTGTGGGGCGCTCGTCGGCGCCAGTCTTGGCTTCCTCTGGTTCAATGCGCCGCCCGCCGAAGTCTTCATGGGCGATGTCGGGAGCCTCGGGATCGGGGGCGCGATCGGCACCGTGGGGGTGATCATCAAGCAGGAGTTGGTGCTGCTCTTTATCGGCGGCGTGTTCGTCATCGAAGCGGTCTCGGTCATCCTCCAGGTCGCTTCGTTCAAGCTCACCGGCCGCCGCATCTTCAAGATGGCTCCCTTGCACCATCACTTCGAAATCATGGGATGGCGGGAGCCGAAGATCGTCTTCCGGTTCTTGATCGCGGCCATTTTGTTCGCGCTCTTTAGCCTCTCGACTTTGAAGTTGCGTTAAGGCATGCAAGTCGCCGGTCAAAACATGCTGGTCGTCGGGCTCGGGCGCAGTGGCGCCGCCGCGGCCCTCTTCCTGGCCGAGCGCGGCGCCCGCGTCACGGCCAACGACGCCAAGCCGGAGAGCGAGTTGGGCGCGACGGCTGAGTTGCGGGCCCGCGGGATCGAGGTCGTCGCCGGCTCACACCCGCCGGAGTTATTTACCAAAGCTGACTTGATCGTGGCCAGCCCCGGCGTGCCGCTCGCCTTGGCGCCGTTCCAAACAGCGCGGGCCGCGGGCGTGCCCGTGATCAGCGAAGTGGAGTTGGCCGCACGCTTCCTGCGCGGCCGTCTGATCGGCATTACGGGGTCGAACGGCAAGACGACGACTACGACGCTCGTCGGCGAACTGCTGCGCGACGCCGGCCTCCCGACGCAAGTGGGCGGCAACATCGGGACGCCGCTCGTCTCACTCGTCGAAGGCTCGCGCGAGGATGGATTCACGGTTATCGAGCTGAGCAGCTTTCAGCTCGAGGCGGTTGAGCAGTTGCACTTGTTTGCCGCGGTGCTCTTGAACATCACGCCCGATCACCTCGACCGCTACGCCTCGATGGATGACTACGCGGCGGCCAAGGCGCGGATCTTCATCAACCAGACGCCGGGTGATTTGGCCGTGCTCAACGCGGATGACGAGCGCGCGGCGAAGATGAGGACTCGGACCGAGGCGCACGTCGTCTACTTCAGCCGCCAGCGCCCGCTTGATGAAGGCATTTGCCTGCGCGGCGCCGACGTGATCAGCCGCAGCGGCGGGAACGAACGCGTGCTCGTCGGCCGCGGAGAGATCGGCCTGCGCGGCGAGCACAACCTGGAGAACGTCATGGCCTCGCTCGCCGTCGGCCTGGCCTGTGGAGCCGCGCCCGCATCGATGCGGGCCACGGTTCGCGACTTCAAAGGCGTCGAGCACCGCCTGGAATTCGTCTCCGAGGTCAAGGGCGTCAAGTTCTATAACGACTCGAAGGCGACCAACGTGGACGCCGCGATCAAATCGCTCGAGGCTTTCCCCGGCCGGGTGATCGTGATCCTCGGCGGCAAGGATAAGGGCAGCGACTATGCGCCGCTCGCCCCGCTGGTCCGCGAGCGGTGCGAGCAAGTGATCCTGATCGGGGCGGCTGCCGACAAGATTGCGGCGGCGCTTGACGGCACGCGCCCGCTGCACCGCGCGGCCACGATGCCCGAGGCCGTCGATCTGGGATTCAAGTTGGGCCGCGCGGGTGACACGGTGCTGCTCGCCCCGGCCTGCGCGAGCTTCGATATGTTCGACAACTTCGAGCACCGCGGACGAGTCTTTAAAGAGGCAGTCGGAAAACTGACAGAGCTTTAGAGTTCTGATTTCAGATCTCGAATTTCAGATCTCAAATTTAAACGCTACGCCGATGGCTGAGAACTCAACAAGAGGATTACTCAGAACGCTGGAGGAGGTCCGGTGGGACCTCTGGTTGGCGGTCACCACACTGGGCCTGGTGCTCTTCGGCGTGGTCATGGTCTACAGTGCTTCGGGGTTCCTGGCCAGTGAGCGCTTCGGCAGTACGCACTACTTTCTGATCCGGCAAATCGCCTGGGCGGCGCTCGGGCTGGGGGCGATGGTCATCGCCATGCGGGTTGATTATCACCGCTACGCGCAACCGGCGGTGGTTTATGGGCTGCTCGGGGTGAGCGTCTTCCTACTCGTGCTGACGCTCTTTTTCCCGGCCCGCAACGGGGCGCACCGGTGGATCACCTACGGGTCCTGGTCAGCCCAGCCGTCGGAGTTGGCCAAGATCGCGTTGATCATCTTCCTGGCGCGCTTCCTCTCGCGGCGCGAGGAGGAGGGCGAGATCGAGGGCTTCTGGACGACGATGCTCCCGGCTTGTGCCGCGACAGGCTTGCTGGCGGCGCTGATTATGAAAGAGCCTGACCTGGGCACCACGGCGATGCTTGGCGTGATCTTTGTAGTCATGATGTTTGCGGGCGGGGTGCCGCTCCGGCAATTGTTCAAGCTGGCGCCAGTGCTGCTGGTCGGAGGCTATCTGTTCATCTTTCGCGTCGGCTGGCGCTGGGATCGGATCACGGCCTTCATCAATCCCGAGCTGGATCCGCGCGGCAAGGGGTTCCAGGTCTTGCAGTCGTTGATCGCCGTCGGTTCAGGCGGCGTCTCCGGCCTCGGCCTCGCTGAAGGCAAGCAGAAATTATTCTACCTCCCGGAACCGCACGCCGACTTTATCTTCGCGGTGATCGCGGAGGAGTTGGGGATGATCGGCGCCGCGACCCTGGTACTGGTCTTCGGCTTTTTGATGTGGCGGGGGCTGAGGGCCAGCCGGCGCGCGCCGGAGAGGTTCGGGCAACTGCTGGCGGTGGGAGTGACGGCGATGATCATCGCCCAAGCCTTCTTCAACATCAGCGTCGTGTTGAGTCTCGTGCCGACCAAAGGCATCCCGCTGCCCTTCGTCAGCCACGGCGGATCGTCGCTGCTGTTTGCGCTGGCCGCGGTCGGGATGCTGTTGAATGTGTCGGAGCAGGGAGTGGCGACTGGGGGACGGGGCGACGGGGCGATGGGGCGACGGGGGGACAGGGCGACGGGGAGACAGTGACCATTCAGAATCAAAGGATGCCCGATGTAGAACGGGAGTCGCCCCGTCGCCCCGTCGCCCCGTCCCCCAGTCGCTCGGTTTCTGTGATCATCGCTGGCGGCGGCACGGGTGGCCACATCTATCCGGGGATCGCGATGGCGCAGGAGTTCAAGCGGCGGGACGCGCAGAGCGAGGTCCTGTTTGTCGGGACAGCACGCGGGTTGGAGACTCGCATCGTGCCGCGTGAAGGGTTCCGGTTGGAGTTGATCGAGGTGGCCGCGCTCAAGGGCATCAGCCTCGGGCGGAGGGTCAAATCGCTCTTGCTGCTACCTCGCAGTTTCTTGGTGGTTCGCTCTTTGATTCGCCGGTTCAGGCCTGATGTAGTGATCGGAGTCGGCGGCTATGCGTCGGGGCCGGTGGTGCTCGTGGCTGCGCTCGTGGGCGTCCCGACGATGGTGGCCGAGCAGAATGCGCTGCCGGGGTTCACCAACCGCATGCTGGCCAGGTTCGTCCGGGCCGCGGCCGTCTCTTTCGAGGAGGCCCGGGCCTTCTTCGGCGCGAAGGCCGAGATCACGGGCAACCCGGTGCGGGCCGAATTTTTCAGTGTGCCGAAGAAAGCGACCGAAGCGACGGCACACATCCTGATCACTGGCGGTAGTCAGGGGGCGCGGCCGGTCAACGAGGCACTGATGGCCGCGCTCCCGCTACTGGCTCGTCGGCGCGACCGGCTCTCCTTCACGCACCAGACCGGCGAGGCCGACTGCGCGCGCGTGCGCGAGGCTTACGACCAGTCGGGGCTGAGGGCGGAAGTGAAGCCCTTCATCGAGCGCATGGTCGATGAGTTCGCGCGCGCCGACCTTGTCGTCAGCCGGGCTGGGGCGACGACGGTGGCCGAACTCGCCGCCGCCGGCAAACCGGCGCTGATGATCCCGTTCCCGTTTGCGACCGACGATCACCAGCGCAAAAACGCCGAAGCGGTGGAGCGTGCCGGGGCCGGGCGGATGATCCTGCAAGCGGAGTTGACCGGCGAGCGCCTCGCGCGAGAAATTTTGCAGCTCGCGCACGACCCACAGCGGCTCGACCGCATGGCGGAAGCCAGCCGCAGCTTGGCGCACCGCGATGCGGCGAAGAGAGTGGTTGATTTGGCGATGAAGATCGTCAGGCAGTAGAAAGTAAAAAGTAAAAAGCGGAAAGTTGAAGGTGAAAAGTCGAACCTGTTCTTGCTCTTCACTTTTCACTTTCTACTTTTCACTTTCTACTGGTTTCATATGTTCAAGAAGTTCCAGCACATTCATTTCGTCGGGGTCGGCGGCATCGGCATGAGCGGCATCGCCGAAGTGCTGCTGAACCTGGGCTACCACGTTTCGGGCTCGGACGTGAAGCGGACGCCGATCACCGACCGGCTGGAGAGTTTCGGGGGGACGATCTTTGAAGGGCATGCCGCCGCGAACATCGAAGGCGCGCAGGTGATCGTCACCTCGACGGCCGTGCGGCCGGATAACGTCGAGGTGGTCGAGGCCGTGCGCCGCCAGATTCCGGTCATCCCGCGCGCCGAGATGCTGGCCGAGTTGATGCGCCTGAAGTACGGGATCGCGATCGCGGGCTCGCACGGCAAGACCACGACCACCTCGATGGTCGCGACCGTGCTCGACCGGGCGGGCTTCGACCCGACGGTGGTCGTCGGCGGGCGCCTGAACACGATCGGCAGCAACGCCAAGCTCGGCCACGGCGATTTCATGGTGGCCGAGGCGGACGAGAGCGACAAGAGTTTCCTCAAGCTCTCGCCGACCATCGCTGTCGTGACCAACATCGACCGCGAGCACCTGGATTTCTATGCGGACATCGAGGAGATCCGCTCCTGCTTCGTGCAGTTCGTCAACAAGGTGCCGTTCTACGGGGTGGTGATCATCTGTCTGGACGACCCGCACGTGCAGGCGATCATTCCGCACATCACGCGGCGGGTCGTCAGCTACGGGATGCGGGCGACGGCCGACATCTGGGCCTCCGAGGTCGAAATCTCGCGTGAGAATTTCGGCTCGGTCTTCAGCGTGCACTGGCAGGGGAATGAGCTGGGGCGCATCCAACTCAACGTGCCGGGCGTGCATAACGTCTACAACGCGATGGCGGCCGTGGCGGTGGGGCTCGACCTGGAGATCGGGTTTGAGACGGTCTCGGCCGCGCTCGAATCTTTCCGCGGGGCGGAGCGGCGCTTCGAGGTCAAGGGCCGCCTCGAGGGTGAGCGCGACGGCATCCTGGTGGTCGATGACTACGGGCACCACCCGACTGAAATCCGGGCGACGCTCGCCGCCGCGAAATCCAGCGGCCGCCGCCTGGTCGTGCTCTTCCAGCCGCACCGCTACACGCGGACGGCGGCGCTGCACGAAGAGTTCGCGCGCTCCTTCTACGACGCCGACGTAGTGCTGCTCTGCGACATCTACGCGGCGAGCGAGGAGCCGATCGAAGGCGTCACGGCTGCCGCCCTGGCCGAAGAGGTCGAGCGGTTCGGCCACCGCAACGTCCGCTACATCGGCGGCGTGGAGCAAGGCGCCCAGGCTTTGGCCGAGGTCGCGCAGCCGGGCGACCTCGTGCTGACGCTCGGCGCCGGCAGCGTCTGGCGCGCGGGCGAGGAGTTCTTGGAGCAAGCTGGAAGATAGGTCAGGCATCTTGAATCTCAAATTTGAGATTTGAAATGCCCGGTGCTTCAACCATTGAGCTAGGGAGGAGAACGCTTGAGCTATCCGCTGAAGGATGTCACTGATGATCGTGGGCGCACGACCGTCAAGAAGGTGGTCGAGCGGATCGAAGAGATCGAGGCGCTGGCCCGCGCGACTGAGGCGCAGTGCCGCACGTGGCAGTGGCTGAAAAATTTCACGGCGCTCGGCGTCGGCGGCCCCGTCGCGGCGATCATTTACCCGAGCACGCTGGCGGGCGCGGCCCGGTTGGTCGAGCGCTTGAAGCAGGCCGGCATCCGGTGGCGCGCGCTCGGTCACGGCACCAACATTCTGGCTTCGGATGCGGTGCACGATTACGTGGCAGTCAGTTTGCGCTTGCTCGATGAGCGGCTCGTCTTCGACGGCTCGCGCGTGCGCGTGCATGCCGGCTACAGTCTGCCGGCGCTGGTGCAGGCCTCGGCCGAGCGTGGCCTGGCTGGCCTCGAGGGCTTGGTCGGCATCGGCGGCGGCATCGGCGGGGCGCTGAGGATGAACGCCGGAGAGCCGGGGCGTGAAATTTGGCGGGTCGTCGAGCAAGTGGCGCTGGCCGACGAGGGGGAGGTCAGGTTGGTCCCGGCCTCAGAGCTGATGTTTGAAGATGGTCACCTGTGCTTGACCGATGATGACCTGATCCTCGCCGCAGTCTTGGCGCTCACCCCCGGCGACTCGGAAGAGATCAGGGCTGAGATGGACCGCGTGCTCGACGAGCGGCTCTCTGCCGAGCCCCGCGGCGCCGGCAGCGCGAGTCGCATTTTCAAGGATGTGCCAGCCGGCGCCCCCGAACACATCATTGACCAATTAGGGGTCAAAGGGCAGAGCCACGGCGGCGCCCGCGTGTCGGAGACGCATGCGGAGTTCATCGTCAATGAAGGTGGGGCGACGGCGGGTGACGTCTTCAAGTTGACCAACATGATTCAAGAACGAGCGCGGCGGGAGCGCGGGCTCGAGCTTGAATACGAAATCGACGTGTGGAAGGACGAAACAGGGGAATGAAGACAGCACGCAGCAATCGTGTCCAGGGCCGAGATGCTTCAGCGAGCGAGCTCGCCGCGCGCCACCGCCGAGTCGCTGCTCCTCAGCGCGGGCCGCGCAGACTGCCGGCGGAGGTTGAGCGTCGCAGTCAGCGACAGACTCCGCCCTCGCCTCGCGGGTCACACGCTCAGCTTGCGCGGCTGGTGCGGACTGGCCTCGCCCTCGGCGTGGCCGTCGCCATTATGGCGGGGGTGGTCGGCGCTTACCACGCCTTTGCCAACTCGCGCCTCTTCTCGCTGCGCCAGGTCGAGTTGCTCGGCATCGTCCGCGCCCCGCGTGATGAACTCCTGCGTGAGTTGCGCCGGCGCGTGGCCGACGGCCTCTGGCAGGCCGACCTGGCTGAACTGCGTCAGGAACTCCAGCGTCACGCCTGGGTGCAGGATGCCGAGGTGGTCCGGGTCTTGCCGGATACGTTGCGCGTGACGATCAAGGAACGCGAGCCGTTCGCCCTCGCGCGCCGCTCGACCGGCTCTCTGGTCTGGGTTGATCGCGACGGCGTCGCGCTCGGCGAGCGCTCTCTCTTCAAGACAGGTAATGTCCCCCCGCTGATCAGCGGCTTAGAGGAGGGCGAGGCTGAAACGGCGGGCGAGGCCAATCGCCACCGGTTGATCGTCTACCAGCAGTTGCTCGGTGAACTTGACCGGGGCGAGCCCCAGCTCTCAGAGATGGTAGATGAGGTGGATCTCGATGACCTCCAGGACGTGCGGCTCCGGCTCGCCGACAAACGCGTCACCGTCGTCCTCGGGGACCGCGACTTCCGCCCGCGGCTGGAGGCGGCCTGCAAAGTCCTTGACGCGGTTGAGCGCAAAGACCTCTCAGCCCTCGGCCTGCTCAGGGTGACCGACGCCGAGCGGCTGGTCAAAGGCGGCCGAATCGCCTACCTCAACGCCACGCGCCCGGAGCACGTGATCGTCGGGTTGGCGCAGTAAAGAAAGTGATGAGTGATGAGTGATGAGTAATGAGTCGGTCCACTGACTTACTTACTCATCACTCATCACTCATCACTCATCACTTTGAAGGGGTGAATTGATGGCAAAGCGGTCTTCACACATCGTCGGACTCGACATCGGGACGACCAACGTGCGGGCGGTCATCGCCGAGGCGCTCGACGGCCGGCTGGAAGTAGTCGGCATCGGCGAGGTCGAATCGAAAGGGCTGCGCAAGGGCGTGATCGTCAATCCGGATGCGGCGGTGGAAGCGATCAAGCGTGCCTCCGACGCGGCTGAATTGATGTCGGGACTCGCGGCGCAGGAGGCCTATGTGGCGCTCGCCGGCTCGCACGTCAAGGGGCACAACAGCCAAGGAGTGATCGCCGTCTCCAGCCGCCACCGCGAGATCAGCCGCGAAGATATTCAACGCGTGATCGACGCCGCTTGCGCCGTCTCGATCCCTTCGGGGCGCGAGATCGCCGACGTGCTTCCCCAGGAGTACACCGTGGATGACCAGGACGGCATCGGCGACCCGCTCGGCATGCTCGGCTCGCGCCTCGCGGTCTCGGTCCACATCATCACCAGCCCGATCGCGGCCAAGCAGAACATCATCACGAGCGTCAACCGCGCGGGCCTCTCCGTCACCGACATGACACTGGCGCAGTTGGCTGCGGGCGAAGCGGTGCTCACTGACGATGACCGCGAGTTCGGGGCCGCGCTGGTCAATATCGGCGGCGAGACGACGAGCCTGGCGATTTATCAACGTGGGGCGGTCTGGCACACGGCCGTCTTCCCCGTGGGCGGGAGCCACTTCACCAATGACATCGCCTTCGGGCTGCGCACGCCGATCCCCGAAGCCGAGCGGATCAAGCGCGAGTACGGCTGCGCCTACCGGCCGCTGATGACTCCGAGCGTCGCCTCCGAGATGATCGAGGTGCCGAGCGTCGGCGGGCGGGCGCCGCGCACGCTCTCGCGCCAGATCCTCTGTGACATCCTTGAGCCGCGGGCCGAGGAGATTCTCTCGCACGTTCAGGAGGAGATCCGGCACGCCGGCTTCGAGCGCCAGTTGTCGAGCGGGATTGTGCTCACCGGGGGCGGCGCCCTCCTCTCGGGGATGGTCGAAGTGGCCGAGCAGGTCTTCGACGCGCCGGTCCGGGTGGGCGAGCCGAGTGATGTCGGCGGGCCGGCCGAGGAAGTCATGAGCCCAGGTTATGCGACGGCCGTCGGCCTGGCGCTCTACGGTTTACGCTGCGGGCAGGGGACGGTCGGCAGTAGCCGCCACCCTGGCCGCAAAGCCGCCGCGCATTCGATGGCGGCGCGCGTCAAGAGTTGGCTCGGAATGTTCTGATGGCGGATTGCGGAATGCGGATTTCGGCTGGTCAGTTGAGAGCAACTGCCTGTCGACAATCCGCAATCCGCAATCCGCAATCAAAAATTTTTCAAGGGGGGGCTATTTGCTGTTGGCAAATCTACATCTTGTGCTAAAATCCACGCTCACATACAAGATAACGCGCCAGCAGTCAGGGTCGAGATAGTTATACTCACACTCACTGATCGTTGATTGAGAAAGATTTCCGAGCCTCAGTCCGTTGCTTGCCCCCCGAAGTGCCGTCGCGATTGGGCCTGTGGTCGAGCTCGATAGGCAGTCGAACCTCGACGCGGCTGGGATGAGTAAATGAAGAGACCGACTAATTGATTTAAAGCAGGAGGCGCAGGATGGCAGCAGAAGATCGTCTGGGACTGAACTTCACCTTCGGGGACGAGCCGCCCACTACCGGGGCACGCATCAAGGTCGTTGGCGTGGGCGGCGGCGGCGGCAACGCCGTCAATCACATGATCGAGGCGCACATCGAAGGGATTGAGTTCCTGGTCGCCAATACCGACCTCCAGGCGCTCAAGAAGTCGCAGGCCCCGATCAAACTCCAGATCGGCGCGAAGCTCACCAAAGGCTTGGGCGCCGGGGCCAATCCCGAGATCGGGCGCGACGCCGCGCTCGAAGATACCGAGAAGATCATCGAGGCGCTCGAAGGCGCTGACATGGTCTTCGTCACGGTCGGCTTGGGCGGCGGGACAGGCACCGGCGCCGCCCCGATCATCGCCTCTCTGGCCTCCGAACTCGGCGCGCTCACCGTCGCGGTTGTGACCAAACCGTTCCCCTTCGAAGGGCGCCACCGCATGCGTCAGGCCGAGGCTGGCTTGCAGGAACTGCGTTCAGTGGTCGACACCTTGATCACCATCCCCAACGAGCGCCTCAAGCAGACGGTGGATCGCAGCATGACGCTCGCCGACTCCTTCCGCTTGGCCGACGATGTGCTCAAGCAGGCCGTCCAGGGCATCTCCGACCTGATCACTGTGCCCGGCTTCATCAACGTGGACTTCGCCGACGTGAAGTCGATTATGAAGGGTATGGGCATGGCCTTGATGGGCACTGGGTACGCGGCCGGAGAGACCCGGGCGCTCGAAGCCACGCAGAAAGCGATCTCCAGCCCGCTCCTCGAAGAGGCTTCGATCGACGGAGCCAAAGGCGTGCTGGTCAACATCACAGGCGGCTCGGACCTCACGCTCTTCGAGGTCGATGAGGCGATGCAGATCATCCACAACGCGGCCGACCCGGATGCCAACATCATCTTCGGCACCGTGCCGGACGAGCGCATGCAGAACGAGATGAAGATCACCGTCATCGCGACCGGCTTCGAGAAGGAGAAGGCGGGCGAGAATCTGCACAACTTCCCGGTCCGGCCCAACGGCAATACCACGCCGCCGACCCGCCCCGGCGGAGGCCCCTCGCAGCCGCAGACTAACCGCGCGACTGAGGACTACGACGTGCCGACCTTTATTCGGAAGAAGGCCGATTGAAAGAGTCTGGAGTCTGGAGTCTGGAGTCTGGCAAACACAGGCTCTGACTCCAGACTCCAGACTCCAGACTTCCTCACATTCCGTCACATTTCACTTGCGCTGACGAATCCGATTAATGTAGCATTGGCCCATCAACGAGCAACAGTATTAAATGTCGATTGCCCCGGCGTTTTGGCTTGACGCTCGTGGCGGTTCCCGCATCGTTCCTCAGTTGATCTCGCCTGAGGAAGTTCTCGAATAGTTCTCTGTACGGCCCCGGTCGCCTCGGCTTAACGTGCTGTGCGACGGAGGCCCTGCGGTAGAGACTCAAACAATAGCAGGGAAGGCCGGGCGGCAGACTGGTACTGGTGCTTTAATCCCTCGGCGGTTCGGTAACACCGCCCCCAGACCATCTCTCGATGGAGGAGAAGATATTGTGAACAGGAAATTAATTCGCACGACGTTAGCTGAGGTCAAGGAGCGAGAGCAACAGCAACAGGCCGCGCGCCAAGCGCCTCAACCCCAACAGATCTCCCACCCCTCTGGCGGCGGGACCGCCGCGGCGGCGCAGCAGCGCAAGCGCGTGCCGCCCGAGCAGACTAATGCCGAGAGCTTCTACTACAAGAAGCAGATGGATGCGCGCACGCCGATGGTCATCGTGCTTCAGGACGGCGAGGAGTTGCGGGGCACGATCGAATGGTACGACAAAGGCAGCCTCAAACTGCACCGCCAAGACGGCCCCAATCTCCTGGTCCTGAAACATAACATCAAGTACCTCTACAAGGACCAAGAGGGAGAAAGCGAAGAGTAGGATTGGCAGCAGGCGCCCGACTCAAGCCTTCAGTCAGTTGAGAGCTGATGGCTGAATGCTTACGCTATGACCGAGCCGTACGGCAACGAATCGGCGGGGTGGCGGCCACGCATCGGCATCACGATCGGTGACCCCGCGGGCATTGGTCCCGAGGTGACGCTGAGAGCCGTCACCCGTCCGGAGGTGCTGGCCGCCTGTGCCCCCGTGATCATCGGGGATGCGCAGTACCTGGCGCACTGGGCCAGAGTCTTTAATCTCGCGCGCGGCTTCGATGTGATCAAGGCCGGAGTGCCACTGCCGACCAACCTCGACGCACCCGTTATCTACCACCTGAACAATCTCCCCGGCTCGATTGAGATGGGCCGGGAGCACGCCGCCTGTGGTCGCGCCGCCGGGGAGTTCATTGAGGCGGCGGTCCGTTTGTGCCAGGCCGGCGAACTCGACGCCGTGACGACGGCGCCGATCAACAAGCGCGCGCTCTTCCTCGGCGGTTACCCTTTCCCCGGACACACCGAATTCCTGGCGCACCTCACCGCGACCGAAGAATTCGCCATGGCCTTCATCTCGCCCGGCCTGCGCGTCGCGCTGCTGACGACGCACGTGCCGCTGGCGAAGGCTGTGACCTTCGTCCAGAAGGCACGGCTCGAAGCGCTGATTCGCCTCGTCAACCGCGAGCTGGCCCGCTTCGGGTTCGACCACCCGCGCATCGCGGTCGCGGCGCTCAACCCGCACGGCGCCGAGGGCGGACTGTTCGGCTTCGAGGAGGCGGCCGAGATGATCCCGGCGATCGAGTCCTGTCGCCTCCAAGACGGCATCGAGGTGAGCGGCCCGTTCTCCGGCGACACGATCTTCCTGCGCGCCTCGCGCGGCGAATTCGACATCGTCATCTCCTGCTACCACGACCAGGGCCTCATCCCGGTCAAGTGCCTCTCCTTCGGCGAGGCGGTCAACGTCACGCTCGGGCTGCCCTTCATTCGCACTTCGGTTGATCACGGCACTGCCTTCGACATTGCAGGTCAGGGGAAGGCCGACCCTTCAAGCATGATTGCGGCGATCAAGCTGGCGGTCGAATTGGTAAGACGGAGGCGGCACTCGCCGGAGGACTTTGGCGGTACGGCCCGGGGAGCGTGAGCGACCTGAACTCCCCGGATGGTATGACGGAGCTTCAGGTCGCTCACGCTCCCCGGACCGCTGCTGCCCGTTCATTGATTTGAAATTCAAGAAAGGCATCTATGCTCGGCTTTGACTTAAACGAAGATCATCTGGCAATCCAGAAGATGGTGCGCGAGTTCGCGACCCAGGAAGTCGCCCCGCGCATCAAGGAGCTTGACGAGCAGCAAGAGTTCGACCCGGCCATCTCGAGGAAGATGGCTGAACTCGGTATTCTCGGCATCTGCATCCCGCCCCAGTACGGCGGCGCCGGCTTCGACTACATCTCACTCGGCATCGCCTGCGAAGAACTCGAAGCGGTCGACACCTTCCTCCGCGTCCTGATGTCAGTCCACGTCGGCCTCAACTCGCTCACGCTGCTGAGCTGGGGCACCGAGGCGCAGAAACAGAAATATCTAGTGCCGCAGGCCAAGGGCGAGCGGCTGGCCACCTACGGGCTGACCGAACCGGGCGCCGGCTCGGACGTCGTCGGGATGAACTCGACGGCGCGGCGCGACGGGGATGCGTGGGTGCTCAACGGCGAGAAGATGTGGATCAGCCTGGGCGATGTCGCCGATCACTTCCTCTTCTTCTGCTGGACGGACCTGGAGAAGAAGAAGTCCCGCGACCACTCCGGCATCTCCTGCTTCATCGTCGAGCGCGGGATGCAGGGCTTCTCCTCCGGCACCATTCACGGCAAGATGGGCATCCGCGCAGGCAACACCGGCTATTTCTCGTTGCAAGACGTGCGCGTGCCGCAGGCCAATCTGGTCGGGCGCGAGGGCGAGGGGTTCAAGATCGCCATGTTTGCGCTGGAGCAGGGCCGCTACACGGTCGCCGCCGGGGCCACGGGCATCATCCGCGCTTGCCGCGACGCCTCGGTCGCCTACGCCAAAGAGCGCAAGACCTTCGGCGTGCCGATCGCCCAACACCAACTCGTCAAGCAGATGATCGCCAACATGGAAGCCGACTACGAGATGTGCCACCTGCTCTGGGTGCGCGCCGGCTGGCTCAAGAACGAAGGCCGGCGCAGCACGAAAGAGACCTCGCTCGCTAAATGGCAGGCGACGGTGCGCTCCGAGCGGGCCGCGAGCGACGCCATCGAAGTCCACGGCGCTAACGGTTACACCAACGACTATCCAGTCGAGCGCCACCTGCGCAACTGCAAAGCCGCGGTGATCTATGAAGGGACCCGCGAAATTCATACCTTGATGCAGGCGGATTACGCGCTGGGCTATCGGCAGGATAAGGACCGCCGCTGCGAACTCCCCCCATATCATTCGGGAGCATAAGGGCGGGAGCATAAGGGCAGGAGCATAAGGATGTGACGAGAATCGTGCCGAGGCTAATAACTGATCTATTACCTGCCCCGGCACGACTCGTATGATTGGAGTCAGTTATAAATGAGGCTAGACCATCGTCCGGCGGCCGGTGAAAAGTTGAATCAAGAAGACCACGGCTGCCACCACCAACAGCAGGTGAATGAGGCTGCCACCGATCCCGCCAATCAAACCGACCAGCCATAGCACGAGCAGGATTGCCAAAATCGTCCACAACATTTTCTTGAGCCCTCCTTAGATTAGATCTCGTCCGGCCGTGGCTGTCATCGCACTGTCGTTCAGGCTGCTTTCGCCCCGCTTCGACTTTGGCCCGCTGACAAGTACACTACCCTTCCTGTCTTGGCCGGCTGAATAGAAGCCTGTTTCGCTTCAGCCTCCCCTGCCCCGGAGAGCGCATACCAAATCAGCAGCACAAACGGGGTGATCAGAAACGGTAAGTACAAAAGGCCAGTCAAAATGTTCTCCAGTACGACTGCCACGACATCTTCTCCCCTCTACTCCCTTGACCCATGCCCCAACTACGACTCTCGTCTGTGCGACATGCGGCCAAGTAATTTTCATCAACCTCTTGCCCTGTCTTCTGCTCTGTCTTTTGCCCTGTCTTTTGCAAGGTTGGTGCCAGCCGCCGGGAGGAAACAAAACCTCAGGCAATCTCACTTAAGTGGTCAGTCCTGCGCTTATATAAACCCCGCTGTTCTTAGGCGTATCCCGCTTTGAGGGAGGAGAACCGCTCTCGATCAGCAGGGTGAGGTGGGAGAGCGTTAATCCTGTTTCTCTCAAGTTCACTGTGTACTGGCGCGCGGACACCCGGGCCAGCGCTTTGGCACTTTAAGGCCCTCACCCCTCACTTAAGCCTCAATTCACCCTTCGGCCTCCGAGCGTCGCACTGGTATAGGCATTGCCCTTAAAGCTGGTAGATTATTCAAACGACGAAGGGTACAATCATGAAAGCAATCCGATTCTATTTTTCATTAGCCACACTTTTAGTCTTGATTTCCGTCGGGGCCGTGACCGAAGCGACGGCTAAACCGGCCCGCTCACGTCGCACGCCCTCAGCACCTCTAACCCCGTATCAATTGAAAGGGGTCGTGCAAGACGTGACCGATTCGAGGATCTTTATTAAGACCTCGGCGGGTGTCGAGCATGCGATTAGGATCGATGCGCGCACGACCATCTTGGATGAAGAAGGGAAGGCTCATCCAGCGCCCTCCGCTGCGCTTTTGAGGCCTGGCGAACTGATCGAAGTCGAGCTTGATCGGCTGGATGTTGTGAAGAGCGCAGTGATCGTTAGCCCATCGCCGCAACTGCTGGTTAAAAAGTAAGGCCGGGCAGCGGGCGAGTTTGGCTATTTGATCACGGCTGAGGACGGCAGCGCGGCCGTGCCTGAGAGATCCTTGGTCCTTGAAACTCTCTTCTGCACCGCACTCAAACACTGGCTGCGCTGCCGGCAACCCATGGCCGGTCTACCCTATAGTGGCAAGGTGCGGCAAAACATTTCATCAAGAAGCAGCGAGTCGAGGAGAGGCCGGGCGGAGGCTAGGAAACGGCTGCCCGCTGGACTGTGCCTTTGAGGTAGGTTTCCTCCAGCAATAATCCCACTGCCTCACCGTCGATCGGCTTAGAGAACAAATAGCCTTGCCCGTACTCACAATTCATCCCCGTGAGTTGGACAATCTGCTCTCCGGTCTCCACCCCCTCGGCGATCACGTCCATGCCCAGGTTACTCGCCAGTTGGACGATGGTCCGGACGATCTCGGAGTTCTTCGGCAGGTTGAGCCGGGTGGTGAAGGAACGGTCGATCTTCAAGGTATCGATCGGGAACCGGTGGAGGTAGCTCAAGCTGGAATAGCCGGTCCCGAAATCATCCAGGGAGACGCGCACGCCGAGGGCCTTGAGTTCCCTGAGCGTCTTGGTCGCCGCCTCAGTATTTTCGATGATGGCGCTTTCGGTGATCTCGAGCTTGAGGCTGCCGGGATCGATCCCGGTCTCGGCCAGAATCTGATGGATCCGCTCGATCAGGTCCAACTGGGCAAATTGTTTGCCCGAAAGGTTGACGCTCATGCTCAGCGGCGGGTCCGAGGGGAACTGCTCCTGCCAGGCGCGCAACTGTTGGCAGGCCTCGCGGAGCACCCATTGGCCGATGGGGAGGATGAGCCCGGTCTCTTCGGCCATCGGGATGAACTTCAACGGCGAGGTGAAGCCGTGTCTCGGGTGCTGCCAGCGCAGCAGGGCTTCGAAGCCGATAATCCGCCAGTTTTTCATCGAGACGATGGGTTGGTAGTAAATCTGAAACTCATCGCGCGGGAGCGCCCGCCGCAGGTCGATCTCCAACTGCAGCAGGGCGACAGCTTGGGCGTGCATGCCGCCATCGAACATTTCGATTCGCCCGCGGCCCTGGTCTTTGGCGCGATACATCGCGGTGTCGGCGTCGCGCAGAAAGTCGTCTGGCCGGTCATACTGTGTCAGGCTGAGGGCGATCCCCAGGCTGGCCGAAGCGAACACCTCATGCCCGCTCAGGCTGAAAGGTAGTGCCAGTTGCTTTTGAATCCGCTCCGCCGCCTGGGTCGCGTCGCTGACATGCTTGAGGTGATCGAGAATGATCGCGAACTCATCGCCCCCCAGGCGCGCGACCATGTCCCCTGGCCGCATAGACGTCTCCAACCGGCGGGCCATGGCCACCAGCAATTGATCTCCGAGCTGGTGCCCGAGGCTGTCATTGACGACCTTGAAGCGGTCGATGTCAAGGAAGAGGACCGCGAAGAGATAGTCTTGCCGGTGTTTCGTGCGGTCAATCGACCGTTGGAGCCGATCCATGAATAAGGTCCGGTTCGGTAGGCCCGTGAGCGCGTCATGAAAAGCGCCGTGGAGTAGCTGCTGCTCCGCCTCCTTCTGGCTCGTGATGTCTGTCAACGAACCGGCCATGCGGTAGATCTCTCCCTTCGCATCCCGTGCGACCAAGCCCCGGCTGAGCATCCAGCGATAAGTCCCGTCGCGATGCCGCAGGCGATGCTGGTTCTGGAAGTGGGGGGACACGCCGGCGAGGTGAGCCCTGATCTCCGCTTTGACGGCCTCGACGTCTTCCGGGTGGATGCGGCCAAACCATTCCTCAGGGCTGGCCCCGATCTTCTCCCCCTCATAGCCCAGGATCGCTTTCCACCGGTCCGAGAAGTGGACTTCATTATTCTTCAAGTTCCAGTCCCAGAGCCCGTCGTTACCGCCGCTCGCCGCGAGCGCATAACGCTCCTCGCTGGCCGCGAGCGAATCAAGCGTCTGTTTGCACTCGATGATTTTCTTTCTCAGCAGGGCGTTGGATTTAGCCAGTTCGGTATTCCGTCTCTCGACCCGGCTGAGCGACTGGTTGCTCAACTCCACCATCTTCTCCAGATGCCTGCGCTCAGTGAGCGCCCCGGCGAGCGCAACGCTTTTCCGCCTGAGTTCGAGTTTCGCCATGACGGCGCGAGCTAGAGCTTGCAGCATCCGCGCTTGCTCCGCACTGAGTTCGCGCGGCTTCTGGTCAAGGACACCAAGCGCCCCGAGAATCTGACCTTCTGAGGTCACTAGCGGAGCGCCGGCATAAAAGCGGACTCCGGCCGGGTCGCTCGTCAACGGGTTAGTCTGGAATCTTTCATCTTTCGATGCGTCCGCGACCGCGAAGAGGTCCGGCCCCAGAATCGCCCAAGCGCAGAAAGAACCCTCCCGGGGGGTCTCGGTGGAATTTAGCCCTACCTTCGATTTGAACCACACGCGGTCACTGCCAACAAAGCTCAGGATGGCCATCGGGGCCAAGCAGGTGGTCGCCGCGAGGCGAGTCATGCTCTCAAGGAACTCTTCGGACTCGGCGTCAAGAGCGTGGAACGGATGCAGGGCTTCGAGTCTGGCTGCTTCGTTACCGGGTAGTGGTGCGTTCATCTGTAGAATTTCTCGGTGCAGGAGCTATCTCTAATTTTTCTTCTCAAGCGTCCCTGCGGTCTCTGAACTAAACGCTCTAAAGTCGGGGGCTAATCTTCAATCAACCGCCGTCATAATCTGCCAATTAATATATCGAACTTTCTGACTAATCCTTGACATAATTGTCAAGGCGCGGAGGCCAGGTCCTTTTTCACCTGCGCCCGTCCACTCTCATTTAGCATCCGAACTCACCGGGCATCACTGTGCCCCAGGTCCTTCTCGGGCGCAATGCGGTCCCGCACGGATTGCTTCAACTCTTTGGACTCCGGGAAGCGCCCTTGTTGCGCGCGCGAGAAAATCGTCTCCCCGTCTAATCGCACTTCGAAGACTCCCCCGGTGCCGGGGACCAAAGCCACCTCCCCCAGCTCTGCCTGGAAGGTCGTCAGCAGTTCTTGCGCCATCCAAGCGGCGCGCAAGAGCCAGCGGCACTGAGTACAATACTCAATTTCCAATCGGGGGCGGCGCATCGTCAGGTCACCATCCTTTCCAGGCGAGGGGCAAAAGTGAGTTTGACATTGTAGCGTCCCTCTGGGTGTCACTGGCAACCCCTTTCGGAGAGTCTCGCCAGTTGCCGGGTCTTACCCGTGGAGGCTTTTTCTGGGCTGAGATTTTCCACCCGGACATCTGCCTCAACGCACTTCCTCTGTTCCATCGAGTACGGTATTAATAGCGGCTGCCTTCGTAAACTTCTCAGGGTCGGAGAGAGAGTAGCGATGAGGAACGCCATCGGCTCACCAATCACGCGGCGGCAATTACTCAGCCTCGGGGTGTGCCCCATCGCTGCGGCCGTGTCGGCGGCGGCGTGCCGCATTGACCATATGAATGAAGGGGCCTTGATGACCAGAGATGAACAGCAGAAACAAGGCCACACTGTTGCCAGGGAAGGACGACTGCTGGCGCGTCCGAAGCAGGTGGAGCGAGGCTCACCCCTCGGCTTGCAGGCGCTGGGACTTGACCGCAAGCGCGACGGGCTGCTCTACGTGCCTGCTGAGTACCGGGCGGAGCGCCCTGCGCCGCTGGCGGTGATGCTACATGGTTCGGGCAGCAATGCGCGGCGCGGCTTAGCCCTGCTCAAGGATTTTGCCGACGCAGCAGGATTGATGCTGCTGGCGCCGCAATCGCGCCAGTACACTTGGGATGTCATCGTCGGGCGGTATGGGCCTGATGTCGCCTTCATTGATCAGGCACTGGCGCAAGTCTTCAGCCGCTACTCTGTCGACCCGAAGCGCATCGCGGTCGGGGGCTTTTCCGACGGTGCCTCTTATGCGCTCGCACTCGGCCTGATCAACGGCGAACTGTTCACGCACATCATCGCCTTCTCGCCGGGCTTTCTATCCCAGACGATGGAGCCGGGAGCGCCGCGCATCTTCATCTCGCACGGCACGCGGGACGAGGTGCTGCCGATCAACGTGTGCAGCCGGAAAATCGTCCCGCGGCTGAAGCGTGCCGGCTACGACGTGCGCTATCGCGAATTCGACGGCCCCCACGCGGCCCCGCCGGAGATCGTGCGCGAGGCGGTGGATTGGTTTTTCGCAAAGCGGGAGTTAAGCGATGCCTTCAGTCCACGATGAGCGGAGAGGGGCTGGCTGGTTCAATGTGCTCAGGCGCGCAAGCGGCGGCATTTGGCAGCAGGCATCTCCGGACTGCTGAGGACTACTGCCTCACCGTTTATAGGCCCGGCTTCCATATCAGCACACGCTTGCGAATGACACCCTGCTCGCTCGTGCCTGCCTCACTGCGCGTCACGAAAAAGACGCTGGCGCCGCTAGGTGTTTTCCAACTGGCCGCCGGGAGCTTGTCAGACCCGCTTGTCGCCTGTACGCCCGGCTGACCCAGGGCTTCACTCACCTGCTCCCGCTGCTGTTCTTCGCCGAGCCCTTCAGCCTCAATCTCCGCCCTGATCAATTGCCCTTTGGTATAAATCAGAGTGAGGTGCCAGAAAGCGGAAGGTCGGCCCCGGTCTTTGACTGTGATGGTATGGAAGACCTCGGGGTCTTCCGATGACATGCCGGATGACTCAGCGGTCACGTCTTGGCTGAGCAGATGACGAAGCTGTTTAGGAGTAGTCGCGGGGGTAAGGCTCCGCAAGAAGGTCAATACAGTCTCACTCTGCGCCTGCGCGGGTGTCGATGACATCAGCGCCACCAGCAGCAATGTTACGGTTCCCATAGATTCCCTAGCGCCGGCTGGGGTTGTCAACCTCAGCCAGAAAGCCACTGGTGGCTTTCTGGCTGACATAAACGTGAGCTTTCCGGAATCTTGATGCAAACTAAATGCCGATCCTCTTCGGCCCCCTGACATCGGCTCACAAATGATTAAGTTGAATGGAGCCAAAGCTCCGGACACAAATCACCCGGCGGGCTGGCCGGCGAGCAGGAGAAATATTTGGTCACCCTATGAATTTTTTACTAGCTGAGACAGGACGGCGCTCGTCCGCCGGCAGGCCGCTGCACGAAACCATCCCGATCACTCCCTTGCTTTCCTTGAGCGGTTAGAGCACCATTAGGGCCGTTGCTTTCCCCACCCCAGCCGGTAAACAGGTAAGCCCGGTATCATCCCCCATCAAAACTTGAATCAGGAGGGAGGCCATGCGCCAGACCATTCTTTTTATTGTCGCGGTCGGTTCCATGCTCTGTGCTGATGTATTTGCCGACCAGGTCATTCTGAAAAACGGTGATCGGTTGACGGGAACGATCACCAAGCTTGAGGGTGAGAAGCTGAGTATGAAATCTGAGCTGGCCGGGGAGGTTACCATTCCCTGGGCGGCGATCACTGAAATCTCCTCGAACCAACCTCTCTATCTCACCTTGAAGGATGAGCAAGTGGTGGTCGGCACCGTCGCGACCAGCGCCGGGAGGATCGAAATCCAGACCAAGGAGGCTGGGAAAGTGACGGTCTCAAAAGACGTCATCCAGGCCGTGCGATCCCCAGCAGAGCAAGCCTCCTACCAGGCCAAAATCGATCGCCTGCGCAACCCCAGGCTCAGTGATTTTTGGAGCGGGTTCGTCGATACCGGGCTGAGTCTGACGCGGGGTAACGCTAAGACGACCACCTTCAGCCTGGGTGCGAATGCCGCCCGCGCCACTCCGCGGGACAAGATCAGCGTGTACCTGGCGTCGCTCCTCGCGAAGAATGGCACGACCGGCCGGACCGTGACGACCGCCAACGCGATCCGGGGCGGCCTCCGCTATGACTTCAATCTCAGTGATCGGCTCTTTGCTTTCGCCTTCACGGACCTTGAGTTTGACGAGTTTCAGAAACTTGATCTGCGCCTGGTCTTGGGTGGCGGCCTTGGCTACCATGCCAAAAAGACAGAGAGAACGGTGCTCGACCTGTTTGCGGGCGGCTCCTTCAACAAGGAGTATTTCTCGACCGGCGTGAGGCGAAAGTCGGGGGAGGTTCTTTTCGGTGAAGACCTCTCCTATAAACTATCGAACCGCACCTCGCTTAAAGAGCGGCTCGTCTTCTTCCCCAACCTCAGTGAGTCTGGTGAGTACCGCGTGACGTTCGACACCTCGGCGGTCACCAATTTGAACAGATGGCTGGGCTGGCAGGTCACGATCAGCGACCGCTATCTGAGCAACCCGGTTCCAGGGGCAAAAAAGAATGATCTCTTACTGACTACGGGCCTACGTTTGACTTTTGCGGGCCGCGGCTTATAAAAACATGCCGGCCAAGGCTGGCTAACCTTTCAAAGCTTTAGGGAGCTTATCTTCTTCGCCTCAGGTATACCCGGATGGGCATGAGACGCTGACAGCCCTCCGTAGAGCTGTCAGCGGTCAGACCCAGCGCCAGTACGGGGCAGTAACTAGCGCACATACTCTACATTGGTAATCTCTCAATACTTCCCGCAATCCGCCTTCTCCCGGCCCGGCCCTCTACTCTTGCCTGATCTCCCAACCGAGAGCGGTAAACGAAAAGGCCTGGCACCCCTTACAGGTAACCAGGCCTGATCGTAGCGAATAGCCACTTGATTGATTGCGAACGCACTACCCTCGTGTGTGCAGGCTCGCGCAGAGAGAAACTCTCTTGCCCCGAACGCGAGCACCGCTCACAACAACGTAGGTCTCTTTCACACTTGCTTGATGCTACGCAACACCAATGCCAGCTAGCACAAGTACCTAAATAATAGAGATGCGGGGTGGCGTGGAAAGATAGTGTGTGAACATCGAACAATATCGGCAAAAATTTTACCCGGGCGGCGGGACATTTTACCCACCATCTTGGGGGACACGACACATCGGAAGTAAGTCAGGGGAACAGGTAAATAGGTAGCTAATTTTTTTGTGGAATCAGTGCCTGATTCGCCATTTATTGAATGTATCCTCATCCCCATCATGCGGGCGGCGTCCCTATTTTCCCCCGCCGCCTGCGCGTCACCTAGCCATCAAGAACTAAAGATTATTTGTCGGAGAGCTGGACGCCTTCTATTTCAACTGTCCGAGCCGCCCTCGCGGATTTACCTTGTGGTTGCTTAGCAGGAACTGAGCACACAGTGATGGAGCGTGGTCAACCTGCGGGGACGGCGGTGAACATACATCGGACAACATGGAAGGGTATTTTTTACTAACGCGAGCACATTTTACATAGACCACTAAGGTATATGGGGAGAAGACTTGGGTGTCTGCTCAGGCGGCAGCCGGGGCCCGGCGCACCATTCCTTCCAGGTAGATACTCAACAACCGGTGAGCGATAATCTCATTATTAATTGAAACCGGATGGGTTCAATCTCTCTCCTGGTACAAGCCTTGCTCCATCCCATGGGAGTAACATAACTTAACCGTCAATAACTCTAAGGGGAGTGGGTGACACCTATCAGATACCTGTCCCGACCTAGATGGTGCCGCAATCTGAGAGATAGGACATCCGACTCTCACCGGTTTCTCGATGGCTGAGGGAGAAGGGAGTTCTACGTTTATGGAGAAAACTTCGGTCTTAATCGCAGAGGATAATCCTGACCTCAGAGCGATTTTGCATTTAATGCTGGAGCATGCGGGCTTTGACGTCATGACGGCTGAAGACGGGGCGACGGCTTTGTGGATTCTTGGCCAGCACCATCCTGACGTCATCCTGGCAGATTTGATGATGCCCAGGGTGGATGGGTTTGAGTTGATCCGCCGCGTGAGAGAGCGGGAAGAATTCGCTCCGATCCCCATTATCGCGATGTCCGCTTATGGTGGCGATCATCTCGCCAAGGCCTACGTCGTGGGGGCGACGGTGACTCTCCGCAAGCCTTTGGATGCCGACGGGCTCGTCGGCACCATTAACAGTGTGCTTCAGAGGGGCTCAACTACGTCGCATTGAGCTGTCATTGGCCGGGTGAGTTTGACGGCCGGCCTTGTCTGGCGGTCTTGTTCCCCGGTGTTTGAGATGATTGGCCCTTCATTTCCCTCCTGCTTGAAGTGCGCGTGATCGGGGATGACCGGCATCAAGGGCCGCCCTCTCAGGCGCACCTTTTTTTCAGAAAGGAGAAAACCATGTCTGACCAGCCTACCCGTCCGAAGACTCTCGTGATCCGACTGACTGAAAAGGAGCGCGAGCAGATCAAGAAGGTGACCGGGGAAGAGGTCACCGAACTGCCGATCGGCACGATGGAGAGCTGCGGCCGGACGATGAATCGTCGCGGCCGGGAAGAAGAGTCCGAAGACCTGAGGGAGTAGTTTTACAATATGCGGGAGGGCGCCTGAGGAGATACAATGGTGCTACGGTTCCTTGATCGCCAACGCTGAGGCTTCAATCTTTTTGGCGGTCACTGATAGGCCATAGATGGCCGTCTGAGCAGACAAAAGGAGGCGTATGCACATGCCGAAGGAGAAAGAAGGTCGATTTGTGGACGTGGGCAGGGCCGAGAGCGAGATCGTTGAGCCGAATCAAGAGGTGAAAGAGGAGTTCAGCGAGGCGGCAGGTCTTTCCTCTGGGGGCCGGCGCCTGATCGATGAGTTGCAAGAGCATCACTCAAAGACCCCCAAACTTTCGGGTGGTGATCTTGACGCCGCCTGGGATCGTGCTGACGCCGGGGAAGAGACGGTGGGCGGGTCAGCCCCGACCCCCGACCAAGCGGTGGTTGACGAACTGGGCGGAGCCTTGGGGTTGACCTACGAAGATAACGAGCCACTGGACACCCAAGAGAAAATGGCGGAGCGCGACCACCGGCGGTGGGAACTCGACCCGGCCTCATCCGAGGATTACAACCGGCGAATCAAACATGAAGGGGAGTACGAAGAAGAGTGAAGGTGGTGGGTACCCAGCTCACTGCTTTTTTCTCGCTCGGATCCACTCTCGGCAGGCAATTCGGTTATTGGCCGGTCTGGGTAACTCTTAATGGCCCCGCTTCTCATACCGCCGCTGCTGTCCGTTCCAGAGGTAGGTCGTGGCCCGACTGCCGCACTCTTTGCACTGGGGCAAGGTCCCGAACAGATCGTCTACGTGCTTCTCACAAATGCTCCGGTGCCGCGGGCACTCGTAGCGCGGAGGAGGGTCAGCCCAGCCGGGCGTGATGACCTCTTTGCAGAGCCAACAAGTATAATTGCTGTTCGCCATCTAACCCTCCGTAGAATGGGAAGCTGCACAGAGCTACCCTCACAGTTTAATTATATGAACAAAACCCTTGCTCTTCCGCTCAAACCGGGTCAGCACGGGTATCAAGTTAGGAGGGCTCTGATTGATTAGAGGCGAGCTGAGCTGCTAAAACGCTGCGCGACGGCGATCGTCCTCTCCGGCCACTTGCTACCTGGCACTGGCCGAATTGATCCAAACCGGTTTCTCATTACACCCCGTCCCGTCGCTGCGCCACTTGGTGCAGGACCAGAAATAGTTGCCACTGCTGGCCGGGCCACGTTTGACGGTCGCTGCCCCGCAGCCGGGGCAGGGCGGGCCGTGTTCTTCGGTGCGTGTCGGTTGCGGTCGGCCAAGGTCATCCAACCAAATCGTCGGGGCGTTGCACCCCGACCCATCGCTGCGCCAGCCGGAGCAGGAGAGGAAGAACTTGCCGCTGGTTTTCGCCTGGCGCTTGACCAGCGGCTTGCCGCACTTCAGACACAGCATTTCGGTTTGAGCGGGAGGGGCCTGCGGTTCTCCCAGCCCGCCCTTCTCGTCGAACCACCTCGCCCCGCGGCACTCCGGGTAGCGGATGCAAGAAAGCGACGCCTGCTTGCCCTTCTCGCGCGGCAGGCGGAGGCGCACGGCCCCGCCGCACTCCGGGCACTTGGTGGTGACCAGCGCTTTGCGCTGCTTGGCGTTCTTCGGCACATCCGAAATGAAGCCGCAAACCTCACGGCCCTCGGAGCAGGCCAGGAAGCTGCCGGTCGCGCTCCGGCGCTCAATGAGAAATCCCGTGCGGCCGGCGCCGGGGCACTTGGGGCAGTCGAGCGCATTGTCGGGCCGGTCGGGCGCTTTCCTGATGGTAGGCGTGGAGGCTTGGCTCACCTGCGAGCCGGCGATCTGCTGGACGATCTCGCCGGCCATCACCCGGATCTCCTGCATGAAAGTTTCAGCCGGATACTCGCTGCGCGTCATCCGTGCGAGTTTGCTCTCCCACTGGCCGGTGAGTTCCGGCGATTTGAGCAGCGCCACGGGGAGCATCTCGATGAGCTGGATCCCTTTGGGCGTGGCGACGACGGTCTTCTTCTCGCGGCGGACGTACTCGCGCTGGAGTAGGACCTCGATGATCGCGGCCCGCGTGGCCGGCGTGCCAAGGCCGCTGTCGCGCATGGCGAGGCGCAGTTCTTCGTCTTCAATCGCCTTGCCGGCCGACTCCATCGCCCCGAGCAGAGATGAGTCGGTGTAATGCGGCGGCGCTTTGGTCTGCTTGGCGACGGCTTCAACGCTCGTCGTCTCGGCCCGCTCGCCTTGGACGACGGGCGGGAGGGCGCCTGCCTCTTCTTCATCATCGCCCTCGCCCTGGCGCCGAGTCTCGCTCGGCGGATCGACCGTGCGCCAGCCCGGCTTGAGAATGACCGAACCTTTGGTGGCGAACCTCTCGTCTTCGACCACGGTGATGATCGTCGTCCGCTCGATCTCGGCATCCGGATAGAAGGCCGCCAGGAAGCGGCGGGCGACGAGATTGAAGATGCGCTTCTCGTCGTTGTCAAGGGAGTCGGGGGCGATCGGTTGAGTGGTCGGGATGATCGCGTGGTGGTCGGTGACCTGCTTGTCGTCAACGTGGCGCTTGGTGAGCGTGGGCTGGCCCCCCGCGAGGATTTCGGCGACGAAGGGGGCATAGGGGCCGAAGTTCACCGCCGCGAGATGCCGGTCGATCTCTTTCGCCACGGCCGAAGAGAGGTGGCGCGAGCCGGTGCGCGGGTAGGTGATCGCTTTTTTCTCGTAGAGCGATTGAGCGATCTCCAGCGTCCTTGCGGCCGAAAACGAGTAGCGGGCGTTGGCCGTCCGTTGGAGCGCGGTCAGGTCGTAGAGCAGCGGCGCCCGCTCGCGGGCCGCCTTCTTCTCGACCTTCTCGACCTTGCCCGTCTTGCCTTGAACTTTGTAGACGATGCGCTCGGCTTCGTCCTTGTGATCGAGCCGGTCGCCGTCCTTGCCGAACCAGACGCCGCGATAGTTGCCGGCCGCGGCTTTGAACTCAGCGACGACTTGATAGTAGTTGGTCGGGACGAAATGGGTGATCTCTCGGTCGCGGGCGACGATGATCGCGAGCGTCGGCGTCTGCACCCGGCCGAGCGAGAAGACGCCGTCGTGGCCGGCCTGGCGGGCGCGGAGCGTCTGCGCTCGGCTGGCGTTGAGGCCCACGATCCAGTCGGCCTGTTGCCGCGCGTGAGCCGAGGCGCGCAGCCCGTCGTATTCCGCGGCCGGCTTGAGACTGCGAAACCCTTCGATGATGTCGGCGCGGGTGAGCGAGCTGATCCAGAGGCGCTCGACCGGTTTTTTGCAGCCGGAGAGGCGGTAGACCAGGTCGAAGATCAACTCGCCTTCGCGCCCGGCGTCCGCCGCGTTGACGACGCTCGTCACGTCTTGGCGGGTGAGCAGCGTCTTGATCACCTTGAATTGATCGGCGGTTTTCTCCGACACGTGGTACTTGAAGCGGTCGGGGATGATCGGCAGGTCCTCGGCGCGCCACCGTTTGTACTTCGGGTCGTAGGCATCGGGGGCATCCGGCTCGACGAGATGGCCGATGCACCAGGTGACGATTTCATCGGGGCCTTCGATGTACCCTTCGTGGCGGCGTGAGCAACCCAACGCGGCCGCGATGTCGCGGCCCATGGACGGCTTCTCGGCAACAATCACACGCATCTGCTGCTCCTTTCTGATCACTCATATAATAGACCGCGGATTGTGCGGATCAAGCGGATGTGCGCGGATAGATCAAGAGAAAAATCCGCCTTGATCCGCTTGATCCGCGTCATCCGCGGTCCATCGCCTGTCCCCTGGTGAGGCCCCTCTCGGTAACCAGGTAAAGCGGGATCGAAAAGAGCGCGATCACCGCGGCCACACCGAAGGCAGCTTGAAACCCGTAGCGGGCGACGACGGCCCCCAGCAGGATCGAGCCTAACCCGACTCCGGTATCAAACGCGGCCACGATCGAGCCGAAAGTTTGCGCCCGCCGGCTCGGGTCCGTCAACTCCAGCATGCGAGCGGCGAACGCCGGATAGCAGGAGCCGAACCCGGCGCCGAAGACCAGCGCGGAAATAACAAAACTCATCCGCGTCGTCGGCAGCGCTAAGACCCCGAGCCCGGAGGCGGCGAGTCCGAGGCTCGGCAGGAGCACGCGAGTATACCCGACCGAGTCCGCGAGCCGGCCGGTGACCAGCCGCGTGAGCAGGACCGTCGAAGCGAAAATGGTAAAGTACAAACTCTCCGGCCTGATACTCGCGCTTCGGGCGTCGAGGGCGATGTAGCTGGTGATGGCGCCGTAGCCGAAGCTCACCATAAACAGCGAGAGCGCGACTTTGAAGACCCCCTTGTCGAGCACGCCGCCGTCGAGCAGTCCGCTCCATCCGCGCGGCCGGTTGTGAGGCTTCTCGCGCTGCGCGAGCGAGATGAAAAACATCAACACCGCCAACCCACCCGCCTCCACGCAGAGCCACCTCCAGCCGAGGTTATATACTTTCAGGCCCAGCACCGGCGAGATGGCAATCGCCCCGTTGCTCGCAAAGCCCCAATAAGAGAAGCCCTCGGCGCGGCGGCTAATAGGCACCACTTCGCTGAACAACGCCCCCGAGGCGGCCAACAACCCCGACCAGATCGCGCCCTGCAACGCCCCGGCCGCGATCAACACGAGCGCGGACTGGATCAGGGAGTAGAGGACGGCGAACCCGATGAAACCGAGGCTCCCGACGATGAGAAAGCGCCGCCGCCCGAAGCGGTCAGCGATGCTCCCCATCAGCGGCCCGGCGGCGGCGCTGGCGAAAGTAAAGGCGCCGAGGAACCAGCCGGCCTGCGCCGTGGTGCCCTTCAGGTCGAGGATGCGCAACGGCATGACGGGCAGAAACTGGAAGGCGCCGAAGAAGGTGACGAAAGAGAAGCCAAAGAGCCTGAAGAACCCGCGGGTGAAAAGAGGTTCACGGGTGTCTCGGTTAGTCTCCGCAGGTGTGGATATTTCAGATTGAGAGTCAACTGTCTCTGCTAAATTCAAAACGCTACTCCAAGCCGGGTTGATTAAAAGTAGGTATTATAGTTGGCGAGGAGCATAGTGGCTAGTGCAATTCCGATCACAGATAATGTGTCCCGCGACCTGTCAGGTTGCGGTTGACTTGGTCAGGAAGATGTTCGGAAGCAACCGCAACCTGACAGGTCGCGGGACATATTCAGGGTCGGCCAAAGATGGAAATCTCTCGCGCCTGATGATAGACTGCGCTCGCTATCCGACAAGACATATCCGATTCTCGGAAGAAAGACAGTGGTTCACAGCCACCCGATGCGGAAAGAGGATCACCATGAGATACACCTTGACGCGACGCAGCTTTCTGACGGTCACCGGCGTAGCGACGGCAGTTTCAGGACTGACCGGACGCCTGGCCTTCTCCCGTAGTCCTTCGCGCGGGGCTAGTGACAAGTTGGCTCTGTTAGGGGGGCAGCCGGTCCGCCGCGGCCCTTTCCCTTCCTGGCCGGTGATTGAGGAGAATGACGAAAAGGCCTGGATGGAGGTGCTGCGGTCGAAGCGCTGGAACCGCCTCGGCGGGAGCTATGTCGAACGTTTCGAGAAGAGCTGGGCGGAACGGTTAGGGGCTCAGCACTGCCTAGCGACTGCCAGTGGGACCGGGGCCCTGGCCGCTTCACTGAATGCTCTGGAGATTGGGCCGGGCGATGAGGTCTTGGTGCCGCCCTACACCTTCGTGGCCACGGTCAATGTCGTTCTCTTGCAGCACGCCCTACCGGTGTTTGTCGACACTGATCGGGAGACATTCCAGATCGATGCCGGCAAGATCGAGGCGGCGATCACCAAGCGCACGCGATGTGTCGTGCCTGTGCACCTCGGGGGCGCGGCGGCCGATCTCGATGCCATTCTTCAGGTCGCCAAGCAATACCAACTGCGGGTGATCGAAGATGCGTGCCAGGCCCATCTCGCGGAATGGCGTCACCGCAAGGTCGGCACCTTGGGCGACCTGGGTTGTTTCAGCTTGCAAGCCTCGAAGAACCTCAACTCTGGCGAGGGCGGGGCGGTGGTGAGTGAAAATGCGGAACTGATCGCGAGATGCCTGAGCTTCCACAATCAAGGGCGGCCGGCTAAAGACACGGGGCTTTCCTACGTCCGCAACGGCGACAACCGCCGCCTGACAGAGTTTCAAGGGGCGCTCCTGCTCTCGCAGTTGACGCGGCTGGAGGCGCAATCTCGCACGAGGGAACTGAACGCCGAGTACCTCACGAAGCAGTTGCGCGAGGTCCCGGGCATCACCCCGGCGCGAATGTACGAGGGGTGCACAAGGAATGCTTACCACCTCTACATGTTCAGGTATGACCAGGCCGGCTTCGGCGGCCTGCCGCGGCAGCGTTTCCTCAAGGCGCTGCAGGCTGAAGGCGTGCCTTGTTCGGGCGGCTACACTCCGCTCAACAAAGAGCCGTTCTTGAAGGAGACCTTACATTCCCGCGCCTTTCGCTACATCTATTCGGCCAAAGAGATCGCCGACCTCGAAGAGCGCAATAGCCATTGTCCGGAGAATGACCGGCTTTGCAATGAGGCCGTCTGGCTGACCCAGAACATGCTGCTCGGGGGCAAGCGGGACATGGATCAAATTGCCGAAGCCGTCAGGAAGATACAAAAACAGGCGGCGCTGCTATAGAGTGCAAGAGTAATGATGTTCGGAATGATGTTTGGAGTACCGCCTTCAGGCGGGTTTTGGCGGCGGCGAAAACCCGCCTGAAGGCGGTACTCCGAACGGACGGCTCAAGGGGCGAAAGAAAGCGCATGAGGGTTTGGGCCTGCATTTTCTGTTTGGCATTTGGATCGGTCTTGGCCGCGAATTCACGGCCTGAACGAACGGACGACTTGCGAGTTGGCAGAGCGTCGGTGCGGATCACTCCGCCCAGCGGCATGCCCTTGTCTGGCTACTACTACACGCGCTTGGCCGAAGGCGTGCATGACGATCTTCACGCCAAAGCTTTGGTCTTGGAGACGGGCGGCGCGAAAGCGGCGCTGGTGGCCTGCGATTTATCCTCCATGCCTCGGCAGATCGTCGAGGAGGCCCGCCGATTGATTGAGCAGAGCACCGGCCTCCGCGGCCATCAGGTGATGATCAGCGCGACTCACACTCACACGGGGCCAGTGCTCGCGAGCGGGTCCGCCAGAGACGCGTTGCAAGGTGAGGCGGGTGAGGTTGTCAGGCAATACATGTTATCGCTCCCAGCCAAGATCGCCGAGAGCGTCAAGCTGGCAGAGGCGAACCTGTCGCCCGCCAGAGCGTCGGCCGGCGTCGGACGCGAAGAGTCACTCAGTTTCAACCGCCGCTACTTGATGAAAGACGGCACCGTCGGGTGGAACCCCGGCAAACTCAATCCCAACATCGTGCGCCCCGCAGGGCCAATCGACCCGGACGTGGCCGTGGTCTATTTCGACTCGCCGGAGGCCAGGCCGCTGGCAACCTACGTCAACTTCCCCATGCATCTGGATACTGTGGGAGGCCTACAGATTTCGGCCGACTACCCTGACACCCTCGCGTCTCTGCTCGGGAAGGTCAGAGGCCCGGAGATGCTGACGCTTTTTACCATCGGGACAGCAGGCAATATCAATCACCTCGATGTCAAGAGCCGGGACCCGCAGAAGGGGCACGCAGAGGCGGCGCGTATCGGGACGATTCTGGCGGGGGAAGTGCTGAAGACTTATGCGCGGCTGCATCCACTGAAGGCGGGAACTCTCCAGGTTCGCAGCGAGATGCTCAAGCTCCTGCTGGCGGAGGTCAAGCCGGGTGAGGTGGAGAAAGCACGCCAGGTCGCCGCCCAGTTCGACCAGCCGAACGGCCCGAAGTTCCTGGAGTTGGTGCAGGCCTTCAAAGTGCTTGATGTTGCCGCGCGGGAAGGTCGGCCGCTGGAGGCAGAGGTGCAAGTGATCGCTTTGGGTGATCAACTCGCGTGGGTGGGACTACCGGGAGAGATCTTCGTAGAGCTGGGCCTGGCGATCAAGAAAGCCTCGCCTTTCCCTTATACCGTCATCGCCGAACTGGCGAACGGGGCAATTGGCTACGTGCCGAATCGGAAAGCGTACCCCGAGGGCAATTATGAAGTCGTCAGCACCCGCTTAGCTGCCGGTTCGGGCGAACTCCTCGTCGATGCCGCCATTCGTCTCCTGACAGAGCTGGCTGGAAGCAAGCCGGCGAACTAAAGGTACAGTACGGGGAGCGTGAGCGACCTGCTGCTTGCTGAACTGGCTCTCTCGGGAATATCAGGTCGCTCACGCTCCCCGTACTGCACCAGTGTGGCGTGTCTTGATTTAGATCCCCCAGCCGCCGCTCAAGTGAATATTCGTGCCAGTGATGTACCGCGCCTCATCCGAAAGCAGGAAGTTGACGGCGGAAACGACATCCGAGACAGCTCCCACATATCCAGCCGGGATGTTCTTGACCATCGCGGCCAGTTCTGATTCCGGCGCGCTGCCGGAGTTGATGAAGCCTGGGGAGATGGCGTTGACGGTCACGCCGCTCGACCCGAGCAGCTTGGCGAGCGAGCGCGTGAGCACCAGGACACCGGCCTTGGCGATGTAGTGGGCGGTGATCTGCGGCTGGGCCACCAATTGGTCGGCGTTGGCCATGCTGAAGTTGATAATCCGGCCCCAACCCCGCCGCTTCATCCCCGGCGCCACCGCCCGGCTGAGGTAGAAGACCGGGTGCAGATTGTGATCGAACATCCCCAGCCACTCTTCGGCGCTCTGCTCGAGTAAATTGATGCGTTGATAAGGGCCGGCGCAGTTGATGAGGGCGTCGATGCGCCCCCACTCCTGCTCGACCTTTTCAGCCAAGGCGGCAGCAGCCTGAGGATCGGAGACATCACATTGCTCAGCCAAGCCGCGGACGCCTTTCTCAGTCACCTGAGCGAGCGTCTCCTCGGCCTGCTGCCGGCTGGTCCGGTAGCAGACGGCCACCGACCAGCCTTGCTCGGCCAGTGACAGCGCCAGCGCCCGGCCGATGCCGCGGGCGCCCCCGGTAATCAACGCGACCTTCTCACTCGTTTCAGCCATAGTCCCCCCCTCTGCAAATGTGGAACAAGATGCCATCTTGTTCCACGATCATTGGCATCGTTTCAGGGCGTCAGCGCTGCTGACATCCATGACTCCTCAAGTTTCCAGCCTATGAAGCCACCTCCTTCTCCCGCTTAGCGTCCCAGGCCATGTACTTCTTCTTGCGGAACGACTCGACCGCCATCCGGCAGGCGACCACGCCGTAATAGCCGAGCGTGCAGTCGCAGCGCAGCGGCTCGTTATGGCGGATGGCGTTCTGCAAGTTTCGGTGGTGCAGCGTGATGTCTTCGGCCCCGGTCTTCTGGTGGATGATCTCGGCCTTCCCTTCGGCGAACATCGCTTGGGGCCGGATGGTAAAGCCGGTCCTGGTGAATTCCAGCGTGGCCAGGTGGCCGCGAATGACGTGCGGCACCGGTGTGTCATTGGCCATCGAAGAGAGCACCGTCACGGTCGGCCCGCCCGGATAATCGCACATCATGTTGAAGGTGTCAGGAATCTCCGCGACACTCTCGGTGAACTCCCACTTCCCGCCGTTGGCCACCACGCGCTCAGGAAATTTCAGGTCCAGCGTCTTGATGATGCGCGTCAGCCGGTGGACGAAGAGGTCGGTGGCGATCCCGCCGGAATAGTCCCAGTACCGCCGCCACTGAAAGAATCTATGCGGGTCCCACGGGCGGTTGGGCGCCGGGCCGAGGAAGGCTTTCCAATCGAGGTTGACGCCCGGCCGGGCGGCCTCGTCAATCGGCCGGGCCCAGAAGTCGCCTTTGTAGTTGCGCGAGTAGTCGATCTGCGCCGCCACCACTTTGCCCAGCGCGCCCTGCTTGATGTAGCGCTGCGCCGTCTCGTAAGAGTCGTCCGACATGCCCTGGACGCCGACTTGCATTTTGACGCCCTTCTGCTGGATTTTGCGGACCACCTTCTTGGCCTCCTCGATCGAGTAGGTCATCGGCTTCTCGCAGTAGATGTGCTTGCCCGAGTCGGCGGCGTCCAGCGTCATCTGCGCGTGCCAGTGCTCAGGCGTGGCGATCAAGACGTAGTCGATCTCTTTTTGGTCGAGCAGGGCGCGATAGTCAGCGAAGGGCCTGCCTTGGGTCAGCGTGGCGGCGGCATCCAACCGCTTCCGGTAAACGTCGCAGACAGCCACGACCTCCACGTCGTCTGACTCTTTCAGCTTCGTGAGCGCCTGGAGGTGGTTGTTGCCCATCGAGCCGCAGCCGATGACGCCGACGCGTAAACGGTTGTTCGCTCCCAGTACCCGGCTGCGCCTCCCCATGTAGGCGAGCAGCGACGCGGCGGACCCACTGACGAATGTGCGGCGACTGATTTTGTTTAGTGTGTTCATGGCTTAAAATCCCCCAGAGCAAATACGACAAATCGGCGGCCGTGTCAATTCCCCAGGGGGAGATTGTCCCGCGACCTGTCAGGTTGCGGTGGTGCCCGCGATCAATGCTCTACCGGATTAACCGCAACCTGACAGGTCGCGGAACATTTTTGAGGAGATGAGTATGCGCCACCCGATTCAGACCGACCAAGCGCCCCGGCCGAAAGGGCCATATTCCCAAGCCATCGCGTCGAGCGGCAGGCATCTATATGTGGCCGGGCAAGGGCCGGTCGATCCCGGCACGGGCGAGTTCGTAGGCCGCAGCTTCGAGGAGCAGGCCGTCCGCACCTTCGAGAACCTGAAGACCATCGTCGAGGCGGCCGGGGCGAGCCTCAAAGACGTGGTCAAGGTCAACGCCTACCTCGCCAACATGGGCGATTTCGCCAAATTCAACGAGATCTACCAGCGCTACTTCAGTGGGCCGTACCCGGCGCGAACGACCGTTCATTCGGCGCTCGTCGGGTTTATGATTGAAATAGACTGCGTGGCTGTCTTGCCCGACTGAATCAAAACACGCGACATTGGTACGGTACGGGGAGCGTCAGCGACCTGAGTCTCTCGGACCCAGCTCTTTGCCGAGCGGCAGGTCGCTCACGCTCCCCGTACTGCACCGCCGCAGGCGGCGCCTGATGAGATGACAGGAGGCGAAGATGCGTTTTGCCAATAAAGTCGCGATCGTGACCGGGGGAGGCGGTGAGATTGGCCGGGCCACGGCGCTGCGCCTGGCCCGAGAAGGCGCCGCGGTCGTGGTCGTGGATCTGAACTTGAACCAGGCTGAAAACGTAGCGGCCGAAATCGAAGCCGGGGGCGGAAGCGCGTGGGCCCACCGCACCGACGTCGCGCAACGCGATCAGGTCGAAGCGATGACCGGTGCGGTCATCGAGCGCCACGGCCGCATCGATGTCTTGTGCAACATCGCCGGCATTGCGCCTCCGGCCCCCTTCCTTGAGGCGAATGATGATGACTGGCAGCGGACGCTGGGCGTGAATCTGACCGGCGTCTTTCTCTGCTCGCAGGTCGTCGCCCGCCGGATGGTCAAGCAGGGCGGTGGTGCGATCGTCAATATGGCCTCCACTAACGGGCTCGTCGGCGAAGCCGGGCTTGCCGGCTACAACGCCTCGAAGTTCGGCGTAGTCGGACTGACCATGACCGCGGCCATCGAACTGGCGCCTTACGGCATCCGGGTGAACGCCGCCGCGCCGGGGATGATCCGCACACGGCTGTCGCAGGCCGTCCTGGAGGCCAACCCGGAATTGGCGCAGGCCTACCTGCGGGACAAAATTCCGCTGGGCCGCTTCGGTGATCCTGATGAGGTGGCGGCGGCGGTGGCGTTTTTAGCTTCCGATGACGCGAGCTTCATCACCGGCCACGCCCTGGTCGTTGATGGCGGGCAATTGACGTTTTGAGATAAAGCTACAAGCCCTCCGTATTCATGGGCTGGATCGAGAGGTGATTTGGGTAATGATCACTGATCTTGCGCAGTCGGAATTGTGATGTTCGACTTGACTGGCAAGAGAGCGACCGGAGACAGGCGCTTTCACCGCCGAGGCGCAGAGGACGGGGAGGAGACGCGGAGAAAAGCCTCTGCGACATCTCTGCTTTCTCTGCGCCTCGGCGGTGAAAGCGCCTATCTTGAGCGTAGTTCTTAATCTCTCCGCCCGCAGCCGTGACGCAGATAAACTTTGGCAGGCGTCAATTCCTTTCCTTTGAAAATCCACTGCCAACCAAGGCGCGGCCGGGCGCCGCCCCATCCACGAGCTTTCCATCATTGACGACGACGGTGCCCGAGACCAGCAAGTATTTGACGCCGGTGCTCGGTTCCGCAGGCGAGTTGTAGGTCGAGCGGTCCGCGACAGTGCGGGGATCAAAGACGACGATGTCGGCATCCGCCCCCTCTTGCAGGCGGCCTTTCTTGCGGGCTGCGGGCGTCGCCCGCTCCAGCCGTTGCGCGGGCATCAGCGACATCTTGCGCAGCGCGTCCATCAACGTCAGCCGCTGCTGAGTGCGGACATAGCGCGAGAGGATGCGGGCGTAGGTCCCGGCCCCGCGGGGGTGACCTTTGCCTTTCTCGATGTGGCCGTCGCTGGCGATCATCACCAGCGGATGGGTGATGACCGCATCGACCATCTCGTCCGTGTTCTGAAAGAGCAAGACCAGTTTGGACTCGGGGCTGGCGTGCAGCCGGTCGAAGCTCTCCTTCGTCAGGCGCTCTCCCGTCTCGACCAGTTGCAGGTCTTTGTAGTCGATGCCGATCTTCTCGCGCCACCCCGGGTCGAAGATCGCCGAATTAATCGCCGTCATCCCCGCGATGTAAGGATAGGCCTCGGTGGTCACGTCCAGGCCGCGGGCGCGGGCGCCTTCGACGAGCTTGAGACATTCGGGCGCGTCTTTCAGGCTGCTGCTGTTGATGTGAACGATGTGCAGCGAGGCGCCGGTGACGGCTGAGGCGGCAATCACCTCGCTGATGGCCTCGATGCTCGAGCCCGGCTCGATGCGCCCCGAACTCCGGACGTGGGTGAAGACCGGGACCTTGCGCTCAGCCGCCAGGCGGAACATCTCGATCACTTCCAGCCGGGTCGCCCCCGGCGTGTAGGCGATCCCCATCCCGATCCCGAGCGCTCCGGCGTCGAGCCCTTCGCGGATCAAATCCTTGATGCGGGCGATCTGCTCAGGCGTGGCGGGCTGGTTGGTGCCTGGGCCGGAGGCCGGGACAATCGCCCCGGGCGGCATCGACGCACCCCAGGTGGCGACGCGAGCCGCAGGATGGCTGGCAGTCGCGCCGAAGTTGACCAGGGCACGCCCTTGCCGATCTTTGATGAACCGGGCCACGTCCGGGACGCCGATCTCCAGCTCCAGCGCCGTGGTGACTCCGTCCATCGCTTTGAGCCGGTAGTTTTCCGCATCCTGCCCGTGCGAGTGGAGGTCGATGAAACCCGGAGCGACCACGAGCCCGCTGGCATCGATGACTTTCGACCCGGAGAGCGGTTCGCTCGAGATCCGGACTACAATGCCTCCGGAGACTCCGACGTTCCTCACCGCATCCAAGCCGGTTTCAGGGTCCATCACCCGGCCCCCTTGGATGACCAGGTCATAAGAAGTCTGAGTCGGGACCAACAGCAGGGCTGCGAGTGTTACCCAGCGCAAGATCAACATGCCTCACCTCCGAAGAATCTTAACGAGACGGGTACCAGCGATCACGGCCGTCAGGGCGGCCTCGCGATTGATTTGGAAAGCGGGCGCAGTCTATCACCGGCCGGGCGGAATTTCCATCGCTCCGGTCGCGTGTTGAGTTTGTGCGGATGATGATTGACAGACGGCGCAGGCTGCAATAGGCTTGCCACCTGCTCTCTCTGTACTCCGCGATCAGCGGGCGCCCTGGTCACGATCAGCTCGCATGAATTGGAGTTTGCCCCATGCTGAACCGAATCTTTACCTCTCTTCTGCTCACTGTCGCCGCGGCCTCTCTGGCCCTCTCAGGATCGACGCCGCTCTTTGACGGTAAAACGTTCGCCGGCTGGGAGGGAAACCTGAAGACCTTCAGGATCGAAGACCGCTCCATCGTCGGCGGGACGCTCAAAGCAGACATCCCGCGCAACGAGTTCCTCTGCACCACGCGCGAATACGCCGACTTCGTCCTCCGGCTGAAGTTCAAGGTCCTGGGGGAGAAGGCCAACGCCGGCGTCCAGATTCGCTCTCAACGAATCCCCAACCACCATGAAGTCATCGGCTATCAAGCGGACCTCGGAGAAGGCTGGTGGGGCGCCTTGTACGACGAGTCGCGGCGCAAGGTGGCGCTGGCCAAACCGGATGCGGCCGAGTTGGATAAAGTTCTCAAGCGGAACGACTGGAACGACTATATGATTCGCTGCGAAGGCAAGCGCATCCGCCTGGAGATCAACGGGTATCAGACGGTGGACTACACGGAGCCGGACGGCCAGATCCCTCAGACCGGGATTATTTGTTTGCAGATTCACGGTGGGCCGCCAAGCGAGGCTTGGTACAAGGACATAAGCATAGAAGAACTCCGAGGTAAAAGGTGAAGAGGGTCACTTATTATTGAGTTGGGTACGATCTCCGGCTGCTCTACAAGCTATGAAGAGTAATTCGTTACGCAGTATTATCGACCAGACTTCTGCTCTGCACCGTGCCGACATCCTGTCGGGCGCCTGGTGGCACTCCATCAACCTAGGCGGAGAGATTACCCCCGGTATTCATCCGCTTGAAGAACTTGAGAGTAATTATAGGCATTTCGCGCTGCCCAAGGATCTGACAGGTAAACGGATTCTTGACGTCGGATGTTGGGACGGCTTTTACAGTTTTGAGGCAGAAAAACATGGAGCGGAAGTTGTCGCGGTTGATTGCTGGTCCCCTCCGAATTTCTTTACTGTGAGGCAAGCTCTAAACTCAAGAGTAGAATTCCGCGAGATGAACGTCTATGAGGTCAGCCGGGAGCAGATTGGCAGTTTCGACATCGTACTTTTTCTCGGCGTTCTTTACCACCTTCATCACCCGCTACTGGCTCTTCAACGCCTCTGCGAGGTGACAAGGGAGGTAGCAATCATCGAGACTTACATCATTGATAACACTTTCCCGACTCGGCACCCGGTGATGGAGTTCTATGAGTTTGAGGAACTGGGTGGGCAATATGACAACTGGTGGGGACCGAGCAGCGAATGCTTAATGCGAATGCTCCGGACCGCAGGATTCGCCCGCCTTGAAGTTCTGCAGAGTCAGCCGACACGCATAGTTGTGAAGGCCCATCGCCGCTGGGATGAAGGTTGGATGCGGCCCTCGCAAAACTTGCACATCGCGGGGGTGACGAACGCCATCACTTTCGACCATCATTTGCCCTGCCGCGGTCGTTATGCATTTCTCGCTATTTGGGTCGATGGCTTGCCGGAGCAGGCTACACGCGATACAGTTCGCGTCGAGGTAGGTAAGTACGGGATCAATCCTTATTTTGTAGGGCGCTCTACCGACCCGCAGGACCAGAATCGCACTCAGATCAACACAATAGTTCCACCAGGCTTGGATGCAGGGGCGACCACTGTCCGAGTGATTTACGAGAAACAGCATTCAGACGAGAAGAGAATTAATCTATCTGAGGGAAGTGATTGGTAAGGGAAGTAATCTGAGAACGCTCTCGCACCTATCCAAAGCAGGTCGGCAGAGAGGAGATCAAAACGCGATGAAATCCCTCCGTTGCTCTTTTTGCGGTAATACTCAAAATATGGTTCGTAAACTGATCGCCGGGCCATCGGTCTACATCTGTGACGGGTGTATTGAGATCTGTAACGAGATCATTGCGGACGACGCGGCCAGTCAGGAACCATCAGTATTACAGACGGGAATAGGCAGCGAGCCGGTGGTCGAGGTCTACTGTTCAGTTTGCCGACTGCGGGTTCCGGCGAGCGGGAGTCTACTCGTTCCCGAGCGCGGACAGATTTGCCCGGCGTGCCTGGAAGCGATCAAAGCGGCGATGGGGTGAACTCCGCCGCTCAGTCATTCGGAATCCGATACCCAGGAGGATTGACTCATGCAAGTGCTCCAACAAGAACCTCAAACCGTAGCCTCTGAGATTCAGGAGGCGCCGCCAATCCCGGTCAGCCGCGAGCGGATCTACTCCCTCGATGTCTTTCGCGGCTTCACGATGGTGTGTATGATCGCCGAGGGGTTCGGCCTCTTATACTTCCTCAACCGCCCCGTGATCGGGCCGATCGCGCAGCAGTTTCGCCACCGCGATTGGCAGGGGATGAATGCCTGGGACCTGGTCCAGCCGTTCTTTATGTTCATCGTCGGGGCGGTCATGCCAATTGCTTTCCAACGACGCTGGGAGGCCGGCGAGACTTGGCGGGCGAGCCTGCTTCACGTGCTGCGGCGCTCGGCGCTACTGATCCTGTGCGGGCTGATCGCCCGTTCGATCCAGGCCAACAAGCCGGTCCTGGATCTGATCAACGTCCTGGCGCAAATCGCCTTCACCTACCTGGTGGCATTCCTGGTCCTGCGCCGGTCGTGGAAGGTGCAGGCGCTCACCGCCTTCGGGCTGCTCGTCGCACACTGGGCGCTGTACCAATTTGCTCAGGCGCCCGGAGTCATCGGGCCGTGGGTCAAAGACGGCAATATCGGGTGGTACCTGGACCGGCTGGTCCTGCATAAGAATTGGAACGGCTCCTACGCGACGATCAATTGCCTGTCGTCGGCCGCAAACACTATTTTCGGGGTGATGGCCGGATACTTGATCATCGGCCCTCTGCCGGTCAAGCGCAAGGCCCAGATTTTGGCGGCGGCGGGCGTGGGCGGGATCCTCGTCGGGTTGGCGCTCAACCCGGTGATCCCGATCATCAAGAAAATCTGGACGCCTTCGTTCGCCATCTACAGCGCCGGCTTCACTCTCCTCGCGCTGCTCTGCTTCTACTGGGTCTGCGACGTGAAGAAGAGCCGGAGTTGGGCGAAGGTCTTCCTCGTCGTGGGATCGAACTCGATCTTCATCTACCTCTTTCACGAGATTCTGCACCGCTGGCTGAATCAGACCGCGCAGGTCTTCACCGGGTGGACGATCAACCTCTGGGGGCCGCTGGGTCAGGCCATCACCGCGTGGGTCGTGATTCTGTTCGAGGTCTACGTTTGCTACTGGCTTTATCGGCGGAAGATTTTCTTCAAACTCTGAGGCCCGCCACGTCTACAGTACGGGGAGCGTCAGCGACCTGACGCCTCCGGGGAGTGCCTCTCGCGAGGCCATCAGGTCGCTGACGCTCCCCGTACTGTACCCATGTGACATGCTGAGAAAGGAACCCTGATGAGACCAATGAACAGGTTTACTGTCGCGCTGATATTGATTACCTTAGTGGCGCCATTAACCAGTTTCAGTAAGGAGCCGAAAGCGAAAATGAAAATTGACAAGCAAGCATTCGGGAAGACGGCCGACGGGACGGCGGTCGATCTCTACACTCTGACCAACTCTCACGGCGTCGAAGCGAAGATCATGACTTACGGCGGGGTCGTGACTTCCCTCAAGGTGCCGGATAAGAATGGGAAGTTGGGAGACGTGGTGCTGGGCTACGATCACTTCGACGGGTACCTGAAGAGGGGCTCCTACTTCGGCGCCATCGTCGGCCGTTACGGGAACCGCATCGCCAAAGGCAGATTTACTCTGAATGGGGTTGAGTACAAACTGGCAGTCAACAACGGAGAGAATCATCTGCACGGCGGACTCAAAGGTTTTGATAAAGTCGTCTGGAAAGCCAAAGCAATGAAAGGTCGCGACGGCGTGGGGCTGGAACTCAGCTACTTGAGTAAAGACGGGGAAGAAGGCTATCCGGGGAATCTGAATGTGACCGTGATCTACACGCTGACCGATAACAATGAGTTGAAGATCGATTATTCGGCGACCACGGACAAAGACACGGTGTTGAATCTGACGAACCACTCTTACTTCAATCTGGCTGACGGCGGGGCGAGCAAGATCCTGGGCCATGAGATGATGATCAATGCGGACCGGTTCACGCCGGTGGATAAGGGCCTGATCCCGACCGGGGAACTGCAACGCGTCAAAGGGACGCCGCTAGACTTCACCCAACCCACCGCCATCGGCGCCCGGATCGATCAGTCTTACGAGCAACTCGTCTTGGGCGGGGGCTATGACCATAATTATGTGCTGAACAGCAGTGACGGGTCGCTGGCCCTGGCCGCCCGCGTTTACGAGCCGACGACCGGCCGCGTCATGGAAGTCTTCACCACCCAGCCGGGCGTGCAGTTTTATACCGGGAACTTTTTGGACGGCACGATCACCGGGAAGGGCAACAAAGTTTACCAGAAGCGGTCGGCATTCTGTTTGGAGACGCAGCATTTCCCCGATTCGCCGAACAAGCCTGAATTCCCGACGGCGGTCCTGAAGCCGGGTGAGAAATACAAGCAGACCACGGTCTATAAGTTTTCTGCGAGGTAGCGTTACGGCAGGTATTCATCCGTAACAGACCGCAATGCGGTTTTGGGGAAGGAGCGTGACTGTGATCTCTGACCCTGCGCGTTTCACCGCAGCCATCGCCCGCTTCGACGCGGCCAACGGCGAGGACCCGAACACGGAGGTCTTTGAAGGGGCTGCGTACCCCAAAGAGCTACTCTATGCCAGGCGGATGACTGCTTGGTTAGGGAAGCTGGCGCCAAATGCCTCCGAGGTGGTGCAACTCGCCGCCTGTTGCCAGCACATTCGCCGCTGGACCATCCCGCGCAGCCAGTACCCGATGGACCGGCCGGGTTATAAACAGTGGCGGACGACACTCGCCAAGTTCCACGCTGAAACTGCCGGCAAAATTCTCGGTGAGGTCGGCTACGATGAGGAGACCATCGGCCGGGTGCAAGCGCTCCTCCGGAAGGAGCATTTGAAACTCGACCCAGAGGTTCAGCTCTTGGAAGACACCATCTGCCTGGTCTTCTTGGAGAGTTATTTGGCCGATTTCGCCGGCCGGCACGAGGAAGCAAAGTTGATCGACATCATCCGCAAGACCTGGAGGAAGATGTCTCCCCGCGGCCACAAGGCCGCACTCGCGCTCGATCTTCCGCCGGATTTACGCCGCCTCGTCGAGCAGGCGCTGGCGAGGATTTGAATTGCTCAGCAGGCGGGGCTGGAAAAAAAAGCTTATTCCGCCTGATAACTATAGTGCCCATGTGTGTGTGGGCACTCTTAGAAACTTTCAGGGGCGTCACCACCCCAGTAAGTGACGCCTCTCTTTTTTCAACCTCTCGCACCTCGGCCGACTGATGCCGACCGCTTTAGATTAAGGAAGTGCGGCCCTTGACTGATCCCGATTTTGGGAACAGCTAATCCCAGAAGCGGACACCAGCGGCCCCGGTCTTCCCTGTCTCCTACTACTAAAACAAATGGTTCAGGCATTTAGGCCCGTGGCGGCGATGGCACGGCGTTTGGCTATTCCCCAAGAAACTAAGAATTGCTCTATGGCTTGGTGATCATCGATAGATGAATTGGAGGTGAGTGATGGGTAGCCTGTTTCAAGACTTGCGGTATGGTTTGAGGCTGTTCTTCAAAAGCCCCGGCTTTACGGCCGTAGCGGTGCTTTCTCTGGCCCTCGGGATCGGGGCCAATACGGCGATCTTCAGCCTGATGGATAAGGTGATCTTGCGCCCGCTGCCGGTTGCGGAGCCGGAACGGCTCGTCACCGTCTTTACGCAGCGGCCACGGGGGCTCAACAGCGGTTTCTCTTATCCGGTCTATACCGATTACCGCGACCACAATCAGGTCTTCTCCGGCATGCTGGCCTTTTCTCCAACGGCCTTCAGTCTGAACGACGGCAAACAGACGGAGCGGGTGAATGGCGTCTTGGTCTCAGGAAATTATTTCTCCGTCCTGGGCGTGAGCCCTGCCCTGGGCCGCGCCTTTCTGCCGGAAGAAGACAAAACGCCGGGCACTCATCCGGTGGTCGTCTTGAGCTACGGCTTGTGGCAACGCCGGTTCGGCGCCGACCCGACGTTGATCGGCAAGACGATCAGTCTGAACGGGCTGGGGTATACCGTGGTCGGTGTGGCGCCGGCGGAATTCACCGGCCTGATGCGGGGCTCGGCGCCTGCCCTCTACGTGCCCATGATGATGCAGCCGCAAGTCCAGCCGGCTTCGGAAAGGGAGACTCTGACGAGCCGGACTGTGAATTGGCTGTTTATGATGGGCCGCTTAAGGCCGGGCGTCAGTCGCGAGCCGGCGAACGCGGCGATGGCTGCGCTAGCCAATCGGTTGGCGGAGACCTATCCGGACACGACTGAAAAACAGATCGTGCTGCTCGAGGGCCGGAAGGGATACGATTTCTTCACGCGCGATCTTTCCGTCCCGCTGAAGTTGCTGCTGGTGGTGACCGCACTCGTCCTGCTGATCGCCTGCGCGAATGTCGCCAATTTGCTGCTCGGGCGGGCCGCCCGCCGCCGTCGAGAGATGGCCGTGCGCCTGGCCGTCGGCGCTCGGCGCCCGCGCTTGATCCGGCAATTGCTCACGGAAGGCGTGCTGCTCTCGGCCGCTAGTGGCGCGCTGGGCTTACTCGTGGCCGTGTGGTTGATCGACCTCCTGGTGGCTTTCAGACCGCCCAACTTGGCGGCGATCGAAGCCCATCTTGATCGGCGAGTCCTCGGCTTTACGCTGTTGGTGTCTCTGCTGACCAGCCTCGTCTTTGGGCTGGCGCCTGCTCTTCAGGCGACCAAGACGGATCTGGTGACCGCGCTGAAAGGTGAGACGCTGACCCTCGGTCGCGGCACACGCCGACTCGGCCTCCGCAATCTGCTGGTCGTCACGCAGGTCGCGCTCTCGCTGGCGGTGCTCATCAGCGCCGGCCTGTGTGTGCGGAGTTTGCAACGGCTGCAGTCGATCGACGCCGGCTTCGACCCGGCGAAAATTCTCGTCGCTTCGGTTGACCTGGCGTTGAATGGCTACACTGAAGTGAGCGGCCGGCAGTTCTACGGCCAGCTCGTTGGCCGCGCTGCGACGCTGCCCGGAGTGGAATCCGTCAGCCTGGCCAGAATCGCGCCGCTCTTGGGCGGCGGGATGCGACGTTCGCTGAATGTTGAGGGCTACCAGCCGGCGCCTGGCGAAATCATCAATTTCAATTACAATGTCGTCACGCCAAAATACTTTCAGACCCTGGGCATTCCCCTCCTTCAGGGGCGTGACTTCGCGCCACAGGATACGCCGACGGCGCCGAAAGTGGTCATCATCAACGAAGCGGTCGCGCATCGCTTCTGGCCCGGCCAGAATCCCCTGGGTCATCATTTGATCTTCGGCGTGGGGCAGAACCGACCTGGCCAGCTCATCGAGATCATCGGAGTGGCCAAGGACGCCAAGTATCGCAGTCTGACCGAAGACACGCTCCTGACGATGTATCTGCCGCTGGCGCAGAATTACTACCTCGACATGACCTTGCACGTGCGCAGCGCCAGCGATCCGAATCAGTTGGTGGCGGCCTTGCGGCGCGAAGTGCGAGCGCTCGACCCGCAACTCCCCATTTTCGGCGTGAGAACGATTGAGGAGCAAAAGAACGTCTCGCTCTACACCTCGCGCATGGCGGCCTGGCTGTTAGCCCTCTTCGGTCTGCTGGCGCTGCTGTTGGCGGCGATGGGCATCTACAGCGTGATGGCTTATGCGGTGAGCCACCGGACGCGCGAAATCGGGATTCGGATGGCGCTCGGCGCGCAGGCCGGCAACGTGCTCAGGCTGGTGCTCGGCGAAGGCATCCTGCTGGTCGCGATTGGCGTAGTGTTGGGCTTAGGCGGAGCGATGGCCGCGACGCGCCTGATCTCGAGTTTCCTCTACGGCGTGAGCGCAACCGATCCGACGATCTTCGCCCTCATCCCACTGCTGCTTATGAGCGTGGCGCTGCTGGCTTGTTACCTGCCGGCACGGCGGGCGCTGAAGGTGGATCCGATGGTGGCGCTGCGATACGAATAGTAGGCAGTAGGCAGTAAGCAGTAGGCAGCAAGACCGTCTGTCGCCGACTGCTAACCATTTACTGCCTACCGCCTACTGCCTACTGCCTACTTTCACAGGAGGAATGATGGGCACGATTTGGCAAGATTTGCGCTACGGCGCGCGGATGTTGCGGAAGCAGCCTGGCTTCACACTGATTGCCGTCCTCACGCTGGCTTTGGGCATCGGCGCCAACACGGCGATTTTTACGGTGGTCAATGGCGTGCTGTTGCGTCCGCTGCCGTTCAGGGAGTCAGGACGGTTGATGTCTGTCTGGTCAACGGATACGCGGCGCGCTGAGTCGAAGAGCTGGACTTCATATCCTGATTTTGTTGACCTGCGGGCGCAGAGCCGGAGCTTTGAGCGCCTGGCGGCGTGGACCGAAATTGATCACACCCTGACCGAGGGCGAAGAGCCGCAGCGCGTGCGATGCGCGTGGGTGACGGCGGATCTGTTTGCCTTGTTGGGCGTGTCGCCGAAGCTGGGGCGAGCCTTTGACGCCGCAGAGTTCAAGGCCGACCAGCACGTCGTCATCTTGAGCCACGCGCTGTGGCAGCGGCGTTTCGGCGCCGCGCCGGATTTGCCGGGCCGTCAACTCTCGATCAACGAAATGAGCTACACCGTGGTCGGCGTCTTGCCGGCGGGCTTCCAATTCCCGCTCCAGGGCGAAGCGTTCGAGGTGTGGATGCCGCTGCCTGACCGGGCCGAAGGAATCCACGGCAGGCGCGAAGCGCAAGTGCTGGAGGTCATCGGGCGCTTGAAACCGAACGTGACCACTCAACAAGCGCAGGCGGAGCTGGAGACAATCACGGCCGCCTTGCGCGCCCAATACCCGGAGACCAACAAATTCACCGGCGCCCGCGTCGTCCCCGCCCTCGAAGAGCTGACCGGAGACTTGCGTCGCCCGCTGCTCGTGCTGTTTGGCGCGGTCGGGTGTGTGTTGCTGATCGCGTGCGTGAACGTCGCCGGCCTGTTGCTGGCGCGTGGGGCGACGCGGCAGCGAGAGATGGCCGTGCGTGCGGCGCTCGGCGCACCCCGCTCGAGGATCATCCGGCAATTGCTCACCGAGAGTTTGCTGCTGGCTTGTCTTGGCGGAGGGCTTGGGGTGTTGCTGGCCGCGTGGGGCGTGGATGCGCTGCTGGCGCTCAGTCCGGGCGATCTGCCGCGGCTGGAAGAGGTCGGTCTGGATGGCCGCGTGCTCGGCTTCACGCTGTTGCTCTCGCTGCTGACCGGTGTGCTCTTCGGCCTGGCCCCGGCGTGGTCGGCTTCCAAGATCGATCTGACGACTTCGCTCAAGGAAGGCGCGCGCGGGGCGACCGATGGCGCAACGGGGCGACGTCTGCGCAGTGCGCTGGTCGTGGCCGAGGTCGCGCTGGCGCTGGTGCTGCTGGCCGGCGCCGGGTTGCTGACGAAAAGTTTCTGGCGACTGCGCCAAGTCGATCCGGGCTTCGACCCGCGCAATGTGCTCACGCTGCGGCTGAGCCTGGACGGCTACAAATACAAAACGCCGGCGGAGTGGGCCGACTGGTTCCGCCGGTTGCAGGAGCGGTTGCAAACGATCCCGGGCGTGCGAGGGGCGAGCGTCGTCATGCCGGTGCCGCTGCATGGCCTGAAGCTCTTCGACGGGTTAACCTTCCCCTTCGAGATCGAGGGGCGCCCGATGGAGAAGAGTGAGCGTCCCCGCATCGGGGGCTACGACATCCAGCCCGGTTACTTCCGCACGCTGGGCATCCGGCTCGTCGCGGGCCGCGATTTCACCCCGCGCGATGATGCCCAAGCGCCCCCCGTCGTGATCATCAACGAAGAGTTTGCCCGCCGCTACTTCCCCAACGAAAACCCGCTCGGGCATCGCCTCCGGATCGATTCATCATTGGATGCCGCCCCGCCCCCCATGCGCGAAGTCGTCGGCGTTGTCGGCGATGTCAAAGGCAGTCGCCTGGACGCGGGCGTGCGCCCGGAGGTTTACACGCCACACGCGCAGGACCCGTTCAATGAGATGTACGTCGCGGTGAAGACTGACAGCGACCCGCGCGGGTTCGTCCGCGCGGTGCGGGCAGCGGTCTCAGAGCTCGACCCGCACCAGGCGTTTTACGATGTCCGCACGCTCGACGAGCGGCGGGACGCGTCCATCGCCCAGCAGCGATACAGCATGCTGTTGCTGGCGATCTTCGCCGCCTTGGCGCTGACCTTGACGGCAGTCGGCTTGTATGGGGTGGTGGCTTATACGGTGACGCAGCGCACGCACGAGATCGGCATCCGCGTTGCCCTCGGCGCCGAGCCGCGTGACGTCTTCAGATTGGTCATCACTCGGGGGATGGCGTTGGTCTTCGCCGGAATGGCGATCGGGTTGGTCGCGTCGTTGGCTTTGACTCGATTGGTGGAGGGTTTGCTCTATGGCGTGAGCGCGACCGACCCGGTGACGTTCATGGTGATTTCACTGCTGCTGGCGGGGGTGGCGCTCGTGGCCTGTTACCTGCCGGCGCGGCGGGCGACGAAAGTGGACCCGATGGTCGCGCTGAGATACGAGTGACCCAAACTCAACGAGGAGAATTTATGCAGACTCTGTGGCAAGACCTGCGCTACGGCGTCCGAATGTTGCTCAAGAACCCTGGCTTCACTGTGGTGGCCGTGATGGCGCTTGCGCTCGGCATTGGTGCCAACAGCGCCATCTTCAGCGTCGTCAATGCGCTGCTGCTGCGCCCGTTGCCTTTCACAGAGCCTGACAAACTCCTTCAGGTGTGGGAGGCGGACGTCAAGCGCGGCCACCACACGATGTCCGCTTCATATCCGAACTTTGCGGATTGGCGGAATCAAAATCAGGTCTTTGAGCAGATCGCCGCTTACTCGGATCGGACATTCAATCTGACGAGCACCGCTGAACCTGAGCGGCTTCAAGGCGCGATTATTTCACCCGCTTTTTTCCCCCTGCTCGGCATCAAGCCCATGCTGGGACGTGTGTTTTTGCCGGAAGAGGATCATCCGAACAAAGTCTTCTCGGTGGTGATGAGCGAACGATTGTGGCGGCGTCGCTTCAACTCCGACCCGCAGCTCATGGGGCAGACGATCAGGCTCGACAGCGAGAGCTTTACCGTCGTCGGCGTCGTCGCGAACATCACGGATCTGGCCGAACTGCCGAATGAGACTGAAGTTTGGATTCCCATCTCTCACAGCTTTGGCTTCGATAATCGCCGGGGCCATTACCTCGGCGTCCTGGCGCGCCTGAAGCCGGGCGTGACGCGCGAGCAAGCGCAGGCGAATCTGGATCGCATCGCCAGCGCGCTCGCGGCACAGTATCCGGACTCCAATACGGATCATAGCGTGAGGCTCGTTCCCTTGCAGGAGCAGATCGTGGGCGATTTCAGGCTGGCGCTGCTGGTGCTGCTCGGCGCGGTTCTCTTCGTGTTGTTGATTGCGTCGGCCAACGTCGCCAATATGCTGCTCGCGCGCGCGGCCAGCCGGCAGAAAGAGATCGCCATTCGCGCTGCGCTCGGCGCCGGACGCTTCAGACTCGTCCGGCAGTTGCTCACCGAGAGTCTGCTGCTCTCAGTTCTGGGCGGCGCCGCCGGCTTGCTGTTCGCCATGTGGGGAGTGTATCTGCTCGTCGCGTTCGGCCCGGCGGACTTGCCGCGCGCCAGAGAAGTCGCAGTGGACGGGCGCGTGTTCGGCTTCACACTCGCAGTCTCGCTGTTGACGGGCATCCTCTTCGGCTTCGTGCCCGCGCTGCAAGCTTCGCGGCTTGACCTCAACGCGACGCTGAAAGAGAGCGGGCGCAGCGCAACGGGCAGCGCCGGTCATCGGCGCCTGCGAAGTTTGCTGGTCGTGGCTGAGATCGCGCTTTCCCTGGTGCTGCTCCTCGGCGCCGGGCTGTTGATGAGAAGCTTCCTCAAGCTGCAAGCGGTCGATCCCGGATTCAATCCAAACAACGTGCTGACGATGAAAGTCAGCCTGCAGGGGCCGCATTATCAAACAGCCGAGCCGATCATCGCCTTCCACGATCAGCTGCTCGCGAAGATCAAAGCGCTGCCCGGCGTGCAGTCTGTCGCCACCCGGTACCATATCCCCCTCGCGCCCGACGATGGTTATGCGAATTTGAGCTTTGCCATCGAGGGGCGATTGCCCGACCCAGCCAACCGGCCTACCGCTTTCTACAACACGGTCAGCCCTGATTACTTTCACACGCTGGAAATTCCCGTGTTGAAGGGGCGTCCGTTCGATGAGCATGATGTCATGAAGGCGCGGAACGTGATCATCATCAACGAGACGCTCGCGCGCCGCTACTTTCCCGGCGAAGACCCCACGGGGAAGCGCCTGACGCTCAATGACCAGAACCCGAAGGAAGAAGATTGGGCCACGATTGTCGGAGTCGTCAAAGACACCAAACCTCGCACGCTGGCCAGCCCTCCCGTCGCGGAAATGTATCTGCCCTTTGCCCAACAATCAGGGCGCTCCATGGCGCTGATGATCCGGACGACAAGCAAGCCTGAGCGCCTCGCCGCCGCGGTGCGCCGCGAGGTGCAAGCGCTCGATAGAAACCAACCGGTTCACAGCGTCAGCACGCTTGAGAGTGTGATCTCAGCCGCGGTCGCCACGCCGCGCTTTCGCACGTCCCTACTCGGCGTCTTTGCCGTCGTCGCTTTGATGCTGGCCATAGTCGGCATCTACGGCGTGATGAGTTATGCGGTCACGCAACGGACGCACGAAATCGGCATTCGCCTGGCGCTCGGCGCCCGAAGCTCAGATGTTTTGAAACTCGTCGTTGGTCAGGGCCTGGCGCTCGCGCTTGCCGGAGTCGTGATCGGTTTGGGGGCGAGCTTCGCGCTGACGCGTGTTATGTCGAAGCTGCTCTTTGGGGTCAGCCCGACTGATCCGCTGACCTTTGCGGTGATGGCGCTGCTGCTCACGGGCGTGGCGCTTGCGGCCTGTTATGTGCCGGCGCGGCGCGCGATGAAGGTCGACCCATTGGTGGCGCTTCGGTATGAATGATTGACGAGGAGGCAGGATGCAAACGCTCTGGCAGGACCTGCGCTACGGCGCGCGCATGTTGGTGAAGCAGCCAAGCTTCACTCTGATGGCCGTGATTACGCTGGCGCTCGGCATCGGGGCGAACACCGCGATTTTCAGCGTCGTCAATACCGTCTTGCTGAAACCCGCCCCTTATCGTGATCCGCAGCGCCTCATTCAGCTTGTGCGGACGCAGCAAGGTCGCCGCCGAGAGCAAGTGCCGCCGGCCGATTTTGTCGACTGGCGCGAGCAGAGCCAGGCGTTTGAAAAGCTCGGGGCCGCGCAACTCTTTGACGCCAACCTCTCCGGCGGCGACGCTCCCGAACGCGCCAGGGGCGTGCGGGTGACTGCCAGCATCTTTCCCCTGCTCGGCGTCCAGCCGCTCGTCGGCCGCTGGCCGCAAGAGAGCGAAGACAGGGCTGGCGGTGAGCCGGTCGCCGTCATCAGTTATAGTTTGTGGCAGCAACGTTACGGCGCAGACCCGGCCATCATTGGCCGGAGCCTGAGCATCAATTCCCGGAGCCACAGCGTGATCGGCGTCATGCCGGACGGCTTCAACTTTCCCGCGCCCTATTTTTCGCCGGGCGCGTTGTGGGTGTTGAGTGGGCAGCAGGGCACGAAGTGGAGTGACCGCACCGCGGGCTCGCTGCTCGTTTTTGCCCGGCTGAAAGAGGGCGTCAGCGTCGATCAGGCGCAAGCCGAGATGGAGACCATCGCGGCGCGGCTCGCGCGGCAATATCCCGAAACCAACAACGGCACCGGCGTCATGCTGACCATTTACGGCGGCACCTCCATCGCGGCATCACGTCCGCGGTTGCTGCTGCTATTTGCTGCCGCCGGGTTGGTGCTCCTGATCGCGTGCGTCAACGTGGTCAATCTGCTGCTCAGCCGCGGCATGGACCGGCGTCGCGAGATTGCCATTCGCGCAGCGCTCGGCGCCGGGCGCAGGCGTCTAGTCCGCCAGATGCTGACCGAAAGCTTATTGCTCTTTGTCATCGGCGGTGGACTCGGTTTGTTGGCCGCGATGTGGGGCGTGGAATTGATCGTCGCCCATCTGCGTTCTTTCTACCTCCCGCGGATGGAAGAAGCCACGGTTGACGGCACAGTGGCGGGCTTCAGTTTCCTGCTCTCACTGCTCGCGGGAGCAGTGGCGGGGCTGTTTCCCGCGCTGCAATACTCCGAAGTCAAGCTGGCGGCGTCGCTCAACGAGAGCGGCCGGAGCGGCGGCGCGAGCGGCGGGTGGCGGCGGTTCCAGAAAGTTTTGATTGTTTCTGAAGTGGCGCTCTCGCTCGTGCTGCTCGCCGGGGCGGGATTGTTGCTCCGGAGTTTCCGGCAGATTTCGCGGGTTGATCCGGGCTTCAAACTGGAAAACCTGCGGCACCTGCGGATGACCCTGCCCGCGGAGAAATATCCGACGGGCCGCGAGCAGGCCGCCTTCTATCTGCAAGCCGTCGAGCAGATCAGCACGCTGCCCGGCGTCGTGGCTGCGTGCGCCGTAGACGTGCCGCCGGGGGTGGGCGAGGGCGCGCGGCATTCTTTTGTCGTGGCCGGTGAGCCGACTTCACCCAGCGCGAATGAAAAGCGCAAGGCCGCCTTGCGCGCCATCACTCCGGATTATTTCCGCACGCTCGAAGTGTCCTTGAAACAGGGCCGGGCTTTCACGCCCGCTGACACTGCCGACCGCCCGCGGATAGCGATCATCAATGAAACGCTTCAGCGGCAGGCCTTCCCGAATCAAGCCGCCATCGGCGGGCGGCTGCGTGTGTCGACCAGCGAGTCAAGTGGCAAGGAAGCCGACTCGTGGGAGATTGTCGGCATCGTGGCTGACTTGAAAGAAGAGTACCTGTACAGACCGGTGCCGCCGACGATCTATCTGCCGCTCGCGCAGAGCCAGAAGAACTCAGTCGCGTTGCTCGTCCGCACCGCCAGCCAGGCGCAGGACGTGGTCCCCGACATCCGCCGCCGGATGAGGGCGCTCGATCGCGAGCAACCGCTTTACGGCATTCGCTGGCTGGACCGGATGCTGGCGAGCGAAATTGATTTGCATCGGCTCAGCCTGGTCTTGCTCAGCATCTTCGCGATCCTCTCTTTGGTGCTGGCGATGGTGGGCATCTATGGCGTCATCACGCACGCCGTCAGACAGCGGACGCAGGAGATCGGCATTCGCCTGGCGCTCGGCGCCGAGCCATCGCAGATTCTCCGCCTGGTGCTCGGCGAAGGTTTACAGATGATTGCGTTGGGGGTGGGAATCGGCTTGCTGGCCACGTGGTGGTTGACGCGATTTCTCCAGACCTTGCTCTATGGCGTGAGCGGCACTGACCTGCTGACTCTGGCAGTGGTTTCGCTGATCTTGGCAGCAGTGGCGCTGCTGGCCTGTTATTTTCCAGCGCGGCGGGCGACGAAAGTGGACCCGATGGTGGCGCTGCGATATGAATAGTAGGCAGTAGGCAGTAAGCAGTAGGCAGTGAGTAGAAAGACCGCTCGCCACCAACTGCTTACTGCTTACTGCCTACTGCCTACTATTGAAGGAGGGATGATGGAAACTTTATGGCAAGACCTACGTTATGGCCTGCGCATGCTGCTCAAGCGGCCCGGCTTCACGGCGGTGGCGATCATCGCGCTGGCGCTGGGCATTGGCGCCAACACCGCCATCTTCAGCGTCGTCAATGCCGTGCTGCTGCGCCCCTTGCCGTTTGCTGCGCCCGAGCGGCTGATGAGTGTGTGGGAGACCAACCTGCAGCGCGGCGTCAATCGCAACTCGGTCGCTTACCCGAACTTCGCTGACTGGCGGGAGCAAAATCATGTCTTCGAGCGGATGGCTTCCTATCACGACAGCGATCTCATGCTCACGGGGGTGAGTGAGCCGGCGCGCCTCCAGGGCGCGGTGGTCAACGCGGACTTGTTCCCATTGTTGGGCGTCTCGCCGAGCCTCGGACGGGCATTTCTCCCTGACGAGGACAAGCCCAGCGAGAGTGGCCGCGTGGTGGTGCTGAGTCATCGTCTGTGGCAGCAACGCTTCAACGCCGATCCGCACGTGCTGGGCCAGGGTGTGGTGCTGGGCGGCAAGAATTACACCGTCATCGGCGTCATGCCCGAAGCCTTTCAGTTCCCGATCCAGAACGAGCCGGTCGAATTATGGACCACCGTCGCGGTCGATGCTGACGGCCAAGAGCCGATCACCGCTCAGCGCGGCGCACACTACATGCATGTCATCGCGCGACTCAAGCCAGGAGTGACTCAGGCCCAGGCGCAGGCTGAAATGGGGGCGATTGCCGGCCGCCTCGAGCAGCAATACCCTGATAGCAATCTGCACCGAAGCGTGAGCGTCGAGCCCGCGTTGGAAAGCCTGGTTGGAGACATTCGCCCTGCGCTGTTCATCCTGCTGGGTGCGGTCGGCTGTGTGCTCTTGATCGCGTGCGCGAACGTGGCGAATCTGCTGCTGGCGCGGGCGACGACGCGACACAAGGAGATGGCGGTGCGCTCGGCGCTCGGTGCGAGTCGCTGGCGAGTCGTGCGGCAACTCCTCACCGAGAGCGTGCTGCTCGCCATCGCGGGCGGGGCGCTCGGCCTGCTCGTGGCGTTGTGGGGGACCTACCTGCTCGTCACATTGAGTCGGGATGATCTGCCTCGCGCGGCACAGATCGGGCTGGATGGCCGGGTGCTCGGCTTCACGCTGCTCGTCTCGATTGTCACGGGGATCATCTTCGGCCTCGTCCCGGCGCTGCACTCGTCAAAGATCGAATTGACTGAAGCGCTCAAGGAGGGCGGGCGCAGCTCGACCGATGGCGTGCGCCGCAACCGCCTGCGCGGGGCGCTGGTCGTGGCCGAGGTGGCCATTGCGATGGTGCTGCTGGTGGGCGCCGGACTGCTCGTTCAAAGTCTGCGACGCTTGCAACAGGTTGACCCTGGATTCAATCCGCATAACGTCTTGACCTTCAGCCTCGGATTGCCCGAGGTCAAATACTCCTCGCAGCAACAGATTGATTTCTACCGCGGGTTGCTTGCGCGCCTCGGCTCGCTGCCCGGAGTGCAATCTGCCAGCGCCGTTCTGCCGTTGCCGTTGAGTAATGACCGGGTGCGCGTCACCTTCGAGACCGAAGGCCGCCCGATGGCCAAGGGAGAATTGCCGGCGACCGAGTATCGCGCGGTCGAGCTTGATTACTTTCGCACGCTGGGCATCCCGCTCCGCAAGGGGCGCGATTTCACTGCGCGCGACGACAAGAAAGCGTCCGCCGTCGTCATCGTCAACGAAGCTTTCGCCCAAAAGTTTTTCCCCGGCGAAGACCCCCTGGGCAAACACATCAAGCCTGGGCTGTCGACTGACGAGACCAAGCCCGTCATGCGCGAGATCGTTGGCGTGGTCGGGAACGTGAAGCATCTCAGCCTGAACGCGGAGCCTGATCCGGAGTCCTATATCCCTGAGGCTCAGGTCCCGTTCGATTCCATGACCATCGTCATCAAGACCCAAACTGATCCGCGCCGCCTGATTGCCGCCGCGCAGCACGAAGTCAGAATGCTGGACAAGGACCTGCCAGTTTACAACGTCAAGACGCTCGATGAGTACCTGGCCGCGTCGGTCGCCAAGCCTCGCCTCAACACGCTGCTGCTGGCGATCTTTGCCGGCCTGGCGCTGGTCCTCACCGCCGTCGGACTCTACGGTGTGATGGCGTATTCCGTCATGCAACGGACGCACGAGATCGGCATTCGCATGGCGCTCGGCGCCGAGCGGCGTGACGTGATCAGGCTCGTCATCAGACAGGGCATGACGTTGACCTTGATCGGCGTCGCCATCGGCTTAGGCGCCGCCTATGCGCTGACCCGTGTCATGGCGACCCTGCTCTACGGTGTGAGTGCGACCGACCCGCTCACCTTCATCGCGGTTTCGCTGGTATTGATAGGAGTGGCTCTGGGAGCCTGTTTCGTGCCCGCCCGCCGAGCGACGAAAGTGGATCCGATGGTCGCGCTGAGATATGAATAGTAGGCAGTAGGCAGTAGGCAGTAAGCAGTAGGCAGCGGGCAGTTGTTGATGAGCGGTCTTTCTACTTACTACTTACTTGTCAGGGTTCACGACATCGTGCACACAAAAGGCTCACGACATCGTGGACTGTTTAATTGGGCATAAGGCTCACGACATCGTGGACTGAAAAGCCAAAAGCCCTATCAATATTGGGTTTC